>Ga0114940_10000947_pt1 | contig 11365 bp, 11 predicted proteins | sample ColdCreekSource_FD_87195 | JGI IMG/M metagenome (GOLD analysis project Ga0114940, IMG submission 87195) | Groundwater microbial communities from Cold Creek, Nevada to study Microbial Dark Matter (Phase II) - Cold Creek Source | ecosystem: Environmental > Aquatic > Deep subsurface > Groundwater ... | reverse complement strand
AGTTTGGTTTTTAAAGATGGACGAGTGGTGGCTTTTGATGCGCGAGTGGGATGGGAAGATTTGGCACGTATTGTTCACAAGGATGACGGGCAGGGAGAGGGGTCACGGCACGTGGGTGAAATTGGAATTGGGACGAATCCCCATTTACGTCAGCACATGATCAATGCTCTTTTGGTGGAAAAAATTGGTGGAAGTTTTCATGTGGCTTTGGGATCTTGCTACTCTTACACCCAGTACGATGGGGAGCCTGTGGCGCTTCGCAATGGGAATGAAAGCAAGGCCGGCGTGCATTGGGATTTGACCACGATTCTTCGAGGGAAGGAGGGCAGCATGGAAGTGGATTTTGAGGATGGGGAGGGCTTTCAAGTGGTTCAAGTGAATGGTGATTGGCAGGTTCCAGGCTGTGAAGTTTTGAACGAAGGATGGGGAGCGCTCCCTGAAGAGCGTCAGCCGGACTGGTGGAAAGAGCGGTATCCCAATGGCTATGTGAAATAGGGGGATGGGCGCTTTACAGGACTAAAAATCGTGCTATTATTCCCTCTATGTCTAAAACCATTGAACAAGGAGACGCGTGTCTGGCGCTTGATGTGGAGTTGCAATCTTCACAAGATGTGCAGGCTTTGGTTCAGCTTGGAAAAGCGGTGGTGAGGAAGATTTACCCCCTGTTGGGGTGGCAGGACGGAACGGCGGAACCTCCACAGAGTTTGACGGATGCGGGTCAGATTGTTTTGATGGGCAGACTTCGAGGGGGCACCAGTTTTCCTCTTGAAAATTTGAGTATTGTGATTTGTAAACCCTTTGATCATGCTCAATTGGATGTTTTGGTGACTCAGCTTCAAAAAAGTCTTCAACTTGGAGAGGCACTTCCTCATGGAGGGCGAGTGACTGAGGTTCGGGCTAGTTTGAGGGCTAAACTTTCTTTCACTACTCCCTACAGGGAAGCTCAAAATCCCTCTGCGGTATCCTTTTCTTTGGGTGAAAGAGATGAAGTTTTGGAGCACGAAAAAAGCATGGATGAGCTTTTGAGTGGAGTGAAGGTGTCTTCCAAGTGTCTTGAGAGAGAGCCATTTAGAGAGGTTATTCTCCCTTCTGGCGCTTTGGCCACTACCGTTTGTGCAGCGACGAAGATTTTGAAAATGCGTGGCGCGCCGCTTGAAATGGGGACTATCAATCGATTGATTCACCGTTTGTTTAGGGAGGATCCCCGTTTTAAAGAGGAGCTGTTGGACAGTAGACTTCGAGAAGGACTTCCACTTTCTGTTTCTGAGCTCAAGGCAAATATTTATTACGAGGCTCGTATTGTGGCTTTATTGCATGTTTTGGAGGAGCGTTTAGGGCGAAGTTTGGAGGACCTGGTTTACGATTGGCTGAATGAAGTGCACACGGTTGAAGAAATAGAAAAAGTGATTGTTCCTGGAGTTCCCAACGCAATTTTAGAGGAACTGGTTAAGCATTTTGGCTTGGGGGCTTACGCTTCAATATTTTTGAAAACCACCTTTTCTCAGCGTAGTTTTGCGGCGATAAATTCCAGTATGTTTGTGGATTTCATGGCAGGAATAATTGACCTTCAGCGGAGAAATTTGGAAGAGCACTGTACGCCTGATGATATGGAAATGATGCTTCGGGAATCTTTTGTTGACGACTTGGCGGAACGTTGCGGGCCTTTGATTGATCGTCACTTTGCTCAAGATACTGAGCTACAATCTCTTTATGCTCAGTTGCGAGAAGGTGCGAAACTTTCTGACTCTACCGCTTCAAAAGCTCTTGTTTTGGTGGAGCTTTATTTGGGGTATTTCAATCGGGAGGGGGAGTGAGTTTAAGCGCGTCTGATTTTTAGCGCTTCTATGAGCTTGAAAATTCCATCCATTTGAGCGAGGAAGTCGTGCAGGTCATTTACTTGTAGCGCCGTTTGGGTGAGGCCGCGCGGTTCGAAGAGATTTTGGTAGGAATTGATGGCGATCACCAGTTTTTGGCCGGTGAATTCACATTGGATTTTTCCACCGATGGTTTTGTCGCCGGAGAGCAGTTTTCCCAGCTGGAGGAGGCGTTCCATGAAAGCGGTGGTGAGGAGGAAACGGGCTTCTATTTGGTCACTGCCGTAGACTTGGAAGAGGGATGCAAATTCGGGATCTTCCAGCTGTACGCTTTCTAGGTTTTTCACGTAACCGTGTTTGCCCAGCACGATGGTTTTCCCTTTGAATGCTTTTGGGAATTCAAGTTCTAGCACTAAACCGGAGAAAACGGTGACCGTGCTTTTCCCGTTGGAGCTGGTCAAAGTGCTTTCGTGCAGCTTGAGTTTGATGTCGCGTGCGCTACCTTCAATGAAGTCTTCCATCTCGCTTTTATTGAAGCGTGGAAAGAGCTCTTCTTCCAGCGTGGCTTCGATTTGGCTTTGTCCGTTTGAGCTGTATTTTAAATCCCCAAAAAAATTACACACGATTGGCATGTAGATGCTTTTGACGTCTACGGCATATTTGCGTGAAGGGGACTTGGCCCACCACAGGGACCATCCGATGACTCCCAGCGCAAGTGCGGGCAGGATTCTGTTGTCCATGTTCATGATTCCAGGCAAGAGCTGAGGTAGAACCACAAAACCCAGAATCCCGGCCACGATGCTGACTGGAACTGCGATGGCCATGTAGGTTTTTTGGGTCGCTAAAAGCTTGAGGCGGTTTTCTTCAAGATTGGCGAGTACGGGCAAGATTTCCTTGCGGTAGAAAATGCCGAAGCCTTTTTCGTGCGGAGCGGTTTCTGTGAATTCGGGAAGGGTGGAGGGTGTCATTCTTTGTCGGGGGTTATGCTGTAATAATCATAAAGGTAGGCCATGACTTTTTTAAGGACTTGGCCGGAAGTGCCTTCGGCCCACTGGGAGGAACGGGGATGATCCATTTTTACTATGACGAGGAATTGGGGATCTTGGATGGGACCTCCTCCGATGAAGGTGGCTTCTGTGGTGCCGACGCCGGAGAGGGCGAGCCCGTTTTTGTAGGTTTGAGCGGTTCCGGATTTTCCAGCAAAATAATGATCAGGAATCGAAATGCTCGCGTAGGATTCTACCACGTCGGTCATCATGGCGACTACTTTTTGTGCGGTTTCCGGAGTGATGACTTGGCGTACCGCAGTGGGTTCAAAATCTTCTTCAGTTCCGTCCGCATAGCTGATGCTTTTTACAAGGTAAGGTTGCATCATGGTGCCGTTGTTGAAGATGGCCGTGTAAGCTTGGGCGAGCTGTAAAGGCGTTATGGAAATTCCCTGGCCGAAAGCTTTGGTGGCCATTTCGGATTCGGTCCAGCCTTCATAATAAGCGAGTTTACCGAGCACTTCATCGTTCAAACCCACGCCGGTTCTTTCGGTGAATCCAAAGGCTTTTAGATAGGAATAAAAGAGCGCCGGCCCCAGTTTTTTGGAGATGAAAGTCATGCCTGTGTTGCAGGAATGTTCCAGCACTTGAGTCATGGTTTCTATGCCGTGGTACTGATTGTTGAACGTGTCGATGTAGTAATCGTAGGTGCCGGTGGTTTTATTGAAATCCACTCCGAGAGGGCCATTGTCGTTGAAGGTGGAATTGGGGGTGACTTCGCCTGCGTTGATGGCGGAGGCCATGACCAGTGGCTTGAATACAGAGCCTGGTTCGTAGACTTCTTGCAGCATTTTATTTTTGTAAACTTCCGGTCCCATGAGGTTGTCGTAGGAATACCATTTGGTCGAATCGTCTGGGTCCGGAAAAACTTGAATGCGAATGTCTGGGTCTTTTTGGATGTAGAACCAGTAGAGGGGTGCGTCTTCTGTTCCAGCGATGATGAGGTTTTTAACTTGATCCTCCGTGAGGTCGATTTTCACTTTATTGTAAACGTCGCCGTAGTCATTTGGATTGAAAGTGGGGAATTGGGCGAGAGCGAGAATGGCACCGGTTTTTGGATCCATGACGATGACTTGTCCACTGTCCGGGCGTGACTCTTTCACACCTTGTTCGAGCAAAGCCTCTACTTCACTTTGAATGGCACGATCGATGGTGAGGCTGATGTCTGCGCCATCTTGAGCGTCTTCAATCACGGATTTACCGACCGTGATTTGATTCCCGTAGGCGTCCACTTGGGAGGTGAAAATCCCATCGGTTCCTTTGAGGATCTCGTTGAAAGTTCCTTCAATCCCATAATTTCCGTCTCCTGCGGAACTCACAAAACCAAGGATTTGGGCAGCCATTTCTTGCTCAGGATAAAAGCGGAAATACTCGTCTTTCAAGCCGATGCCCAAAAAGACCGGTGTTTTTTTGTTGCCGTCTGCGTCTTTGATTTTGGCGTCGTCGCGGTCTTTTTTTAGGATTTCTTGAATTTGGGCGGAAATCTCAGGGCTGAGTTTTCGCTTGAGTTCTATGTAGCGGTTTTTCCCGAGCAAGGTGGTTTCCAGTCCTGCCGAATCGGTTCCAAAAATGGCAGCGATGGCTTCTGCAGTGACTGTTTTGTCCCCGATCTTGGCGGGGTAAGCGTAGAGGTTTCCATTCTTGGTGAGTTCGGTGCCTTCGATGTGTGCTGCTCGTACTTTGTCTTGTACTTCGGCGTCCAAGTCTTCCGCAACCAAGATGATGTCTCGAGTGCGGTCCGCGAGGCTGGTGATGAGGTTTTTTTGATGGTCTGCAGCGAGTTCTTCGTCTGTTTTGTGTGTGAGTTTTGCGAGGGCGGCCGTTTTGAGTTCCGGGTTCTCCATCTTCTGAATGGTGTCGTATTCGTCGTTGTAGCGAAGGTCGTCGAGTTCGCGCTCTTCGGTTTGATCGTAGAGCAATGGGGCGAGTGTGGCGCCGACGGTATCCGGATCACTGATCAGAGTGGGATCCGCATAAATCATGCTCAAAGTGGTGTTGGTTCCCAGGGTGTAGCTTTCTCCGGTGTGGTAGTCGTTCACCAAAATTTCGCCGCGACGTGCGGGAAGGGTGGTGTAACCGTATTGTTCCAGCTCTGCGATTTGCTCATAATAGCTGTAGGCAAAGACTTGCAGGTAGAAAAGTCGAAAAATGATCAAGCCAGTGATGGTGTAGATCCCTAGAAAAATCGGCGTGAGGCGTGAAATGCGAGTGAGTGCGCTCATAAAAGTAGACGAAGGGCGCGGGTTTTGTTAGCATCCGCTGAGCCTTTATCATAAAACTCCATGCATCAAAAAACAACACTTCCCAATGGTCTGCGCGTTGTGACAGAAAGTCTCCAGGGAACTCAATCGGTCACGGCTCTCGTGCTCACCAAGGCGGGATCTCGTTACGAACACAAAGCCATCAACGGGATTTCGCACTTTTTGGAGCACATGTTCTTCAAGGGTGCCATCAAGTACAAAGGACCCAAAGAAGTGTCTGAAGCCATCGATGGAGTGGGCGGCGAATTCAACGCGTTCACGTCCAAAGAGTATGCGGGCTATTACGTGAAAGTGGCTGCGCATCACAAAGAACTCGCGCTCGACGTGATTTCGGACATGTTGTTGCATGCGCGTTTTGACCAAGCGGAAATTGAGAAAGAACGCGGTGTGATTTTGGAAGAAATCAACATGTATCAAGACACGCCGATGTATCAAGTGGCCTGGGATTTTGAACGTGCGGTTTTTGGGGACCAGCCGCTGGGTTGGGACGAAGGTGGAATCAAAGATGTGATTCGCACCCTGCAGCGCGACGATTTTGTGGATTACAAAGAGTCTCTTTATACCACCGGGAACATGGTGGTTTGTCTCTCTGGCGCCGTGGAACATGAGGAGTCGGTGGAATTGGTGGCCAAACTTTTCCCGATGGAAGCCAAAGCTCCCACGCGTGAGGTCATTCCTTTTGTGGAGGCTTTGCCCACCTGCAAACGCGTGAATCTCGGCAGCAAAAAAACAGAGCAGGCGCATTTGGTGTGTGGAGTGAAGGGTCTGCCTGAGGCGCACAAAGACCATTACGTTTTGAAAGTGCTCTCCTCCATTTTGGGAGGAAACATGAGTTCTCGAATGTTCATGGCGGTTCGTGAGGCTAAGGGTTTGGCGTATTATATTTCTTCCGGCACGGAGGATTATTTGGACACCGGAGTTTTTTATACGCGTGCCGGGGTGGACGTGAATCGAATCGATGATGCGATTCAAGAAATTTTGATTCAATATGGAAAAATTGCGGGTGAGGATGTGACGATGCAAGAATTGCACAAAGGCAAGGAATTTTTGAAAGGGAAGCTCACACTTTCGCTCGAGGATTCGGAGCAAGTGGCCCAAATGCATGCGCGCAACGAATTGCTCTACGATAAAATCAAGACCTACGCGGACATCGCCGCTGCCATTGATGCGGTTACTGTGGACGAGGTTCGCCGTGTTGCTATGGACTTGCTCAAGCCCGATGCGATGCACCTTTCTGTCATTGGTCCTTACGACGATCTTGGGCGTTTTGAAAAGCTGGTGGCTTAAGGGGGCTTTCCTTTTGACAAGCGGGGTGCTTTGCGGCACTTTAGCTGCACACTTAATGATTTTTTATGGCTATGGAACGCACTTTAGTATTGATCAAACCAGACGGAGTTCAACGTGGTTTGGTGGGGGAAATCACTTCTCGCTTTGAACGAAAAGGACTCAAATTGATCGGTTGCAAAATGATGAGACTCGATGAAGCGGTGCTTCGCGAACACTATGCGCACATTGCGGACAAGCCCTTTTTCCCTGGAGTGGCGCAGTTCATGGCCAGCTCTCCGGTGCTTGCAATGTGCTGGGAGGGACTCGAATGTGTGGAAGCGGTTCGTCTCATCACGGGTGCCACCAAGGCGCGCACGGCGGATGCTGGAACGATTCGTGGGGATTTTGCCATGAGCGTGTCTTGCAACGTGATTCACACTTCTGATTCTCCTGAAACGGCTCTCAAAGAAGTGCCTCGATTCTTCAATCCAGACCAACTTTTTGACTACCGAAAAGGCGAGTTCGAACACGTCTACAACGACGAGGAACAGGCTTAAATCACTTTATCTTCCAGTGTGAAGGGGTCCGAGTTGGCCAAAGTGGAAACCAGTACTTTGCCATCCACGGCTCCTTTCACCAATCCTGGTGTTTGCGGAAAGCGGGTGCAAAATTCGTCGACGATTGAGTCCGTTCCTGAATAGGCCAGTACGCGGATTTTTTTCTCGGCCAGCTCCTCTCCCAGGACCGTGACCACTTGAGTTACAGTTCCTGAGTTGAGATATTGTCCATCGAGGACAATGTGAGTGATCCCGTCCGACGCCAGTTTTTGACGAATTCCAGACACGACTTTCTCCACATCCATTCCCGCCGAATTGAGCTCAACGATTTGGCCAAGGGTTGAGAAAACAACTTTGTTCACTTTTCTGATAAAAGCATCGTCGTCCACGATGAGAACTTTGTTGGGTTTTTCTGGTATTTGAGGTGCAGACTCGTTCATAGGGGACTTTAGACGCTGTAATTCTAGCATATTTCCGAATTAGCGCAAGTTACTTCTTAATGACAATATGACCGGTTGAATCCAGCATTTCAATTCTGCCGTCTGAGTAGTCGATTTGAGTCAGGATGCCTTGCTCGTTGTAGAATTCGGTGGTTCTATCTTGACCGGGTTTAAAGTCACGTTCTCTCAGTACATCTGTCCCCGGATAGAATTTGTCGCTATCGATGACGTCGCTTGCTTCCAGATAATCGATTTGAATCAAGTGTCCATCGGGATTGTAGAATTCGTTTTTGTAGGAACTTTGTTTTTGTAAGAGAATGCCATTGGGGTCATAGACCTCTCTTGTACCGTTTTTGAAATGACGGGTTTGAACGGCACCGGTTTCAGGGTAAAGATTTTCTGAATCAATAGGGTTGCTGCTATCCAAGTATTTCACTTCAGTGCGGAGGCCGTTGTCGTCATAGAATTCAATGGTTTTATCGCTTGTTTTTTGTGTCATTTTGCCTTGTACGTAAAACAGCTGAGTTTTGTCATCAAACGAAACGTGCATTTTTTGGTGTAGATCCCAAGTGGCTGGCAAGTCTTTTTTGGCATCAAAGGAGCTTGAATATTTATGACCAAAAATCACACTCATTTCTTTCTTATCTCTTTCTAAGGTGGTGGTGTCTATGGAGTATTCCACACGGCCTTGGAGTCCGAGAGATTCTTCTTCAATGAATGAACTAGCCTTTTCTCTGAATTTTTCGAAGAAAGGAGATGCGGAGTAAATGTCCTTGCCCATGTAGAAGTGGCTTGATTGTTCGATGACAGCAATTCTACCGTCCGTTCCTGTGTAAATGGTCACGGCGTGTTCGGCATCGTCACAGCCAATCACTCTTGCTTTGTAATCGTGACCGCTGCGGCAACTGAGGCCATCCAAAAGCTCTTTTGCAGCCCATGAAATATTGTCACAATCGCCTCCACCACGAGCGATAGTGGCGTAGGCTGGGAATAAGCGGTCGTTGATAGAACTGTCGTCCGTCCATTTCACAAAAGGTTCATTCACTAGTGTTGCGACATCCCGCGAATCTTTCACCAGGCTGTTTATGTATTTAAAATATTCTTCTGGAGATAGGACGGGTCTCCCGTCTTCATTTTTTGGTAAATCCTTGTAAGGGGGAAGCTGTATGTATTTGTTTCCTAAGTTGACACCCTCTATCTCTTCCATAGAGCTTTCCATCTCTTCTTTCAATTTTGCCGTGGTGTCAGAGGCCTCTTTTTCGTTCATTCCGGTGGAGCACTCCTTTATGGGTTCGCTCTCTTGTGGTTTTTCTCGTGGCATTTTTGTTTGGGTTGTTCTGTAGATTATAACACATTTGGCTGACTTTTGGAAGTTGCTCGTGGCGGGTCCTTTCGTTACTGTGCTGGTGAAGCTTATTTTATGATTGAAACCCAGTTTGTTGGCATTGTGAATGTGACCCCGGACAGTTTTTCCGATGGGGGGCGTTTTGAAGGAGTGGGGGGGCAGGAAAGCGTGGTGGAAACGGTTCGGCAGATGGTGGTGGATGGAGCCACGGTTGTGGACATGGGAGGGGAATCCACGGGTCCGGGCAGTGTGGACGTGGCTTTGGAAGAGGAACTCAGGCGCGTGATTCCGGCGATTCGAGCAGTGCGGGCAGCGTTTCCGGAGCTTATGATTTCTGTGGACACCTGGAAAAGTGAAGTGGCGCGGCAGGCTTTGGAGGCTGGAGCGAATCTGGTGAACGACGTGACGGCGGGAAGAGGAGATGCCCGAATTTTTGAAGTGGTGGCGGCAGCGGGCGTGCCGATGGTGCTGATGTACTCGAAGCAAAATTCGCCACGGACCACGCGCGAGGTGGTGGAATACGAGGACGTGATGGCGACCGTGAAGGGGTTTTTGCGTGAACGCATGGCGGTGGCGCGTGCGGCGGGCGTGAAGGAACTGATTGTGGATCCTGGAATGGGAGCTTTTGTGAGTGGGGAAGCGGCGTATAGTTTTGAGCTCATCGAAAGGATTGAGGAACTGCGCGAACTCGGGTGCCCGATTTTGGTGGGAACGTCTCGGAAGGGTTTTTTGGGCGAAGACCGCCTCGGCATGACCTTGTGGACGACGCTGCAACTTCGCGGTAAGGTGGACTACCTGCGTGTCCACGATGTGTTTGAGAATGTGACGGCAGAAGAAATTTAAACTTGTTTCATGCTCGTTTCCAAAGAATTCACCTTCGACTCGGCGCACTTTCTCACCAAGTACCATGGAAAGTGTGAAAATTTGCACGGGCATACCTATCGCTTGCGTGTGACGGTTTCCGGCCCGGTGCAGGAGGATGGGATGGTGCTGGATTTTAAGGAGCTCAAGGGCTTGGTGAAGGAGCGGGTGATTGATCGTTACGACCACCAGAATTTGAATGATTTTTTTGAAAATCCATCGGCGGAGAACATTGTTTTACAGATTTGGAAAGATTTGCAGGACTTGCCGGCGGGAAAATTGGCGGAGCTGGTTTTGTGGGAAACGGCCGATAGTTTTGTTACTTATCGCGGAGAATGATGCGCATTTTTTTAGGCCTTGGCAGCAATTTGGGAGATCGAGAGTGGCATTTGACGAGGGCCAAGGAACTTTTGGACGAGTTGGGCGTGGGGATTGTGGCGGAGTCGGACATTGAGGAAACCGAGCCGCTCGATGGTGTGGATCAGCCGGACTATTTGAATCAAGTAGTGGAGGTCTATTCGGAACTGGCGCCGGAGGATTTGCTTCGGGTTTGCAGAACGGTTGAAGTGGAGCTGGGTCGGCCGGAACTGCGGGCAAAGGGAGAATCCCGCACGATGGACATAGACATTTTGCTCTATGGCGACATGGTGGTGGACACGGAACTTCTGTCCATTCCTCATCCGGGGATCGTGGACAGGGAGTTTGTGCAGCGTGGACTTGTCCAGTTGGCCCCGGAGCTTGTCCATGACATAATACCTTTGTGAACACACGACAACGCGAACTTCGGCTGTCCGCTCTTGAACTCATTCGAAAATGGGGGAAAGGACACAGTGGACGAGTGCTTTCGGTCATCGACTTGATTGAAGGCCTTTATTTTGGCAAGGAAAACGAGCGGTCTATTTTTAAGCACAATCCCAAAATTCCTCAGTGGGAGGAGCGTGATTTTTTTGTTTTGTCCAAGATGGAGGCGCTGCCAGCGCTGTACGCCGTGCTCGAGAAAGATGGCTACGGTAGGCCGGAAACGCTGCCTTTGCTGCCAGATCGGCGGGTGCCGGGAGTGGACGTGACGGTGCGCTCGCATGCCGATGGACTCTGCACGGCCGTGGGCATGGCGGAAGCGATTAAAATGGATCGCCGGAATCAACATGTTTTTTGTTTGGTGGGGGATTATGAGCTCGATCATGGGCGGGCGTGGGAAGCGATCATGACGGCGGCGGAGCGAAAACTCGATCGCTTGTGTTTGATTGTGGACGAAAATGATCCGCGCGATGAGCCCATTCAGGAGCGTTTTGAGGCTTTTGGCTGGCGAGTGATCAAGCTGCGGGATGCTCACGATCACGATGAAATTGTGTATGGCTACATGAAGGCGCGTCTGACTTTGCGCAAGCCCACGTGCATTTGGGCGCCCACCAAAAAGTCCGCAGGGGTGCCGTTTGCCGAACGCAAACCGGAGTACGACGACGTGATTTTCTCGGACAGCGAGTACGAAGAAATTCGTCATATTCTCCTTTAATCTTTGGCCGCCTGGCCGCTTTTATGCTCGACCTCAAGCTCACCCAATTTGCACTCAAGATGAAAAATTTGATTCTGCTGGATCTTTCTTTTCCGCGCGGTGTTTTTCCGGAGTTCAAAAAGGCTTATGATCCGCGCTATATTGCTTTGCCGAGTCGCGATGGACTCGCCGTTTCCATGGCGTCTGGAATCGCTTCTTTTGGCAAGCTGGTGCTGATTTATGGCGCACAAGTGGATGGACTTGCGGGTTTGGAGCCGACCTT
>Ga0114940_10000946_pt1 | contig 11366 bp, 9 predicted proteins | sample ColdCreekSource_FD_87195 | JGI IMG/M metagenome (GOLD analysis project Ga0114940, IMG submission 87195) | Groundwater microbial communities from Cold Creek, Nevada to study Microbial Dark Matter (Phase II) - Cold Creek Source | ecosystem: Environmental > Aquatic > Deep subsurface > Groundwater ... | reverse complement strand
GCCACTTGTCGGGCAACGGCCGCAGCGCCTTGGTGATCAGGCGGATCGAGGACAGCTCGATGCTGAGCTCGCCGGTCTTGGTGACCATGGCACGGCCCCTGGCCTCGACGTGGTCGGCGATGTCGATGGTCTCGAGTGCCGCGAAGCCCGTGCCCAGGATGTCCTGCTTGGCGAACAGCTGCAGCTCACCCGTGGCGTCACGCAAGCGGATGAAGCTGGCCTTGCCGAAGCCGCGCCGCAGCACGATGCGACCGAACACCAGGAAGGCTTCTTGGTCGCCCAGCTTCTCGACCTGCTCGGGGTCGTAGCGCAGCTCTTTCGCGTCGATCAGCGCGGGCGCAAACTTGGCGCGCAGCTGCTGGACGGTGCTGCGCTTGTCCAGCTTCACGTCATTGGCAAAAGGGTTCTGACCCTGTTCACGCAGCCGCGTCGCTTTTTCGCGCCGCTGCTGCATCAACGCATCTTCTGAGCTTTCCGCCGACATATCTGGTTTCGCTTGCTGCGCCGCTACGTGTGAGCGCCGTCCCGCGTTTAGCGCGAGACCTGGGCCCCGTCTACCTGCGCGCCATCTCGGGCCTCTAGCTGCTCAGAAGCCCACTTCGAGCCCTAAAGTCGGCACCAGCAGGCTGGCCCGGCCGATCACTTCACGGCCACCAGGCAGGACGACGTCGAAGTGACTCCGGGTGAGCGGCAGCGTGGCTTGAGCCACCAGCCCGACGACTGGACCCCTTCCCCACGAGGCAGCAACGCCCCCCACGAGGCAGCAACGCCCAAAGGCCAACGCCGGGCGCGCCTCGGTCGACGCTTCGCCCACGTCGTAGTCGGCGTCCAAGGGCCGCGTCGGGGCGTAGCGCACCAGCTCCAGCGCTGGCCCCGCGAACCAGTGAAGCTCGACGCTCGAGGCGAGCGCGTGGCGCAGGCTCGGCGCCAACTGCAAGGCGCGCCATAGAAGCGCAGCTCCAGCGGCCCGAGCGCGCGCGCGCTTGGCAACCGCCCTGCACGGCTGCACGCAGGCCGAGCTTTTGCCACAACGCGACCTCGAACGCGGCGCTCGGGCCATTCCAGGAGCCTTCGTCGGCCCGAAAGCTGACGGCATAGCCGACGCGAGCGCTCCAGCTGCGCGCCTTCGCCTGACCTGCTTACGAGACGCGTTTGCCGTGCGTCTCCGCCTTCTTCTCGCACTCTCTTCAACCTAGGCGGAGCGAACTGGGTCCGCCTGCGCGTGACCAAGAGCAGCGACGCCGCCAAGGTCATGATCGATCTCGACCTGTACAGCGCGCCCAGCGGCGGCAGCGATGGCCGCGCCGGGCTTGCGCCGACGCGGCATCAAGCAACACTGCTAGCCGGCCGCGGGCGGCGCGTTCTCTTGCTGCTTGTCGGCGTGCTTGAGCAGGTACGCCTCGATGAATTGGTCCAGATCGCCATCCAGCACGTCCTGTACCTGCGCGGTCTCGTGCTCGGTCCGTAGATCCTTAACGAGCTGGTACGGCTGCAGAACGTAGCTGCGAATCTGGCTACCGAACGCGATCTGGCCTTTACCAGCTTCGTAGTTCTGTTGCGCCTGCTGACGCTTCTGCTCTTCGAGCTCGTACAGCTTGGCCTTGAGTATCTTCATGGCCGTCGCGCGATTTTGGTGTTGGCTGCGTTCAGCGCGGCACACGATGTTGAGGCCGCTGGGAAAATGCTTGAGGCGCACAGCCGTCTCGACCTTGTTCACGTTCTGCCCGCCCTTACCGCCGGCGCGCATGGTCGTAAGCTCGATGTCTTTGTCCTCGATGACGATGTCGATTTCGTCCTCGATATCGGGCGTGACTTCGATAGCGGCGAAGCTGGTTTGTCGGCGCGCGTTGGCGTCGAACGGGCTGATGCGCACCAGGCGATGCACGCCGACTTCGGCTCGCAGATGGCCGTAGGCATTGGGACCGCCAACGGTGAACGAGGCGCCGGTGATGCCGGCTTCTTCGGCCGGCTCGTAGTCGACGATCTCGGTCTTGTAGCCTTTGCGCTCGCACCAGCGCAGGTACATGCGCAGCAGCATGTCCGCCCAATCTTTGGCTTCGACGCCGCCGGCGCCGGGGCTCACGCTAACGATCGCGTTGGCGTGATCGACCGGGCCGCTCAACATGCGTCTCAGCTCGGCGGCGCGCACCTTGGCGTCGATCGGATGCAAGCTGGCCTCGACCTCGTCGATCAGCTTCTCGTCGTTCTCACTCGCGGCGAGCTCGAGCATCTCGCCGGCGTCGGTCAGCTCTTTCTCGAGTGACTGCGCCTGCTCCAGCTTTTCGACCGCGGCGGCGCGTTTGCGCATAAGCGCCTGCGCCTTCTCTTGGTTGTTCCAAAAGTTGGGGTCGCTGGACAGCTCGTCCAGCTCGTCGATTTCTCGTTTTAATGCCGGGACGTCAAAGAGACCCCCTTAGCGCATCGACACGCCTTTGGAGGTCAGAGAGGAGATTACGAGCATCGGCAAGCATGGCGGGGCGTATTTACTCCGAGTTTTCCAGGCTCGCCACAGGGTTTGTGGCTGGCGGGGCGGAAGCAGGCTGGGGAGCGCTGCAGGCGCCCAAGACGGCCTCCGGAAAACCCCAAACTACGAGGCCAAAGCGCGGCGCTTGGTCGGAGAACCAGCCGGCGGTCAGGTTGTCCAGCTCTGCGACGTGCTCCAGGGCCTTCAGGACCTCCAGCGTCGTTTGGGGGTCGTCGCGCGTGCCAGCGCAGCCGAGCTCGTGGGCGCGAAACAAACCGAGCACGGCCGCTTGTACGCGCGCTTCGAGCTTTAAGCGCTGCTCACCAGCGTCTTGGCGCGCTCGTTCGACGGCTAGCTCTTCGTGCGCGAACAGCAGGCGATCGAGCCGGAAGGTCGCGCTGGCTTCCAGGATGATGCCAGCGCCTTCAGCCTGACTGACACGGTACGGATCGTCGCTGGTGGGCGCCCAGCGCAAGGCTTGGTCGGTGTTGCGCACCGCGCGCAAGCGCAATTCGGGCAGCAGCGCGGAAGCGCGAGCGCGCGACCCAAGCCCATCCAAGCGCCGTCGCTCAGCGGCAGTTCCGACGACGCCCAACGCCACTTGCGCGGCGCGACGCGAGAATTCCGAAAGCGCGCGGAGTTGCGGAAAGCTAACCAGTTGCGCTTCCGGCGCTCGTTCGGCCGCGGGCGTGGGCGGCGCGGGCATGGGGGCCGCAGCAGGCGCAGTCGGGTCGGGCACCTTGGGCCCTTGCGCGACGCGCGGCAGTGCCAGCTTGTCGAGCGGCAACGTGACCGTGAGCCAAGCCGCTTGCTCGGCGCGCGCGCTGGCCCGCGTACTGCGCGCGTGCAGCGCCACCGCGAAGCGCCCGCCCTGGAGTGCCGGCGCCAGCGACGCTGGCGCCGATTGGGCGCTGGCATTGACCGGAATCGCCAGCGCGATGACCCAAACGTAACCGAAGACCCCAAAACCCCTGCCCATGGGGCCCCATCGGCCAGCCCGCAAGCGAGTTTCGTCTGTTCTGCAGCGCCGTTGTCGGTATCTTTACAATGATGCGCTGCCCGTTCGCGTTGCTTGCACTGCTCGGCGCCTGTGGCGCGACCCCCAGGAGCGATCCCAGCGCTCGCGCTGGCGGCCACGGGGGAACCGACAGCAATGGCGGCAGCGCAACCGGCGGCCTTGGCGGCCAAAGCAGCCAGGGCGGCCAGGTGCCGAACAGCGGCGGCACGACGGGGCTTGCCGGCAGCGCGAGCCAGGCCGGCAGCGGCGGTCTCTCGCCCAACACCGACGACGCTCCTTCGACGCCCGTCACCTTCACGCCGAGCGACGCCGTCATCCTCAATCCGGAGCGCGGCTTTTACGCCAGCAGCAGCATCGTCAACGCGCCCAACCTGTCGGGGTTGCGCGCCTCGGGCGTCACGCTGGTGTTCACCTACGTTCGGCTCGACGCCTATCGCACGAGCGATCTTCCAGACAGCTTGCTCCAACAAGCGACCGCCGGCTTCGAGAAAGCGCGCCAAGCGGGCGTGAAGGTCATCCTGCGTTTTGCCTACAATTTCGGCCCGTACCCGGACTCCGAGCCCGACGCGCCCGTCGCCTGGGTGCTCAAGCACATCGGTCAGGTCAAGCCGCTCATCGAAGCAAACGCCGACGTGATCGCAGTCGTGCAGGCTGGCTTCATCGGCGCGTGGGGTGAGTGGCACACCTCGACCAACAACCTGACCGAGCCGCAGACCCGCAAGCAGATCCTCGAAACGCTCGTTGAAGCCGTGCCTTTGTCGCGCAGCGTGCAGCTGCGCTACCCGCCGTACAAGCAGGCCCTTTACGGAGCCGCTCTGACCGAAGCGAACGCTTTCGGCACGACATTTGCGGCGCGCGTGGGTCACCACAACGACTGCTTCGTCAGCAGCGACACCGACGTCGGTACGTACCCCGACGATGAGGTCGATGCGTTCCGAGACTACGTCGGCGCCGATACAGCGTTCGTGCCGATGGGCGGCGAGACCTGCGCGGTCAGCGCGCCTCGCTCGGAATGCACGAGCGCGCTGGCGGAGATGACCAAGCTGCACTTCAGCTACATCAACCGCGAATTCCAAGAGGACGTGCTGGCGAGCTGGCAACCCTGCCGCGAAGAGATGGAGAAGCGGCTCGGCTACCGTCTGCTGCTCGAGAGCGCGCGGCTGCCCGAAGCCGTGAAGCCGGGGGGCAGCTTCACGCTGGCCGCTAGGCTCAAAAACGAGGGTTTTGCGGCGCCGTTCAACGCGCGCCCGGTCTTCGTGGTGCTGCGCGGTGCCGATTTCAGCGCCAAGGTGGCTTTGGAAGCGGTCGACCCGCGTCGCTGGCTCCAGGGCGCCGAACTGCAAGTGCGGCTGCGGCTGCCTTCGACTCTGCCGGCCGGTACCTACAGCTTGGCGCTGTGGTTGCCCGACGCGGCGTCCACGCTCGAGGCGCGGCCCGAGTACGCGCTGCGGCTTGCCAACGAACAAGTGTGGGACGACGCGACTGGCGAAAACACGCTCGGCGAAATCGCGGTCTCGGCGTCTGCGCCCGGGGTTGCCGACGCCAACGCCGCCGACTTCGCTGTCCTGCCGAACTAAGACCCTTACAGGCCAGCCGCGACGCGAGCGGCAGCTTCGAGCTCCGGATCCTGGGCGCCGCCCAGCGGATCGAACGAGAGGTCCGCGCTGCTATCGAAGACACGCGCGACCGCGAGCGGGCTGAAACCTTCGCTCGAAAGTTCACCCACTGCGGCGCGCACTTCACTGCCCGGCGTGAAGCGTGAGAGCCAAAAACCACCAACGGCATTGAAGATGGGATGATCCTGCTCGTCGAAGCTGAGACCGTTCGGCTGAGGGGAGACAGTCACTGCGCGGAGCCGCAGAGCGTCGGAGGACGACGGGAGCCGCCAGTAGACGAAGGCACGGTTGGCGGTTTGCAGGACCAGAATCGCCGGAGTGACGTCCGAGGGCGCGGCAACGGCAGCAACCGGAGCGGGAGCAACGACCGGAGCGGGTGCGGCGGCAATCGGAGCTGGAGCGGGCACCGGCTCTGGCGGAGCAACGGGGGCCGCGGCGGCGACCGGAGCCGGTGCAACCGCGACTGCAGGCACAGCAACCGGAGCCGGCTCAGGCGCGATCGCAACCGCAGGAGGTTGCGGGGTGACGATCGTCTCCGCTTTCGCCTCAACAACCTTGCGGCGGCGACCGGGGCCGAGATCGCGCTCTTCGGCGATGCGCTCGCGCAGGGTGCGGGCCGTGGCGTGCTCGGGCTCGCGCTCGATCACTTCGTCCAGCATGCGCAGCGACTGCTCGTAGTGCCCCTGGGCCGCGTAAATCTCCGCCAGCGTCACCGTGGCGACGGGCGGGGGGCCCTGAAAGTCCTGCTCGCCCTTGCCGTCGCCGCGAATGGCAGCCGCCGCGTCCGGCAGGTTCAGCCCGGATTCAACCACGCTAGCCAGCAGGTCGCGCGCGACTCCGAGCCAGCCGCGCGAACGGCGTTGACGCTCTAGATCGGGCTCGCTCCGACGCACGATCTCATCGCGCAGCTCGACGCGCGTCATCTGCTCCGGGCGTTCGACGCCGCGCGCTCGGGCGCGCAGGATCAAGTCCTCACGCGACAGGGTATCGAGCTCGGCGGGGTCGAAGTCCATGGGCGGGGCGGATTAGTACCACGCCCCAAGGGCGCTGGGATCCGGCAAGCGCCGCGACGTGATGACTCGGCCGGCCTCGATATCGCGAGCAATTTGCGCGACCAGCTCATCGATGCCCGAAAATTTTCGCTCTTCGCGCAGCCGGCCCAGCAGATGCACGCGCAGCTCCTGGCCGTAGAGGTCGAGCGAAGTATCGAACAAGTGCGCCTCGAAGCTCGGCCCGGCATCCAGCGTCGGCCGGACACCGAAGTTAGCCACGCCAGCAGCCAAGGCCGAAAACACGCCTTCGCGCTTGAGATCGAGCAGCACCGCGTACACGCCGTGCGGCGGTAGCGCTTCGGAAAAGCCGCTCAGGTTGGCCGTGGGCACGCCGATGCTGCGACCGCGCCCCTGCCCCTGCACGACCACGCCGGTCAGGGCGTGAGGCCGACCGAGCAGCGCCTCGACAATGCCGAGCTCACCGGCCTCCAGGGCCATGCGCACCCGTGTGCTCGAAATCGCGCCTCCGGCGTCGCGCTCGAGCGCCGTGGCGTGCGCCTCGAAGCCCTGCTCTTGGCCCAGCTCGCGCAGCTTCGCAAAGTCACCCGCGCGCCCGCGGCCGAAGCGAAAATTCTCACCGACGAGCACGACCTTGGCGCTCAGCGCTTCGACCAAGAGCTGGCGCGTAAAATCAGCGGGCTCGGTATGGGCCAGCTGGAGCGTGAATGGTTCGACGACGACTTGCAGCTCGGGGCTTTGGCGACAGAGCAGCTCCACCTTGCGCGGCAAACTCGTCAGCGCCGGCAGGGCGCCGCGACCGAGCACGAGCGCGGGGTGCGGATCGAACGTCAGCACGCGCGGCACGAGGCCAGCCTCGCCCGCTAGCCGGACAGCTTGCGCGAGCACGGCCTGGTGCCCTCGGTGAACGCCGTCAAAATTGCCGATGGCGACAAGGGACGCCTGCTGGGGGCTCGGCTGTCGTGCGCCAAAGACGCGCTGGGACCACACGCCGCCGCTTTACTACGGCGCGGCGCGACGTTCCAATGCCGGCGTGATAGAAGCGCCTGGTGACGCCGGATCAAGCGCTCGCCGAGGCCGAAAAGGGCGAGCTGCGTCCGGTCTACCTGGTAGCCGGGGAAGAAGCGTACCTCGCGAGCGGCGTGGTGCTGGCGCTCAAGGCCGCGACCCTGAAGGGCGGCATCACCGGCCTGAACGAGGATCAGTACCAAGCGGGGGAGGCCGACGTCGACAGGGTGCTGGCCACGGCCCGCACCCTGCCCATGATGGCCAAGCGCCGCTTCGTGCTGCTGCGCGGGCTGGAACGCTGGGAGCCGAAGAGCGGCGGCAAGAGCGAAGGCAAGCTCACCGACAAAGATCCGTTCGAGAAGCTGTGCGACTACGCCAAAGCGCCCTCGCCCAGCACCGTGCTGGTGCTGTTCGGCGCTGGCGTCGACAAGCGTCGCAAGCTGTACACCCAAGCCAAATCCGACGGCTTCTTGGTCGCGTGCGAAGCACTAGCGCGCGGCGACTTGCCGCACTGGATCGAACGGCGCGTCGCCGCGCGCGGCTGTAAAATCAACTCCAGCGTCGCCGACCTGCTGGCAGAGCTGACCGGCCCCGAGCTGTCGCCGGTGGCCGACGCAGTCGAGCGGCTGTGCCTGTACGTGGGCGACGGCAACGAAATCGTCGAGGACAGCGTGGCCACGTGCATCGTGCGGCTGCGCGCTGCCAGCGTTTGGGAGCTGGTCGCGGCCGTGGGGCGCCGCGACGCGGGCGCAGCCCTGGCGGCGCTGGCCGACGTCTACGATCCGCAAGATCGCGGCCTGCGGCTGCTGGGCGTGCTGGCGTGGTCCACCCGCCAGCTGCTGCGCTTCGACTCCGCCCTGCGCGGCGGCGCCTCGCCGGACCAGGCCGCGATCCGCGCGGGGGCTCCACCCTTCAAGGCGCGCGAGCTGAGCCAGCAGGTCAAGGCCCTACCTCGAGCCGACCTCGAGCGCTGGCCGGAGCTGCTCGCCCGCCTTGATTTAGAGCTCAAAGGCGGCACGCGCCGCCCCCCTCAGGCGGTGCTGGAGTCAGCCATTTTGAAGCTCTGTCGAAGTTCGGGAACCCATCAGCGGCGGCCTGCTCATTAGAAGAACGAGCGGCTCACAACTTGACCCCCGCGAGCCCTCGCACCATGTTGTCGAAAGTTTCCGCGATGTCCCCGTTCGGTTCACACGAGCGTGACTTTAAGCTCGAGCACCAAGCACGCGCTCCCATCCCCACCCGTTTCGGCACATTCGAGCTGCACGTGTTTGAGTGGGAAGACGCTGACGCGCACCCCGCGCTGAGCCGCGAACACTGCGCCCTCGTCATGGGCGACGTGCGCGGGCAGCGCAGCATCCCGGTGCGCATCCACTCGGAGTGCCTGACCAGCGAGGTGTTCGGTTCGCTCAAGTGCGACTGCCGCGAACAGCTCGAGCGCGCTCAGGCCGAAATCGCGCGCCGGGGCGTGGGCGTGCTGCTCTACCTGCGGCAAGAAGGCCGCGGCATCGGCCTGGCTAATAAAGTGCGGGCCTACGCCCTGCAAGCCAAGGGCGCCGACACCATCGAGGCGAACGAGCTTTTGCACCTGCCAGTCGACGCCCGCACCTACGACGTAGCGGCCGCCATGCTGCGCAACCTGGGCGTGGAATCGGTCGAGCTTTTGACCAACAACCCCGTGAAGCTCGACGCCCTGCGGGAGCTGGGTATCCTGGTCGAGCGCCGCGTCCCGCTCTTGGTCCCGGCCAACCCCTTCTCGGCCTCGTACCTCGAGGTGAAGCGGCGCCGCATGCAGCACGACCTGCCCAGCAACCCGGCCGCCGCTAGCCCGCTCGTTCGCGTCGCCTCGAACGAAGGCTGACGCTGGGCGGGCGCTGGCAGCCCCGCGATATTTGACCGGGCGGCCCGAGGTCCGTTAAGCCTCAGGGATGCGATCGCTGGTGGCGCGCTATCCAGTCTGGCTCGCGCTCTGTTTGAGCCCTGCCCTGGCCGCCGCTCAGGCCGCCGCTCAGGCCAAGCCTGGCAGCCTGCCAGTCGCCCCCGCGCCCAAGCCGGAGGCCGCAAAAGCCGAAAAAAAGCCTCCTCCAAAGGCGCCGACGCCGGCCAAGCCGGCCGCAGCACCGACCAAGCCCGGACCCGCCAGCAAGCCGGAGGCCGCTGTCAAGCCAGCCGCCCCCAAGCCGGAAGCTGCTAAATCGGAGGCCGCCCCCAAGCCCGACCCCGCAAGATCGGACGCGGCGGACAAAGCCGACACCGCCAAGGCAGCGGCTGCCGCTTCCGAAAAGCCCGCCGCCAACCCGAGCCGTGGCGCAGGCAGTCGCAGCGTCACCCCAGCGCCGCCGAGCGCGCCCAAAGAGCCGGTCAGCGCGGCGCCCGAGAAACCGGCCAGCCCCGCCCCCGCCGGCTCCCACCAAAAAGGTCGACCGCCGAGCAAGCCCTCGCCGTCACTGCCGCCGGGAGCCGCGCGCGGCGCACCCGACGAGAGCGCGCGCCAGCACATCACCGGCGGCCGCCCCAGCGACGATCAAGTCAAGCGCGGCAAGGACGACGCGGAGCTCCTCCGCCTGCGCGAAGCCGAGCGGGTGCTCTTCCCGCAACCGTTGAGCGGCGTAGAGCTGGGTTTCGACTTCGCGCCACCAGCCACGTCAGGACCCGAGGTCGACGCATCCGGCTTGCCATCAGGAGTCACCAGTCGTCCGACTGGCGAGGCTGTTAGCAGCAGCGACGCCAGCTGGCTCCGCAGCCTCACCCAGCCCGACCTGCCGACCCGCTACGACGAGCGCGTCGTGCGCTACCTGCGCTTCTATCGCGACACGCCCAGCGGTCGCTCAATAGCGCGCATTTGGGCCAAAAAATCCGGGCGTTTCTCGGCTTCCATCAAAGCCGAGCTGAGCCGCGCTGGCCTGCCTTTGGACCTGATTTGGCTCAGCTTGATCGAGAGCGGCCACAACCCGACCATCGCGTCGCCGGTGGGTGCGGCGGGCCTGTGGCAATTCATGCCCGACGCGGCGCGCAGCTACGGCCTCACCGTCGATCGCTGGGTGGACGAGCGCCTCGATCCGGAGCGCTCCACGCAGGCCGCCGTTCGTTACCTAAGCGATCTGTATCGGCGCTTCGGCAGCTGGGAGCTGGCCATGGCTGCCTACAACATGGGCTACGGCGGACTTTCGCGCTCGGTGCGCAAGTTCAACACCAACAATTTCTGGGAGCTCTCGCGCTACGAAGCCGGCATTCCTTGGGAGACGACGCTGTACGTGCCCAAGATCTTGGCGACGGCCGTGCTGATGAACAATCGCCGCGCCTTCGGGCTCGAAAGCGTGACCGAAGATCCGCCCGAGCGGTTTGACGTCGTGGTGGTCGGTCCGTCGGTGAACCTGTCCGAAATCGCGCGCGCCGTGGGCAGCAGCGCAGGCGGCCTCGAGGCCCTGAATCCGCAGTTTTTGGCGGGCAGAACCCCTCCTTCCGCGCCCGGCGCCGCGCGCGCCTCGTACCGCGTGCGCGTCCCCGTGGGCAGCGGCTCCAAGTGGACGCCGACAGCAGCGGCCAGCGACGACAGCCTCGAGCCGTACGTGGTGAAGGCGGGCGAAACCGTCGAGCGCATCGCGCGCGCCCATGGCACGAGCGAGCGCGAGCTGCGCGAAAAGAACCGCGTCGCCGCCGACGAAGTGCTGACCGCCGGCATGGTGCTGCTGGTGCCGCGCCTCTCGCGCAACTCCGAGCCCGATCCGACCACCGCCGCCGAGCTGGTGGTCGTGCCGGGGCGCAACGTCGAGTATCCGGATCGCAAGCGCGTCTTCTATCGCGTCGTCTCGGGCGACACCGCGACGGGCGTCGCGACGGCCTTTCGCGTCACTCCTCAGGACCTAGCGGACTGGAACACGCTCGACGTGCACGCGCGGCTCGAACCCGGTATGAGCCTGCAAGTCTTCGTGGCCAAGAACGCCGACCTCTCGAAGGTGCTGCACGTGCCCGAAGCGCACGCCAAGATCCTGATCGCCGGCAGCCCCGAATTTTGCGACTATTTCGAGGGCCAAAACGGCAAAAAACGCCTACTCATCGCCGCGCGCGAGGGCGACACCTTGAGCGCCATCGGCAAGCGCTACGGCATGACCGTCGGGCAAATGGAGCGCGTCAACCGCCGTGGCCGCAGCGATCAGGTCGCCCCCGGCGAGCGCATCATCGTCTACACCGAGCGCGCCAAACCGGTGCCCGGCGACGTCTTGCTCACCAGCAGCAACTAAGGGCCCGCGAAT
>Ga0114940_10000945_pt1 | contig 11381 bp, 14 predicted proteins | sample ColdCreekSource_FD_87195 | JGI IMG/M metagenome (GOLD analysis project Ga0114940, IMG submission 87195) | Groundwater microbial communities from Cold Creek, Nevada to study Microbial Dark Matter (Phase II) - Cold Creek Source | ecosystem: Environmental > Aquatic > Deep subsurface > Groundwater ... | reverse complement strand
TAATTTTTACAATTCTGACGGCTCTACTCGGTGTCATATATATGTATGTACTCGTACAGGTGATCTAATTTTGCTTCCAATTTTGATATTCGACTTGATTCCTAAGGTTAATCCTCGTCACTGGAAGTATCCGCTAAAGGTTTTATTATCCCAAAATGTCAGTGCTACGAGATATTTTGAAAGGAGTAAGCATCAGTAAATCAATATTAATTTGCGGTGAGTTTACAGATTTGTATTTCAGCTATATTTTTTTAATAACTGCAGTCTATAATAGATATAATGATATTATTTATATTGAGTGAAATTTCATAAAGCGTAATATTTTTTAGATACTGCAGATCAATCCGGGGAAGAAATAACTCAGGCATTTCTTAGCAAACACGAAAAAAATGGTGCCAAAGTGCTGCATATTCTGTTTGATGAAACAGACCACAAATCTTCCCAGTTTCTGACAAACTCAGTAGTCCGAAGAGATATTGTAAAGAGACCCTCAGACTGGCTTCAGCCAGAGAATTTCAAGTTCAGCGCAGCAACAATGGTAGAAGAGTTGGGATTCAAAGCAGTTGTGCTGATCTCCTCCCTTGCATCAGCACTGCTTAAAATAGAAGCCCACAATCTCTTTGTGGAGCTCTCAAAATTGAAAGAGCACGGTAGAAATAAAATTGGTGTGAATAACTTTAAAAGCATAAACAATATATTTGTATTGCAGATAGTGTTTTACAAATCATCTGTCAGATTCACCTTGATGTTGTTAGCTCATCCGAGTTTAGCCTTTTAAAATCTCTCTTTTCTACTATAATCCATGTGGAACCACCTGCAAATAACAAGATACCAAGCTACAATATGCAGCACTACAAACCGAATGGAAAATATTTTACGGAGGTAAAGATCGAGAGACTGTCCTTTCAATATAACCCTAGCATTTTTCTGTAGAAAAGGCTGTTCTACAATGAAAGCGGTGTACTCAAAATCCAACCACTTGTCAACTCGGAGCCAACAAAATCTGCGTCATCAGAGTCAGTTTCTCGTCCTGTGCACGATACATTCTCTACATTTAGGCATGGACTGAATGCAGATGAGCAGAAGGCCAGAGATAATCTTGTTTTGCCCTTTCAGCGAGTTACATTGTAAGATATGCCAAAGTATAAAATAATTTAAACAATGATTATTTTGTTTTTTTAAGGGATGGTCTTCCGCCTAGAGGACAAGGGAAGATCGAATACGAGCCAGAAGAAGATGATGAATGGGACGAAGAAGATCCAGACGATGACTTGGAAATTTGATTTTGCCATTTGTAAATAAAATACTGTTTTACACAAAAATTGCTGTTCAGCTATTAAATTAACACACTCGAGATGCGAATTTTAGTGCTATTTATACAGTCTAATTTTTAGTGTCAGATTCTTCCAATTGTCTATGTCGTCTCATGTTAGAGAGCACTGTGTCTAAACTTGTAGTCTTCTTCCTTGCAGAACCTCTCGCACCTGGTTCTGTGTTTCTCCTTAACTTTGGTGTTGCCATTTCATCATCAAAATCAAAGTCAGTGTTATTTTGTGCCCTGCAGATTAGATTATTAGCAACAATTAACCACAGGGAAAGAAGACTGCATACTCTTCCTCTTCTTCTAGCTCATTGGAGTCAACATTGCCATCATCTGCGTGAGGATTTCTTTTGCCGGGGCACTGCCATGAAATGTCCAACACCTGACTTTTGTCCAGAGTTTCAAACATCCTTTGGATTTCACTAGCAGCAGGGATCCAGAAGGTTGATTTCTGAAATAAATTTAATGTTATTTGCGAGCAAGGTATTTTTAGAAAAGTATGGCAAGGTATACCATTATTATTATGAAATAAATAATAAAGTTTGATCTAGAATCTTCTAACAGTCAGCACTGAATACATAATGAATAAATTTTGCTAAAAAACCTCATCCTTGGATGCGTATCTTTCGTCGTCAGAGCAATCAATACTCCAGTCGTCATTTGCAGTGTTTCCGGACATTATATTAATTACGAAGTCACAAGGAAAATTATTACGTGTTAGTTAATGAACTTAGAGCGCCTTAAAAGTGCAAAATTATCTATTGAATACTGAATGCATGAAAACCAACATCAAGACCAACATGTTATAAACAATCACTATGGGAAGTGGGTGTGTCTGTTTTGTCGAGTTGAAGGAGGTGCGTCACTGTAAACAGCCAATCGGACTAAAGTTTTACATGCAATGCTGTGGTGTTGATTGGCTGAAAGCTTTCAGCGCAATATTGAAAATGTAATGAACAGCTGATATTAGCTCAAAAATATTACGTCAGCCTGTTTGCCTGTTTATTTATTTACGCAATACTTCGAACGACGTCTTGACTGGTCTTGACCATCTTGGGAATTCGATGTTAAGCTTTAGAAATTGCAGAATTTTGGCAAGTAGCGCGAAGCAGAGTAATGTTCTCACCACAGCACTGAATCGAGTATTTTCCTCGAAAGGGAAAGATCCCAAAACGTACACAGTAACTGTCACTGTTCCTAGAGGTAAAGTTTTGTTTCGCTCAAAAGGGTTTGCCAATACAATCATTGCTGTAATTTCCACAGAGACAGAAAAGAAGAAAAAATGGGACGAGCATGCAAACTGGGAACTCCTGGGCCGCAGGGGCTACAGGTTTATTCTCCCGGGAAGTGTAGGATTGTCTCCCATGAAGCGGAAATCCATAGCTTGGAAGAAAGTTTCTCGACCTAAAAAGAACCAGTATTCTCAAGCAACACTGCCAGATACCAATTATTATCGCCAAGTAGAGGTTGTAAATTTCAAGATAAATAATTCCAGAGCTTACTGAAGATGTTTTCAGATTGTAACCCAATTGGCAGTGATGGCTGCTGAACTGTCATTTATGAGGGATGTACATAGAGAGTTCCAATGCAAAGCAGTAGACTGTCCATTTTTATTAAGAGAACGTATGCTATCTTTGCTTGTTAATAACACAACTTTTAATTATTTTTCTTTGTATAGAGGTGATAGATCTTTTTCCCAAGGCTGGATTAGGTTACGGTCCGTTGACGGCTGTGTGTGTAGCGCTACGCTGTATACCCAAAGAGAACATCTCTGAAAATGACTGGCAATCTATAACTAAAAAAGTAAAAAAAATTAGATGTTAACCATTTTGAAACCCTGCTAATAAATAACACATTACAGTTCGAAGACACGGCTCGCAGAGTCTGCGGAAAGTTGAATCAGGCAGGATTTTGGGCAGACTTCCCAACAAAAATCCAATTTGACATGTCATCTGAGGAGTTGATGGACACTTCCGCTTCCCAAATTGAAGCAGCAAACCTACTTTTAAGTCCTGGGCCTAGGGTGATGCACATATCAGGCTGCATCATTATGTTGCACCCACCCAAAGGAGAAAGCAGAGTCTTAGGATGGCTTTTTACTACAGCTCCATTCGACGATTCAAAGCTTATGGATATAATTGAAGATGAAAACGCTTAATTTCTGATTTTGCTTTCCTCCTTTGTTGTCAAGTCACTATGCTTATGGATATTTAAGTTTTGCTTTCTCAGGTTATGCTGTTGTGATCAAAATTTGAGCAAGCCCTCAATTACCTGGAACTGTTTCTAGACCCCAGTATTTGTTGAATAAAACTTACAAATATTTTCAAAATCTCTCTAGGATCCTTAAAAAAAAACACCGATATTTAGATATTATTTTTTATAGAAGACTGCCACAAAACACACTCATTCACACAAAACAAGCTAACTTAGAAACTAATAAAATTTAAAAGGTGAAACAATTTAGTGAACAGAATTATGGAAGTCTGTTTTCGACTAGTACAAAGCATTTTAGGTACATAATTAGGTCCGTCACCATAAATTAAAATTGAGTTTAATATTCTTCATCTGAATGTCCATGATCAGCATTTCTTGCTAACATGTAGTTGTCCATGTCAATCGAACGACAGTGGTTGATAGCATACCTCAGTCTTTCAGCCATTATTTCCTACAAAACAATTTGTTTTTTATTCCCCCAGTATTAATTTATAAGGTGATATTGTACCTGGCTGCTGTAGGTTGGAAGTCTAAGTTGGAAAAAGCAGGTCTGAGCAGTAGGCAGCCCATCAGTAGCATGGTCAACTTTGGTCACCTGCAATACATCATTGATAAAGTGGATTGGTTTGAGGAAATTCCAACAAATTACCTGGAATCTCTGAGAAAGATCTGCCAGGTTAGCAGGCAGCCTTGATCTACCCGACACAAATCTCATGAACAACACCCGCTCCGCATTCGTAAAACTCTCCAAAATATTCCACAGCCATTGCACTAGTTCAGAGTTTTCATCAACTTCTCTGTACCTAATACAAAGAAAGAACCAATAATTTGAGGGATCAATTGAAATTTTGGGACAAGACAAACCTAACGACTTTCTTCAACAAAGGAATGGAAATTTGCGGCAGTCCACACACAAGCTGCTCTAAATGCTGCGCAGTGACCAAAGTAAGCAGGGGAACGGGAACAATGCCGGCCATTCCCTCTCTGATGGCTGCAGCTTGCAAGTCCATTTCTTTCAGCCTGAACTCAATTGCTCTCTCCACGTACTCAGCTCTGTTGGCAAAAGTCAGAGCGATGCTCCGACCACCTGAGACAATTGGCATCAGCTTTCCACTCCAGCTGCTGCCCTCAAAACACTCCAATGGAATAACCTGAAATAATTACATTACAAATTATATTCAGGTCCGAGGAACACATTTTTTTAAGGTGCCCTTTTTTAAAACAGAAAATTTTCTCACCTCACTAAAGTTTGCCTCAGTGACCCCAGATAAATGAATATCCCTGATGCCCCTCAAGCTCTGAGCATAGAGGGAATCAACCTCCTCCAAGTCATCAATGCTGACGTTGTCACCGACAAGAAGCTTCCACACAATCGACGCAAGAGGTATTGCCAGAGGTTTTTTGGTTCTGATGGCGACGCCGAAGAGAATGCCGAGGAACTTGAACCACGACAAATGCAGTGGTGACGTGAGTTGCGGATTGAGGATGTAGCGGTCCTGGTTGTAGCCGGCATCGTTGACAGAGTTGGGCGTTGGAAGTAGCAATGGCACTGCGTTTGTGGTCAACTCCTGACACATTTCCGTAATTGTATCGTCAAAAACGCCACCGGCGTCGTCAGCACCTTCCCCAACTAGCTTCACCTGTCACAACAAAAAAAATGTAAAAATAATTGCATTTCCATACACACGACCTCGAGCGAAGTAGTGCTAGCGCATTAAGCTATGAAAATCAGAGAGCAATGGTGTTTGGAAATCAACTATACTAACTTTAAAATAAAATACTCTTACAATTTTCATAGTTAAAAAACTAATCCAATTAATTTATAAAAACACGCATTAACTTTAATATTCTAAAATTTTGAGCTCCATAAAAGTGAAACTTTTTTTCATACAGCAAAATTATGCTGCGTAAAATATTTAGTAACGCCATTACAAGTTTCAATTCACAATTTTACCTTCCATGCTCTAGACGGCAACCTTAAATCTGAAGACTTCATGGTCACCACTTGCTGAGCAACCTGAACAAAAATGGGCTTCGCCTTCTTTCCTCTGGTCGCCAACCTGCGCACTGTCACCTGGGGACCAAAGTTGCGCCCTTGGATCATTGTTCGACCGATGCACCTGACAAGCGGCAGAGTGTAGACGCACGGCGCCAAAAGATTTCTTAGTGGTCCGCACACGATGCTCTGCAGCATATTGGAGTGCGCTTGTTCCCTCTGCAAATTATTTAGTTAGTCGCCGTCGTGTCAATTTGGATAGCAAAAATAGCAACCTGTGGAATGAGAGGCAGCAGTTCCCAGCATGAGTAAAGGAGACAAGAGAATCCCCAGAGCAGCTTGAGTCGTGCTTGAATGGCAGTAATTGGGATGTTCTGCAGGCAATGAAACTGCGCTGGGATTGTGTTCGGCAGAGCCAAGTACTGAAGCGGAGAAGTGCCTGGTTGTCTCCTCGGTGGTTTTGGTGTTGTCCAAGCGGCACTGTGATTGCGCCCAGCCGACACCTGCAAATTTAGGTTTAATTACAAGCTTATTTAGGATAAACTAAACTTCGAACTCACTTGTTTAATTTGCTTGTTGCTGAGATGAGAAATGAGCTGAGGTTCTTTGACCAGAAGTGTGTGTCCAAGTCCGATTTGGCCTTCGCTGTTTACTCCCCAACCCCAGACATCTCCCATTGATGTTAAAGCTAGCGTGTGTTCAGCTCCAGCAGCAATGTCCTCCACAAATATTCCAGAAAGAGCCAAGACCTAACCTCGTAAACAATTTAAAATCAAAATTTCTGCAATTGGCCAAAAACTTGCCTGTTGAGGTCTGTTGTGTCCACGCATCCTATTCTCCGGTTGACCGATCAGTCTGTCTAGTCCACAAGTGAAAACTCTGCCGTCTGATGCCAAAAAGACAGTAAACTGAGCGCCACAGCAGACTTTCTTTATGGAGATGCCACCAAGCGAGTCAACTCTTTGAGGTGTCATCTGAAATTTATTTTACACATTGTTAATATTTTGCCTGGATAAATAATTTTAGACTTAATTATTATTATTATTATTTAAAATTCCATTCTTACTTTAGATCCAGGCCCACCGAGCCCAAGTTTTCCAAATTCTCCGTCACCAAAAGTCCACACGGTGAGGCCATCGGTAGAAATGCAAGCAGTGTGATTCAGACCACAAGCCACATAACCAATTTTGAATCCAATCAAACTGGTGACGCGCTCGGGCAGCTTTTTGTTCGCAGTAGATCCAAGACCCAGCCGGCCGTAATCTCCACTTCCAAAAGTGAACAGTTTGCCGTCTGCCGTCACCACTGCACTATGCTTGAAGCCGCAGGCAAGCTAAACAAAAAATTACAGAAATTCGTCTTGGCTTCTAAATAACTCAATCACTTACTTGAACAACTTCTTCTCGCACCATGGCTTCGATCTGTCTTGGCCGTCTCTGTCGGTCACTGTTTCCGTGCCCTAATTTCCCGTAGTCTCCGTCGCCCCACGAAAATACTTCTCCACTCTCAGCCAAAGCAAGGCTGTGGCCATCTGAGCCACCAGACGTTGCCAAAGCAGTGATTACAAATCCTTGAAGTGCAGAAATCACGCTTAACGTGTGGAGATCGTCAGCATTTCCTTGACCGAGCCTTCCGTAACTGCCTTCTCCGCAGGCAAGTACAGAGCCATTGGCCTGAATCACGAAGGTGCAGTTTTGACCACACACAACTTGCTGAGCATTCGAGAAAGACATCGTCAGCACTGGGAAGAGACACACTCGGCCTAAACGAGGACAAGTCATTCGTATTTTTTTTAAATTTTATTTTTTATTTACTACGCGTCCCATCTATTTGTCTAAAAATTAAGACGGCGTACAGCGATTTTGAAAAAATTTGGTTAGTCTCAAAATCACGTATAAACGACATTCCCGACTTAAACATGAAGTTACTAAGTGAAATTGTCGTTAGCCGACGTTTTTGATTTTAAGACAGGCAGCAAAAGACACGACTTGCTTCAACTTTGCTTTTGTATGTAAACTTTTAATATTACCGGCTTCTGCCAGCTGCCCATGTTTTCCACTTCCCCACAGGAATGCCTGCCAGTTTCCTCCAATCTGCCAATCTCCTGGTTGTTGGGTAACCCAAGCCATGATTTCCTGATCAGCCTGCAGGTTCCAATGGGTCTGATTGTACGGATTCGGTTTGATACCTTCTTCTGCATACAAAATTGCACGTTAAATCTTTTTAAAAAATAAAACACAAAACTTACGCTGAGGGAATTTGATGTGCGAAACAAATCGAGCTGGGAGAGCTGTTCTCTTTATCAAGGCCTCGGCAGTTTTCACCACCATTGAGAATGTGTGAAGCCACTGCCAATCAGACACTAGAAGGACAAAATACACGTTAATCGATACAAACATTTGAGAATTCCTATAAATTACCAATTTGACCAAACTCTTCATGGTTGATGGGTACATTGTTGTAGCTGAGAATGGTATCCAGCTCAAGCAGCAGCGCCAGGGACACCAGACTGCGCAGGTGGTTGCTGTAGGTCAGCTGCTCCCCGGTTGAGACCAGTCTGTGCTCGTGCTTGTACTGGTTGCCAAGCAGCAGGTGGAGATGCGTGAGGAGGGTTTTAAAAGCAGGCGCTCTATGCAGACCACCAAGCCCATGAAGTGTCAGGGCTGTTCTCCCTCGAGCAAGCAGCCGTACGCTCTCCAGCCAGTCTGGGGAGGTATGCAGAACTTGGATATCCTGTGCAAATAAACAATAAGAAAATTGCACCGGAAAATCATATTTCAAATAAGTTACTTTGGACCTGGTGAAGCAAATGGCAAGAGCAACATTGTCAATCCAGCACAGACTCTGAACGCCTCCTGATCCAGTATTGGTGTGAAGCAGACTTCCATCGTGGAGGGACCAGATGTTAACTACTCCATTCATTCCTCGAAGGCACCCTAATGGTAAAAATATTATTTTTGGCACTGACAGGTTTAGCGGCAATTTAAATTAAAAAATATTAATTAGAGAAATTTACCTGTCGCTAGCATTGAACCATCTTTGCTGATTGCTTGCGCAGTTACCGGATAGTTAGAGTTGTCCAGAAGCTCAAAAACTAGTTTGGGCGCGACGTTGCTATTCTCGTGCTCCAAATTGTCTGGTACCAGCCAAATGCTAACTGTTCCATTTACTCCGCCAACACTCAGCACCAGCTTAGCTTGACCAACAAGTGGGGACCAAATGATGGAAACCGGCTCTTGCGCCAGGGTGAGTTCGTGGACACAGCTCCAGTCAATTTGCTGGTGACTCCAGATGCAGCACCTGCCATCCACCCCACAAGAAGCCAGCAGCTTCCCCCTTTGGTCCCAACGTATGTTTGTGACTGAACCCTGAAATAGCAGACCGAGTTTTAGTGAAATACAATTTATTGCATTAACACATTACCCTGTGAGCATTCACTGAACATAATGAGGAGCTCAATGAGAGGCGCCCAAACTTGATTGTTCCGTCCGTGTAGGCAATAGCAAAGTCTTTTTCCTCCGAGAACCACGAAATCTGAGAGACGCGAGCTAAAAATATTAAAAAAAATGTAATTAAAGCTCGGTAATATATTTTTGCATTTTTACCGTTTGGTTGAGCACAGTGAGGTAGGTCCTCAGAGGTGATGTGGCCAGATGGGGTGACTCTGACGCAGCTCACGGTTCCGTCAGCATGACCGACAAGCAGAAGCTCGTGGTTTTCCCCTACTGTTAGCGTCAATGGCCAAGCAAACGCTGTGATCATCGAGCCTTGTTGCGACACTGACTGGATTCCTGAGGAGCAATCATCTGTTTGATTCGAGATGATCAAAAGATTTACATTTTAATGAAACCCGTCACCAACAACCATTTAAAATTCTGACCTGGTATGTGCCAAATGTTGAGGGTGCTGTCGATAGCAGCAGCAATGTATTGGCCAGAGGAAGACCACATCAAGGGCTGGATCTCCTCACCTTGCAGCTCGTCACCGTAGACATCTTCAGATTTGCGGAACATGTAGGTTGCCTGCAGCTGAATTTGACCTGGACTGCAGCTTCCTGGACTCCATATACGGACCGTCCCATCAAATCCGCTAAAGAATACAAATGACTGCTGATTTGCAAATTTATTTTCATGATTTACCTCGACGCCAAATACTTTCTGTCTTCATTCCAAGCCAGCAGATTCAATCTATTTCCATGACCCTCTAGGTTAGAGACAGGGCAATTAGGTAGAACGCCGAGCAAATCTGCCATGGTTTTGGTCTTTATGTAGTGAATCGGGTATTCCTCGGCAGAATTGGCAATGCATTTGACCTGCACAAGTATTGCAATTATTATGAGACAAAAATAATATGAAATTGATCGTACTAATTGCTCAGACGCCCACTGCTTGTGGCTGGGCTCCAAATGAGCGGAAAGAATACACGCGGACAAGGCGTTCGCCAGGTGCAGTATATTCATGACTTGAGGGTCAGAAGGACTCCCGAGAGATTTGGGAGTTTCGTCAATCTTGGATTGGTTCGAGTGCGCAGACTTTTTTCTGGTTGTCAGTAGATCAACCAGTGCCTGGGTGACAGAAAAACTGGTTGGCTGCGTAGAGATTTCGTATGCCAATGGATTTGCATTGCCTCTCCTTCCAACAGCAGCATCCAGAAGATCCTGAAAATTATTAATAAAAATTTAGTTAACATTTACTAACATTTAAATTTTTTAACTACCTTTGTGCAAATATTCACAACCATGTTTGCCGCATCCGGATTGCTGATGGCCAGCGACGAGATGGAATTGCTCAGGTGTCTCAAGAAGTGATACCCTTTACTGGAGAGGGATCCTGAGAGCGGGGAGCTCTTACTCAGGGGGCAAATGTTTTGACTCTCGACTGTAATAGTTGCTTCTGAAGGCAGCTCGATTCGGCCTCCGGCAGTAAGGCTCATCAAATGCACCAACTGGCGAATGTCATTCAGCCCCATGGCTTGCAATCCACTGGGCAGGCTGCAGATGCTACCACTAAGAAATATGTTAGCGTGGTCCTGGCGTGATATTTGAATGAAGTTACCTGGCTGAGAGAAGTGAAAGTGCGGACATCACAATGGATCTTGCCACTAAAATTTGAGCAGCATTAGTGGTTCTGTGCAGAGCTATTTGCCGCTCTCTCGAATTGGCCAACCACGATGCTTGTTCACCCAAAGAGGGCCTGTCCTCACTAGATGAGGCAAGAGTTGCTGTTCCTGGTTAATAAAAGTATTACAGTAAATTAAAGTAAATAAAGCATAGAAGTTGAATCACCTTCTTTCAATTCATATGTCACGACTGGCACTTGACTGGTGCCGAGAGGGTCTGGTTCGTGGAAAATAATTTCATCAAAGTTGAGATGCGGAATCAGGAATGGAGCAACATCTACTGATTGGGGTTCTTTGATTGAATTTTCCTCCAAAGCACCGCTTGTACCTGAGATTAAAATCAGTTTGAGTGAATTGATCAATATTGTGGGGACCATACTTTTGGTGTCAAACAGGATCGGGCCGACCAGGTCAGGAGCAACAAATGCCGAAGGATGGTTGGATTTCGTGGATCCAAATTTGGTGGGCAGGGGCATGGGAGACGATGCTCTGCGGTGCAGAAAGTCACAGCTGGATGCATCAGTGCTATGCGGGAGATTTTCTTTGCAGTCTGGGCACACGTAGATTACAGAAACCGGCAGAGCTGCAAAAGGAATATGTTGCAGCGGAGAGCTCTCTTTGATATATAAACTACTTACGGGCTACAGATTCTGGGGCATTTTCAATGAACCTTCTCTCGAGTCTCTCGCACGGCCTCCTGCAAACATCACACGTGGAGTTGCGGTCCATGTC
>Ga0114940_10000944_pt1 | contig 11381 bp, 11 predicted proteins | sample ColdCreekSource_FD_87195 | JGI IMG/M metagenome (GOLD analysis project Ga0114940, IMG submission 87195) | Groundwater microbial communities from Cold Creek, Nevada to study Microbial Dark Matter (Phase II) - Cold Creek Source | ecosystem: Environmental > Aquatic > Deep subsurface > Groundwater ... | reverse complement strand
TAGAGAAGAATCCCTGCCCTGGAAGGATGAGATTATTCGCTTGCTCACAATGACGAACCGAAAAGAAAATGCTGAAGCCTTCGCCTTAAGGCGAGGGTTTCTGAATACCCAGAACTAGCCTATGAAACTCATGAACACTCGTAGAGCGCCGAAGAAGATTGCCAGAACAATCCGCACCGTAACCGTTGTGACGGTTCTTTGTTTCTGTCTCTCCATCCTTCGCGGAAGCGAAGTTGTCTCACCCAAAAGCGCTGGAAACGATCCGACGAAACTCCATCCTGTAACGAAAGGACCGATGGGATGGGGAATTTTCCAGAAAATGCACCAACAACAGCGGGACAGAATCACAGAGAACATTGATTCACCATATATTATTGGAAGTGAAGTCAAGTGGGATTGGGGAGAATTGGAACCGGTCGAAGGACAGTTCAAGTGGCAGGAAGTGGACAAATTCATCGAGACTTGGGCTGCAGCGGGCAAGAAGGTGATTCTTAAAATAAGTACCAGCCAGAAGCAAAGACTCTTCTCGACCCCGGAATGGGTCTACAAGGCGGGTGCAAAATTGGTCTCCGCGCAGGCGCACGACAAGTTCGGGGACAAGAGCGAAACCGACAGGGCACTCAGGACGTTCCCCAAAGCGAATTACCCTGTCTATTGGGATCCGGTCTACCTCGAGAAATACAACCGCTTCATCCTGGCGCTGGGCAAGCGCTACAATGGTCATCCTGCCATCGAGATGATCCAGATGGGCCTGGGCCAAAATGTCGGTTTTTCATGCGGCTCCTTTGATGAACTGCTCGACGAATACAAGAAGCAGGGCTACTCCAAGGACCTGTGGTTGGCGACCATGCTTCGAATCACGGAGTTCTATCGGGCGGCCTTCCCGGACACTCCTCTGATGGTTGTGACCGGTCCGATCGAGTCGAAATGGGATGACCCGGACATGGAACGTTTCTGCGCTGCCTTCGCGGAGCGCAATGTAGTCCTCTACTGCCATAACCTACGAGGCACGGACGTCTGGAAGAAGCGTTGCATTCCTGAAATCTACTCAAAGCTCGCGAGTCTGACCAAAACCGCTCTGGGTTGCGACAACCCGACGTGGAAGCAGAACCAGGAAGGAGGATCGGGCAATGATTTTTACGGGGACATCTGGAAGATTGCCAGATATGGGATCGGCGGGGTCGAAGGCATCCCCCCTTCCGGCATAAGTTACATGATTTTCTATACACCGGATATCACGGCAGCAACACCAGGAAGCTCCTCTTATGTCAAGGAATACGAGGATGTGATGAAGTGGCTTGTCAGCCAGCTCAAGAAAAAAACATGAAAAACACCATTTTATCCATTTTGATCATCACGATTTGTTGCTGCTTCGTTTGCGGCAAAGACGCCGTGGGGAAGAAGGAAGCGAAACGCAATGGAGGTGAGGCAGAAGACGGGTTCGTGACTTTTTTAAGCGCAAGTTGAAAACCGAAAAACCATGAGAACCCATTCAAAAAGGCTGCTTCTTTTACTTTTACCATGCGTCATCCTGGCATTGGATGGACGGGCCGACAATACAACATCTGGATTCAATGTCCTCTTCATCGCTGTAGACGACTTGAACAACGACCTGGGTTGTTACGGACACTCGATCGTCAAGTCGCCGAACGTTGACCGCCTGGCTGCAAAGGGTGTACGGTTTGACAAGGCCTACTGCCAGTATCCTTTATGCAACCCATCGCGCAGTTCATTTCTCACGGGGCTGAGGCCGGAGGCGACGCGGATCCACGACAATGAGACAAATCCACAGCCCTACTACAAGGATTACACTCCCTTGACAGAATACCTCCACCAGCACGGATATTACACCGCGGCCTCAGGCAAGATCGCCCACAATACCTTTCCTGAAAGCCTGAATTGGGATTTTTATGAAAATCCTACACATGACACCAAATCATTCAAAACCGAGCCAAGTGGCCGGACCGACGAAACTGAACCGGACGGCAAAATCGCCGAAACCGTGGTGCGGCTGCTCAAGGAAAATAAGGAAAAACGCTTCTTCATCGCTGCCGGCTTCCGTAAACCGCATGGGCCCCTGGAGTGTCCAAAGAAATATTTTGACATGTATCCGCCAGGGTCAATCCCTCCCCTGAACGAACCGCCCGAGCACGTTAAAAATATTCCCAAAGCTGCCATCAATCCGAAGCAACTGAAGCCAGATAGCCGTGAAAAGGTCGTCACAGCCTACTACGCCTGTATTTCGTTCATGGACGCCCAGCTCGGCCTGATCATGGACGCCATGGATCAGTTGAAACTCTGGGACAATACGGTTGTGGTATTCTTCAGCGACCACGGCTGGCACCTGGGTGAACACGGTGGGATGTATCGCAAGTCCACCCTTTTCGAACACGTGGTTCGCGTTCCGTTGATCATGGTGACACCGCAATCTTCGAGGGGAGCCACTGCGCAGGGGATTGTCGAACTGGTGGATCTTTTTCCAACCCTCACGGAACTGTGTGGGATTCCTCCTCCTTCCAAATTGGAAGGCACGAGTTTCGCGTCGCTTCTTTCGCATCCCGGGCAGCCATGGAAAAAAGCCGCGTTTACCACCCTGTTGCGTGAGGAGATGAATCATACCATGGGGCGTTCCGTACGAACCGACCACTATCGCTATACCGAATGGAACGATGAAAAAACAGCCGAACTCTACGATTACCAGGCGGACCCAAATGAATATGTAAATCTGGTTGGCAGCGTGAAGCACACCCAGGTTCTCGAGGAGATGAAGGCGATGCTCAGAGCCGGCTGGCAGGCGGCCGTGCCGCACACTGCACAGCAACGCGAAAAGGTTGAATTCAAAACCCACTCGCGTCTCTTCGGAAGAAGCAGTCAAGAACACATGAAGAGCATGATTGAAGATGCTTTCTGTGAGGATGAACCCATTGCAAGTCACTGATTGGAAAAAACCATTTAAACTCTCCAAACGCAAAATCATGCAGGCAAAAAAAGTCATTATTCAGCAACCTCAAAAGGCAGAATTGGTCGAATTTAATCTCGATGAAACACTCGCCAGTCATGAGCTTCTCATTCAAGCTCAGTATACTCTTATCAGCGCTGGAACCGAGGGATCAATCTTTGGAGGAGGAGTTGATATCGCGACGGGCAAAACATTTGTTTATCCTCGGGAGAAGATGGGCTACGCCAATGTTGGAAAGGTGCTTGCGGCAGGTAAGTCCCTGGCAAACCAATTCAAAGAAGGCGATATCGTTCTCAATACTTGTCCCCATGCATCCCACTGGAAACTTGATCTCTTGACCAAAGAGATGTGTCTTAAAATTCCCGATGGTCTGGATTCCAAAAAGGCTGTTTTTACTCGCATGGCCATGGTGTCGGCAACCGCTCTGCGCAGAGCCAGTTTATCCGCTGGCGACAAGATGGTTGTGATTGGGGCAGGCTTGGTGGGAAATTTTGCGGCGCAAATGTTCACGTTGGCAGGAGCAGATGTGTTGTTGGCCGATATTTCTGACAAACGATTGCTCAAAGCCCGGGAGTGTGGGGTTCGGCTTACAATCAATTCTGCAAAACAGGAGTTGGCGCCTTATGTTGACAAATGGACACACGGACGAGGCGCGCAAATTGTCGTTGAAGCTGTGGGAAGCCCTCAACTAATCATCCAGGCGATCGACGCGACCTGCCGAAATGGCGAGGTGATCTTATTAGGGGTGCCTTGGCCGGGTCCCAAACCCACGGACATGGTCCCGGCACTGGGGAGGGTGTTCCGCATGGGTATTTCAGTGAAAGGATCCATTGAATGGTCGTATTCAGTTACTGAAAATGAATTTTTACGTCATAGCATCGTTGGAAACTGTCGCCAGATTATGGATTGGTTGAAGGATGCCCGTCTTCAAACTGATGCTCTTATGACTCATCTGGTGGCGCCAGCACAATGCCAGGAGGCCTACTTTGGCCTGGCCAATAAAAAAGATGAATATTTCTCTGTGGTCTTCGACTGGAAATGAAACAAGAACAACACCGCACGAGCCAAAATCAAAAGAGATCGCGATCCAGGCATCTTTCTCCTCTTGGAGGCTGGACCAAGTTAAAAGCAAAGAGCAGTGGGTATTTCCGGGTTGATAAGATAAAGAACCGGTGGTGGTTTATTACACCCCAAGGGCATGCTTTTCTTTCATTAGGGGTCAACCACGCCGATTCAAGCATGCTCAAGCATCCAGACAATATTCATGTATATCAAAACCGGTACAAGAATGACAAAAACTGGGCTAAAAATGGATTGGCCAAGGATCTGAAAAATTGGGGTTTTAATACGATTGGTTGGTGTCAGAATGCGGTGATTTGGCACAAGAATTTTGGACGCAGCGGTCCCGTGTGGAGAGTGGAGCAATACCAAAGTGCTCGGATGCCCTATTGTCATTTACTCCCATTCACGGATATCGGCATGTGGGGGACTCTGAGTCTTTTCCCTGACGTATTCAGCGGAGAATTCGAAGAATGGTGCGACTACATCGCGCGAAGTCACTGCGTTGATATGTCAGAAGATCCCATGCTCGTGGGTTATTTTTATTCGGATATTCCAAATTGGGGCATGCAGGAGGATGTGAAATCCTGGATCTGGAAATACGATCTCAAAACAGATTCCGGGCGGAAGCAGTGTTCTGAAATTGCGCGGCGGTATTACGCCGTTATCCACGATGCCATCCGTCGCTATGATAAAAACCATCTTCTTCTCGGCGATCGCTACAATGGACAATGGCCTTTGCCCGAAGAGGTTCTTTCGCCTATGAAAGATACGGTTGACGTTTTGAGCGTTCAGTATTTCGATCACTTCGAAGGCGAAATGAAAAAAAGATTTGATCATTGGGCGGAAATGACCAAAAAACCTGTTTTGCTCGCCGATTGCGCCTTCATCGCTCCGACGCCCCTTCTCTCGACGGCGACACGAAAGTATCAAGCCATGCCTGCGAAAAATCAGAAAGAGCGCGGCCAGGCCTATGTGTCAATGGCCACAGCGTTTCTGTCCCAGCCATATGCAGTGGGATGGCACTGGTGTTCTTACATGGAAAACCCATTGCGTTGTCACGGACTGAAAAATCGGTTTGACGAACCTTACACGGAATGCGTAAACGCCATGGCGGAGTTCAATCATCGCGTCTATGAAATTATCGATGAAGAATCAACCCTTTGACAGAAATTTAAGGTGGAAATATCCGCGACCATCAGGGAGAAAGTGGACAAACTCTCCAGTCGTCCCGGTGTCTACCTCATGCGCGATCGCTTGGGGCGGGTGATCTATGTCGGCAAAGCCAAGGCCTTGAACAAAAGGTTGCGCTCCTATTTTCAGGCAGGCCGCCTTCACCAAATGGATCCGAAAACTCGAGCGCTGGTGGAATCGGCGGCGGATGTTGACATTCATGAAGTGAAAAATGAGGCCGAGGCCATCCTTCTGGAAGGCAAACTCATCAAACAATACCGTCCCAAATATAATATTTCCTTCCGGGATGATAAGCGTTTTCTGCTGGTCAAACTTACACGGGATCCCTTCTCACGCTTTGTCCTGACGAGATTGCAAAAACCCGACGGTTGCCGTTATTTCGGTCCTTTCAGTCACTCCGGTGCATTGCGCAACACGTTGGAATACGTCCGTAAAAATTTTCACATCCGCTCCTGTCATCCGGCGGAGCCCGGTGAGCGTGATTACAAGCATTGCATGAATGACATCATCAAACATTGTTCAGCTCCATGCATGAAGCGCATAACGCGTGAGGAATATCAACGCTGGGTGGAACGAGCCTGCGATTTTCTGGAAGGTCACGATGAGGGCGCTCTTGGCGAAATCGAAGAAGCGATGATGAAAGCTTCAAAACACCGGGACTTCGAGCGCGCTGCAAGTCTGCGAGATGCGCTTTATGATCTCCGAACCACGGTGAAGCAAAGCACCCGGAAATTTGTGCGTGACATGCCCCGGCATCATGACCCGCAGGCGGAACTCGTCGCCCTGAGCCAGGCGCTGAACCTGGCGAAGCCTCCTCGCGTGATTGAAGGCTTTGATGTTTCACACATTTACGGTCAACACGCCGTGGGTTCCATGGTGCAATTTGTGGAGGGTCGACCGATGAAGGCGAATTACCGGCACTTCAACATCCGCTCCGGATCCATTCTTCCCTCCAGCCCGGGTATAATGCCTTCAGAATCTGTAGCGGCGATCTGTGATCGCCATTCCGATTCAACGACGGTCACAGACCGCCGCTACAAGAAGAGCAAGGATGGGGAGGAGAAGCCATTTGCTCCTGGCCAATATGGCTCACAAAACGATGACTATGCCTCCATCCGTGAAATCGTTGCCCGTCGATATCGCCGTCTAAAGGACGAAGGCAAACCACTCCCGGATCTCGTGCTCATTGATGGCGGACGAGGCCAGCTTAATTCCGCGCTTCTGGCGCTCAAGGAAATCGGTATTACACTTTCCGTGATTGGACTGGCCAAGGATGAAGAGGAAACTTATCTCCCTGATCGAGCGCAACCACTGAAGCTTCCAGATTCCTCTTCGGCTCTTCATCTTTTACAGCGTGTACGCGATGAATCGCATCGTTTCGCCAACACGCTGCACGAAGGCTGGCGGAAGAAACAGATTCGTGAATCCATTCTGGATGAACTGCCGGGGATGGGTGCCCGGCGCAAACAAGCGTTGCTGAAGAGATTCGGCTCTCTGGAGAGACTGCGTCAGGCTGGCGTGGATGAGATGGCCGGAGTCGAAGGTTTCGGAAAAAAAAGCGCCGAGATTCTGTGGAAATTTCTGCATCCGTCGCAAAACAGGTAGCCGCGAAAGAGTTATCATCGACTGGGAGACCCATGCAGTTGCTGCGACATGATCAGTTGTTAACCACTTATAGCTTGAAGCTTGAAGCTTGCAGCTTGCAGCTGATGGCTTCGGCACCTTATGGTGCCGGATGCCGGGCGCCGTGGAATGAGGGCTGACAAACCCCGCCAGGGTCGGAAGACAGCAACGGTAGTCTGACTTTCATCTGCTGCGGTTGCCCGGCACTTGTGCTTGAAGCTTCTGGCTTGCAGCTTATCCTGTCCACATGGATGAGATGACTTTAACAACCATCAAGCTGATGGGCGTCATTCTGCTGGTGCTGCTGAATGGCTTCTTTGTGGCGGCTGAGTTCGCCCTGGTCAAGGCGCGTGAGTCGCGCCTGAAACGGATGGCGCAGGAAGGGCGCTTTGGCGCCCAGATCAGCCTGCATCTGCTGCGGGATTTGAATACCTACCTTTCCGCAGCGCAACTCGGCATTACCGTCGCCAGCCTTGGTCTTGGCTGGCTTGCTGAAAGGGCGTTGGCAGATCTTTTTGTCCCCGTCTTTGCCAAAGCCGATCTGGGATCTGCTTTTGTTCATGGCGCGTCTGCAACTCTGGTGTTTCTCTTGATCACTTTTTTGCACATCGTGGTGGGAGAGCAGGCACCCAAGGTTCTGGCCATTCAGAAGGCAGAGGACACCACGCTCTGGATCGCATGGCCGTTGCGGATCTTTCACACTTTGATTTTTCCGGGAATCTGGGTGTTGAACACGGCGTCCCTGGGATTGCTAAGACTACTGGGGTTGCAGCCTGTAAATGAGCATGAAAGCGCCCACACGGCGGATGAATTGCGCGCGTTGCTTCAGCAGTCGAGCAAAGGCCAGCAGCTCACACCGGTGGCAGGATCGCTTCTTCTGAACGCCCTCGACCTGAGACGACGCAAAGCGCGCCAGGTGATGCTGCACCGCACCCGAATCGCTTTCCTCTCGACGCAACGGTCGATTGAGGAAAATCTGCAGCTTGCCCGACAGTCCGGTCACAGTCGATTTCCCCTTTGCGAAGGATCCATCGACCAGGTGGTGGGAATGGTGCTTCTGAAGGATCTGATGTGGCTGGTTCAGGACAAGGGGAGCGCGGCGAATATTACTTCCATCAAACGGGATGTTTTATTTGTGCCGGAAACCATGCCACTGGAAAGGCTTTTGAACACCTTCCTCACCCGGCGCATCCACATGGCCATCCTTGCGGATGAATACGGGACCATTGTGGGAATGGTGACCCTCGAAAATATTCTCGAGGAAATTGTGGGTGATATCCAGGATGAATCCGATCAGGAAGCCCTGATGTTCCAGAAATTATCGGAATCGGAATTCCGACTTCATGGAGAGATTCCACTGCATGACCTTGAGGAGCTTTTGGGAGTCCATCTGTCGGGAGAGGATGTCACCACGGTAGGCGGGTATCTGATCAAGGAATTCGGTCACTTCCCGCAAAATGGCGAGAATCTGCGGCTGGATGGATATGATTTTACCGTTTTGCGCACGACCGGATATCAGATTGTCCATGTGGGTGTCAAACGCCTCGAACCAGCTCCGTCCCCGTGATCACTTGGCCACTGTATTGGTGGTTGCGCCCGTCCAGGTCGAAGGCTTGACGATTGCGGTAGCTGCACTGTTGGTTGCCGTGGCGGTTGTTTCAGGAGTCGGGGTGTTTTTGATTCTGGATTTCAGATCACTGGATCCCGTCGATCCCGTCGTCGAATGGCTGTAAAGCCAGCCAAGCGTGATGGTGGTGAGGAAGACGATGGTTCCCAGCCATGTGGTGATTTTGGTCAGCACGTTACCCGTGCTTGAACCGAAAAGAGTGTCCGTCACACTTGCCCCGAACGCGGTCCCAAGGCCCTCGCTCCGGGGTCGTTGCATCAGAACGATCAGGAGCAGCAAAATGCAAACGATCACATGGATCGTCATCAGGATACCAATTAAAATACCGGTCATATGGAATTATTTTTTTACTGCTTTGATGATTGTGGTGAAACTACGGGCGTCCAGGCTGGCGCTGCCAACCAGGGCTCCATCGATGTCAGGCTGGCCGAGGAGATCCGTTGCGTTATCCGGACGGACACTTCCACCGTATTGGATCCGGACCTTGTTGGCGCGCTTGACTCCGAACAGGCTTCCCAGGACAGATCGGATCAACGCATGAACTTCCTGCGCTTGTGCGGGGGTGGCATTTCGGCCCGTTCCAATGGCCCACACGGGTTCATAGGCCACCACGATTTCATCTGCATGTGTGGTCGGAATTCCATGAAGACATTTGCGGACCTGATCTGTCACAATGGCCTTGAAATCCTCCTTCTCCCGTTGTGCCAGCGTTTCTCCCACACAAATGATCGGGCGCAAGCTGGCATTAATCGCCGCCAGGACCTTCCGGTTAACGGTCGTGTTGGTTTCTCCGAAATGCTGGCGGCGTTCGCTGTGGCCGATGATCACATAGCGGCAATAAACATTACGCAGCATCGTCACGGAGATTTCGCCGGTGTATGCGCCTTCCTTCTCCCAGTGCATGTCCTGGGCGCCCATCCGGATGCTGGTGTTGGCCACCATGTCCGCGACTTTATAAAGCGCGGTGAAGGGAGGACAAAGCACGACATCCATATTGGTCAAATCCGGAAGCTCCAGAATCAGATCTTTGGTCAGGGCTTCGGCTTCCTGCACCGTCTTGAACATCTTCCAGTTGCCGGCAATGATTGGCCGTCGGGTTTTCATAATCCGTCTTTATCTTAATTCTCAATTCTTAATTTGCAATGCCTGAGCGACAGTTTCATGGACAATCTGTCCCCGGCAAATATTGAGACCCGCTTTCAATTCCGACACCTGTTCACAGGCGGCTTCCCAGCCGAGATCGGCAATTTTCAGGGCGTATGGCGTGGTCACGTTGGTCAGAGCCTGGGTTGCGGTGCGCGCGTAGGTGCCCGGCATGTTGGTCACACAATAATGAATAATGCCTTCTTCCTCGAAGGTAGGCGACGAATGAGAAGTGGGACGGGATGTTTCCGCGCATCCGCCCTGGTCGATCGCGATATCCACAAACACCGAACCTCGCTTCATTTTCTTCAACATATCGCGACGTATCAGTTTTGGCGCGCGGGCTCCAGGCAGCAACACCGCGCCGACCAGCAGATCCACCTGCGGCAGTGCTTCCAGAAGATTTTGCTCATTCGAATACAAAGTATGAGCGGTGGAATGCAGGGTGATGTCCAGAAATCGCATCTTTTCCAGGTCGACTTCGAGAATCGTGACATCCGCGCCAAGCCCGGTGGCCATACGTCCGGAGTTGACACCGGCGGTTCCTCCACCCAGCACCAGTACTTTTCCTGGAAGCACACCCGGAACTCCGCCCAACAAAACGCCCTTTCCGCCTTGCGACCGGCCCAGAAAGTAGGAGCCGACAATCACGGACATCCGTCCTGCAATCTCGCTCATTGGCTCGAGCAGCGGCAATCGGCGACCGATTTGGACCGTTTCGTAAGCGAAAGCCACAACCTGTTTTTCCATGAGGGCCCGGGCAAGAGCAGGATTAGCTGCCAGATGGAGGTAGGTGAACACGATCTGGTTTTTACGCAGGAGAGGATACTCTTCCGGTTGAGGCTCCTTTACCTTTAAGATCGTCTCGGCTGCTTCAAATACATCCGCAGCGCGGGGAAGAATCTCTGCGCCTGCATTTTTGTAGGCTGTATCCGAAAAACCGCTGCCTTCCCCCGCATGAGTTTCGACGAGAATCTGGTGACCGTGTTGCGCCAGCATTCTCAAGCCGGCAGGTGTGCAGGCGACACGATCCTCCTGGTCCTTAATTTCCTTTGGAATGCCAATTTTCATCTGTTGTAGTTTAGCCCGCATATTTCACAAGTTCTGACTCGATGAAATATGCGCCTTGTCATTTTGCCTCTGGGATGAGGCAAAAAGACACCCTGGTGGCAGACAGAAAAGTAGCGCGCCAAGGCTCTGCTCTCTCAACCCGAACTAAGTTTGGGTTGGGTCTGATCTCAAAAGGACGTTACTTCTGCTGTAGCTGTTCGAACTGTCCTTTGAGGCCACCCACTAGATTTACGATGCCCGCAATGACATCCAAAGGAGGATAATCAACGGCAAGCACTGCCCTGGCTTTTCCCACCACATCCGGCCGGATATCCGGTGCCTGCTGAAGCGCATTCATGTAAGTTTCCAGGTCGCGGCCTGCCGCCGACAATTCCACTGTGTCCTCCTGAGAAGGCGCCTTCACGGCCTTGGGAGATGCCTTGATTCCACCTGTCAGGGAGGCCTGGTCCGCCTTTCTGATGGCGTCGGAATGGGGATTTACGGGGTTTACCACGGTTTTATGCTGTTATTTTGTCTCTCTACACTACCTCACCATCTGTCATCGGCAGGAATGTACAGGACTTTAGCTGAAAATGCAATTCGGATGAATACCTGAAAGGCATTAAGACTAAGGAGCTTCTTCCGGCTCTGGTTTTTGGGGACGGGGGAACCTGCTCCGGTCCGGGGTTGGTATGGGCGGGCAGGTGGGCAGGGTGGAGAGAAGTT
>Ga0114940_10000943_pt1 | contig 11390 bp, 8 predicted proteins | sample ColdCreekSource_FD_87195 | JGI IMG/M metagenome (GOLD analysis project Ga0114940, IMG submission 87195) | Groundwater microbial communities from Cold Creek, Nevada to study Microbial Dark Matter (Phase II) - Cold Creek Source | ecosystem: Environmental > Aquatic > Deep subsurface > Groundwater ... | reverse complement strand
CCATGCAATCTTCTCCCCTCTAATTGATTCGTCTCTTATATGGCAACCCTCCCCTTCGTTTTTACTACAAAAGTTCTCGACGACCCCTGATCCTACCATTTTGTGGCCCCAAGCTGCACAGCATTGAGACACTAATTGACCTGCTTGAGTGGAAATGTCTTGGATTTTCCCAACCGGACCGTCCTCTCCTAAACTGACCACTTTAACTCCCTTACCCTCCCAATCAATGGATTCTACAGTTTTCTCCAGGTATTGACAGTTCTTATCTTCCATAAAAATGGGTTAAATTCCAAGGTATGATTTTACTTGTGGTCTCACGGTAAATCAAGTCCCCCCTTGCTCCAGGGGTTGCAGCGGAGGATGCGCCAGAAGCCCATGGCGCTGCCCTTAAAGAAGCCATATTTGCCGATGGCCATGTGGGTGTAGGCGCTACAGGTGGGGGCGAAACGGCAAAAGCCGCCGGGGAAAAGATGGCGAAGCCAGGAGTGATCAGGAGAGAGGGTTCTCTGGTAAATCTGAATTAGGTATTGTGACAAATATTTCATGATCAACTTTAGGGGACCGACCGCTTGGAGCGCTAGCGCTTCCTGAGCGGTTACCAAACTGACATGAATCCGGGACTGATTTTGACTCCGTTGTAGGCCACTTCAAAGTGCAAGTGGATTCCGGTGGCTCCGTAAACACGGCCTGTGTTTCCCATTTTTCCGATGACTTGACCTTGGCTCACTTGATCTCCCACCTGCACGTAGAACTCAGACATGTGGGCATAGTGGGTGCGGTAACCATTGCCATGGTCTATCCAAATATTGTTTCCATATCCCCCATCCCATCCTGTTCCGGTTTTATCTACCACGCCCTCAGCCACTGACAGGATGCTTGGCTTACTGCGATCGGCAATGTCGTAGGCGGGATGCCCCGAGTGGAACCCTTGGGTGATTTTTCCGTTGGTGGGTCGTATCCATCCCAATGCATTCGCAGAACCGTCATAGGAGCTGCCGCTTGAGGTGGATGCCGAATACCCTCCACTTGTGTTGAAGCCTGCCCCTGTGTTGTAGTTTTTAGAACTGCTTTGAGCGATCGGAACTGGCTCAGGCTTTCCATCCACGATGAAAATCTTTTCGTCCTTTTTGAGCCCGCTGTCGTCCGCAATGGCGTTGAAGTCCTTGGTTTTGTCTAAATCGCCCTTGTACTTGTCCATGAGGGAAACCAAAGTCGCTCCAGAGGGAACGGTGATGTAGACCCCATCTTTGGGTGGGATTTGTAGTTTTTGGCTGATCTTCAAGTAGTTGCTGGAAAGCCCGCTATTGGCATAAAGAATCGTATTCACATTCAGGCCGTAGCGGTAGGCAATCATGGAGAGGGTTTCTCCACTCTGAACCTCGTGTTCCACCATTTCCGTGCGGTTTTGGTCAAAAGTGGCCTCCCCTTCCAAAGGCATGTTTTTGATGAGGTAACCTTCGTCGTCGGACATTTGAGTGCCGGTTTCCTCCAAAGCAAGGTAAGACGGATCCACTCCTTCTCCCCCTTCAAACTGACCATTGGCGACGTTGATGGAGGTGAGTACCAAAAGTCCCACGCTCCATGTGGCGAGTTGAGTGTACAAACGGCGAGGCGGCGGGAGGTGGTCGAGAGGATGCATGAACTCAGACCACTTTTTCCCAGATGGGGTGATCCAATTCCATAGTGTCTTGAGGACTCTCTTTGTGAAGAACCAAACTCGTCCGATCGTGCTGTGATAATAGCCGGCAAAAAGCTTTTTGTGGCGCTCCTTGCGGGCCTCGTTATTGACAGTACTCATCTTGTGGAGGATAGCTCACTATGCGAAGTGGGTCAAGGAGGGTAGGATGTCGGCATGAATCGTATCCACCTGCTTTCGGACGAACTCATCAGCCAAATTGCGGCGGGCGAAGTGATTGAACGGCCTGCCTCTGCGGTGAAGGAATTGGTGGAAAATAGTTTGGATGCGGGCGCCACGCGGATTGCCGTGAAATTGGAAGAGGGCGGGCTGCAAAAAATTCGTGTGGTGGACGACGGCCTGGGCATGAATGAAGCGGATGCGCGGATGGCTTTTATGCGTCATGCCACCAGCAAAATCGGCAACTTGGAGGATTTGTTTTCCATTCGGAGTTTGGGATTTCGTGGTGAGGCGCTGGCGAGTATTGCGAGCATTGCGCGAGTGACTTTGAAGACGCGTCACGCGGACGAACGCGTGGGAATGCGCATTGAAATGGATGCGGGAAAAGTGCTGAGTGAAGAAGCGGCGGCGTGCGAACGTGGAACGGAAATCACGATTTTGTCTTTGTTCCATTCCACCCCGGCGCGCAAAAAATACATGAAGAGCGTGGGCACGGAATACGCGCATTGTTTTGATCTTTTGTGTCAGCTGGCCATGGCGCATCCTGCAGTTGGATTTCGGCTCATGAAAGACGGCGAACTGGTTTTTGATTTGCCCGCGGGCAACGATTTGCGCGAGCGGATTCATGTGCTTTATGGCGGCAGCATCGCCAACGCTTTGGTGCCGGTGACCTACGGCCAATCGAACTTGATGATTGGTGGTTTTGTGGGAAAACCGGAACTCTCGCGCAGCAGCCGGAAGTACCAATTTTTGTTTGTGAATGGACGCCCCATCGACAGCCGTTTGGTGGGCCGCGCGGTGGAAGATGCTTTTCATTCTTTGCTGATGACGGACAAGCATCCGTGGTTCGCCCTGAACATTGAAATCGATCCCACTTTTGTGGACGTCAACGTGCATCCGCGCAAATTGGAAGTGAAATTTGTGAATTCGCAGGAAGTGTATCGCGCGGTTTTTGGGGCCGCTCAACATGCACTACAAAGCGTGACCTTGGCACCGGTGTTTGGTGGCGCGGCAGGAGGGGCTGCACCCATGGCGGCGGCTTCCTTTGAAATGACTTTTGGCGAGCGAATGGAGCTGGTGAGAGAAGGTCGCGAGCTCGGTTCGCAAACTCGTGAGCTTTTGTTTCGACCCCTCGCGCAAGTGGCAAATTGTTACATTGTGGCGGAGGGCGAAGAAGGCTTGGTGCTCATCGACCAACACGCGGCGCACGAACGTGTGCGTTATGCGCGGCTGATGAAAGCGCTGGAAGAGAAAGTGCCGCTGCTGCAACCCTTGCTCACTCCCCTGCAACTGGATTTGGGCGTGGAAAGTGTGCAGCTTTTGTCGAATCATTTGGACGAATTTTTGGCGCTCGGTTTTGAAATTGAAGCCTTTGGTGGCAACACTTTTTTGGTGCGCGCGGTGCCGGATGGATTGCAGAAAAAAGATCCTGAACGCGTGCTCAAAGAAGTGCTGGCGGATGTGAGCCGGGACACGCGCGGAAAAGTGCTGCCAGTGCGTGAAGCTCTGGTGACCAGCGCGGCGTGCCGTGGAGCGATTAAATTTGGCGATGCCCTCACGATGATGGAAATGGAGGCGCTGGTGCGGGACATGGCAGTGACCCCCAATTTTGACCACTGTCCGCATGGAAGACCCGCCGTGCTCACATGGAGTTACGGCAAATTAGAAGAGCTCTTCAAGCGGAAGAATTTCTAGCAACCCTTAACGGTACAAGAGCTTGAGTGTGAGGTCTTTCCCGAGATCTCCGGAAAGGAAATAGTCGGTGCCGTCTTGGTGTTCTGGAGCGATGGGGTCGGCGGAGAGAAGGATTTTGCTGGGCGCAGTGACACTCTTTTTGTAAGTGACGTTTTTAAGCCCGGGCTGCTTGATCCATTTGAAATCGTACTCTTTGAAATCGCCTTGGAATTTCATGGGAAGTGCAAATTGGAGCGTGACGGTTTTGCTTTCGCCGGCATTCAAAGTTTGGTCGAAATAGAAGTAGGAAAGATCCTGAGCGGCGTCGTAGAAAATGCGTACCTCGTCGCGGAAAATCCCTTGGGAATCGAGGAGATGCGTGCCTTCGGGAAGGTAAAGGCGAATGGCTTCTTTGCTGGGGGCGTTGCCCATGAGTTGTTCGAGCGACCAATCCCACTGGGTGAAGCCATAGTCGGCGGTGGTTTTTTTGAGCCAGGCGAGCGAGGCCTCGTTGAAGGTGTGGGTGCGTGTGAGGGAGACGGTGGCGACCATGCTGTCGTCTTCCAGGATTTGGGTGTCGTGAGTGATTTGAGTGGTCACGTAACGGTCGGATTTGTTGCCGCCGATGCTCTCAAATGTGGGCAAGAAAAAGTCGCCCGTGAGCGTGGAGAGTTTGGGCACGCTGCCGTCCATTCCCAGCTCTTTGAGCGTGGCTTGTACGCTGGGATCTTTGTGGTAGAAGAGCAGTTGTTTCTTTTGGATTTGATCCCAGGCGCTGGCGCCCAAATTCGCGGCCGTGGCTGGAGCAGTGGCTTTTTGCATAAAGGCGGAAAGCACTTCGCTGAGTACGGCTTTGGGCGTGGTTTTACCGAAGGTTTTGGCCTCGATGAGCGTGCTCAGCACGGCAGGAAAAGCTTCCGCCGTGAGGGCTTTGGGAAGGGATGCGATGGTGAGGGGGCCGGTGCTTTCTAGAAAGGCCTGTGCCGCAGAAAGATTCACAGCGATCACGCCGTCCACGCCGGGACCTTTTTCGTGTTCCAAGAACCAAGCGGCTTTTTCAGCGGAACTGGGGAAATCCACAAAAACGTTACTGTCGCGCAGACGCCATTGTGTGACGAGGCCGGTGAGTTCTGGGACGGGAACGGGGATTTCTTCGAAGAAATTGCCGTCGTAATCGTAGACGTCGTGGAATTCGATGGGCGACAGGCGTCCGTCGTTGAGGGTCACCAGCGCGAGGCTACCGATGAAACCGCCTCCGAGGCGCATTTCGTCGTTGTTTTCGAGCAGCACCAGGTAGGTTTGCGGGGTGCGGTCGCCGAGCGCGGTGAGCAGTGGTTCTTTCACGCTGACCCACAAATTGAGTAAGGTGGAGAGTGCTTTGAGTTTGTCGTCATAGTCTGCAAATTTTTCTTCGTAGGAGGTGCCTCTCACATCCACTTGAGCGAGCAGTTCCTGGATTTGATTCAGTTGAGCGGCTGCGGGTTCCAGGTCTGTGGTGGACACGCTGCGCAGGTACTGCGTGAGTGAGCCTTCGGCGGGCAAAGTGCTGAGCGCGGTGCGGGCGGCGCTCAAATGTTTTCCCACTTCTGCCATCAGTGAACCGGCGTCGAGTACGTGACTGAGGCTTTGCACTGAGCCGGGTTCATCGAGCCAGGGCGAAGCGGCGGTGAGCAGAAAAGCTCCTTTTTGCTTGGCCTCATCGAAGAGGGTTTGCGCTTGATCAAACATGAGCAAATCGGCCCCACTTTCTCCAGAGGCAAAAGACTGGCCGGCACCTTTGAGTGAGAGGAATCCTTCTGCAGCAAGAGCGAGTGCCTGCGTGCCCTGTTCTTTTCCCAGGAAAACGATTTGACCCACATTGAGGAGCAAAATCATGAAGAGCGCGGCCGCCAGCATGGGGATGCGTCCGAGACCACGGCGGCGTCCGTAATTTTTTCCTACAAAATGAATTTTATCGCTGCGTTTTTTGTCCACGGCTGGCCCCTTCAAATCCACGGTCACTTTGCTGTGCGCTTCGTGCTTCTCGGAGGAATCAACACTTTTTAAGTTTATGACATGTCTAGACACTTTGGCGGTGTCTTTGTGGGGAGTGCCTTCCGGACCGATGTCGAGCCTAATCATGGGAGACGGTCAATGAGGAGCGTGTGAAGATTCCGTCGTCGAAGAGTTTGCGGGTGGACACGACGGTATTGAAACCATTGAACAGTGTTTTCAGTATAGACCCATCTGGGAGAAGTAGACAATGGACACTGAATATTTCGTCGGCGCCGGAGAGGAGATCCTTCCAGCTGTCTAGGTCGCGAGCCGTTTGGGTCTTCTGGATGCGGTCCAAGGCGTCAAAAACCACTTGCTCAGAGCTGCCCACGATGGCCAGATTTTCGAGGAAAAGGACCGTGGCCACCGGCTCCCCTTCCGCCGTAAAACTGTAATACTGGATTCCGTTGTACTGCCCGGTGCTTTGCACGAGTGGCACGGAGCGAGCCTGCGTTTCTCCACTGGGAGTTTGGAAATTTTGAGCGAAAAGGTGGTGAGCACCAAATTGATCTTTGAGGCGGCTGGCCAGGCTGATTTCCTCCGGCGAATTGAGCTGTGTGAGCGCCAGGAAATCTTTGCCGGGAGTGAAGCCGAGGTATTGTTCGCCATCCAGGAGCGGCGCGAGATCTCGGGTGAAGTCGACGTCGGGGCCGAAGAGGCTTTTGAGACGCGTGGTGAAGTCGGCATCGGCCAGTTCTCGAGCGCTGGGGTCGAGACTTTGGAGCAGCGCTTTTATCTGTTCCCATTGGGCTGAGGCATCCAATCCTCCCCATTCGAATGCAAAAGTGTCTGGCGTCCATGGGAGGAGTTTGGCCTCATATTTTTGAGTTGGATGCCAATAAGCGCCGCCCCCGATGCTGTTTTTGTTCACGGCCAGGAAACTTTCCGCGGTCACCTCTCCTGCCTGCTGCCGCAGGGTTGCGCCGAAGACCGGGTAGAGCTTGAGAAGCGCTTCCATGGCTCCGGACGTTTGGAGCCAGTCGGGCTGGAGTTTTTCAAGATCCGCATAGACAAAGCCGCCGGTCCAGGAAGCGAGGCGAGAATTCACGTTTTGATAGTGGGGGGAATCGGCCACACTGGCCTCCTGATGGCTGGCGACTTTTTGGATGGAATCCAGGATGCTGGGGTCTTCCGAGGTGAAGAGTAGGTCACCAATCCAGGTGAAACAAGTGGTGGAAGGGGCGGGATTGCAATAAATTGTGCTCCAGAGGGACTGGGTAGCCCGGGTTTCCGTGCGGACCTGGCCGGGAATTAGGGTCGCGTCCAGAAAGGCCTGTGCGGCGGCGGTATCGTTCACTTCGGCGAGGCTGAGTTTTTGGCCCTTCACCTGCGCCAGGCCCCAGCTGTCTATCCAGGGGAGCTGCGTCACAGGGGTACCCATGAAGCTGGCCCAATCTGGTTTGAGCGTGAAAATGGCAAAAAATTCGGTGTCTTCTTTGGGTAGGATTTTGGCGAGTTTGGGGAGTGCGTCCAGGCGGAACAGCACCGCTGTGAAGGCCAGCCCGAAAGCAGCGAGTAGGCTCGTGAGGAAAAGTGCTTTGAGCGCCAAATCCAGCGGTTTTCGTGTGGACATGGCCACAGGGTACAAGGCGGCGAGATTTTTTGCAAAAGCTGACGGAGTGGTGATATAGTCGCGCTACACTGACTTTACTGCTTATGCTTGCCAGCGAACTCCGCCAAAAATTCCTCGATTTCTTTGTTCAAAAACACGCCCACAAGGCTATTCCCGGGTCCAGCTTACTGCCGGAGAACGATCCCACGGTTTTGTTCACCACGGCGGGAATGCATTCGCTGGTGCCTTTTTTGATGGGGGAATCCCATCCGGAAGGAAAGCGCCTGGTGGACGTGCAGAAATGTGTGCGCACCGATGACATTGAAGAAGTGGGAGACCCCACGCACTGTACTTTTTTTGAAATGCTCGGAAACTGGTCCCTGGGCGATTATTTCAAAGCCGGCGCGATTCAAATGTCTTTTGAATTTTTGACGGTGGAGCTGGGGATGGATCCTCAGCGACTCATGGTGACTTGTTTCCAAGGAGATGAAAATGCTCCGCGTGATGAAGAAGCGGCGAACGAATGGGAAAAACTCGGATTCCGACGTGCCGAAAATGCGGAAGGGAAACAACTGATTTTCTTCTACGAAAAAAAGAAAAACTGGTGGGGACCTGCCGGCCAAACCGGACCTTGTGGACCCGACACCGAAATGTTTTACGACCTCTGCCCTGAACTTTCCGGCGGCGAACACCGCCCCGGCGCTTCACGCGCTTTGATTGAACGTTATGCCTTGCCGAACGGGCGCTGCCACCCCAACTGTGAATGTGGCCGTTATGTGGAAATTTGGAACGATGTTTTCATGCAGTACAATAAAAACGAAGACGGCAGTTTTGTGCCGCTCGCACAGCAGAATGTGGACACGGGAATGGGTCTGGAACGTGTGACTGCCATTTTGCAGGGCAAGGCCAGCCATTACGAAACGGAACTCTTTGAACCGTTGCTGCACAAACTGCGTTCCCTCGCCACCAGCAGTGACACCGTGAGTGAGCGTATTGTGGCTGACCATGTGCGCAGTGCGGTCTTCATTTTGGGGGACGAGCGCGGTGTGACTCCTTCCAACAACGACCAAGGTTATGTGCTGCGTAAATTGATTCGCCGTGCGATTCGCCATGGCCGCAAACTGGGCGTTTCTGGATCCTTCGTTGTGGATTTGGCTCGCACCGTCATTGGTATTTATGGCGACGTTTACAAAGAACTCGTGAAGTACGAAAGTCGCATTGTGGACAGCTTGAAAAAAGAGGAAGAGCAGTTCCAGGAAGCCCTTGCGAACGGCGAACAAGAAATTGGGAAAGATGTGGAACGTGTTGCGGAGGCTTTGGCGATTTTGGCCAGCGAGAACAAAGTGGCGCGGCTGGAAATGGCTTTGAGCGCTTTGTCTCAGATTGTTGCTGGAAAAGGATGCTTAGAAGTCATGAATGGAACCCTGCGACCCGTGCTCGGGAAACTGCGCGGAGAATTCAAAGCGGAAGCCGCAGACAAAATGGTGGATGCGAGTGTTTTGGAGCAGATTCGTCCGGTGGTGGACGCGCTCAAAAGTGCTGGCTGGCAGCTCCGTGGAGACCGTGCCTTTTTCTACTTTGAAAGCTTTGGATTCCCATTGGAAATGACGGTGGAAATGATGCGTGAACGTGATGTTTCCGTGGACGAAGAGGGCTTCCAAAAAGCATTCGGACAGCATCAAGAAAAATCCCGCGCCGGCAGCGAGCAGAAGTTTGCTGGAGGTCTTGCCGACCACAGTTTTGAGACGAAAAAACTCCACACCGCTACGCATTTGATGCTGGAGGCGCTGCGCCGCGTGCTGGGTAAACACGTGGAACAAAAGGGTTCCAACATCACGCAAGAACGTCTGCGTTTTGACTTCAACCATCCGGACAAAATGACGCCTGAGCAAATTGCGGAAGTGGAAAAAATCGTGAACGATGCCATTCAAGCGGACCACCCTGTGCACTTCGAGGAAATGACCGTGGAAGAGGCTCGTAAAGTCAATGCCACCGGAGTCTTTGTGGACAAATACGAAGGCGAACTCAACGGCCGAGTGAAGGTTTATTTTATGGGTGATTATTCCAAAGAAATTTGTGGAGGACCGCATGTGGACCACACCGGGCAACTCGGCAAACACTTCAAAATTGCGAAGGAAGAATCTTCCTCTTCCGGAATCCGCCGCATCAAAGCTATACTGGAATAAATTAACTTTTCCCCATGCGCAAATCTTCACTCTTGATCCTGGGTGCTTTGCTCCTCACTTCTTGTGGTGGACCTCAGACCGCTCAGTACGGAACGGCCACACTGACCTATGACTCTTCCGTCTGGGCCATGTTCAGTAATGACATTGGCTCCGGTCTTGCGGTGAAGGATGATTCTTCATGCTGGATAGATTTGGCAGCCGATCATGCTCACACCAAAGCACGCTCCACGGAAGTCTTGAGCAGCGCGATGGATGGCGATCTTACGGTGTATTTTGCCGCTGAAGACAGCACTCCTCAATACGTTAGTTTCCCTGTGGGAGACGAGACGATTTATGGCCGTGTGAGCAGCGAGAATTCTGCCGCTTGCTTGGCAAACTTTGGGACTCTGGCTGCCACCGGACTCGGTGCTTAAGCCAGTTCGTGGAAAGCGAAGACTGTAGTCGCCATGGAGTAAGGAAATTCTCTTCTTTTGGCGTTGAACACTGCGATGGCGGCCTGAATTTCTTGTTTTTGTTTTTCGATGAGGGCTGAAATTTCCGTGATGCTCTTTTTGGCTTCCAGAAAACCGAGCGATTTGAAGGTGGGATTTTGGAGGAACTCGTTCAATTCTTTTTCAAAGTCCAGCTCGGGTGCGGTTGTGCGGTCTGTAACGAGTTTTCTCCACGTGTCTGAAGGCTGAGGTGCATCTTCGCGCGTGCTTTCCAAAAGGAGTGGGACTTGGTCTCTGCGTTTGCCGTAATCGTTCATGAGCACCCCCTGGCGACGCTGGAGTTCGCGCAGGTCGTGGAGCAGATTTTGGCGCAGCGAGAGCAGCGTGATGCCGTAGAGCGCAAAGAGGGCGATGGCGATGAGAATGAGATTGGCAATCATGCTGAAGGAGGTGAAATTTTTCCGCAAATGTCCAGAAGACGACGAGCGCTTTCATGGGGGTGTTCTACATTTTCCATCTTAAAAAGAGTGTCGTTGGAAGCGGTGGTGATTTCTAAAGTGCCGTAATGAAGCAAGCTTTGGAGTAAGCCTTTTTCTATTCCTGTCACGTCCTGAATTTGGCTCACATTTGCTTCGGAAACTTGGCGATGGAAGAGATCGATTTGTTCTTGAGAAACAAGCCTCTGATCCGTGACCACAATGATGTCCAGTTCGTCGTTGAGCCAATGGATGTAGGTGGACAAACTCACTGCCAAAAAATAGATCAAAAAAGCCAAAATAAAGCCCCAGAACAGTTTTGGATTCACTCTTTGCCACAGGAATCCTCCGAGAGCAAAAGCAAGGATAAGCGGCAGAACGCCCATGGTCACAATGATCATTGCGCTCTTCACTTCTGTGATCCAATGTTTGCGCACCAAAAGCTGGACGCGTTCGTTTTCTTTTTGTCCGGGGAAATGATGGTGTATAGGGCTCATGGGTGAAGGGCCTTTAAAAAGTGACTGGCGCTGCGTTCCCACGAATAGTCGCGGGCGCGTTTTTTTGCGGCCTCAATGAGCTGCGTGCGGCGCGTGGGATTGTCTAGTGTTTTGAGTGTAGCAGAAAGTGGATCTTTTGAAGAGGGATTGAAGTAGAGGGCGGCGTCCTGCGCGAGTTCACGGTTCACGGAAAGATCCGGAACCACGGCGGGCAAACCCACGGCCATGGCTTGCAGCAGCGGAATATTAAAACCCTCGCTGTCTGAGAAATGCACAAAGGCGAAGGCGGATTTGAGCGTGGAATACAGCTCGGCATCGCTGAGTTTTCCGAGTGGAACGACTGCCGGATGCGTGGGCAGCGCGGGATAGAATTTGGACCGGTGGTGTGCCTCGCCGATCAAAAGCAAACGGCGGTGTGGATTTTTTTTGTGCGCGAGCAGGAAGGCGCGAATCAGTTCGGGGACGCGTTTGCGAAGGTCGTAACCGCCGAGGTACACAAGGTCGTTTTGGTACGGAAGTTTTTTGAAGCTTTTGGGCAGCGGCGGCAGGCCGTTGGGCAGCAGGGTTGCGACCGGAATGCCGAGTTCTTTTTGAGTGCTTTGGGAGACGGCAAAAATATGGTCCACGTGGATGAGGGCGCGGCGGCTGTCACGATGGTAAGCGGTTTTGAGTCGTCCGCCTTGGT
>Ga0114940_10000942_pt1 | contig 11395 bp, 13 predicted proteins | sample ColdCreekSource_FD_87195 | JGI IMG/M metagenome (GOLD analysis project Ga0114940, IMG submission 87195) | Groundwater microbial communities from Cold Creek, Nevada to study Microbial Dark Matter (Phase II) - Cold Creek Source | ecosystem: Environmental > Aquatic > Deep subsurface > Groundwater ... | reverse complement strand
TGCAAAAATGGCGCACCGAAAAGAAGCGGTTGAGGTCCAATACCACCATGCTGATTCCAGTAAAGGACCTGATGAGCTTCTCGAAGGAGGAGTGGGAAAAACAATCGAATTCCTACTGTGAATCCTGGGTGCTCGTGCACTTCTTTCTTCACAGCGATCACGCGGAATGGAAAAAACGGTTCACGGCATATCTGGTGGCGTTGAAATCCGGCTCGTCTCGCGAGGACAACACACGGCTTGCTATGAAAGCAGCGTTCACTGGCGCGAATTTCAAGGAGTTGGAACGATTGCTCGTCGAGTTTATGGAAGGCCTCTAAAATACGAAGTCGCCTGACAATATTTTCCTAAAACTTTGAGAGCCGTGTCCGAGACCTGCTGGACCGTCACATCATCCAAACCAGTTGCTCCACGAATAATCTGATGTCCGTTGCCAAGGGGGTTCCAGCGGGTTGACTCTGTTCCTACAATCGCCACCACCCGACATCCACACGCTGCCGAAAGGTGCATCGGGCCACTGTCGTTCCCTATGAATAGAGCGGCCCGTTCTGCAAGAGCCATCAATTCACCGAGGGAAGGCGCCGGCCAGAAAAGGATGCGCTCTGAAGCCAGCGCAGCAGCTGGATTTGCAGCCCATAATTCTTCACCCGGTCCACAGACCAGCACAATGGGATGGGTTGTTTCCTTCTGCAGATGATGGATCAGTTCTGCGAAACGCTCCACCGGCCAGCGTTTGTAGGCCAATCGCCCACCGGGATGAATCAGGACAAATGACGAAATTCCTCCCCACCGGGACCTTAACCGCTGCTCCACTTTTTCTCGCTCGGGATGTGTTGAGAAAACCTGGGGCGTATTCTCTCTTGGTCCAAAACCCAGGAGGCGAAGCGGTTCATAATAGAAATCAGCCATATGCCGCTCATCTCCCGACCGCTCCGGTGCAGGTAACGTTGTGGTATGAAGCAACGAGAGTAAGCGGGGCCGGCCGTACTCTTCGATCCCAATCCGAAATGGCGCACCCGATGCCCACGCCCAGAGTATGCTCGAACGGTCCCAACTGAGGTTGATGACAAGCTCGAAGGATCGCTTTCGGAGTTCACGTGTCACACGCATAAATTCCCCGACCGCTCTGATGGAATGCATCTTCTTTTGAGAAAACGGAATGACCTCATCTACCGGCGAGGGATCACGGATCAAATCTGTCCATTCCTGGCGCAACAGCCAGCTGATTTGTGTATCGGGTCGTTGTCGTTTAATTGCCTGAGCGATCGGCAGACAAAGGAGGATATCCCCAAGGAAAAAAGGCCGAATGATCAGGATGCGCGTTGGCAAATCTTGAATCCCGGGCAGGGTTTTTCTTCCAGGGAGCATCTGGCGTATCAGGTGTCCCACCCGAACGATTTGTCGTCCAATGGCGCGTCGCTGTTTCCGGAATAATGGCATAAATCTTTTGTGATGAGTTTTCGGCGCATTCACCCCACATCCGTTGGATCGGGAGGCAAATGGAAGTGTTATCAGCCAGCTTGCCAACCGGCCACCATCTTCTTAGAATTTGCCAATGACAGAAGTGTCCGCACTCCATCAGCTTTTGCATCAGCACTTTGGCTTTTGTAAATTCCTTGAGGGACAGGAGCCGGTGATATCTGCCATTCTTGATGGTCAGGATGTGATGGTGATTATGCCGACCGGTGGCGGGAAATCTCTCTGCTATCAACTCCCCGCCCTCATGTTGGACGGCATCACTTTGGTTGTTTCTCCATTGATCGCGCTCATGAAGGACCAGGTGGATGGCCTTGTGGAAAAGCACATTCCGGCCACTTACATCAATTCCTCCCTGAGCCCATCCGATACCGAGAAACGCATTGAAAGTATGAAGCGAGGCGAGTTTCGACTCGTGTACGTTGCGCCCGAGCGATTTAAGAGCGAGCGCTTTGTCCAGGCGCTTGCACCCCTATCCATTTCTCTTTTTGCCGTGGACGAGGCACACTGTATCTCTCAGTGGGGACATGATTTCCGTCCAGATTACGTTCGCCTGAAATATGCGCTCAAGGATCTTGGACAGCCCACGGTCATTGCGCTGACCGCCACGGCCACGCCGGAGGTGCGCGATGATGTAATCGAACAGCTTGGCCTTGGCAAATTCGGGCGTGGGACGCCCCAGGTATTTGTTTCAGGATTTGCACGTCACAATCTCACACTGGGTGTGACACACACACGGAACAAGATGGAAAAAATGGATCGCATCACCGAGTTTACCCAGCAGCTCAAAACGGGCATCATTTATTGTGCAACACGGAAAAACGTGGAGCGAGTAGCCAGGCATTTGGCTGGGACGGGGGTACGCTTGATTGCCTACCATGCGGGAATGACGGAAGAACGACGCACCAGGGCACAGGAGAAATTCATGGAAGGCAGATGTCCCGTTGCGGTTGCAACCAACGCTTTTGGGATGGGCATTGACCGTCCGGATTTACGTTTTGTGGCACACTATGACATTCCCGGCAGCATCGAGGCCTATTATCAGGAAGCGGGAAGGGCGGGGCGCGATGGTGAACCTTCCCACTGTGAACTGCTTTTCAACTTTGCCGATGTACGGACACAGGAATTTTTCATCGAAGGCACAAACCCGACGCGTGAGGTCATCCACAGTCTCTACCTCGCTCTCCAGAGTCTCTGCAGTCAAGGTCCTGTAGAAATGCCCATCTCAGAGATCGCCGAACATGTGCCCGGGGCTGGCAATGGAATGGCTGTGGGTTCAGCCCTCTATCTTCTGCAACGTGCCGGACTGATTCAACGGGATTATCGTCAGGGAAGTCGCACCTATACCACCCGACTGGTACAACCCATGAAATCGCTGGAAGAACTGCAGATCGACTTCACACGGCTTGACGCCAAACGCGAACGTGATTTTGCCAAATTGCATCAGATGATTCAGTATGCCGACCATCACAACTGTCGACACCGGTTCGTCCTCAAATATTTCGGTGATGTCGAAACGAATGATCATTGTGCTATTTGCGACAATTGTCTTTCCCGGGTGAATTCAGCCGCACGGGTTCCTTTGGAGGAGGAGATTATAATCATCCAAAAAGCGCTGAGCTGTGTGGCGCGCCTCAATGGACGATTTGGCCGGGGTCGCACCGTACAGACATTGGTCGGTTCCCGCTCAAATGAGGTGCTTGATGCCGGACTCGATCGTCTTTCCACCTACGGTTTGCTATCCGAGTTTGGCCACGATTACGTTTGGAGCCTGCTCAACACATTGATCCAGGCAGGTTGTATCAGCGTCAGCAGTGGTGAATATCCCACGCTTTCGCTCACGGAGCTGGGAGGCGAGGTGATGCATCGACGAGAGGAGATTCGTCTTGCATTGCCGGTTCTTGATCACACAAAACCCGTCCAACGGTCCAGAAGCCGACCGGAAAAACAGCGACAGAACAAGCATTCTGAGGAAAGTCCGTACGATGTGAAGCTGTTTGAAGCGCTTCGAACATGGCGACGGAACAAAGCCTCAGCCCTTGGCGATGCGCCGGCATTTCTGATTTATGCGGATTTAACCTTAAAAGAACTGGCTCGTCGAAAGCCTGTAACTGACATGGAATTGCTTGAAGTACGCGGCATCGGCCCCGCCAAAGCACGTCAGTTTGGCGTCGAAACACTGCAGGTCATCCGGGAATTTTGCTAAAATCACTTTCATGATGGTTTCCAGAGAGCGTCCTTCGAGCGGTGAATTGACATATGATCGTGGGACCCTGGTTGTTCACGCTCCGCAGACCTGTTGTCCATCACCGCACTTTATTTGGGATGCGCGCACGGACAGCTGGCGCGCACCTGCCTGGCGATATCCGACCGTGACCCGGGTATTGTCCGAAGCGCATGGTGATCGGTTTAATGACCGTGTTCTGGAGGTTGTAGATCTTCAACTGGTGACAAAAGAACTCCATACACTGCGTGAAGATCAACGTGAAGCTCTTACCAGGTGGCGTGGTGCGGATGATCGGGGATTGATTGTCATGCCAACGGGGACTGGAAAAACCGAGATTGCCATGACGGCCATGACTGATTGCGGTACAGCAACTTTGATTGTTTCGCCCATTCGCGACTTGATGTACCAATGGCATCGCAGGATTCAGAGAGCATTCGGAAACGACGCCGGCATATTGGGCGACGGCCGTCATGAAATCCGCCCCATCACCGTGACCACCTATGATAGTGCTTTCATTTACATGGATCAGATTGGCAACCGCTTTGGTTTGATAGTATTCGACGAAGTGCATCATCTGGCCGGCCGGAATTTACGTCAGGCGGCTGAACTCTGTGCGGCGCCGCGTCGACTGGGTTTGACCGCCACGCTTGAACGAACAGACGGTTTACACATGGCCCTCATGGATCTGGTAGGACCCGTGGTGTACCGCCAAGAGGTATCGGAAGCTCGTGGTCGAACCCTGGCGGAATATGAGACGATCCGTATCCCGGTGCATCTGACTCCTCGTGAGCAACGCCATTACAATGCCGCCGCCGCCACCGTCCGATATTTTGTGATGGAACGCCGCAAAACAAATCCATCTTACACATGGCAGGATGTATGTTCGGAAGCGGCGCGGGATCCTGCAGCGCGACGGGCCTTGCGGGCCTTCCGATTCAAAGCCACGATTGAGGATCGTGCCGAGGAAAAACTCCGCGTATTGGAGGATCTCTTTCGTCTCCATGCTCAGGAACCGGTGCTTGTGTTTGCCGGTTCGAACAGCATGGCCGTGGATATCTCTCGAAGATTTCTTCTGCCGGTGTTGCTCCATCATTCCCGCAAGGAGGAGCGGTATTGGGCGCTCGACGGGTTCACGAATGGCAGATTTCGAGCTCTCGTGGCCAACCAGGTGCTTGATGAAGGGATCGATGTTCCTGCAGTAAAGGTTGCGGTGGTTGTGGGTGGACTTGCCTCCACTCGACAGGCCAAACAACGATTGGGCCGCATCCTGAGGAAAACAGGCAGCGCGCGAGCAGTGCTCTATGAGATTGTGTGCGATGAGACACATGAAAAGGAGCGGTCAAGACAACGCCGACAAAGCGATGCGTACTCGGGAACCCGTACCATGCGCGAGCACACCTTGCAATATCGTGTGGGGAGATGACAGCCCTTCAACACGATTTTTGATGCTTACCAAAGAACATGCCTTGTTTACCTTCGATCGTTTCGAAGTTCGAGCTGACTGCCTCACACGCGTGCAGCATGCGCGCTATCGCGAGATGGCATCGAAATTATTGTATATCTATCATCACGGCCGTGGACTGACACGACGCGATCTGCACCGACGTTCGGAAACGGTTTTCACGGACGAAGCCGATTGTCCTCCGCAACGAGTCCGAGCGTTTGTCAAACTATTGGATGACGTCAGTGAATTCGAAACCGATCGCGAAGGGCGGGCAGCCGAATTGCGCCGCAGAGTTTTTGAGCTGGCGGCTCTTCGACATCCATTGGTGCGCCGGCCGGATCGACTGTTTGAATCTGCAGAAGGCAAGGTAAAAGCAGATATTGCCAATCAACTCGCGCAACCCTGGCGTGTGATTGAATCTTCAATGCATCGTGATTTCCCGGAATTCCACAGATTACAAGTTTTCCACGGATATCGTGATGCCGATGCTTTACTCAACCGATATAATGTGGCTCAGGCGCAAGTTTTGCTATTCTGGGCGGAGGAAATGACGATTACCGCCAGGTCGGACCTCAAGATGCTGTTTCGTTATGCGAAGCTGGCTGGTTTATTACACGAGGTTACGGCTGTAGCTCCGAGTGTCTATCGTATTCGACTCACGGGTCCGGTGTTTGTTTTAAAACAAACGCGACGTTATGGCGTAAACTTCGCTCAATTCCTGCCTGCGCTCCTGGCTTGCCGTGATTGGCAGATGCAGGCAAAACTTCATTTTGGAAAATTCCGGTCATTTTTGCGGATCAGTTCCGAATCCGGCTTGCGCAGCTTTTATAAACCGGAAAAGGAGTTTGACTCAGCGCTGGAAGAAAAATTTGCCCGTAAATTTGGAACCGAGCGTGATGGATGGAAACTTGAGAGAGAAACGGAAGCTCTTGTCAAAGGACAAAAAGTGTTCCTGCCCGACTTTGTCTTTCGGCATCAGGACGGCGCCGTGGTTTACTTCGAAATCGTTGGTTACTGGACGCCCGAGTATCTGGCTGCCAAATGGAAAACACTCGCAATGTTTGCGGACCGGCTGATTCTGGTGTCGGTCTCAAAACCTCTCGCTTTAAGTCAGGAGAACTTCATGCCGCCCGGCACCCTGACCCATGGCAGGACTTTGCAACTGGCCCAGGTTTTGGAACGACTCAAGCAGGTTCGGGAAAGAAAGGGCAGGAATTTCGGAGGAGGCGACTCTCTCATTCCATCGGCGCCGGTTTAAATTTGCATCTTGACAGCAATATAGTTAAGCATCATGATGACTATATGAGAACAACGGTTACCATTGACGCGGACGTGGAACGGCTTCTTCGTCAGACCATCCACCGGACACAAAAAAGTTTCAAGGAAACCCTGAATGCCGCCATTCGCACTGGATTGAGACGGGGCGATAAATCGGCGGCTCCAACACCCTTCATAGTAAGAGGTCCTTGGCTCGGCGAACTCAAGCCGGGCATCGATGCCGCCAGCCTGAATCAGCTGGTAGACGAGCTGGAAATCGAGGCGTTCAGCCGTAAGAATCAACGGCAGTAAGTATATGATCATTCCGGACGCCAATCTTCTGATTTACGCGTATCAGTACGGCTCCGCACATCATCCTTTGGCAAAGAAGTGGTGGGCTGGTTGTCTTTCCGGCTCAGAATTGGTGGGGCTGCCGGAGGTTATACTCTTTGCCTTTTTACGTTTGAGCACGAGTACAAGAATTTTTGACCCCCCATTTCGCCTGGAAGAAGCCTGGGACCATATGACTTCCTGGCTCCAACAGTCCAATGTCGAGGTGCTCCGTCCCGGTCAGTCTCATGTCCAAGAAGTTGTTCATCTCTTGCGTGTTGCAGGAGCGACCGGCAACCTTGTCACCGATGCTCAACTCGCTGCTATTGCAATCGAATATCATGCTTTGCTTCACACCACTGACGCGGATTTCCTCCGTTTTCCCGGCCTGAGATGGTTCAATCCATTTACCGGCAGAAAAACTGAAAATCCACATGCAAGGTGATGGCGTGAATCTCTCCATGTCTTTGCGAAGACGGATAGGAGACCGAAATGGATATTGTGTTTTGGGCCTATGCACATCACGCCACTCGCAAGGGGCGTACTCGATGTGCGCACGAGGGAAGGTGGCGTCAAGTGCATAGGCCTATTGTGTTTTTTAAAATTCGTATTGCATTTAGTAAATGACCATCATTGTTGACACAGGACCATTGGTATCATTCCTGCTCCAAGAGGAATTACGTCATCGGTGGGTAGAGGAGCGGTTTCAAGAAGTGTGGGATGGAAGCCGAATGTTCCCTGTGCCTTTTCGTGGCTAAGATGATGCCGTGAAGATATTCCAGGAACTCCGGCATTTTCCCGAGTTCGTCAAATTTTCACACTCGGTCTTTGCTTTGCCATTTGGATTGGCGGCGATGATTCTTGCTGCGAGTGGATTTCCCGGTTGGCGAACATTTCTCCTGATCATTGGAGCGACGGTTACTGCCAGATTCGCCGCGATGGCGTTCAATCGCGTGGTGGATGCGAAATACGATGCTGCGAATCCACGCACCACCGAGCGACACCTGCCTTCCGGGCGGATGTCAATGTTCACAGCCTGGTTGATCGTAGCAACCGGATCCATTCTATTCATGACCATCTCGATGTGGATCAACCGCCTTGCCGGGATCCTCTCACCCGTGGCCCTGCTGGTCATCTTCGGCTATTCCTTCACCAAGCGATTCACTCATTTCAGTCATTTTTTCCTTGGGGCGGCACTGGGTCTGGCGCCGTTGGGCGCATGGGTGGCCGTGCAAAACAGTCTGGCGAACTTCGCTCCATGGCTGCTGGCAGTGGCAGTGGTTTGCTGGGTGGCCGGGTTTGATATGATCTACGCCCTGCAGGATGAGAAGTTCGACCATACGCATGGACTTTACTCAATGGTGGTTGCCTTGGGACCGAAAAAGACGCTTGTTTTCGTGCGGCTTCTGCATGCCACCATGCTGGGTATCCTCGTCGTCCTCGGGTTTATCATTGAATTGCGTTGGTCTTACTTCGCTGGCTTGTTGGTCGTGTTCGCAAGTCTCTGCTGGGAACATTGGCTGATGCGGCAACTGAAACAGGGCAATCTGGAAAAGGCCTTTCTGCAGGCAAATGCGCTTGCCAGTTTCGGGTATCTTGGCGCGACCATTCTTGGTACCATGATCAAATGAGATTGGGGGGGTATGATCTATGATCACCAGATTGAAACAACGAATGATTGAGCAGAGTGGCTTGAAGAACATCCATGAAAAGTTGGAAAATGGAGCGCGTCTGGCCGAGCAGGATGCACTCCGGTTGTATGAAGTGCGCGATCTGAATGTTCTCGGACTGCTGGCCAACATCATCCGTGAGCGGAAAAATGGCAGCAGGGCGTTCTACATCCTGAACCGTCACATCAACTACTCGAACATCTGCATCCTTTCCTGTCAGTTCTGTTCTTTTGCAAAGAAGCGGCGGGATGCCGGGGCTTATGAATTCACGATCGAAGAAATGGCTGGGAAAACCTCGCAAGCGTTGCAACTTGGCATTACCGAAATCCACATGGTCGGCGGGCTTCATCCCTCGTGGAAATTTGAGCATTACGAAGAAATGATGCGGGCTATCAAGTCAATCGACCCGAAGCTTCACCTCAAGGCGTTTACCGCGATTGAAATCCTGCACCTAGCATGGATCGGAAAGCTCAAAATTCAGGAAGTGTTGGAACGGCTGCGCACAGCCGGTCTGGACTCGCTCCCCGGTGGTGGCGCCGAAATTTTTTCGCAACGGGTCCGGGATCAGATTTGCCGAGGTAAGGAGAGCGCCGAGGAATGGCTGGATGTGCATCGGACATGGCACCGAATGGGCGGACGAAGCACTTGCACGATGCTTTATGGCCACGTCGAAACCATCGAGGAACGGGTGGATCATTTACGAAAATTACGGGTCTTGCAGGATGAAACTGGTGGGTTCACGGCTTTCATCCCGCTGCCTTTTCATTCGGAGAACAACCGTCTCTCTCATGTTCCGGAGCCAACGGGGTTTGAAAATCTTCGCAACCTGGCCATTGCGCGTCTTTATCTCGATAACTTTGATCACATCAAGTGTTACTGGATCAGTCATGGCCTGAAGCTCGCCCAGGTTTCGTTGAGCTATGGGGTGGATGACATCGATGGCACGGTTTTGGAGGAGAAAATTTATCATATGGCCGGGGCCACCACCCCACAGGAACAAACGGCTGCTGAGCTGGTGAAGGCGATCCGGGAAACCGGGCGCATCCCTGTCCAGCGCGATTCGCTTTACCGGGAAATACCGGTGCCACCCATCTCCATCCCGTGCAATGACCGCCGCTACAATGGTGAGAAATACTGGTGCGGAAGCGGATCAAAAAGATGAGTAGAGCTGCTTGACAGTCTGGCCTTTGTCAGCATATCAACTGGATGCCATCAGTTCGTCCGTGCATGTGCTTCGAGGTGGAGCACGTGTCTGGAGAGAAGTCGCTTCCGCGGATTGCGGAGTGATTGGGAACGGCCCGATGGTGGCTCGTTGGCATAGGCACAGGATGGATTTGTGAATGACCCATTGCATAGTGATCGAGTACAGGTGGAACGAAAGCAGTTCTTTTTTGACCTCAATGAAAATCCTCGTGGTCGTTTTTTGCGCATTACGGAGGATGTCAACGGCCGCCGGAATGCGATTGTGATTCCAACACCGGGGTTGGAGGATTTTCGACGGATCATCAGCGATATGATCGAGCACAGCAAAAAGCTCGCCCAAATGGCGCCTCCGGAAACTCGTATTTTGTAGGAGCCATCGCTGATGGCGACCATCCAGGACACCGGATCCGCTCTTGCGGAGGTGACCGGTCGCTGTCTGGCAACGGGTCCCATATGGTTTCCGGAGGTGCCCCGGAATAAAAGATCCGCGGCCCACACGGTGGGGTGGCCTTCCGCCACTTTACCGTCGAGCCACGGGCTCTTAATGATTTGGTCCGCAAACTTGAAGAGGACCTACACTTAATTCACAGCATCCGTAAAGACAGAGGCTTTGAGTGGAAACTTATTCCTTATGTTCCTTGTCTTTGGCGGCATCCCTTTTCTCTCCACCTTCCTTGGAAGTGCTGCATTTGGAACACTTAACATCACCAGCATGCGCTGCTGCCTTTTTGGCAGCGTCCTTGCAGCATTGATGGTCTACACACTTCTCACAGGCCTCGCCATTTTTCACGGCTTCGCCCGTTTTCTTGCAGCAACCTTCCCCCGCCCAGACAGCCTGGGAAAAGGCCAGAATGCCGCTAACAATAGCCACACTCAGATAACGATTCAGTAATTTCATATAACTCCTTTTGAGGTTAGACGATTCAATCAACCCTTTTATTCAAGGTTTACATGATGGGAGCAAAACCATCTTGTCTAATCAAGGTGTTATTAAAACAGAAGTCCATCAATGAGCACGTTTCCTGTTTCTCCAGATAAAGAAGCTCTTCTTCAGCGACGCATGGATGCCATGGGTGTGCGCGCTGAGGATATTGAAGAACATTTCGTGCGCTCAGGCGGCGCCGGTGGACAGAAAGTCAATAAAAGCTCCTCCTGTGTCATGCTGCTCCATCGTCCTACAGGAATCCGTGTTAAATGTCAGGAGACACGCTCTCAAGCACTGAATCGCTTCCTGGCGCGGCGTCTTTTACTGGACAAGATCGAGGTGCTTCAAAAGGGCTTTGTGACTGCCGAACGGGCGCGTATCGAAAAAATTCGCCGTCAGAAAAGGAAACGCTCACGCCGCGCCAGAAACCGCATGCTGGAACAAAAGACACACCAGTCTGAGAAGAAACAGTTTCGAACGAGAGTTTTACCGGAATGAACAAGCTTATCATTCCTGCCCATAATATTTCACGCCAATCTGAATCTTCTCCCGACCATTTTTGACACGCCAGGCGTTGGTATCGCGCAGGGAATAAACACATCCACAATATTCCTGCTGATAGAATGCTTCGCGCTTGGAAATTTTAATCATCCGCTCGCCCCCGCCTTTTTTCCGCCAGTTGAAGGTCCAGTAGGCAAGACCCGGATATCGCGAGGCCACCCGTTCCCCACAGACATTAAACTCCGGACTATAGGGAGGCAGATGTTCCAGGTGAAAACGATGTCCATGTCGAGCCAGCCAATCACGCACTTCCTCCGATTTGTGATAGGCCGCGTTATCATGAACCAGATAAATCTTCTTTCTGC
>Ga0114940_10000940_pt1 | contig 11406 bp, 13 predicted proteins | sample ColdCreekSource_FD_87195 | JGI IMG/M metagenome (GOLD analysis project Ga0114940, IMG submission 87195) | Groundwater microbial communities from Cold Creek, Nevada to study Microbial Dark Matter (Phase II) - Cold Creek Source | ecosystem: Environmental > Aquatic > Deep subsurface > Groundwater ... | reverse complement strand
TTTTTTGATTTGCTCAATCATCTGATTTGTATTGTTTTCATCTTCACTTAACTTGACAGATTGTAAGTTACCTTCATCATCTAAGATTTTGGTGAATTTTGGAAGTTTAGAACTAGGTTTTTCTGAGTTTTTTTCTAAATGAATTTTCAGTTGATGTTCGTAGAGTTTTTGAAAATCAAAGGTTACCTGTCGTGCTATGTAATTTAAAATATAGTCATCATTTCTAAGCTGGTTAGCAGCCTGCTTAATCTCTTTTGGGGTTAAATATTTTTCAAATAAAATATGTTGATAATAAAGTTTATTTACCTGATTGATAACTTGCTCTTTTTTCTGGCTGGCAAATATTGAGGTGGGTACAAGAACAACATCTCTTGTCTTTAAAGTAACCTGTGTATAATTTACTCCTTCGTAATTTATCTTGTCTTGGTTATTACTTGTTAGATTGAACTCAAAGATGTCATCATCTTGCTTGGGCATGGCTTTACATACTGATGCTAAATTAGACTGGCCAATAATCATAGAGAATTGGCGGATAGATTGGCTTATTCATTTTGTTCTGGAGAACCTCAAGGAGGCATTATAAAAGTACATTTAGGATTATTGGTTTCAAAACAGTTATTAATGCGATCGATGTTCAACTCGACTAAGTTACGCCCAAAGACAGTATTAGGACTATTGTATTTTTGATAAGCAATCATCCAAGTCCCCCCGCTCCAAATCAATCCAAGCACTAGCAAAACTGGCAAAGACCAAAAACCGTCAGCTATCTTAAGCCAAATCTTATTGCGTTGAATCTGGTCAATTCCAGAGACAGAGCGAGCGATCTGCTGATTAACCGCTTCTTGTTTTTGAGTTGTCTTATTGACCCAGGCAATTAAAGCATTCATATTCTCAATGCTTTTCTGTTCGCGGGCATCAAATTTAGCATCAAGTTTGGTTAACTTGAACTCTAAGTCCTCATTCTGTTTTTTGGTCTGCTGTATCTGTTCTAAAGTTTCGCTATTAGCGTCAGCGATCGCACTGGTACTATCCATACCAACCTGTTTCATCTCGGCTATATACTTTTGGCTAACAGCCTCCATATTCGACCTAATCGCCTCAGCCTGCTCCAGAGAAGTTTGTTTAACAAGTGAGATAGTAGAGTCGATTTTAGACAAACTAGATGCACTCTCTTGCTTCCATTCAGATAGAAGCTGATTCAAGTCAGCAGGAGCAGCCTCAAGAAACACTCGCATCTGACCTGTCAAAGCCAAAACCAAGAACAGAGGGTCATCAGGTTCTAGTCCACTACGCTCAATAATCTCATAGACTTTAGAACGTACATTAGAAGACTCATTCGACAAACAATAATCCAAAATCTCTCTTGCCTTAACAGCACTACCGTTAAGCAGACTCATCTTTAATTCCCTCAATATCTACTTTTGAACTAACAACATTAACTATGACTTTGATCGTTCAACGATTAAGATGCCACTTGAGAATTCTCAGATTCTTCTGACCAGACACCAGTACTGTCAAAAGCCGAATAAGCAGACTTGAGAAAATTAACAACTCGCTGTTTACCCAAAATAGTCAACTCTTTACTCTCTCTAGCATCATCAAATCTTAATTGCTTTTGATTAATCAAATACCGTTCGCGATGACCAAGTTTAGGAAAATCAATTACCTTAACCTGATATTTTCTAGAGAAACAATTACAGGTTGCTCCATAGCCAGATCAAAAATGCGATCTGCCTTGTCAGCCTGTTTCTCATCTTCACTAAAGACAGCAAACTTGCAGATATTCTTATAGACTCTACTGACATCAGGATTAGAACGATCCGATTCTACAGCCACAAAAGACAAATTACGATCTAAACCATACTGAATCATTGTGCGAGCAACAAAAGACTTACCCACTCCTCCTTTTTCACCATCAATCAAATGAATTGCTGCCATCTTACTCCTTGGGTAAATTAGTTAAGTATTTGTTTAGTTAGTCATTAGCTATTAGTGACAAGTTAAGGGACTACGCTGTTTGTCAAAAGCTAAAAGCTAGTGGCTAAAAACTATTAAACTCGCTTTCTAAATCATCATCAAAACTAGACAAAACTTTAGGTTTAGACTTAGTAGCTTTTTTGGTCTGATTATTACCTGCTAGTTTCTCTTTTCCAATTCTATTAGTCTGAACATCTTCAAAACTTGAATTTTCATCTTCTTGAGGATCAGTAACAGAAGTTGATGTTTTTTGACTTACTTTAACAGTTTTAATAGAACTAGATTTATCTTTTCTTTTACGTGAGGATGACTTCTTAGAAATATCAGTTAAATAAAGTTTTAAAGTAGCAGCCGAAATAAGAATCTCTTGCTCAGACAAAATCTCAGATAAATCCTGATAACTATAGCCTTTCTTTAAAGCAGCAGTAAGTTTATCGTTTAAAAATAAAATACTTTCTCGTAGGGTAAGCTCAGATTTTGGCTTACTTTCTAACTGCTCCAACTTATCAAAAGCAGTCTGTAGCTGAGTGACGTTAATTTTCTGACCAGGCTTAGTCTTAACCATCAAATATAACTCCAGCCCATATTGCTAACAAGGTGCGATTATTAGCATGGTCACATAAAACCTATTGTATTAAGCACAAACGTAATAAACTTAAATAAAGTGCTTGAAAGACCCTATTTATTTTCCGAGTAGCAGAAAATCTCTAATCTCCGAGTAAAAAATCGGTTCTACTCACTACACAATTTTTGCCTTCGGCACCGCTGCGCTAAAATTATTCCGTTCGCTCCCAAGAAAATCAAGAAAATCTCAAGACAACTGGGAAAAAAAAGAATAGACCATGCCCCATGCCATAGCTCGCATCGCTAAACTAAAGTCAGGAAATGTCGGTGCTTCAGGTCAGCATACCAGAAGAGCTTATCAAACCCCAAACGCCAACCCAGAGATTAGTAACGTTCGCTTTATCGGTCAACCAGATTCGGCTAACTTACCCAGTTTAGAAACCATCGTCAGAGAACGCATTGGCGATCAGACCATTAGAAAGAATGCCGTCCTCTGTGTAGAGATGTTATTAACCGCCTCTCCTGAATACTTCCGACCAGATAACCCCAGTCAAGCAGGCTATTACGAACCAGAACGATTAGCAGACTTCCAACAGGCAGTACATAATTGGTTAGATAAAGAGTACGGCGATCGCCTTGTACGAGCCGAGTTACATTTAGATGAATCAACGCCCCATGTTCATGCCTATTTTGTCCCCCTAGATGAAAGAGGAAAACTAAACTGTCGGGGCATCTTTGGGGGACGAGAAAAACTGAGTCAGTTTCAAGATAGTTATGCCAATGCAATGTCTCATTTGGGACTAGAGCGAGGCATTAAAGGAAGTAGAGCCAAACACACTAAAATCCAACATTACTATGCTGCGGTTAATAAGTCTCCCGATTTAACTTTAGACAAAACAACTATCGAGTATCAGTTAGCCGACCGACAACTAGTAATCAAAGAAAAAGAACAGGCTTTAATTACTGCCAAACTATTATCGAGAGACAAAGAAGATCTACAACAACGTCTAAAACAAGCTGAAATCAAAATCAAAACTCAAGCCAGAGAATTAACCAACTGGAAAACCAAATATGCAAATCTCGCCAACAAGGTGCGAGATTTACCCTTAAAAGATGTGGCATATGAATTAGGTTTAGAACCAGACCCAAACGACAAACACAAGTGGCAAAATGAAAACCATACTATTAATATTACTGGCAGTAAATTCTACGACTGGAAGCAGATGAAGGGTGGAGGTGGAGCGATCGATTTGGTGATGCACATTAACGAGTGTGACTATAAACAATCAGTAGCTTGGCTAGGCGATCGCTTTGGGTCAAGTGCCACCATTGAAGCAGTCACCTATAAAGCCCAAGAAATTATCAAAACAGAACCAGTACAGGAATTTATTCCACCAGTGACCGCACAGGATAAATGGCAGGGAGTAAAACAATATCTAACTCGGCAAAGATTGTTACCCAGTGGTTTAGTAGATAGACTCCACGAACAGGGATTAATCTATGCAGATAAAAATCAGAATGCGGTGTTTCTGCGTCGCTCATTGGACAAAGAAAGAATTACTGGAGCTTCCTTGAGAGGTACGACAGGAGCTGATAATAAATTCAAAGGATTAGCCAAAGGGAGTAAGCGCCTTGATGGATGGTTTCACTTTGAGCGAGGAGAACAATCAAGCGATCCAATCAGAAGAGTGGTGTTAGTCGAGTCGCCGATTGATGCGATGTCCTTGGCGGTGTTAGAGAGGACTGATTCGGTCAAGACACTTTACTTGTCTACTGATGGGGCTGGTGGAATACCAATTGAGTATTTAAAAGAGGTTAAGAATGTGGTGATTGCCTTTGATCGCGATCGCTCTGGTCAGGAGATGGCAGAAAGAATTAGGACTCAGTTGCCGAATGCAGTCTGTAAATCTCCAAAAGCGATTGATTGGAATCAGGACTTAGTTAATACGTTTGATTGGGCTAATCAGAATCGAAGTAGTGAAATTAACAGGCAGCATCAACGTGGAATCGAAAGGGGTGGAGGATTAAGTTTGTAAAAGAAGCTCATCATACCTATCGGTATATCAACCTAAAATCCGAAAAGTAAGTCTCAATCAGAAGACGATAAATGACTTAACCAAGTAGTTAGATCTTCTACCTGTTCAAAATCTAACAACGCCTCACTTAAATCCTCTAACTGTGGGCTAGAAAGCTTTTGAATTTGTGCTTCGATCTCAGAATCAATTGTCCCAAACTTATGTTTGAGTAAACGCATTACCATTGATGCCTGTCCCTGCTGAATTCCTGTTCTCATCCAACTGGTTACTATTTGCATGACTTCCTCCTTCTCTTCTAATTCAATTGTACCGATTTCCTCTCTGAATATTTGTTCTTCTGATTCATTCAGGCTGAGATATGTATCAATAAACCCCGAAATTAACTGCATTTTGGCTGGGTCTAACCTTAAGGTAACTAATAAACGTAGACATTCCGCCTTAACTTTGGGACGGTCTTCTGGGGCAATCTGCATTTTGGTCATTAGTGCCGAGGCTATGGGATTACGCTGATTTAAGAAATCCCGCCAATTAAGTTGATTTAGTTGCACTATCTGATAGTTAAACTCCAGCACTTTGAAATCGGGAAATTTAAGCTGGTAGTTACTCTCGGCTACTTTTTGGGGTTTAGTGTAAGAAAATACAACTACAGGATATATCGGTAAGTCATATTTCTCGTGCAGTCGGGCAAAGTAGCGAAACATTCGCTTATTAAAGTCTGCTTGATTATAAGATTGATTCTCGACATGAATCAGAAAATACGAAGACTGACCCTGAAATTGCGCCTGTACCAGTAAATCCGCTTCATAGCGATCGCCTGCGGTCACATCAGTGAATACTTCTTTATCTAAAAAGGTTATAGAATCTGGTTCAAGATAATTGATCACATCAGGAAAAAACAGTTCAATGAACTCAATGAAAAAAGTGGACAGTAGTTCTTTGAACAGGCGATCGTGGTCAATCATGGTTAATGGTTGGGTAAGGCGCTAGCTTTCGGCTAGCGGAGCTAATCGTCGTCTATATGGTATTATATATAGTACCATTACGATAATTATTAAGCATAAAAGTGACTATTAGAATAGTTATCGATACCAATGTTTTGGTTGGTGCATTAGTAGGTCAAGAGAGGAGTGCTAACAGAAAGTTACTAGAATTATGTTTAAAAGGAGAATTCGAGCCTTTAATTAGTTACACTCTGTTTTCTGAGTATGAAGATCTAATCAATAGAGCATCCATTCTTGAATTATGTAAACGTTCTCCAGAAGAAATAAATATACTGTTTGACGGTTTTTTAAGCGTTTGTGAATTGGTAAAAATTTATTACTTATGGCGACCTAATTTAATAGATGAAGACGATAACTATTTGGTGGAACTAGCTATTGCAGGTAATGCAGAAGTATTGGTAACGCATAATATCAAGGACTTTAAGAGATCGCAGTTGAAATTTCCTTTGGAGCGTGATTGGACAAGCTGGCGAAACACCAGCGTCCCTCACGCTCAATTACAAATTAAACAACCGCAGGAGATTATTTGATATGGGTTCATTACATTTGAGAATTCCCGACGAGAAGCATCAAAGACTTAGAGAGTTGGCTAAGTCGAAAAATACTAGCGTTAACAAGTTGTTGGAAGAACTAACTACAATGGCTCTAACCGAGTATGATCTTGAAACAAGATTTAGACTTAGAGCAAGTAGAGGCTCAACAGAAAAGGCACTCTTGGTTTTAGATAAATTAAAACAAGATTTTGTCGATCCTGAATAAAACAGCTCGACAAAATCTTAAACACTGAAAGCTGTAAAATCTTCCAGATTGCCCCTGATGATTACCTTTTGATTGAGTCATTATGGAAGTCGCTATAGTCCAGGGCAATTAAAACTGTTTTAACTAAGGGCGTTTTCAATACAGCTTTACAGCTTTACGGTTTACCATATTTTTCAGTCAACATTTCTGTAACTACTTCCTTTAAAGTTTTCCCTTCACGCTTGCATTCAGCTACCCAATGCTGTCTCCATGATACGGGTACTTTAATAGTTAAACTTACCTCTTTCTCTTTGACTATTTCTATCTCAGTAGTGCTTTCCGTATTTACGGCTGGCTGTAAAGCTGGTTTTACAGCTTCCTGTTTAGCTGTATTTGACGATGTAGATTCATTATTATTTTCTGCCTCACTGTCCTTCTTTCTAGCTTTTTTTAATAAATCACCGTACTTACCTGTCATTTGAGAATCTCCAAAATTTCTTTACCTACTTCTTTGTAATCTCGCCATGCTTTACGCATATCTGAATTATTTAAGTCTCTAATTGGTACGCCAGCTAAGGCTGCCTTTTGATAACCTGCCGTTCGGCGAATTAGTGTTTCAAATATAGGCACATTTGAGGAGGAGAGTTCTTGTTTCATCACTTCTCCTTCCTTGCTAGGATAAGGAGGAACGATCGTAATCAAAAACCGAAAAGTCGCGGTTTCGCCCAAGTCCTCTGCTGTCTGTAGCATTGGCTCTAAACTCACCACATCAGGAGTAGTAGGCAGAATAAGTAAATCGCAGCCTATAGCCAACTCTTGTAAATCGCTGGTATCTGGGCGTGCTGGAGTATCAATGACAACGTAATCATTACCACCAATACTCTTCATGGCTTGTTTTTCTGAGACTACAGAAAAAGGAAAAGAACCTCGTTCTGCCCACGATAAAGATGTTCGATTGGGGTCGCCATCAACTAATATGGTCTGTCCTAATTCGCTGAAGAAGGTAGCAACATGAATAGCCGTTGTGCTTTTAGCTACTCCTCCTTTATATCCAGTGACAGTAACAATCTTCATGTTCTGATACTGATTTATGTATTTATGCTTTTATGTCAACACAGCTTTACAGCTAAACTACTAAATGTCAATACAGCTTTACGCTTTTACACAAACCCGTTTTTATGGTTTTACAGTTAGCCAGCTTTACACCTTGCTTTTAAACTGAAACCCCGACTTTTTCATTACAGTTAAATTTATCGTTGCTGCCATTGAAGAGACAGAAGCTGTAAATACAACTTTACAACTTTCCATATATCTGGTTTTACAGGTAGTCGGCTAAATGGTCAATACAAAAAAACTTATCGCAGAAGCTGGGTAATGCTTGACTTTTATATACAGCAAGCAATAGCTAATTTAGTATAATATCAATAATTAATTTTATAAGTATTTACTTATAAAATGGAGAAGTCAGTTGTCCAATAGCAATGACATCAAATCAGTTGTCTGGATAGGAGATAGTCTGAAACAGGTTAAGAGTTTCCCCGAAGAGGTACGGCGTGACATTGGTTCGTCTCTTTATGACGTACAACTTGGAGATAAACCAAATAGTGCTAAACCCTTTAAAGGAGTGGGGAGCGGAGTTTTTGAAATTGTTACTCGATTTGATTCAGATACCTATCGAACGGTATATGCAGTACAAATTGGTAACTGCGTTTATGTCCTTCATGCGTTTCAGAAAAAATCGACAAAAGGCATTAAAACAGCGCAAAAAGATATAGACCTAATTAAAAAACGATATAAAGCAGCGATTGAACAATCTAAGGAGAATTAATGATGAATGAAGATACCACACAAGTCGAATTTATTGCCAGCAGTGGTAATGTGTTTGCAGATATGGGACTAGAAGATGCAGAAGAATTTCTAACTCGTGCCAAGCTAGGAGCAGCGGTGCGCCGTATAATAGAAAACCGTCATTTAACACAGCAAAAAATTGCGGAACTGCTGGAACTCAAACAGCCTGAAGTTTCCAATATCATGAAAGGAAAATATCATTTGTTTTCAGAAGCTCGCCTATTTGGTTTTCTAAATCGGTTGGAGCGGAAAGTCACAATTCAAATTTCAACTCACCATGCAGGGGAAGCGTTCATTGATGTTGCTGTCGAAAGTTAATTAACTTTTCTTGGTCTATCCCCTTTGATCGAAGTAGTAAATACAGCTTTACGTATTTACAGTTAGCTGGCTGTTAACTGGCACAGCATCTGCTTTAACTTCTTGTGAACGGCATTTGAGCAGCAAGTGTACAGGAACTTACGCTAAGGCTAAAAGTCTTTCTCTGTAGGTGTTTCAAAAACTAAAATAGCGATCGCTATTAATGTATCAACTAAACCTTAAATCAAATGGGACATTCATCATGACAGGGTATAAATAATGTCCGCTATATGTCATCATTGAATTGATTAGTTTAGGAGAATTTATATTTGGGGAGAATTGAATACTTTAGCTCTCAAGGGCTAGAAGCTTTTTTTCGTTCAAACGATCATCGCCCTCCTCATTTCCACGTTAAGAAAACTGGAATGTGGGAGGTACGGGTGTATATATTGACCTCATCGGAAAATGGTCTAGATTACTCTTTCAAGTTCCCCAAAACAACTCAGTCACCCTCACATCCAAAGAGAAAAAGAATATTCTTCGTTTTATCACCAGCAACCGAGAGAAGCTTTTACTCGATTGGTCAACTCAAGTATGCGTCAAGGAGAAAATGAAGTAATGAGCCTTAATACGAAAGTGAATAACTTACATTCTGTAGACTCAGAAGCATCTTCCCTCGCTACCTCCTGTCTCAAGCTGAATCGCTTAAAAAGTGAGACGATTAAAAACAAAAGAACTAAATCCGAACTAGATATTATCTATCTGGAAGATTCTGTAATTCTTCAAGTACAAAGAAAAGGTCGGCCCCCAGAGTCTTACTATGGTTTTGGGGATCTTGTAGTCAAGAGAATTAAATCAGCGTGGGAGTGGGAGGCGGAAGACGAGTTAATTGCGATCGCCTCCACCTCGGTCAATTCGTTAGTTGTGATGGGATGCGATCTAATTACCTGGGAGATTCCTTTTGAATCCCTTCCCTATCTGGCTCAAGTCTCCGAATCAGAAAAAGCTAACTTTGAAATTGATGTAGATGGCAGTTACCTTTACTGGGAAGCGGCCGATCTTCATGTCGATCTAGAAGATCTTAAAGCTGCCGTCGATCCAGAGTTTAAAGAACAACTTCTGATGAAAAAACTAGAATATGGAAAATCATTCGGGAAAGCGATCGCGACGGTAAGAAAAGCTCACAAACTGACCCAAAATGAAATTGAGGGTCTCTCAGACAGACATCTTAGAAGAATTGAGAAAGAAGGACAGCAACCAACTCTTGATGTTCTGAAAAAGCTGTCCGCATCTCATGGACTAGATTTAGAGAATTACTTAGCCCAAGTAAACAAAGCTCTTGAATAACTCATTGATCAAGATCTATAACGGACTTCTGAAATGAAGTAATTGGCATATCAGTCAGTAAGTCCAGATAACATTTCCGACAGCTCCACTTGGTCTTTCGCCCGATTGTCATCATAAATCATCAAAGTATCGATCTGACGATGACGAGAAAGTTTTTGTACCTTCCGCACGTTGCCATCAGTAGCATCGAGGGCTGCGGTAATCGAACTATGTCTAACTCGATGGGGACTCATTCGCTTGGTTATTCCCGCCTGTTTGCAGTAGCGACGCACCAGCTTATAAATCCCATCCCCAGTTATCCGATGTCCTTTATGTTGAAAATCTAGAGCCACAAACAACGGTGCTTTCTGCTTCTTGTGTTTGTAGGCGGAACTCCAGTCTAGCAGGGCGTTGGTCGTCGAACTACTAATGCCAATTATCTCCGTCTGAGTTCCTTTTCCCTTCCCCAGTATCTTCAATTCCCTAGCCAGAGGCTCAAAATCACCATAGTTCAATAAACTCACCTCATTCCGTCTTAGAGCATTGTCCCACAACAGTTTTAATAAAGCATAGTCGCGAATCCCATTTATTTTCGTGCGATCGCAAAGCTCTAAAACCTTCCGATACTCTTCTGGGGTAATTCCGCTAGTATCCCTGTATTGCTGTACCCGTTCCCCTTTAACATCTTCTAGAGTGAACTGACATACTCCTAACTTACGACCCATACTACAGAGAGTTTTAATCGAAGCCAGACGACGATTAACGGTAGATTCTGTCAAACCCTTCTCAAACAACTTGGCTTTATAATTCAGCACCACTCCTACCGCAGCCGAACGCTCCAGGTGCAAAAACTCCAGCACCGTATCTTTGGTAGCCAGATTGCCCGTAGTGGAGCGAAAAAAATCATTGAGGTCTTTCTCATAGGCGAGTCTCGTACCTGGATTGCGTTTGTCGAGGAGGAACTGAGTTAACACGTTTGGTTCACTTTGAGTAAAATGTCTCTCAATTTTGGCATTGAAAGAGTTTTCCAGATGATTTGTAGTAGCCCTTTCCATGTCTAACGTTATCGAAAAGATCAGCAATCACGCTCGAACTCAAACTCTTTTTACTTCTTGACTTTGATAAAGTCCCTCATAAGCAATGTTATTAACTTCTTCCTTAAATTGAGAATAATCTTTAACTAATTGATTAAAGTCGGTATTTAGTTCATAATCGCGACGCAACATATTAATTTTTACCTTAGTACAATCACTTTCATAACTGTCATCTAAAATAGATTCAATGTCGTCAAGAAATATATAAGCATCTTCTTTTTTTGCTTCATGAGGATTATCTCTTAAAAAAGCATTTTTCTTTCTTTTGATTATTTGTGAAATACTTGATTCAGCCAGTTCTCTTTCTGCATTGCGTCGCATTGAGTTAATCTGTCGAAATAGAAGTTTAAAATTACGGACAAATTCTTCTAACTCCAGCTTATTTTTTGATTTTGATACTTGAGTATCAGCCACAAAGCAATTATCGAAAGAGTTATAGCTCCTCAGTTCATTAAACAAGGAATATGGCTCTGTCTCAAAGCAGGAATAAATCCTCAATTCCCCGAACAAGGAACACCCCAGGGC
>Ga0114940_10000939_pt1 | contig 11410 bp, 10 predicted proteins | sample ColdCreekSource_FD_87195 | JGI IMG/M metagenome (GOLD analysis project Ga0114940, IMG submission 87195) | Groundwater microbial communities from Cold Creek, Nevada to study Microbial Dark Matter (Phase II) - Cold Creek Source | ecosystem: Environmental > Aquatic > Deep subsurface > Groundwater ... | reverse complement strand
TTCGTTCTTTTCTCTCCACCGCATCTAAGCAGGGTTTTAACCTGTTAGAAGTGATTACTGCCGCACTCCAGGATAATGTTTCGGTTTTTCTGTTCTCCGATCTTACTAGCTAGGCAGTTACGATTAATCTTCCCTAAATATTTTTGTACCTCAGTTGCTACGGGGTTTCGTGCCAGAGGATAACATTGATTCAGTCGAGAGAGAATAACCTGGGTGTTTTTAGCTCCTGCCAAATCGACAATAATCAAAGACAAATCCTGTCCCACAGATAATCGGGTAGTGCTACAGCGATCGCCATCAAACTTCATTAAGATCGGCTGTTTGCCATAGCTACAGGCTTGATCCATTCTCCCGCACTGACTAGGGGTAGTTCGTTCTCCCCAATAAGCTAATTCCATTTCCTCGGCAATATTCAAACCCAGATCGTAAAGCTGATTAAAAGCTCTGGCAACCAAAACACAAATGGCAGCGCTGGAAGACAAGCCTTTTTGCAGGGGCAGATCCATAGCATAGTTGGCGATCGCCAAGCCTCCAATTTGATAACGAAGTAAAGCCTGGTAAGCTACTCCTGCTACATAGCTATAAAAATTATTTCCCTGGGCTGTGGCTAACAAAATCTCCTCTTCCATAGCTAAGTCTAGTACCTGGGACGAATGCAGAGTCTGAAAAACCAAGCGAGGGTGCAGATTTACTTGAGCGTAAATTCCCTGGTTTGTCCCCACCACCACCGCAGTTCCAGGTTCGATCTGGGGATTGATCTGGCGATATGCTCCTGCCCAATCACTATGTTCCCCAAATAGGCACAGACGACCAGAAACAAAAATATCCATAGATTCATTATTTAACTTGGTTTTTCGAGGTAATACGTCGGTAGTCTATTTATAAATTGTCAATCAACCTTGCTAGAATGTTGTTTCCCAAGCTCAAAGTATCTAATTACTGATATTTGAGGCAGCATCAACCGAATCGAGTAACCAATGTTTAATCCCGTAATCATAGGCGAAAGTACCAAGTGATATTGAGGATGCGCCAAATTGAACATTTTTCAGCAGCAAGCCAGCCACGATCTATGACTAATCAATGCCTGATCAAAAAAATTAGTTCGTCAAGCGATCTCGGTTAAACTCCTCTATTCAAATTATTTATCTCCTAAGACTACTATTAAAATTGTTACTATGAAAATCCTGCCAGCATTAACCGCTACCCTGCTTGGTTGCTCTAGTTTATTAGGGTTAGTTCCTCCTACTCAAGCTGCCGTCGGGCCCTATTGTCAGTTTGCCCCAGAGGAAGTGGAGGCTAAAGAGAAGTTACTGCGGGCATCTTTAAGTAATGAGCAGAGCAAACCAGAGTACGATGCCATTCTTCAAAAACATCGACAAATGCTTCAGACATGTCGGAGTCAAACTTGGCCCTCTGAACAGGCTACTTGGCTAAGACTCTATCCCTGCGATATCACCCCTGGTTCTATAGACTACGTTCTTGATCGCATTGTCAATTTAGGTTATAGCAATGTCCATCTAGAAGTCATGTACGACAGCCAGGTTTTGTTACCCCCTGGAGATAATCCGACTCCTTGGACACCAGTGGTGCGAGAAGGAGATCAGAGTGATTTATTGCAGCAGGCGATCGATAAGGCTCACGCAAGGGGTTTAAAGGTTTATGCTTGGCTATTTACGATGAACTTTGGCTATACTTATGCTCAACGACCTGATCGTCAAGAAGCACTGGCTCGTAACGCCACAGGAGAAAATAGTCTTAACTATGTCCACGATCGCTCCCAAGCTTTTATTGATCCTTACTCCGACCAAGCACAGACTGATTATTATAATTTAGTCCAGGCGGTACTTAAACGAAAGCCAGACGGTGTCTTGTTTGATTATGTTCGTTATCCTCGCGGCATTGAGGGGCGTTCTTATGTCCATAGCGTCAAGGATCTGTGGATCTATGGTAAATCTTCTCTTAATGCTTTGTATGATCGAGCAACTAATCAAAAAGGGTTAGCTCTGATTAAGAAATTCGTTGATACAGGGAATCTATCTACCCATGATATAGAAAGTATAGATCAGCAGTACCCCGAAGAAACTCAAGCTAAGTGGCAGGGTAGCCCCTCAACATCTGACGCCAAAGCTACCCTCTCAACTCGCCAGAAAAAGCTAAATCAAGATTTATGGCTCTTTTCCGTTGCCCATGCTGCCCAAGGAGTAGTTGATTTTCTCTCCTTTGCCGTCAAACCAGTGGAAGATCGAGGACTGGCAGCGGGGGCAGTATTTTTTCCTGACGCTAATCGTCTTATCAGTGGAAAAGGATTTGATTCCCGGCTTCAAGCTTGGGATAAATTCCCCAAAGATATCGAATGGCATCCTATGGCTTATGGTGTCTGTGGAGATAAGACTAACTGCATTACCGATCAAATCAAGAGTGTGTTGCAGACATCCCCCGAAACAATTGTCACTCCTGCTTTAGCTGGTGCCTGGGGTAAAGTGTACCGCGATCATCTTCCCTTAGAAACCCAGATTGAAGCTCTTCGCAAAGCCACCCCTGAAGTTAATTCCATTAGTCATTTTAGTTATGCTTGGCAAGAGCCAGAATTAGACAATCGGCGTAAATCTTGCCGTATTTTTTGATCAAAAAGCTTTTGGCTTCTGGGTTTAATACCTCCATCAAAATTACTGATTTTAATGGTCTTTAATTAGTGGGCGTGCCGTATAAACAAAGCTAGAAGCTAGAGGCTATAAGCTAGGAGCTATTGATTTGGCTAAAATGTTGGACTTATGATGAGTATCTGCTATGATAATAAACATTGCAAACTGCGGATGTGGCGGAATTGGTAGACGCACTAGATTTAGGTTCTAGCGTTTTCGGACGTGAAGGTTCAAGTCCTTTCATCCGCACCTCACTCAAGCTCGGTCTTGGAATGACTCTCACGTAACTTCCAAACACTCCAGAGCTACGGCTTGCTCAAAACTTACTCAAAAGCTAATCTAGCAGGAAGTAAAAAAAGAGTGGGGAGGGGTATTATAGTCACTCCAAATAAGAACCAAGTGATCTTTAAAAAAAGTAGTAGGTAGTGGGTAATGTTTAACCTGCTCATCAATACAAAACTACCATCAGGAAATTAATTGGAATGACTATACATGTACCTCAATTAATTAGGCGTTTAAATTGGTGCGCTTGGTGTTAATTAGATTGACCGAGATTAATTGCTTCCTAGCTTTTAGTTTTTTCGTGAGTGCTGTAAATGCTGAAAACATTGATTTGTTCTTGAAACTGAAGATGCCAAAGCTAGTTGCTAGTCGCTTCTAAACTCAAGCTTTTTAATTCACACAAGGCTTATTAGCATAATAGAATCCAAATGGGTTCTATACAGGATTTGGCTGATTCAAGCTGCTTTTTGCTCCCAAATTGTCGGGGTGTTAGCTTTGGCTTCTCCTTTTTTAATTCAGAGTCCGAGTGTCGTGCAGTTAGCCGATTGGATTGTGATGTTAGAAGACGGACATCTAAGTATCCAAGGTACTCCCGCAGGTTTGCGCCAACAAGCATGGGTGCATTTGAGTTTTTTAGCAGGTGTTAAGGAATTTGAGCCAAGAAAAATGTAACGCAATGGACGATGTACTCTTGGCTGCGATCGCTTTTTTGTCACAGTTTTCTGACAACAAGGCTTATTCTCTCCTATATTAGATAAAATCGTAGTAAATTATACAGACTTTTCTATTTTTACTATGACCGTATGTTTAGCACAATTTTAAATCAACGCAGACAGGTAGTAGGCATTTTTTCTGGTCGCGAGGAGGCAGGAGTTGCCCTCGATCAAATCGTTCTCTCAGGTTTTCCTATCGCCCAGGTGTTTCTCATCGGGCAAGGTGGGGGTGATTCTCTGGAGACATCTCCAACTGCACAACTTGAGCCAACTAACTTCTCTAATAACTGGGGCAAGATAACAGGTACAGCAACGGGGTTAAAGAAAGGAATGGCAGTCGGTAACTTGGTCGGTGGCACAAGTGGACTACTATTGGGGGCGGGATTAATTGCCCTGCCTGGGGTAGGACAACTAATGTTATCTTCGGCGATCGCTTTTATTCTGTTAAGTGGCGGAATTTGTACAGCGGCGGGGGGGGTAGCTGGAGCGTTAATTGGCTTAGGAATGACTTCAGAACAAGCCAAAGCTTATAGCCAGAAGGTTTCAGAAGGCAGCTTTCTCCTCATTGTTGAAGGAACGACCACAGAGATTGAGCGCGCTCGACATTTACTCAAAGAAAATAGTAAGCCATAACAATACAAGATAGCTAAGATGATTAAAATAATTAAGCTAAACACATTACTGACTATATGACTGCCGAGAATTTTCGCGAAGGCGAGGTTTGGGAGAGGCTAGAACAAGCAAGGCGAGCAAAAGCAGAACGGGGTGGCTATGCGGGTTATGGCTCCCCAGCTTTTGGACAACGAGCGATCGATGGAGAACTAGTAGATAACCCCGACGAACAAAAGATTATCGAGCTGATTCGCCGACATCACAAGTCTGGAAAATCCCTACAACAAATTGCCGACTGGCTCAACCAAAATCGTTACACTACGAAACGGGGGCAACAATGGCAGCGCATTTCAGTCAAACGAGTGTTAGATCGCCTATATGGTCGAACGCCAAGAATCTCAGGGATGGCTCTCCCACAGGAAGACAATCAAGCCTAAACCATTCCATTTTGAGGCTCATGGAAGTAACTTATCAATTACCAATTATCAATTACCAATTATCAATTACCAATTACCAATTATCAATTACCAATTATCAATTATCAATTATCCTTGACTTGGCAGGGAGAGGGAGAAATATTTTGAGGATTATCGGCTATTAGTTCCACAGCACCTTGAGCATTAATTATCCAGCTATTAACTTCCACTAGGGGTTGTTCTTCTAAGATAGGAAAAGATTGACGGAGTTTAGTTGAACTCAAGATATGTGTTTTATCTACTTCCCAGTCATTTAATATTTCTAAATAGGCAGTCTCTTCCAGGGGATTATGGGGAATGCCTCCTCGTCCAATATCCCGCAGTTGATTAGAGTCGAGATCGATGCCAATACCACAACTAGAGCTAATCTGCTCTTCTGCTGCTAACGGCGATTGTTCAACGTAATCTGTGACTAATCGAGAATCAAGATCTAGAGTGGAAATAGCCACAATTCCCTGTTTCTGTTCAACTTCCGAACTAGCGGTAATGTGACTGCTAGGATCAATAAATAATCCTTGAGTATCAATAGAAACATTCCCGCCGTTGCCTTGACTGGCATTGGCACTGATGTAATTAAAGTTCAACAGAGCTAAATTTTCAGTTGCTAGAGTAATATTTCCGCCATTGCCATCCTGGGCTGCGGTGGTAGAAATGGAGCTACCACGGTCTAGAGTTATTAACTGATCTGCAAGGATATTAATCGAACCCCCTGCTCCCGATGCTGTATTAGCAACGATTTGACCATCTGTATCGAGACTTAGAGTCGAAGTGGCAATTTCGATATCCCCTGCATTAGCCAATCCGTAGTTACTCACGGATATCTGCGCTCCTTGGTCAATAGTTAACCGAGGAGTATTAATCATCAGACTACCGCTTTCACCTTGAGGTTGCTTCTCTACTGGCAAGCCAGCAAAACCTGATGAGGCAGCAAAGCCACTGGCTAATTTAGTCTCGGAAGTATTTCCTGCATTATCTTTTGAGCGCAAGATGCCCGCTCCCGAAAGATTTACTGATTGACTGGCATTAACGGTAATCGTACCTCCTGAACCGCCTCCTGCTAAAGCTTGGATCTGGCTACCGTTTTCTAGGGACAGCTTGCCTGTGTTGATATTCACCTGTCCCCCTTGACCAGTTCCGACCGTGGAAGTGGTAATAATTGCAGGATTGCGATCTGCTTCGCTAAATAATCTCACTTGCTCTGGGGCATTAATGGTAACGCTTCCTCCCGCACCTTCCTTTAAAGTTCCCGCAGAAATTATCGAGCCGTTACTAACTGAAACTTGATGTGCTTCGATGATTATGTCGCCCCCCCCATCAGCGATCGCCTGTTCCTTTAGATCACTACGTAAACCCACTTGAGTTATTAGTAAACCAGCATCAAGGTTAATCTCAGAGGAAGCTTGAAGATTGATACTGCTTTTGGTCTTGCTAAGTTGATTAAAGTCGAGTATTCCTGAACCAGAGCTAAAATTAATGGTTTTTCCCTGGAAGTTCACCTTGCCACTACTGTTGATTAGAGCGCGATCGCTTAAGTCGATTGTTCCAAAGTCTGTACCCTGGGGATAGGTGAACTGCCAACCACGGGGATCGCTGGAGAGCGCGATCGCACCAGATTTGACGCTGGCAATCTCCAGATTGCTCTCAACGGTATGGAGGCTATTACGATTGATGGATACGTCTCCCCCTAACAAAGCTAAAGTATTGCCAGGATTAATACTCAAACCATGACTACTAGAGGCTCGATTACTATTGGGGAGGATTTGAATTGCTCCTTGATCGTCTTTTGCACTGCCATATTGCAAGCCAATGGGAGCGCTAATCGTTAATAAGGATTCAGTTTCTGGCGCTACGGCAGTAAATTCTGTACCATCGGCAAAAATTAGGCGATCGCCTGTACTCACAACGAAGGAACCACCAAGATCTAGTTGGGCATTCGCACCGAAGATAACTCCCGCAGGATTAAGCAGAAATAAACTAGCATTCCCTTGAGCTTGAATTAAACCATCAATCTCGGAAACCTCCCCCCCCGTAACGCGACTAAAAATATTCTCAACCTCAGCACTTTGGTCGAAATTAGCCACTTGATCCTTGGTCAAAGAAAATTGCTCAAAACTATGAAATAGATTCGTCCCAGACTGAATTCCCCCTGTAATGATGAAAATATCCTTGTCCGTCTGAACTTTAGTTTTAGCGGTATTGTCCCCTACTACCTGCCCCTGAGCGTTACTGTCGAGCAACAATAAAATAGCGATCGCCATTGTGCCTGTGAATCTGCCAGGGAATGTGGCAGTAAACTTGCGACGATACCCACCAAAATTAGCAGACAGCATAGACTGAACTTAGGGAAAGACTTCACGCAATGTTAGCTTAGGTCAACCTAGACAGCCAGTAGAAAACTACTAAAAACTCATCATGTTCAATTTACAAATGTGCTGCAAGCGATCGCCTTAAAGATCTTGTAGGGTGCGTTCCCCAATTTAACTCCTAGTCCTTCACCGATAAATTTCTGGGAACGCACTGTATTTATGAATTTTCAAAGCAAGCGTCGACGCAGTCTGACGTTAGTTTATTTTCTTAAGTTTATCTAAATGGCAGAAGCGATCGCCTTGAAGTATAGTTTTTAGTTAAGTTGCGATCGCGCTATTCACTTATTAACTTCCTGGGACACTCGTGTTGACTTAGGGAGTATTGCTGATTTCTACAATCATTTCTCCTTGCCGTAACCGTTCTAATGCATCAGCTAAAGTAGCGGTCAGTAATTGGCGTAGGTTACGGTTCGTGACATTACCGCAGGTCAGCCACAAAATTTGAGGAGGTGTTCCTAAGCGACATACCAAGTCAATGAAGTCGCTGTCTTTTGTCATAATCGTAGCGTTTTCGACTCGTGCAGCTTCAAAAATTTCGATATCTTGTGCATCTCGAAGGGACAAGTCTCGCAGGGCAACAGTTTCTAGACCAAAGGTAGCTGATAGCCAATTTGCCAAAGTTGGAGGCAGTTGAGCATCGATCCAAATCTTCATGCCGTCAGTCTAGGAAAATCAGTACGTCGGGCTGCGAAGATTAGACATGCTTGAATATCTGCCAGTTCCAAATCGGGGAAGTCTTCCAAAATTTCATTAATGCTAACGTTCTCAGCCAACATTTCTAAAATATCGGTTACTCGAATTCGCATCCCTCGAATGCAGGGACGGCCACCGCACTGACCAGAAGTTTGAGTAATGCGAGTTAGTAAACCAGTCGTTGAATTCATGAGGAGGTCTGTAAGTTTTTTGGTTCGTCTTTATTTTACCGAATAACCTTGCAAAATAAGTTATCTAAGGTTACTAGATTGCGTCAATTAGCCTAACCGTTAGTTTATTTTCTCTCATTTCTTTCAATTATCAAAAGCAAAAAGCGATCGCCTTAAAGATAGTTTTTAGTTAAGTTGCGATCGCCTTTAAAATATCAAACTAATTTAAGCAACTGCATCGATCACTTGTTCGGTAGCCTGTTCAAATTCTTGCTCTAGGGCTAAAAACTCCGCTAGTTGTGCTTCAATCTCATCACGGACGATCTGGCGATACTCTAGGAAGTGTTCATTATGGGCGCACATAGTCAGATAATGCTCCCAAACATCTGGGTTATGACGAATGATGCTAAACAAATGATGCCAGAATTTCCAGCGGGTATCTCGTTTAAATCCTTGCCGCCAGACAACAATTGCCAAGGCTCGGATATCCACCCAGGTAGGCATACTAGCAGGAGCTTTGTGTTGCGGTGTACCCAGCTTGAGAAAGCAGCGATAGACCCGATCTAGATATCTTTTGGGTTCGTATAATGTCCAGAAAGTCTCGATGTACTCTTGGGCGATATCTTCGATAGGACGAGTCGGCATAAAATTCATCAAGGTAGTTTGGTTGATATCTTTTCTGGTATTGTCCCTCAAGCGATTTTCCTTTTCTAAACGTTCCCACAGCGCAGTTAAAGGTAAAGCTTGCAACATCCCAAACATGGCGGTAGGAATTGCGGCTTCTTCGACGAAATTAATAATTCTGGTGCCTGCGCCTTTTTTCTCATTATCGAAACCAATGATAAACCCAGCCATCGGTCGTAATCCCGCCCGAATCATTTTATCTACCGTCTCGGTAAGGGAATTGCGGGTATTTTGAAACTTTTTAGTTAACTGGAGACTAGATTCATCTGGGGTTTCAATCCCCAAAAAGACCGCATTAAAATTACACTGCACCATAAGTTCCATCAATTCTTCATCCATAGCCAAATCAACAGAGGCTTCAGTATTGAAGTCAAAGGGATATTGATGAGCTTCTTGCCAAGTCTTCAACTCCTGGAGGAGGAGCTTAACATTACGCTTGTTACCGATAAAATTATCATCCACCATGAACACGGAACGCCGCCACCCTAACTCATAGAGATAGTCTAGTTCCTTCAGTAGCTGGGCAGGTTCTTTGGTGCGGGGTTTGCGACCATACAGCACAATAATGTCGCAGAATTCACATTGGAACGGACAGCCACGAGAAAACTGTACCGACATTGAATCATAAGCATTCAACTCTAACAAGTCATAACGAGGGATGGGAGTAATGGTCACATCGGGCTTTTCAGTAGCGCGGAAAGTACCGCTTGTTTCGCCCTTAGCCAATGCCTCTACAAACAGAGGTAAGGTAAGTTCTCCCTCATCCAGAATGAGAAAATCCGCCCCCGCAGCCTTGGGTTCATCGGGTAAGGAGGTAGAATAGGGCCCCCCCACCGCAACTAATTTATTTCGTTTCTTAGCTTCAGCAATTTGCTCCAACATATCCTGCTTCTGAACGATCATGGCAGAGAAAATGACCAATTCAGCCCAATCCCACTCCGCTTCCGTCACGTCGCGAATATTGCGATCGACTAGCTTAAACTCCCACTCTTGGGGCAAAATAGCAGCCACCGTCACCATTCCCAAGGGGGGTAATAATACTTTGCGATCGACTAGTTCGAGGATTTTGTCATAAGACCAGAAGGTTTGAGGGAAGACGGGATAAATTAATAAAGCACGCATTTTGAACTAATCCTCACAGAACAACTCATTTTAGATACAAATTAGAGACTACATTGTATATGAGGGAAACATAATCTGTGTTTTTTAGTTTGATGTTGCTGAGTGTGTAATGCTTTGCCACTAACTGAAGAGCTATAAGCTATAAGCTGTATACAAGATGTCTCCAGGCAACCGTATATACCCAAGGACATATTTGTTTCAGAGATTTTATCTTTGAAACAGACTACTCATCATAATCTAGTGTCGATGCTATTGTAAAATTTCATTGTTAGTATCGTTTTACTTTTTGGTTGAGACAGATAGCTAAAAGCTAAAAGCTAGAAGCTAGAAGCTAGAAGCTAATATAAAACATTGATCGAGAAAATAACCGAACCCTTTTCATGGCAACCGAACCCTTTTCATGGCAACAGCTAACCGAACTTACCGACTTTGCGATCGACCCTGTTAACGGTAATACCAACTCCCAAGCTACCCTGCGTTTATTTGGTAAGGCGGAAGAAGATGTGCGGGTAACTCTGTTTCGAGATAACCATGCTTGGTGTCCCTACTGTCAAAAAATTTGGCTGTGGCTAGAAGAAAAGCAAGTCCCTTATCGCATCCAGAAAGTGACCATGTTTTGCTATGGCAAAAAGGAAAGCTGGTATAAGCAAAAAGTTCCTTCAGGAATGTTACCTGCTGTGGAGTTGGATGGGCAAATTATTACCGAAAGTGATGATATTCTCCTGGCTTTAGAGAGGGTTTTCGGCGTTGTATACCTGGGAATAGAAGATGAGCAAGTTTTAACTCGCAGAAGACTAGAACGGTTATTGTTTAGAGCCTGGTGTAACTGGTTATGCGACCGCGCAATTTTTCCTGGACAAGAGCAAAAAAAACGCCAGCAGTTTCTGGAGGTAGTAGGAATGGTAGAAGAAGCATTGGCTGGTACTCCTGGAGCATATTTCTTAGCAGAATTTAGCACCGTCGACATCATCTTTACGCCCTATGTAGAACGGATGAACGCCAGTCTTTACTACTACAAAGGCTATTCCTTGCGGGAGGAAAATCCAGGTTTATCAGCTTGGTTTGACGCGATGGAAACTCGACCAATTTATCGGGGGACTCAAAGCGATTTTCATACCCATGTCCATGACTTACCGCCACAAATGGGAGGCTGCTATACCAACGGTGAGCCTCAAGCCTTAGCTAATCAGGCAAAAGTCGATCGCGGTGATTGGTTTGCACTACCAGATGTCACTTATCCCGAACCCGCGAATTCTCGTGAGGAAGCCCTACAACGGGTAATTAAACACCGAACTAATATCCTGAAAGCGAATCCTGCTGATGAACAGTTATTTGACGAAGCCTTGCGCTGTGCTTTGACCAACATGATGAAGGAGGAAAGCTGTACTCCACCACCAGGTTCAGATGTAGCTTTGCGATATCTGCGCGATCGCATTAGTGTACCTAGGGATATGTCGATTTATGCTGCTAAACGACTCCGCAGCGCCTTAGAACATACTGCTGCCTTGGTGGGAGATGCTCAACCCGAACCTCTACCAGTTAGACACCGCTACGACCAAAACCCAGCAAACTTTATTCATCTGTAATATTGATCAGTAAAGTGTTTTGATTTAGGGGACTGGGGGACGGGGGGACTGGGGGACTGGGGAA
>Ga0114940_10000938_pt1 | contig 11416 bp, 10 predicted proteins | sample ColdCreekSource_FD_87195 | JGI IMG/M metagenome (GOLD analysis project Ga0114940, IMG submission 87195) | Groundwater microbial communities from Cold Creek, Nevada to study Microbial Dark Matter (Phase II) - Cold Creek Source | ecosystem: Environmental > Aquatic > Deep subsurface > Groundwater ... | reverse complement strand
CGGTGGCCTCCGCTTAATTTGCAACTGCGAAGAAGAAGCCAGGCGTGGCTCCGCGCCCGGCCGTTGTCACCAAGGCCAAGCGTAAGGTGGTGGATGACGGCTTCTAGCTCGCTCTTGCGGGGCACGCTGCTGCTCGGGCTGCTCCTGGGCAGCACGGTGGCGCACGCGCAGCCCAGCGCCGCGCAAAAAGAGACGGCGCGTGGGCTGATGGCCGAAGCTCGAGAGCTGCGCGAGCGTGGCGACCTGGACGGCGCTCTCGCGCGTTTCAACGCCGCTGATGCCCTGATGGGCGTGCCCACCACCGGGTTCGAGGTGGCGTCGACGCAGGCGCAGCTCGGCAAGCTGGTCGAGGCGCGCGAAACCTTGCAGCGCGTGTTGGCGATCGCCGTAAGCCCCGACGATCCGGAGCCGTTCAACGAAGCACGGAGCAAGTCGCGCGCGCTGGATCAGCAGCTGCAGGCGCGCATTCCCAGCCTGCGCTTCGTGATCCGCGGCGTCAAAGAGGGTGAGTCGATCGAGCTGCGCGTCGACGCAGAAGCCGTGCCGCGCGCCATGCTCAACTTACCGCTGCGCGTGAACCCCGGGCACCACACGGTTATCGCGCGGGTGCGCGGTCGCGAAATTCGCCGCGACGTCGACGTGGCCGAAGGGCAGTCCATCCCAGTCGCACTGGAGCTTGAGAACGACGAAGCCAAGCCGAGCGTTGCCGCGACGCCCGCAGCTGCGCCCGCTCCCTCCGACGCCGCGCCCGCGCAAGCCCCGTCCCCGGCTAAGCCGAGCGCGAGCCGCGGTTTACCAACCCTGGCCTACGTGGGTGGTGGCGTCGCTTTGGCGGGCCTCGTGGTCGGCAGCGTGACGGGTATTTCTGCCATCTCCCACAAGAACGACGCCAAGAAGGCGTGCGTGGACGGCAATTGTCCGCCGTCCACCTGGAGTGACCTCGACAGCGCGCACTCGATGGCCACCGTCTCGACGGTAGGCTTCGTGGTTGGCGCCATCGGTGCGGTCGTTGGCGTTGGCGCCATCTTGCTGGATGGCGACGAACCTGGCCCGAGCACGCGCGCGTTCGTGGTGTCGCCCGACGTGAACCGTCAGGGCGCGCGCTTGACGTTCGCGGGGAGGTTCTAAGCTTGCGTGCTGGCTCGCGCTTCGAGCTCGGGCGCGTGCTGGCTCTCGCGGCGCCGCTTGGCCTGTTCGCTTGCGGCAACCTGATCGGCCTCGGCGACCTGGAGAAGGCTGACTGCGTCGTCGACTGCTCTAGCGCGCACGCTGGTGCTAGCGCCGCTGGGACCGGCACGGCGGGCGCCACGAGCCCGGCCGCAGCGGGCGCCGGCAACACGCCAAATGGCGGCGTCGCAACCAGCTTGGCAGGCAGCGCGCCGCTAGCCGGCTCGCTCAACGGCGGAACGTCGGCCATCGCCGGCACCGAGACTGGCGGCGCGGGAGGCGAGCCGCCAGTCGAGGTTGGCTGCCCTGGAGGCCCGGAGCCAGCGCTCACTTGGACTGAACACTGGTTCGAGCACAACCAAGAGCTGACGCGCGTTCACTACGACGACTGCATCGCCGTCTACTTCGACGGCGACACCAGCATGGCCGCCAAGGATTGGTTGGTGCCGTTCCTCAACAAGGCTTGGGCCTACTCGCTCGCGACCTATGGCCAGATGGGCAGCGAGCGCGTCTACGTGATCGTGCACCAGGGCAAGTTCCTGGGCGGGCACTCGAGCACGTTCGCCGAAGCTTCGCACGACAACCACGCCGTCATCGACATGGGCTCGGATGACTGGGTCGATGGTGAGTACGACTTGCCCGCGCACCTGTTGTCGTTCTTGGTCGACTCGCAAGGCGCGCACACGAAATTCGGCGCGCCCATGGGCTGGCAGTACGACAACGCTGGCTTCCCGTTGATCTACAAGTACGACTTGTACTTGGCTTTGGGCCTAAACGACGTCGCCGCCGACGCGTTCACCGACTTCAACGCCATCAAGAACGGCAGCCCCTACGCCAACACCTTCTGGTTCCGGGACTGGTTCTATCCGGTCTGGCGTGACCACGGTCACGCCAAGCTGTTCGCCAACTACGAGACGCTGCTGGAGAAACACTTTCCGGTTGGCGCCGACCATTGGATGCCCGACATGAACTACGGGCAGTACTTTCACTTCATGAGCGGCGCGGCGGGTGTCGATCTCTTGCCGGCCGCACGCCAAGCCTTCGTGTGGCATCCGGACTTCGACGACGAAGTCGCTGCCGCCAAGGCCGACTTCCCCGACATCAAATACTGACGCCGACGTCCGGCATGAGTGTTGAAATCGTGCGTGCCTGCAACGCGCGGAGGTATGCGCATGTAAGGATTTTTCCGCGGCATATGTGCGCGCGGGTGCGAGCGTTTTCGCGCGGAGAATAACTGCCGACAGTGAGACTGCACGTTTGCGACTCTTCGCGGCAAAGTGGTTGATAGATCGAAGAATTTCCAAGGGGTCGGCGATGCGCCGAACATTGAGTCGCGGATGGCTAGCTCTCGCCAGAGGCCGTGCTCGTTCCAGGGGTGGCCCTTGCCCCTGTTCTCTGCCCTGACCTCGGTGGCGCTGCTGGGCGGCTGCCAAGCCGACATCAGCGGCCCCGCCGGCATGGACCCCAACGGCAACGACCCGATGATGCCGGGCCTAGGTGGTTCCAGCGGCAAGCCGCCCGAGGTGGCCGAGCCCGGTGACTGGTTTGCCGCCGTGCAAGGGGCCGACTGCAAGGTTGCGGCGCCGCTGTCGCGCACGCGCATTCGTCGCCTGAGCACCGCGCAGTGGAATAACACCGTTTCGCAGGCGCTGGCCGTAGCGCCCACGGGGCCCGAATTTCCGGCTGACGCGCTGAGCTCGACCACTGGCTTCAACACCGACGCGGTGCTGAACAAAGTCAGCGTCTTGCTCGCCAACGCCTACTTCGACTCGGGCGCCTCTTTGGCTCCTAAGGCCGCCACGGCTGCGCTCCAAGCGTACGCTTGCCTGGCCACCAGCGCGAAGGACGCCACCTGCAGCGCGCCCTTCCTCAAGGACTTTGGCGCGCGCCTGTTTCGCCGCCCGCTGACCGACGAAGAAACGACGCGCTACGCCGCGTTCCTGACCGCGCAAGCCGGGCTCGATCCGGCCGAAACGGCCGTGGCCAGCGTGCTGCGCGCGATGCTGCTCTCGCCCAACATGGTCTACTTGACCGAGCTGGGTAGCAGCAAAGTCGGTGAGGTCACGCTCACCCCCTACGAGCAAGCCTCCTTGCTTTCGTACACCATCGCCGACGCGCCGCCCGACCAGCAGCTGGTGGCGGCTGCGCAAAAGGGCGGCTTGGACAACGCTGCAGAGCGCGCCACGCACGCGCAACGCCTGCTGCAGGCCCCTGGCACGCGCGCCAAGTACGCCGATTTTTGGCAGCAATACCTGCCGCTCGGTGACCTGCGCGGCGCCGTCGGCGTCGACCCAACCTTGGTCGCCGCCATCGAAGACGAGACGACCCAGCATTTCGAGAAGATCGTCTGGGAGAAGAGCGGCGGCTTTGCCGACCTCGTGACGGCTCCCTACACGTACGGCTCGATGGCGCTGTCGGCCGTGTACGGCACGCTCACGCCGGGGCAGAACGGCACGCTCACGTTGCCGGCCGGTCAGCGCGCAGGTTTCCTGACGCAGGCTGGTTTCCTGTTCGTGCCGTCGAACGCCTCGGTACCGCACAAGGTCATTCACCGCGGCTTGACGGTGCGCCGTCGCCTGCTCTGCCAGTCGCCGCCGCCGCCGCCGGCCAACTTGATGCCGAACGCCGCCGACTTGCAGCCGCTCGGCGCCGACGCGACGCCGCTCGAGAGCTTCGTCGCGTTCCAGACGCAGAAGCCGCAGTGCGCGGCTTGCCACAACACCTTTCAGCCCATCGGCCTTGCCTTCGAAGAGTTCGACAACATGGGCAAGTTCCGCACGACCTACGAGTCGGGCAAGCCGATCACCACGAGCGGCGACCTCAAAGACGCAGGGGATGCCAGCGGGCCGTACGCCAACGCCATCGAAATCGCCCAGCACATCGGTCAAAGCAAGATCGGCGAGTATTGCTTCTCCAAGCAGTACGCCGAGTTCGCGCTCGGTCGTCACCTCAACGCGGCCACCGATGCCTGCACGATCCGCGCATCGAGCGACGTTGCTGCCAATTCTCCGATTCAGAAGCTCGCTGTCGTGCTGAGCGACATCGAAGCCCGCACCCACCGCGCCCACAACTGATGGCCACCATGAACAGCAAACGCCACCACGTTTATTCGCGCCGCAACCTGCTGCGAGGCCTGGGAGCCGGCGCGGTCCTGCTGTCTCCGTTCGTCCGCCACCGCATGAGCTTGGCTCAAGCGGCCCCGGCCGGAAACGTGCTGATTTTCTTCACGCCAAACGGTCACATCAAGGACGATTTCGACGGCGCGGGCGGCAGCGCGGCCTTCGCGCTCAAGAAATCGTTGGCGCCGCTCGAGGCGTACAAGCAGGACATCGCGGTCATCCGCGGCCTGACGCTGAAGACCACCACCGACATCAACAGCCACGACGATATCGTGCGCCACTTGACGTGTTTCGAAGGTCCCGACAAGGCCAAGGCCTACGGTCCCTCGCTCGATCACGTGATCGGTAACGCCATCGGGCAGCGCCCCGTCTTCATCACACCCGAGCCCGCACGCCACGAGTCCTACTGGCGCAACGCGCTCAGCTGGCGTGAGTCGGGCGTCGCTGAGCCGTTCCTGACGGACCCGACGGCCGTGTTCAACAACCTGTTCGCAGGCGGCACGCCAGCCATGGACGCCGCCATGCCGGACCAAGCGGCCGAACGCGCGCGCGCGCGCAACAAGAGCATCCTGGATTTCGTCAACAGCGACATCCAGACGTTCCGCGGTCGCATCAACAGCGAAGACAAGCAGCACCTCGACCTGTACCTCGACTCGCTGCGTGACGTCGAAAAGCGCGTCACCGCCGACGGCAGCGTCGTGGGCGGTGGTGGCGGTGGCCTCTGCACGCCCGACGCGGTCAAGGCGCGCATCGCCGGCCTGCCCGTAACGCCCGTGCAAAAGGACGACAATTCGCCCGCCGGCATGGCCGAGAATCTGCGCGCCAACGGCGAGCTGATGACCGATTTGGTCGCGTCGGCTTTCGCCTGCGGCACGCAGCGCGTCGCCAGCATCTTGTGGCAGGGCGCCTCCGAGGGGCTCGACCCGATGAACAACACGGGTTCACCGAACCACCACAGCATCAGCCACACCTCCGATTTTGCCAGCTGGACGGGCATCGACCACTGGTACGCCCAGCGCTTCGCCTACACGCTGGAAGCGCTCAAGAAGGTGAACATGCTCGACAAGACCATTGTCGTCTGGATCACCGAGATCGCGCAGGGCCACGAGTGCGGTGACTTCGTGCACGTGGTTGGCGGCGGTCAGGCGCTGGGCATCAAGACCGGCCAGCACATTCTCTACCCGTTCAAGGGCAACCCGGGCGACAAGGCCGTGCTCAAGGATGCGGCCAACCGCAGCCTGGCTGACCTCTGGGTCAACGTGCAGAACGCCATGGGCGTGACCAGTGAGACCTTCGGCGATCCGAAGTGGTGCACCGGCCCGCTCATGGAGCTGCGCGCTTAGCCTGGTAACGACGCTTCCGCAGCGCTAGCAGCAGCAGACCGACCAGCGGCCAGCTGTCTTTCGGGCTGGGTCCGCTTTGAGCGTGCAAGGCGCAGCTGCCGTCGTCCGTGGTCGTAGCGGCGCCGTTCGGAGCCGTGACGACCGGAGCACCGCCGCCCGCCGGCGGCGCGCCACCGCTGCCTGCGGGCGTGCTGGTTGCCATGCCAGCGCTCGCGCCGCCGTTGCTTGCCACGGCGCTGCCGCCGCTGCCGCCCGCTTCGGCGCTGCCGCCCGTGCCGCCCGCGCTCGCGCCGGCCGTGCTCGCACCGGCGCTGCCGCCCGCGCCGCCCATGCCACCCGCGCCGCCCATGCCCATCGGGTCGGGCAGGGCGAGCAGGATGTCGGCTTGCGAGTCCGCTTCCATCGCGGCATCGATGTAGATGTCTTGTACGGGCGGCGACGGATCGCTGCGGTGCAGGCCCATCTGGAAGAACAGCTTGTTGACGTCGCGCTTGGCCACCGACGCGCCCGTCACGACCGGAACGCCGTCGTACCAGACGTCGACCTTGCCGACGTTGGCGTCCTGCGACCAATGGTTGTGCAGGGCCACGCGATGCCATTTGTTGAGCTCGAGCTTGACCGTCCAGCGCACCGTTTGGCCCAAGTCGCCCGTGCCGAACTTGAGGTTGGTGCCGCCGCCCTGCGCGGGCTCGATGAAGAAGGTCATCGTGTTCTTGGAAGTGGGCGTCGACTCCCAGTAGCCGATGTTGCTGCGGATCTCCGCGTCCTTCGGGACCATGAACGACCAGGCAAAGTACGAGTCTTCGCCATCTAGGGTGTGCAGCCCGACGTGCTTCACCTCGACCCGGCTCTGGTTGTACGGCTCGAAGATGATGTCGTCGCGCAGCGTGATCTTGGCGGCCTTCTTGCCGTCCGCGACGGTGTCGGTCACGAAGACTAGGTTGTCGCGGTCGCCGGTCTTGGTGGCGGTTGAGCCGTCCCATTGGCTCACGTCGCCGCCCTCGAAGTCGCCCTTCCACAGCACCGCCGCGCGCGCCTCGCTCGCACAGACCAGACAGCTGACAGCAATGACGGCGGGAACGATGGCGGGGTAGAGGCGCTTGATTTGCTTCACCATGGAGCAGGGACCGAGGGCCTTGCGAGCTTCAAGATTCCAGGTAGCTGGAAGGCTTTGCTCTAAGTTGAATAGCCACATAGTTGGCGTGCTCTGGACATTGTTTGGACGCAATGTCCTCAAACCTTCAGGGTCGTTGGGTCTTGGCTTTGGCGTCCGTCGGGCTCGTGGCGGCCTGCACGGTCGAAGCGCCGGAAGGCACGGACACGCCCACGGCCGGCAGCACCAGCACCGCCGGGAGCGGCAGCGTGTTGCCGAGCGCAGGGACCGGCACGGGAGGCGGCGCCAGCGGCAGCACGAGTGTAGGTCAAGGTGGTGCAGCTACGGCCGGTTCGGCCCCCGCCAGCGCCGGAACCGGTACGCTTCCGAGTGGCGGCAGCAGCGCGGGTGGTAGCGGCACGGCCGGCAGCGGCTCGGTCGGCCCCGCTTCGGGACCTAGCGCTGGCTGCGGCAAGCCCAGCGCCGATGAACCGGGCAAGGACGTGCTGCACAACATCATGGTCAACGGCGTCGCGCGTCGCTACTGGACCAAGCTGCCCACGTCGTACGACGGCACCACGCCCACGTCGGCGGTGTTCTACGGCCCCGGCTGCGGCGCCAGCGGCGTCGAAGGCTCGCCGCTCGATGCGTCGATCAAAGACTCAGCCATGCGCGTGTTCATCATCGGCACCGGTGGCTGTTTCGACACCAAGGGTCCGGAGCCCGAGACCGGCTACTTCAATGCCGTGCTCGACGAGGTACAGGCCAACTACTGCACTGACAAGGGCAAGGTGTTCGTGTCTGGCTACAGCAGCGGCGGCTGGCTCTCCATGCTGCTGTCGTGCACCGCCGGCGACCGCATTCGCGCTATTGGCACCGCTGCCGGTGGCTTCAAGGCCGATCACCCGCCGTGCAAGGGTAACCCCGCGGCCATGTTCCACGCCGGCACCAACGACGGCGCCAACCCGATCACCAAGCTCAATGCCATGGGCGTGAACGAAGGCTCAGCCGCCGGGCGCGACCGCTTGATCGTGGACAACGGCTGCACCATGGAGACCAAGGAGTGGGATCCGAAGTTCCCCTACTGCAAGGAGTACATCGGCTGTAAGAGCCCCGTCGTGTGGTGCCAGCAAGACGGCGTCGGCCACTCGAACGGTGAAGAAGTAGCGCGCACCGGCTGGTGGAAGTTCTGGTCGACCCTGCCGTGAACTCGTCTCGGTTGGTGAGTTTTCGGTGCGGGTTGAGCAGTTCTACGGCGCGCTGAAGATGCTTTCGCGGCGGAAGCCGCGTTCGGGCTTGGCGAATAGGTAGCCTTGCAGCAGGTCTGCGCCCAGTGTCTGCAGGGTGTCGCGCTCGGCGGTCGTCTCTACGCCTTCGCAGACGACACGCATGCCAAGCTCTTGGGTGCACACCTGCACCATCGACCGCACCAGGCTCGATTTCGGGGCTGACGTGTCGACGCCCCGCACCAGTGACATGTCGAGCTTCACGATGTCGGGTTCGAGCTGGCTGAAGCTGGACAGGCCGGCGTAGCCCGCTCCCAGGTCGTCCACCGCAATGCGGAAGCCCAAGCCGCGCAGGCGGTCGATGCGGGCGCGCAGATCTTCGATGCGCTGCAGCGACGAGCGCTCCGTGACCTCGAGCACGATGCGCGGGGCGTGAAGCGTGAGCGGCGCCTCCAGCGAGTACAAGCTCTCGTGAGTCAGGTCGAGCGCGTGAAGGTTGATGAAAATCAGCGCTTCTTCCGGCGCGCTGGTTAGGCTGCGAGCCACCACGTCACGGATGCGCATGCCGAGCTCTTGCACTCGCCCCAGGCGCTCGGCGGCGTCGAACAGCAGGCCCGGCGTCGGCAAGTCGCTCGAGTCGGAGCGCACCAGCGCCTCGTAACCGAACACCTGTCGCGTTGGCCAACCGACGATCGGTTGGTACGCCACCCACAGCCGCTCCAGGGCGCGGCTGCACCGTTCGTTCAACTCGTCGAGATCTACCAGCCAGTCGCCGCCGGCTTCGCAGATTTCCAGCGCCTTACGCTTGAGCAGGAGCAGGCGGCGGTGGGCTGCAGCTTCGCTCACCGCGCGCACCAACGTTGCGTTCGCTACCGGCTTTTGCAGGTAGCGAAAGCCGCCATACTCCATGGCCAAGATGGCGCTTTCGAGCGTCGCCTGGCCAGTCACGATGATGACCGGCACATCGAGGTCGAGCTGGCGCACGCGTCGCAGCAGCTCCATGCCGTCGATGTTCGGCATGACCAAGTCGGAAACAATCACGTCGAAGCGACGCCCGCGGCGCAGGAGATCCAGCGCAGCTTCTCCGCCCGACACGGCTTCGACCGTGAGGCCAGCCTTGCTCAAGATGCGTGTCGAAATGACTCGAACAGCGGTGTCATCATCGACCAGCAGGATCTTCAGGGCGCGCTTACTCATGACGCGAACTCGTCCACCTTGTTACCTAACGTTTTTGTGGCGTCGCCACCACATCCGGTCGTGGTCGTCGTGAGTTGCCACACCGCCGCCGCCGCGCGCTACCGCTGCGCGTGCGTCCCCTTGAGCTCCGTACAGCTTGTGCCTCTTGTACGGTTCGCCCTATTTAGTGGCGGAGGTGATCGAGGCGGGGATAAATCACGCCCTTTCGCGCGGAAGTTCGATGCGGCAACAGAGACCTCGAGGAACCACTACACGCGATTCGGTCATCAGCGCTGCCCTCGATGTCGTGGATCGAGACGGCTACGACGGGCTGACCATTCGCGCCATCGCGAGCCTCGTCGGCGCGCCGCCCATGTCGCTCTACACGCATTTTGCCAACAAGGAGGAGCTGCTCGACTTGATGTATCAAGAAGTGACGCGGCGCCTGTACGTCGACTCTGGCGACGACAGCTGGCAGGTCGAGATGCTGGCGATCGCGCACAACATCCGCGCCACCTTGCTGGCCCACGCGAGCTGGACGCCCCTGCTGGCCCGGCGCGCGCCGCCGACGCCGGTCCCGGTGCGCGAGCGTCTGCTTTCGCTGATGACCCAAACTGGCATGTCGTCGACGGGCGCGCTGCGTGGTTTGTCGTCCATGATTAGCTCAGCGATCGGCCTCACGTTGTTCGAGCTAACGTTCTTGGACCCCGATGGCTCGTCCCGCTTGAACCAGCGTTTCGATGCGTTGAGGGACTGGCTGGCGACGGAGGGCAATGGTGATGTCGAGCCGACCACTCGCCAAGCCTTCGCTCAAGTACCAATCTTCGAGTTCAAGAAGAGCTTCGACTTCACGCTTGCGACGCTGATAGCCGGCCTCGCCGCCAACGCGGACGCCCCGGCGAGCTAGCGCAGCAGCGGCAGCTGTCGCCGGGAACGCTGCTCCACGTAAGGCCGCAGGCTGCGCAGGTGAACGTGAACGGCGTTGCCCAGGGCCGTGAGATCCAGTTCCGCTAGGGTCGTCGCGCACCAGCCGCCTGCGGGCTCCAGCTGCTCTAGCAGCGCCTGATTGCGCGCTTGCTTGCTGGCTGGCTGGGGCAGGCTCCCGGCCTGGTGCAGCAGCAGCCGGAGTTCATGCACGTCGCGCAGCCTGCGAAAGGCTGCAAATATCGCGGGCGCGCGCTCAGGTGCCTCCCGCCAGGAGACCCCGGCAAAGAGCTCTCGAGTGACGCGTTGGCCCGCGCCGTAGCAGTCGTAGTGCGCGCAGCCGCCGTTGCCCGTGGACTCGAGCCGCGCGTGCATTCGGCAGCGGTTCGACGGTTGCAGGTGCTGGCAGGGCTCGTCCGCCTGCTTGTCGAACGCGAACCAGCGTGAGCGGTCGAACGCCAGGCTGACGCAACACAAGCCCTGGCAGTGCTGGCAGTCACCCCGCAGTTCCAGCCGTGGATCCATGGATCCCAGCCGCCCCTAGCCGGCGGATGTTGCGCTTTGCGGAAAATTCGCAACATTTGGGTTGGCGCGTGGCCCATTGGTAAGAGCCCATGAATCCGAAGCACGCACGCCCTTCAATGCCCTCGGCGGAAGCGCTGGCAGCCGCGCTGTGCGACTGCCATGAACGCGACGCCGCGCTGTGCGACGACTCGGCGTTGGTGGCCTACGAGGCCAAGTGGCAGAGCAAGCTGCTCAAGTTACAGCGCGTGTTCCCAGGGCGTTGGCGCGTGCCTGGGCTGTCCGACGAAGAAGTGCGCGACCTTCTCACGTTGGGCTTGTTGGAGGCGGTGCGACGCGCCGATCCTGCGGAGCTCGGTTTGGCGCGCCCCGGCCGCGAATGGGGGCTGCTCATCGCAGCCCGGGAGCTGAAGGCGCTTCGTCAGAGCTTTCGGCTCAAAGTCGTGGTCACGGACCTGGGTGAGGCCGCACTACCGGCGCGCACGCTCGGCCAGGAAGAAGCTTGGCTGGAGCTGGAGGCGGCGCAGGGGCGCGCCCGGGCGCAAGCGCGCGCCGAGCAGGGCCTGAGCCTGCCTCAGCGGCGCTGGTTAGGCGCCTTCAAAGCCAGCGCCGAAGACGGAGCCTTCTTCGAGTCGAGCGCCGAGCCCAACTTGAGTGCTCCTTCGCGCGCGCTGGGCAAGCACCGCTCGTCCGCGCTGCGCGCCTACCGTGAGCTGCAGGCGCGCTTCTGCGCGGAGCTGACGCGGGGCGAGTAGCTCAGGGGTTGGACGTGAACTTCGCCGACCGACGCTGGTGCAGTCGGAAGTAGCTCTCGGGATCGAACACCGTGTCCGCCGAGCCTGCCTT
>Ga0114940_10000937_pt1 | contig 11451 bp, 7 predicted proteins | sample ColdCreekSource_FD_87195 | JGI IMG/M metagenome (GOLD analysis project Ga0114940, IMG submission 87195) | Groundwater microbial communities from Cold Creek, Nevada to study Microbial Dark Matter (Phase II) - Cold Creek Source | ecosystem: Environmental > Aquatic > Deep subsurface > Groundwater ... | reverse complement strand
TGCTTTGTTCTCTCTCTCTCTCTCTGCACTTCTTTTATCTCTCTGTGATGGCTGCTGCTGATGTATCAAACGAGCAAGCGCTCCTGCTGCTGCTGCCGCTCTTTCAATAATTATTATGAGCCGCCTGAGGGGAATTTTTGGCCTGACAATTTCACTCTGGTGCGCTCTCAATGAAAAAGGTTAAATGGAAGATCGCATGATATTTGTGTATGTGTGCGCGCTCGCACAGGTATTGAGAGGAGGTAATGTGGGCAAAATGAAATTACCTGCATTATTGGATGGCTTTTTACTCAATTAAAAGCGTCGGCTGATAACATTATATCCTCATCCTTTATTGAACTTTACTGTAATTTGGCCTCTTGTGCTAACTAAAATTTCACCAACGCTCGTTTGTAAACCAGTGTTGATGATGTGCTTACAGGTTTGTGACTAGGCTCTTGTCTAACTTTTTAGCTCAAAAGACCACCAGGAATTAAACGGTTTTTGCTACTTTTCATCTCATTAAGTGGATGTTGTTGACAGTGAAAAAGTCACTCCTCAAAATCAAGGAATATAATTTCAAAATAAAAGACAGAACGAAGAGGAATAAAGATAAATGAATTATCTCCCAGCTTTCAACAAACATGTAGGTATTCAATTTTTGCTAATTTAACTTGCTGCTCGCTTGCGAATGTTAGAGCGAAGTACAACAAAAGATAAAATCTCCACAGAGGCTATAACAAACCAGTCTTTCAACAAAAATCCCACGGCGAACAGTCTTCTAATTTGTTATTTCTCTTAATATAATTAGGCAGCAAAAACCAACTATAGCCGAGTCGAGTGCTCAGGTGGACGTCTGCGTTGTCTGCGCGTAAGTCACACACATACAAAGTTCGCTTGCCCATTTTTGGCGTAACATCTCAATATTCCGCCAAGTGCCGCAAAATCCAGTCCGCAGCCACCGTACAATAATTAACAAATAATAGAGAGGCGAGCTTCATATATATATTAAATAAAATATGCCATCCGCAACTTCATGAGCGCATAAAGCAGCGGCAGTGATTCTGGTCAAGAGAGTCAGTTGTGTGTTCTCACCGACAAAAAAGTCGTCTGGCAAGCTAAAAGTCATCCATACCATGTTGGTATGGGACTGCTGCGAGAGCGCATCAGGGGAGGAGGAGGGTTTCTGCGGCTTTGATTTTCAACCTGCAGCCGGCGGGCGGGCGACGTCAGCAGCAAGGTGCGTTTTATTTAGATGTTTCAGCCGCAGGGTAAGTAGGGAATACCTTGCTTGCTTGCGCTTCCACTCGCGCACGCCGAGTGCTGAGTGAGCGAGCGTTTGTGTATACCTGGCCGCCGCCTCTGCATTCGAGTATATAAATAAATAAATATTGTCTCCCATGTACATAATCGGAATTCCAAAATGTTTAAAACCCGAGTTCAATTTCACGAGAGAGTCGTAACATGTTCAGTGATTAAAGATGCAAAGTGGCCGCGGTGGAGGCGACGCGTTCGTTTCATAATCAGCCACCATATTCAGATTGCCATCGCGCCGAGCCAACCAACTGTTGCTGCTGGATTTTTGTGTTGATTATAAATTATTCATGACGCGCGGTGCCTCTGCCGCCGCCACCGCCTCTTAATGCCCCTTAAAAGCTGCAACACGCCGCGATCTGAGTGATGTGCGATGGCGGAAATTTCACATCTCTCATATTTTAATCCCTCTCTCGGCCTCGCATCCCAGGCATATGGCTTTCGAGAAAAATTTCCAGCGGCCTGTTTTTATTTGGCTGCGTGGTGAGCGAGCTAGAGTGCGTATACAAATAAATGTAATTCATTCACGGCTGTCGAAACAGGACTTTGTCTACCGAGCGCATTGATGACTTGTTCTGACAGAGAAAGCGCCGCGTGCAGCTCAGAATTTACATCTAGTGCGTTGTCTTGTTGAAACTTTTTAATTCGTCCGCGACGCAATGGCAGACGGACGTGGAGCAAACACACCGCGCGGCGCATCGTATAGAGAGAGATGCCGCAGCAGAAAGCATTGTTTGCCTTTTGCGGTGCCGGTGCACGCACAATCGAGTGCACCAGAAGCAAAATTGATTGTTTCCTCTCTCAAGGACTGCAGCGTCTGATGGCGGCAAAAGTATATAAACATCTTCAGGAAGTTGGGTAAAATCAAACTATTTCTTTACCTCTAAACATCAAGAGAGTGAATCACCAAGGGACTTTCCTCAATTTCGTTTGATGGGAAATTGCATAGGCTTGTCAAGAATTGCATTATGAAATAAAATGAATCATTGGTCTATAAATAATTTCTATATAAGCGAAGTATCCAATTATTTTTAGATTAGTTTGAGTAATTAAAAGGGTAAAGAGTTTTGCTGGTATTACATGGGAAGAGAAGGCTTGCCAATTAAAAGCAATCTTAACCTGTGACTTACAAGCTCACAAGTCAAACACCTGCAGGTTGTGTTTATATGTGATAGCACCTCTCCAGCATCCGCCAATAATAAATTGAGCAGTAATCGGTGTGAAAGTCGAGTCCCAAATTATCCGCTCGACCTTTTAAAATTCGCTGAACGGCGCGCTGCGCGTTTTTCATTCAGTGCATGCACCGCCGCCGCCGCCCCGACAGAGAGACTTGGGCGCTGCGGCATTTATGAAGTAATTCAAGTGCCCTTAATGGAGCGTTTCCATTGAATCGCGCTCTCGGGCACCATGGCATTAAACAAAGCCCTGGACCATTGTGTTGGCCCAAGATGGTGGGCCGCGCTGCCTAATTTCCAGCTCTCGCACCACAGTATCAATTCCGCACACACAACACACACACACGGCAGCTCAGCGGCGGCAAAGTGGACCCGGTGATTTGCAAGAAGTGGACGTGCGTGCAAAAAACGTACGAAAGCAGCAGCACAAGAAAGAGCAAGAGCAAGAGAGCGAGAGAGACACTCAGTCAGACATGAGCAAACTGGTCTGTCTGCAGTCTCTCTCTCTCTCTTTCTCACTCCCTGGCTCAGGCTCCTTAAAAGTAACTGTAAAATTTTAGGACACAAATTTGGGCGCACCGCGTGCGACCGGCTGCGGCGAAAAGTGCGTGTATTTGTCAGGGGGATGGGCACACTCACCACCACGTCGTTGGAGACGTCGATGTCCGACTCGGAGCCGTCGATCAGCACGAAGGCGACGTCGTTGTTGTTGTTGGACTGCTTCCTGGGCGAGAGCGAGTCGCCGTCGGTGTCGTCGCCGGCGCCGAGCTCGACCTTGCGCTTGCGGCCGGAGCCGCCGCTGGTGCCGCCGCCGTCGCCTGACGACGACCCCGTGGGGCTGTCGGCCGCCCCCAGTGGACTCATCTGCGCCATTGGTATATGGAAACTCAAGTCGGGCGCCAAAACAAAAGTACGTGCTGCGTTTTTGCCCCTCGGTGCGAGTCTGGTGGCCGCTCGGAGGCTGCCCGGGGCCTCGCTCCGAGCGAGATGCGCGCCGGCCGGGAGTAGGAGAGATGGAAAACAGGTAGATGGGTGGTGGGAGAGGCAGGGTCTCCGCCGCGGCCGGCCGCACCGGCCAAAGGGGAGGTATGCGAGAGAGCGAGCGAGCCAACGCAGATTATCATCATCGCCACATGATGCGCCTTTTGCCGGCAGGTATGCCAAAACCAACCCCGAGGGAGACAAAAGGCTGCCCCCTGCCGCGAGGGATATTCGTCTGCCACCCCCTGACAAAGAGACCTGGCGCCCAACAAATTCTCTGCTTTTTTTATTTTGTTCGGCGAGATGCTCCTTTGGAGACCTTGAAGTAATAAGAGGAGCCGCTCTCGCAGTGTGTGTGCCTGTGCCACCTTTGGATAATGTAAGAGTGTTATAAAAGCTCTCTCAAGAGATTTCTCCTTGGCTTCTCCCTCTGCTCTCGCTGCGTGTAATAAAAATAATCGGCGGCAGCCCGAGAGTCAGCTTTTTATATACACGCCGGGCTGCATGTTTCGTTTAATCACACTGCCCTCATCACAAAAACGACCAAATGAATTTTTTCGCCTCGGCCGCGGGTTTTGTGTGTGTGTGTATAATTTCTAGGTGTGTTTGTATGTGATACGCGCGGACTGGTTCCACTTTATCTCGTCGAGATCTCCAGATTTTACCCAGTTCGCTGAAAAACTTGACTTGTGGCGCACCAGGAATTCATATTTTGACGTGATCAAAGTATCACAAGGTGTGCGCGCGGGCTCGAGTTACACAAAGGTTGCGCTCCCCATTATGCACACCGACACGAGTCTTAGAAATTTGACATTGTTTCTGGCATGGGGGACAATAAAAACAGGCGTGGCATGGCATATTATGCAAACTTTTGACATCTTTCACGCGGAGGCGCCAAAAATCGTCGTGGAGATTAGATCGGCGGCCATTATTTTTCTAACACATCCCCATAAAAATATTACATGAGCATCTTCTCATTTTCACTCGCAGCTGGAGAGAAACGACTGAGATTTCGCAAGCTTTTTGCATCAATTTGCGAGGCTGAAGGGGGTGACCTAAGCAGATCTAAACCGTTCATTGAACTCCCCCGGCTTTCTTTCGAGGCACATACTTGGCGCGCATAGCATCAGCAGCACAATTGGGCATTGAAGGAGCGTGAGAGCGGCGCCCAGAACAAACAGTAAACCAGCTTTCGGTGCTAAGTGACAATCGCACATTAGCATGGTGGCAAGAAGTGAAGATTGCTGGGCAAACACCACGCGGGCATTTTTCACAGGTGACACCTCTCCGTCCGTTCGCTGGCTGCGTGCTCCTCGCGCTCTCTCGCGTGTGTATAAATAAAGCGGGGGCGTGCAGCCAGCACATGAGAGGCATCCTCCACAGTAGTTTTACAGCTTCGCCTGAGGGAGCGAACCGGAGGTAGAGCGCGTGCCTTTTATATATCCAATGCTTTAAATCGGCAGCCCTCGAGCCTTTACTAACCGACTAACTATATATCCATCCATCCATCCGCCGAGTGTGTTTATAGTAGCAGCAAGCCAGAGGAGAGATATTCACTCCCAATCTGAAGCGCTCGGGGGCACCTCGTTTCATTTGAATCTAAAAAGCGGAGGAAAAGCGCCGACGGCGAAACGAAGCGCAGGAGCCGCCCGACAAAAAGAGATGCGCTCTTGACAATGGACCGTGATGATCCTTTTCAATTAAAAAGCCTTTGACGCCACTTCTCCACACTTTCCGTCTCGGACGCACACCAATTTTTTGTGTCTATGTGGATTGCTGCGTCTCGCAACAATACTACACACTCGAATTTGTTTTGATTTTTTCCAGCTGACGTTTTTGATGAATCTCAGCAGCAGAGCGCTATCCGGGTGCGCGGCGAGTGCAGGTGCTGCCCATTAGTGGCATTTCTCATCATCGCAGCCGGCGCGGCGACCGACCTGACCTCAAAAGCTTATTAAAAAATTTCACCGAGATCGCACACTCGTTTTTATTTCTTGCACCCGAAAAGCTGAAAAAACAAAAGAGACGCCTCATGGGCAATTTTGTCTCTGCATGCGTCTATATTTCGGGCGTGTTTTTGTCCCAATTCATTAGAGGTGGTCTCTCTCGCATACACGCCATGTGTATAGCATTATTATCCTCTCTGCGTCCCGTGCCTTTTTTATGAGATGAAATAATATTAGGCGGTGGCTCCAGAGGTTACCTAGCGGTAAATGGCGGCAAATTTTTACATAGGGGAACCTCCTCCTCCGGCAGCCAAGAGAGCGAGAGCAGCGCGGCGCGCCACTCAAAATCATCTCTCTCCACGTGTGTGCGTTGAACGCGAGTTCTTATCTAACCTTAACCCATATATGGAAGTCCCTTATAATGTGATGTTGTTGTAACAGTGATGCGGCAGCAACATTTTTTTTCACTCCGCCCGCAAATTTCTGCAGCAGCGAGTGAGCGAGACGCCTAACTAACTTAACATCGGCCTAATGCGTCTTCTGTGTGCGAGAAGAGAAAAAATGCTATGCAACAGGTATATGGCACGACGCACTCAGCACGAGAGGAAAAAACCATTCGGCGGCGGAGAGCGAAAAAATGCATCTCCGGGGACCACACCGACAGAAAAAGTGAAAATATGCTTTTTAGAGGGGAATGCGAGGCAAGAAGGGTCTCGCGGCATACAACACCTGACGCGGGCGCCGCTCGCAAAACTGTCAAAAATTCCCCCCGCTTGTAATTACGCTCGGCTCTCAATAAATCTCAGGGCAGGTAGATGTATTTTTTTCCTCTTTTCTCCGCGCGACTTTTACAAATGATTCCTCTGTGTGCGCACCGGCGGATCACTTATATTCCTGCCGTGCGCTGCATTTAAATATGCATGACCTTCTGGCGCGCAGATTGAGCTCTCAGCAGCCGGCCGGGAATGAGAGATTTTCATTATATACAAACACCCGAGAAAAGCCGCCGCCGTGGAATGGAAGTTCAAGCGGCGTCGAGAGGGATGCCGGATAATAATTTTGTCCTTCAACATTTTATGCATGTTCACGCGTGTTCACACACCTTTAATGCCTGTGTGCGCAAAGTGATAATAATATTTAATGCTAGGCTGACTGACTGCCAGCGCTCCGTTTGTAATTTTAATTGTTCTTGATGGTGGATTTAGATTTTCCTTTTCTTAATCTCTGACTTATTTCTATCTCGCTGAAAGACTTGTGTGCGTTGACTCGTGTGACGCTGAAGCATAGCGAAAATAAAAGTAAATAAAAATTCAAAGTGTATAAATAATGACACCTCTGGTGTGCGAGTGCACGACTGTCTCCTGTTTGTTAATTGCGTGTGGGGTACACGAGTAACTTGTCATGCTAGCAAGGGATTATCTCTAGTTTATTGGCGTTAGGGGCGATTTCGCATTGCAATTTATGATCCCACTCACTTTGCACAAGCAATAAAGTTTCACATCATATGCATAGAGTGTGAATGTTTTAGTACAATTATTAAAACAGCGTATTTTTAAACACTTTGAGCTTAGTTTTAAATTTTATTAATCTCTTTAATACAAAATAGAATATAAAATAATTTTACTTAAATTGATAACTTTTTTTAAATTTTAATCAATTTAGTATTTGGGTATTGATTGATTAAAGTCAAACGTTATATTAAACTGGTTTGAAAATTAATTTTACACGCTACATTCTTGTTGTAATTTTAGAAAACAAAAATACACAGTGGCTGATTCTTGACAATCGCAGCAGCACTGAATTATCTTATGCACATTTAATGAACACATTAATTAATAACGTGGTTAGATAATATAAAATTGTTGTATATTTCGAAACACATGTTTATATTACTAAAGTGATGTACTATATCTTGCACATGATACTTTAACAAAATACTAACTATACATGAGAAAATTTAGAGAAAAATAAAAATTGGCTTTCAAACCAAACCGTTGAATGTAGAAGAAAAGGACAACAAATAAAACGCAAGAGTAAAAAGTTATAGTTGTGCACATGTGGGCAAATCAGTTTTGTGAAATGGCATCATGGGAGCAGCGCAGACAAAAAACATGTTTTGGACAACGCCTTACTGAAAAATTGTTACACGCGAGTGAGCGTTTCAGATTTATTCTATGCGCCTGATTGGCTCATTACCAATAAAACACAAGCAAAGTAGCAACACACACCTTTCAAAAAATATTTATCTTATACTGCTCACAGAGTCTCAAGTTTTACTTTCAGAGAGAGGCCGCACTAAAACTTTTATTATTTTAAGCTGGGACGCCTTCATATAATGCAGATCATCGATAAAACTCTGCGCTGCTTTTATATACATTTAGCAGCACGCGTTGCATAACAAAACACACACACCAGAGTGTCAGATAGGTTTTCAGATTAAAGGATTTTTCTTGATAAGTGCGAGAGGAGAAGAGCTTTTTTATGCATTACGGCGAGAAAAATGCGCGAGGCGCAACGGCTCACCGCCATTATTGAAGGCATTGTGCATATAATTACGGAATTTACATAAAAACAAGGTGACTATAGACGCGTTTACTCGATCAAATATAATTACAGATGATTTTATGTGCGAGTGTGTGCACGAGCGAATAAAAAGAACAGTCGGCAATATAATCCCGCGTGAGTGCAGATGAGAGTGTGTGCGAGCACCGCACTCTCGAGAGAGAGAGATGCAGCCGGCGCATAAAGACTATTTATTGTGAATAAGGCTGGTAAACATGCGATTTGATATGACACATGCTTTCCAATATAATTACACATTTCCATCAGGTGCAATTCCTGTCAGTCTCAATATCAAGATTAATAATAAATAATATGCAAGAGCACGTAAGGCTCCATTAAGGGCCGCTTTTTCATATAAAATAACTCTCGATCGCGTCCTATAACTCTCTCGCAAAACTCGCAGCTTGGATGCGCGTTGCTCAAAAGAAGTGAGGAAATGTTGACTAAAAGATCTGATAATCAAAAACGCGGCGCAGCGGCGTTAATTGCTCTCCGCCGCGCTGACCGTGCAGGCTCACTGCGCTCGCTCGGATTTATATTGAATTATCAACTCACACATACTTAGCAACGTCAATATCGGAGAGGAGAAGACTTGTTCGCAGCTCGCATTATGCGAGAAAATGAAGTCGTGCTGTCAATGAAGTGTCAAGAGCTTGTTCCGAAAGATAAGATATGCAAATGTGTGTTTACTCGCTGGGAAATATCGCACTCGCAGAAAACCAAGACCAGAGCATATTTGTAGACCAAGATGAAATCTGGGTAAGATTTAAAAAGCCTACTTGCATATTAAGGGATGTTCTAGATTTGAAACCATTATTTGAGATTAAGTAAAAAAATATTTTTGCAGTTTGCCAAAGATTTTTGATTCTCTAAGGAAATAAATATTTCGTCCGTTGCTCAATTTTGTGATTGAGCAATGGAATTAAAATTAATTTTTTAATTGACAAATCCTATACGTGGCTTTGAATGCAAAAATTTCTTTCATAAAATTTGTGAGGAAAAAATGTAATTGGAATTGATCAACTTATTCATCTTTCTGGGTCGGTCCTCATACTTTACATTGTGAGTGTTTTAATTAAAAACCCCAGTTTTTTTTGTGTATCAGTCGAGTCGCAAAAAAATGGCAAGAGTCCACACTTCACACTTATTTTTTTGCGGCTGCCGCCGTCTTTCATGCAAAGTTGGGCCAAATAAGGTCAGCTTTAATTAGCCAGCGCGGCGCACAATTGCGCGCACCTAGAGAGAGTAATTAGACGGCGGGCAGGCTTGCGCGCGTCTGATGCGCCGCGTGCAAAAAGCGAGCGGTGCATAGCTAGAGCGCTCCGCCGGCAATAAATTACGCGTGCTGGCAGCCGCACAGGTTGCATACCCCAGAGGGACTCTCTTTCACTGCGCTCTCCGAATCCATCGGCGGCGGCTTCGCGGACGCTGGAGAAAAATTAATTTAAAACTCGATTAAAATGCCTCTCTGCTTCTCGGCTTCATTAATGAAAGAAAAGGCGCGCACGCAGATGAAAAACGTCACCGGCTCTGGTTAAATTAAAACTCTCCTAAATTTGATTTTGGACCGTGTTTTTTTTTCTTAACATCTCAGCAGCACCAGAGACCAGAGGAGAATAAATTTTAATCATTCGCGCGTGTTAGCGGAAATGGGCCACATTGGGAGTGTCACTCTCGCAGCGCGCGCGGCATTAGCATTTCGGGATTAGGAATTTCACCAAATCAGAAACGGAGCCGCGAGTTTATGACCTGTCTTTCTTTTACGGCTCTCTTCTCCTCGGAGTCTGTTTTGGTACTCGCTCGCTCGCTAGCGCACAGGCCAGCGCTCTCTGGCCTTTTATTATGATTATTAAAAGAGAGAACTGGATTAGAATGGGTTTCTTTTGATGCGTCTCTCTGTGTCCGAAACATAAATCTAATTGCCAACAATAAAAGAAGACGCGCTGCCATCCGCGCACTGCTCATCTATAAATATTCTCCAAGTCGCCTCTGGGGCTGATTTCTCCGGGCAATGGATTTTACAGCTGAGCACTTGCGCAAGAGACGCCAAATTATCATACTCGGAACAGAACCATGTTTTGTTTTGGTAATAAATTAGTATGATTGTATACCCACAACAATAAATCATCGCAAGAATGGCAGAAATATATTAAGTATGCAACCGGCTTCGGTTCCGAGTCACGCAGGCTGCCTACCTAAGCAATTTCATCCCTTTGCACGCACTATGAATTCTAACCTAACAATTTAAAAATCCTACGACGCAAAATATAGAATGCCGGTTTGATTGTGGAAACCAGTGGATGAAATTCAAAGCCAGAATAAATTCAGGTCTCCGTTCGCGACGTGTGTGTGCTCCCTGTTGACAGCGCGGCGTTTGCGGTTTGAGTGACTGACTTTGACTATATTCCACCGCCCTGGCTCTGATTTCGTTTATTTATCTCGGGTGACCGGCGTATCAACGTGCAGCGAAATTACCGAGCGAAAGAGACAACAGAGTGGCTGGTGCACATACACACTCACTCACTCACTCTGGCAAGGCACTCATGAAAAAGGTCGTCAACCTTGAGGCAACAGGTGCCCTCTCCCCCCTCCCTCCCTCTCCCCGCGCTCCAACACACAGAGAAGAAAGATACCTGTTGTGATGCGAGGTGTCTTATATTTTATGCGACTTTATACAGATTAGCCGAGCGTGGCTCTTTAATTAAAGCTTGCGCGCTGATTTGCCTTTTGTTGTGATGCAGCGCCGTGTTTGTTTCTGAGGGCGCGCGGGGCCATATCGGCACGCTGGCATCTCTCGTGCGCACTCACTCTCGAATAAAGCTCGCAGAGAAAGAGTGGTTTCTTGCTGGTGAATTCTCACTTGCCTGCTTGCGTTGGATGCGATCAATTAAATATCGGATTTCACCTGCATTTTTTTGTCTCTGGCTCTGGCTGCAATCTTTAGTATAGGAAGAAATAATTGTTTCGCACTAATTCAGTTAAAGTCTTGGATTAAATTTTTTATAGGACTAAAATTTAAAATGTCACAATTTGATAGTAACCTAGAAAATGCAGATTTCAAATTATTTACATTCGTTTAAAATTCCGATCAGCAGATTTGATAAAATGTATAATGAATAATTCTTTCTCTCTATTTTGTTCAACTTGTATTATTTTGAATGTCTGCATGATGGTATTTACGAGGAAGAAAGTGCCTTATGTAATATCAATAAACGCGATTTGCATCTACAATTCTGGGATGCTGTGTGAGCGAGGAATTAAGAGATTCTGCAAGCTTTTTATAAGTAACTACAAAATATGAATTTTATTTTTCAAATTGTATGCAGTATTACTCAATTATATACTTTGGTTGGCTTGGAAATCATTAATTTTAATTTTGGATTTCTTTACTCAAATCTAAAGCGCACAAGTTTAAGTTTTGAAATTTCCAACTGATGAAACTAGGGCAACAATTATTTTTGCATCCATTATGCCTGCTGGTCATCCAGTTTGAT
>Ga0114940_10000936_pt1 | contig 11456 bp, 8 predicted proteins | sample ColdCreekSource_FD_87195 | JGI IMG/M metagenome (GOLD analysis project Ga0114940, IMG submission 87195) | Groundwater microbial communities from Cold Creek, Nevada to study Microbial Dark Matter (Phase II) - Cold Creek Source | ecosystem: Environmental > Aquatic > Deep subsurface > Groundwater ... | reverse complement strand
GTTATGAGAGTTCTAGCAGCCCGCGAGGGCAGAGAGGACTTTCATGCAGAAGAAGCGGCACAGTCCAGAGCAGCTCATTGCGAAGCTGCGTGCAGCAGAAGTGGATTTGGCTACCGGGATCTGACCCGCCGATTTAACGATTGGAAAACAGGAACTACTTAACTGGAAAGAATTCAAGGGCTGGCTGGGTTGGGGTTCGCGGACGGCCCCGAGACGATGGACGGCGGCGTGTTCGGCTTGACGGTGACGCTCGCCGCACCTGATTTTCCGATCGAGGTGGCCGTGACCGTGAAGGGACCTCCGACCATAGTAGCGGAAAAGAGCCCCGTGGAAGAAATCGTACCGCCGCCGCTTACCGTCCAGGAAGTCGCCCCGAGACTGAAGGCGTTGCCGAACTGGTCCACGCCGCTCGCGGAGAAACTCTTGGTCGAACCCACCAGCACGGTGGCCGAAAGAGGCGTTACTGAAATGCCGGCGAGAATCGGGGTCACCGTCACCAAGACGCTGCTGGTCACGGTGGCATTGTTGGCATCCTTGATGGTGACCGTGAAAGTATAAGATCCGGACTTGGAGAATGTCGCAGTCGAATTCTTCGCAGCATTGGTCCCATTGGCGCTGAACCCCACCGAAGCCGGACCGGTCGCCGACCAGGTGTAGATCAGGGCCGGTTCGCCGTTGTTGTCGGCCCCCAACGTGCTCAGGGCCGTACCGGTTCCCAGCACTGGATTGGGGGATGCGGACGCGGGCATTGCCACGGTCGGCGGGGTATCGGAGAGCGTGCCGCCCGAGACGTCCAACTGATCGCTCACCGGTCCGCTGGGAAAAGAACCCGTGAATGTTCCAGTCAGGCGAAAGGGCTTCCCACCGACCCCTGGGCTTGCAATTTTCACGTTGGGTTGCGCCACGAAGTTCGAGTTCCCACTGACGAAGAGTATGTTGCCGCTGACCTGCCCCGTCGTTGCGCTTGCAAGGGTGAGTTTCCCGGTGATCGCTTGGGACCCGGCGAAAGTTCCCGTGAGATTGCCCACCGAATTGACCGTAAACGTAATGGCGCTGGGGCCGGCGGGAGTGGTCAGCGTGCCGGTCCAATTCCCTTCGAGGTTTTTCTGCGCAAGGGCAGCATTGCAATCCTGGGACCACACAAATGCCATCGTCGCCGCTGTGAGCGCCCACAACCAAATTTGAACGGGCATTACCTCTCCTCCAAAGTGTGTCTGTGAATGTTTACTCATATGGCGGAGCGGCAGGAATGCTTGTTAGAGGTTTACTAACTGCCTCATTATATAATTGGCATCACGCGGCGTATCGGGTGGCTTCGTTATTGAAGTAGCCGCGCACGCGATCTGGGAATTTCTGGAGCGACCGCAAGGGACCGATCACCGCGCCGTGCAACTGATCGGGGGTCTGAATCACTTGTCGACCCAGCGCGTTGTTCTTCAGATCGTTCCAGACGCGTTCGTCAGGATTCAATTCGGGAGCGTGGGCGGCAAGAAGAACAGACGAAACCGTTGCTGCATCTCTTCGGTTTTAAGCCAGCTGTTGACCAACGCGCCAACATTCGACATGGCCATGTGCTACCTTAAGATGCAGCGTTTCATCCATATTCCTGACCCGTACTCGTTGGAGTACCGCATGAGATACCTGTGGCGCGCCATAAAACTGTTGCTGCCACTCAAGGGCTTGCTGGTGCTTTATGTCGGCTGCACGATTCTGTTAGCGTCCGTAAGCAGCGTGCCGTTCGGAGTGGGCAACGTGCTCCTGCATCATTTGCGTCTTGCCGAGCAAGACCCTGCCGCCGCTACCGTGGAATCGGGCGCTGCCGCAGGCATGGAGGACACGGCACTCCACCAAGGCGCTAGCGCGACCACGAAACTCAAGTCCGGCCAGGATGCGGTAAGCAAGTGGATCAACGCCCAACTCGTGACATGGTTCGGCGCGGGCACCTCGCTGCTCTATGCGTTATGCCTGATCATCCTGGCTTGCTTGGTGGTGAAGGGCGTGCTGGATTTTCTGGTTTCCTATCTGCAAGGCTATATCGCCACGAAGCTACAAATGGACGCGACGGTGCGAGTAATGCGCCACGCGCTCACGCTGGACATGGACTTTTTTGACAACGAAAAGATGGGCGATTTGGCCGTGCGAGTGTATGGCGACACGGGCACGCTGCGTGCCACGGCCAAGGTCACGCTCGACATGCTCGAAAAGCCGCCCCACATCCTGTTTCTCATCGGTATAGCGGCGTGGCTGAACTGGCAACTCTTCCTCATCGGCGCGCTGGGCATTCCCTTGATGGTCGTGCCTTTCTACACGCTGACGCGCAAGCTCTACAAGAACACCTACAAGGCCATCGACACGCAAATCGACATTTCGCAGGCCGGCGGGCAAATGCTGGGCGGCCTGCGCTTGGTCCGCGCCTACCATGCCACGGAGGCCGAAGGGCGGAATTTCGCGCGGCTGATCTACAAATACATGGGCTACTCCATGCGCAAGATCGTCCTCCGCGCCATCCAGCGCCCACTGACCGAGGTCATTCTAGGTCTGGGCGCGATCTTGGTCCTGATGGTCGGCTCAGGACAGGTCATGCGCGGCGAAACGAGCCTCGAAAATTTCATGGTCTTCCTCGCCGCGCTGATGGCGCTCTCGCATCCCGTGAAAGGCCTATTGAGCACGCTGAGCGACATCACCGAGTTCGTGCCTTCAGCCGAACGCACGTTTGAACTGCTCGATAGGAAACCGAAAATCGTCGAAAAGCTGAACGCGGTGGAACTCCAGCCGCTGCAGCGCGAGATCGTATTTGAAAACGTGACGCTGGACTATGGCCGAGGACCTATCTTTGAGGGGTTACATCTCTCCATTCGCAAAGGCGAGCGCTTGGGAATCGTGGGCCGTACGGGCGTGGGTAAATCCAGCCTGCTCTGGCTGCTGCTACGCTTTTACGAGCCAAAGGTAGGCCGGGTGCTCATCGATGGCGTGGATATACGCGAGGCTACCTTCCAAAGCCTGCGTGGGCACATGGCCGTCGTAGCGCAAGATACGTTTCTGTTTCATACCACCATCGCAGAGAACATCCGCTACGGTCGGCCCGGGGCCTCACAGGAAGACCTCGTCACGGCAGCGCAGGCGGCTGCCATACACGACGAGATCATGAGTTTTCCTGAGGGCTACCAGACCGTGACGGGGCACGGCGGCGCGGCGCTCTCCGGAGGCCAGCGGCAGCGCCTCAGCGTGGCCCGCGCGATCCTGCGCGCTGCTCCGGTTTTGCTGTTGGACGAGGCGACCAGTGCGATGGATACGGAACGCGAGGCGCACGTCCAGGCGGCGCTGGACAAGCTGGCCTGCGGTCGCACGAGTATCGTGATCGCGCACCGCCTAAGCACCATTCGCGGCTGCGACCGTATCGTGGTCTTCGCCGACACGGGCGGCATCGAGAAAATCGGCACTCACGCCGAACTGCTGGCGACCAGCCCAACCTACAAACGCCTGTGGGACCGCTTGGCCGGTCGCAAGGACGCCACGATAGATGACGCCGCTGCGGATTGAGGCCGAGACGGACTGCGGGGGGTTTTCAGGGTCCGGAATTCGGGCTTGAAGGCCCGTCTGTTAGCGGCGAACGAAGCGGTCGAGACCGTGGAGCCTGCCACCACAGGCAACTGATTTATTCGGCCGGCTCAGGAACTACGATTGCTTCTGGGGCTGCTTTTTCTATGGATGCTGCTGCTCTGCGCCTTGATTGGGACGGAGCAATCGCAGCAAATACCCCTATCGGAACCACGGCGGTGATGGGCAAGCCGCCAGCACTGCGGGCGCTCAAGCCCTCCGCGTACGTGGCGACAGTTAACAGCGTGCCGGGGATTTCCTTGACCCAAGACTCTTTCAGCGCTGCGGTGAGTTTGTCCTTGCTTTCACCAAGCGGCAGGTTGCTCACGGCCAACGGTCCCATGCCGACGATCAACCCGGCCGTGTTGACGTATAGGATGCCCCCACGCTCGGCGGGTGGCACATCGGCCAGCAGTTTTTGAAAGTCGGCCTGGCTGTCCAGTCCCGCCGCCTTGCTTGCCGCGCGTTCCAGAAGCTTTTTCAGCGCCTCGGGGCTGGACGCCGCCAGCACGCGCGCACCGTCGGCGCACCAGGTAAACGAGTAAGGGAAATCCTTATACACGAGCTTTTTGTCCAGCGACCAGCAGGTCTTGCCCGCGATGTCCGTGCTGGTGAGTTGCGGTTGCTGCGTCACGCCGGCCAAAAGTATCGCGAGGGCTTCGGCCATCCCCTTGGCCTTGGCCTCGTCCTTGGTCTGGAAGGCCGCCGCCAGCTCTGGCACGAGCGCGCCGCCAGTGGGTGGCATGGCCCACAGCGCCGCTTCGCCTTGGATGGCGCCGAAGAGGGCCTCCTCGATATTCATCCCCAGATCTGCGTTCATCTGTGTCAGACCATCCTTGACCCGTTGCGTGTCGCGCGGATCTACCTTCTCGGCCATAGTAAGAATGGTTTCCAGCATCTGCTTGCCGTCGGCCGGGATACTTAAGAAGGCCAACGCATCTGGCGGGCAGAGCGGCGCGTGCTTGAGGCTGTTGGGGCCGAAGGCAAGCAGCTTGGCCAAGCCCCGGCGCTCGCCGGTGATCTTGCAGAAGGCGCGTTCGTGAACCAATCCATCTTTTGCATACAAACCCACAGCGCCGTATTTCCACTCCGCAAAACCAAACGCGTCGAAGGCGCCTTGATGGCCGTCTCCCTGGATGGCCTGTTCGTAAAGCTTGCCCATGTTGAAATAGAGAGAAGCCAGCGGGTGCGCGTCGATTTTGCTCATGGCTTCGCGGTACGTAGGATCGCTGGATAGACTTCCTTCCGTTGACGAAGCACGATCCACGATGGCTTTGAAGGAGGGCATGTTTTGGGCGCGAATAATGAGGTTCTTCGCGCGCCCAATGGTTTCCTGGTACCACTGGCCGGTGACCTGCGTATAGGCCACACCCTTATAGAGGCCATTCACGACCGGATCGTTCTGCCAGTTTGTCACCGGGAAGAGCTTGCAATACGATTCGAAGGCTTTCGCAGGGTCTGGGTCATTGCAGCCCAAGAGAGCGGCGAACACATCTCGCTCTGGGTACTCCTTGCTTTTGTCATGGGCTATATAGCAGAAGCCATTAGGTCCGCCAAAACGGTCCTGCCACTCGAGAATGACCTTTTTCCACTCGTCGGACATGCGGGTTTCGGCGACCACGAGCGTGCCTATGGCCTCTTTCAGGCCCGCCATTTCGGCGCGGTCGTAGAGCTTGCCCACCGTGGTCTGTGCGCGCAGGGCAGCAATCGCATTTTTCAAGTTGGGCGTTTGCAGCAGAGCAACGGTACCAGCAGGCGCGAGCGCGGTAAGATCGGTAACGTCAGGCTTAATCGCCCAACTCAGCTCGTCTATGACCCGCTGCGCGCGAGTTTTTACTTCTGGGTCTCCGCTTTCCTGCGCCTTGGCAACGTACGGGATGGCCGTAGCCCCGGCTTTCTTAAGGTACTGCTCCGCATCCTCGCGGGTCTGAAAGTCCTCGTGATTAAGCTGCTCGACCCACAGTTTAATCTGCGCCTCCGTAGGCGTGGGTGCGGGCATATCTGCCGCGAAGCCCGACACGCACGCCGCTACCACGCACCATGAAAGAAGTATCCGTTGCATTGCAGTATCCTCGCTTTCCCTTAATGAAGTTTCAAAACGTACTGCACGTATTCAGAGTTGGCAATGGGTCCTTTCGTTTTTTGTATGGATGATCATCCAAGCATATTGGCCGACCGGTCGGCTCGTGCTAAACTGTGCGCCGCAAACCCTCAAGGTACTGGACATGTCCTGGACCGATGAACTGAAGCAGCTTTTGAATTTCACCGAGAAGACCCGCCAGCAGCCAGAGGTCGCCGCGTTTTTCGAGGATCTGCGTTCAAAAGCAGCCACGCAAGACAAAGTACAGAAGCAGAAGTTCCAGGATCTGCGGGCTGCGTTCGCGCGCGGGTTATTCAACGAGGCCAGCGCGCAAGCACAAGCGTTATTGAATAGCGCTCCGCAGCATCCGTTGCTATGGCTGGTGCTCGCGCAGTGCGCGCTGGAACTCAAGCGCCTTTCGGAAGCCGCCGCACACCTTTACCGATCCGAAAGTGTAGGAGTCCCTGAAGAACTCATGCTGGAAATGAAGGCGCGCTTTTGTGCTGCCGACGCGGATACGGCGCGTGCGGAGCGCTTGCATGGCGAACTGGAAAGCAAGTTCGCGAAACAGGAGCAGATCGTACACGCCGACCGCCTGACGACGCTGGCGGCCGGAACGCTGACCTGGGCCTGGGTAAGTGCACTGGTGGGCGTGGGCCTGAGCGTCATCGGCGTGGGCGCGTGCCTGCTGGCCCGCAACAACTCGGACCGCTACCTCTTTGGGTTCCTGGCATGTGTGGGCTTGGCGGTTCTGGCGACATGCGCCATCTGGATTCACCGCAACAACAAAGTCCTGCACGAACAACGCGCGTACGAAGGCAAGGTCTGAGACTCGCACGCACGTCCTGCGCCGTTGCCGTTGACCCCTACCCTTCCCTCTCTATCCTGTCGTGCTCCGCTTTTCCGAGGTGAAAAGGAGTGGCCATGCCGCACCCGTTATCCACCGACGAGATTCGCCGTCGCTTTGTCGAGTTCTTCAAATCGAAAGGCCATAAGCACGTACCTGCCGACTCACTGGTCCCGGCGAACGACAAGAGCGTCTTGTTCACCGGCGCGGGCATGAACCAGTTCAAGGACCACTTCCTCGGGCGGGCGAAGATCGAGCATCCGCAGCAGCGAGCCGTGACGGTCCAGCCTTGCGTGCGAACGTCCGATATCGAGAACGTGGGCCGCACACCGAACCATCACGCCTGCTTCGAGATGCTGGGCAACTTTTCCTTCGGCGACTACTTTAAGGAGGAGGCAATCCAGTGGTCCACAGAGTTTTGCCTAGACCCTGCGGTCGGGTTGGGGCTGGACGAGGAACGTATCAGCGTGACCGTCTACGGCGGCAACAAGGAGCTTGGCATACAGAAGGACGAAGAAGCCATAGCCGCCTGGAAAAAGCACGCGCCGTGGTTGCAGGACACCCGATCCCCTGGCGGGTGGCGCATCTACGAGTACGGCGACCAGGACAACTTCTGGCCTGCTGACGCGCCTAAGTTTGGCCCTAATGGTCCATGCGGCCCGTGCAGCGAGCTGTACTACGACACAAAACCAGAGCAAGGCAGCCCTGAGCCAGTGGCCGATAGCCGCGACAAGGACAGGTATTGCGAGTTCTGGAACCTGGTCTTCACGCAGTACAACCGCGTGGGAGTGGGCGCACTAGAGCCGCTCAAGAACAAGAACATCGACACCGGCTCCGGCCTGGAACGTGTTGCGCGCCTTTTGCAGGGCAAGCCCAACAATTACGAAATCGACCTGCTCTTTCCGGTCGTGCAGACGCTCAGCAAGCTTTGCGGCAAAGAGTATGGCAAGGACTTCGAGCAAGACCGTCGGATGCGGCGGATTACCGATCACGTGCGGTTTGCGGTCTTCGCAATAGCAGACGGCGTGAAGCCCGACCGCAAGGGACGCGAGTATGTCCTGCGCCGTCTCGTGCGCCGTGCGGTGCTGGACGGAAAGGAACTGGGCATCGAGCAGCCGTTCATGAGCGCGATCACGAAGCACGTGATGAGGCAGATGAGCGCGGGGTATTCGGAGCTGACGAAACGGCAGGAAATTGTGGTAAGAGTCATTGAAGAAGAGGAGCGCGCATTTCAAGCTACTTTGGGGAAAGGACGATCGAAGTTCAGGCTTGAAATTGAAAGCACACTTTACACTTTAATTACAGCTAAAGTGGATGATCAAATTGCGAAAGCGTTACCAGGATTCAAGAATTCGATTCTTTCGGGAGGCTTCGAGATTATTTATCAAGACGGTGAGTGTATCGGAAAAATGGAATCTACGGGAGCTAGCAATTCGTGGACTGAGCAAAATGAAAAATTTGGTTCCATGAAAGCTCAGTTAGAAACCGAATGGCAGCAAATGGGAGAACGGCTTCGTAAGGCCAAGGTTCAACCCATATTTTCTGGGAAAGCTGCTTTTCTCCTTTGGGACACTCATGGCTTTCCAATCGAATTGACACGCGAACTCGCAGACGAGAAGCATTTTTGTGTAGATATGCCAGAATATGAGGCCGAACTTGAAAAAGCACGCTTACGAAGTCGGGGAACGGTAGACCCTATCGAAATCTTCGCCTCCGGACCCGTGCAAGAACTCAAAGCCAAGTACGCCGACAAGCCCACGGTCTTCGAAGGCTACGGGCAGACCGTCTTCGACGGTGCCAAGGTGCTGTCCCTAGTCCACGACGGAAAAATTATCGAGCGCGCCGAAGCTGGGCAGGCGCTGGTTCTACTTGACCGCACGCCGTTCTACGCCGAAAGCGGAGGGCAGGTTTCCGACACAGGGCGGCTGACAAGTGGCGGCAACGAACACCGCGTCACGGGCATGAAGAAGGACGGCGGGCTGTTCTTGCACACCGTCGAATTGCGCGGGCTACTGAAGGTTGGAGATCCCGTCTCCTGCATCGTGGACGACGAAGGTCACCGTCGGCCAACCCAGCGTAACCATTCGGCCACGCATCTGCTGCACTTAGCTCTGCGGCGTATGCTGGGAACACACGTCGAACAGCGCGGCTCGTTGGTCGCGCCCGACCGACTACGCTTCGACTTCACACATTTCGAGGCTATCAAGGGCGCGCAACTCACGCTGATCGAGAACTTCGTCAACCACCTCGTCCGTTCCAACCTCCCTGTCGAGACTGCCGAAAAGCCCATTGCCGAGGCCAGGGCGCTGGGCGCAATGGCACTCTTCGGTGAAAAGTACGGAGACATGGTGCGCGTGGTCACGATGGGCAACAGCGTCGAACTGTGCGGCGGCACGCACGTCTCGCGCACCGGCGAGATGGGCTACTTCCGCATCGTCCACGAAGGATCCGTCAGTTCTGGCATCCGTCGCATCGAGGCACTTACAGGCCAGGGCGCGATCGAACACGCACGGCGCATAGATGAAACGCTGGCCACCGCCTCCGCAGTGCTGAAGGCCACGCCTGAGTCGCTGCTGGAACGCCTTAAGGCTATGCAGGATGAAAAAGCGGCATTGGAGCGCGAACTGCACGCTTTCAAAACGAAAGCTGCCCACTCCGCAGCGGGCGATCTGCTTGCGCAAACCAAAGACCTTAACGGCGCGAAATTCATCGCCGCAGCTCTCGACGGACTGGACGCGACCGCGCTGCGCTCGACGCTCGACGGCCTCCGCAAGCAGTTTCCCGCAGGTGCGGTGGTCCTCGCCGGAAACAAGGACGGCAAAGTGGCGCTGCTGGTCAGCCTCTCGCCCGAACTGGTTAAGCGCGGAGGCCACGCCGGCAACATCCTAAAGGAGATCGCACCGTTGGTCGGCGGCAGAGGAGGCGGCAATCCTGAATTGGCACAAGGCGGCGGCCAGGATTTTGCCCAGGCGGTGGAGGCGCTTAAGAAAGCCGAAGACTTGCTGGTGAAGATGCTGAAGATGTGACCGAAACTACTTTTCCTTCCTGTACTCCCATGGCGGCACAGGATCCTGATCCACCCACAAACCTGCACGTGCCGCTCGCGCAGCGTTCTCCTGAGGAACGTACTGCGTGCTGTAATTCCGGTACGCCCAGGCTAAGCCGACTTCGACCAGTTTCGCGTTGAGGCTGGCCTCCGCACCTACGTCGGAATAAAAGACCTCGCCCACCGCACGCCCGTAACGGTCTGTGTCGCGAACGGTCACGCGAATGTCCTTGCCGTACACGCGCTCGCTGGTGAACTTCTTCGCACGCTGTCCGAATGCCTGCTTGAACTCCGGGCAGTCCACACCGAAAAGACGCACCTTGATCTGCTCCTTGTCGCGCAGCACCGTAAGGGTATCGCCGTCGGAGACGCTCACGACCTCACCGTGGAGCACTTCGCCCTCTACTGCTTTTCCTTTAACCGTACCGGTGGGCACGGGCCGCAGATACGCCGTAAGAAGGGCCGCAGCAAGGAGGAGCAGTCCCGCAAAACCTTTGACTCTACGCTTGGTCATGCATGCTCCTGTAGTTCTTCGTCCCATCGGGAACTTCCAAGCGGTATGGTCTTTGCCGTTTACTTTTTGACTTTTTGAAATCCGACGGTGGATTATGTGGTCGTAGCTTTGACTTTTGACTTTCGAGCCTTTGGTTGAAGACTACGTGCATGTCCACCGCTACCCCATCGCGCCGCACGGCAGGTTGCATCTTACTGGTCCTCGCGCTAATCGGCGCACTCGTCATGTTACGCGTGTTAATAAAAGCTTCGTTCTTGGCGCTGGGGCTGGCCTTCAAGCTGCTTGCCGCGTGCAGCGGAATCCTCCTTGTGTTTTTTCTCGTCTGGCTGGGTTGGCGCGTGTTGCGAAAAAACAAATAGCACGTACCTGTCAGAACACGAAGCGTTGAAAATACGCCTGCTTATCCCCGCTCCAACGCCTGTTGAATTTCTCTGAACGTCTCGAACACCGCGCACTTCACGCCGTGCTCGATGCAAAGACTTTCCAACGTGCTGTCCTTCAGTGCGAAGACGTGATCGCACGCGCGAGCGGCAGGAAAGTCGTTGCGTCCGTCGCCAATGAAAACCGTGGCCTGTCCAGTGTGCTTGCCGCGCAGCAATTCCAACATGTGTCGTTTGTAGTCCTGGCCGCGCGGAACATGCACACCCAGCGGCAAAGTCACGTCCCAGCCATGATTTAGTTTTGCCGCCAAAGCCGTAATCGGGATGCCGGGCGGCAAATAAGCGCGCACGTACCAATCCAGCCCAGCGGTGACGATGTGCAACGTCCAGTCGCGCGCCTTACAACACGATGCGAAATCCGTAAACCCTTCTCGCAACCCGATGCGCTGCTGAACGAACGACAGCAATTCAGTCGCCGGTGCATTGACGGGCTTATACCCGAGCTGCATCAACTCAATGGAATCGATGTCACCCGAAAGGAAACGCGGCAACAGTACCTCGCGCCAGTCCGGGCGGAAATAATGATCCCAAATCAGGTTGGTAACGTCTGCTTGGGTAATCGTGTTATCGAAGTCGCAGAGAATGAGCATGGAGCGGATACTACAAGAAAAGCACGATCCTTAACGCACTCGATTTAAGCCACATAGACACCCGGAACACGTAACCGCTCAGTCGTGTAGGCTGGCACTGCCCGCTCGACGGGATCACCGTCCTCTGGGCGGATGGGTAGGCGGCGACTTCGTCGGCTTTTGTTGCTCATAAGTCGGAACGTGAACGACTGAGGTGGGCTATGTGCCTTTGTGGTGAGCGCTTACCAGTACGCTAAGAACAGTCATCCATAGGTGTTGGGCTTGTCGTACTTTTGGGCTTTGAGAGCACATTACGGTCTAGGTGCTACGGGCTGGCCGAGCTTGGATCCCAAAGACTTCTTT
>Ga0114940_10000935_pt1 | contig 11461 bp, 6 predicted proteins | sample ColdCreekSource_FD_87195 | JGI IMG/M metagenome (GOLD analysis project Ga0114940, IMG submission 87195) | Groundwater microbial communities from Cold Creek, Nevada to study Microbial Dark Matter (Phase II) - Cold Creek Source | ecosystem: Environmental > Aquatic > Deep subsurface > Groundwater ... | reverse complement strand
GTCGGTATGGCGGTGCAGGCGGTCAGTGGCGAAACGCTGGAAAGCCTGCGTGTGACCGATATGCGCGACCTGACCTCGGTCGCGCCCAGCTTCACCGTTTCGCAGAGCTACCAGGGCGTGCCGACCTACACTCTGCGCGGCATTGGCTTCAACACCATCAACCTTTCCGCCACTTCAACTGTCGGCACCTATGTCGATGAAGTCGCCTATGCCTATCCAATCATGAACACCGGTCCGGTGATGGATCTGGAGCGGGTCGAAGTGCTCAAGGGTCCGCAAGGGACACTCTATGGCCGCAACACCACCGCCGGTCTGATCAATTTCATCACCGCCAAGCCGACTGACGGTTTCGAAGGCGCTGTCAGCGCCGACATCGGCAATTACGAGACCTACAACTTCGCCGGTTACCTTTCAGGTCCGCTCAGCGAAGGCGTATCAGCCCGGATTTCTTTCCGCAGCGAAAATTCGGACGAAGGCTGGCAAGTGAGCAATTCGCGCGGCGACCGCCTAGGCAAGGTCGACAAGCTGGGCATTCGCGGCGCGATCGCACTGGATCCGGCCGACGGCACTCATATCGACCTGTCGGCATTCTGGTGGCGCAATCGGTCCGATACCGTCGCGGGCCAGGGCATCGGCTTTACCCCCGCTACCAACCCGGTGTCCGGAACCAGCACCTCGCGGCTGTTCAATACCCCGGGACTGGCGACCTATCTTGCGGCAAACTTCCCGACCCGCGCCAGCCAGGCCGACTGGGCACCAGAAGCCAGCCGCTCGGCCGATGTCGGTACCGGGCTGGGCATGTCCGGGCCGCTGCGTGAAGACAACCGTTTCTGGGGTCTGAAACTACGCTGGGACCAGGATCTGGGCGACACGATGAAGCTCGTCTCGCTGACCAGCTACAACGACTTCAAGCGCAACGCCCTGTCCGACTGGAGCGGCGCACCCTACGAAATCCTGCTTCAGAACACCGAAGGCAGGATCAAGAGCTTTGCGCAGGAACTGCATGTCGAGGGTGAGACAGGCGCAATCGAGTGGCTGGTCGGCGGGTACTACGCCAACGATCGGATCATCGATGCCAACCGGACAATGCTGGGGCAGAACGCCAATGTTGGCCTGATCCGCTATTTCGGCTCAACCTTGCTGGCGAGCCCGTTCAACTCGGCAGGCTATACCGCCACCCAGATGGCGCAAGCCTTCCGCAGCTACGAGGACTACGGCAGCATCCGGACCCGGACCTGGAGCCTGTTCGGCAATGCCAGTTGGCAGTTGGCCGAACAGCTCAAGCTGACCACCGGGATCCGCTACACCGAGGACCGCCAGCGCTACAACGGCTGCTCGCGTGACTTCAACGGCAACATGCTGCCCAACGTCAATGTCGTGAACCGCGCGCTGTACTTCCAGACCTATGGCGTGTTTGCGCCTCAGATCAGCCAGGGGCAGTGCAACACGTTCGACCCTGCAACCGGCACATTCGGCGAAGTTTCATCCCTGCTCGAAGAGAACAACGTCGCATGGCGGGTGGCGCTGGACTGGTCGCCCAATGACGATACGCTGGTCTTCGCCTCGGTCAGCCGTGGATACAAGTCGGGCACGACGCCGATCAACGCCGCCAACCTCGCGCGCCAGAATGCCCCGGTTACGCAGGAAAAGCTTACGGCCTATGAACTGGGTCTCAAGGCCACACTCGGTGACCGCGCGGTTCAAGCCAACTTCTCGGCATTCTATTACGATTACCGCGACAAGCAGATCAGCACCTACTTCGCGGATCCGATCTACACCGCATTGTCTCGGCTCGACAATGTCCCCGATTCCGAAGCCTATGGGGTCGAAGGCGAGTTGATCTTCCGACTTGCGCAGGGAGTGACCCTGTCGACCAATGCGCTGTGGCTCAAGACGCGGATCAACAGTTACAACGGCACCAACGCCGCCGGCCAGCCGCAGGTCTTCGATGGCGCCGAGTTCATCTACAGCCCGCGCTTCCAAGGCAGCGTGACGCTTGCCTACGACACGCCGCTGACCGACAGCCTCAACTTGAGCGGGGCAATCAGCGCGCGCTATCAGGGCGAATCGAACTCGATCTTCGAGGACCTTCCACTCTACAAGATCGATGCATTTGGAGTGGTCAATGCCAGCATCGGATTGCGCAGCGAGAGCGGTTGGTCCGCCTCAATCTGGGCGAAGAACCTGTTCAACGAATACTACTGGTCGGCAGTCGCCAGCAACGCCAACGTGGTGGTACGCTTCGCCAACCAGCCGCGTACTTTCGGGGCGACGCTGGGCTTCTCGTTCTAGGCTCAGAGACGGAGAGACAGCCAGTGTCGGATCAATACCTCGAGTTGACCCTGGACTTCGCCAATCCTCGCGGCGAACTGGCACTGCTGGCTCCCGATTCGGTGCAATGGAGAATCTACAAGAACCCGATCGCGCTGGGCATTGGCGGGGTAGCGGCGGTCCTGCTGGAGTTTGCCGAGCCCCGGATTCGCAGCGGTGTGTGGGATCATTCGACCTACAAGGCGGATCCGATCGGCCGCTCACGCCGCACGGGCGCCGTCGCCATGCTCGCCTGCTACGGGCCGGCCAGCAAGGCCAAGGAAGTGATCGGTCTGGTCAACCGATTGCACGGCAAGGTGAAAGGCAACACACCCGGCGGTGAAGCATATCGGGCACTCGATCCGGTGCTGCTCGACTGGGTCGCGGCAACCGCCTCGTACGGCTTCCTCTCCGCCTACGATCGCTTCGTCGCCCCGCTCAGCAAGGCCGACAAGGACCGCTTTATGCACGACAGCGAAGTGATCGGACGGACCTTTGGCGCGCGCCGTACGCCACACTCGATCGAAGATTTCGACGCGATGCTTGCCGAGCTAGAACCACGGTTCGAGCCGCATCCCATCATTCTTGAATTCCTCGACATCATCGAATCCGGCCGCGCCGCGCCCAGCATCCCCAAATTCCTCCACAAGGCACTTGCGCGAGCATCCGTCTCGCTGTTGCCGCCAAATCTTCGCAAAAGGCTTGGTCTGGGCAAACATTACGATCTGCGACCCCTTGACCGCTACGTCCTGCGGCTCGCCGGATGGCTCGCCGACCGCAAGGTCACGCGCAATTCCCCCCCATGCCAGGCCGCTGTCAGGCTTGGACTGCCGCACGATTTTCTTTATCGACCGGCAGCGGAGCAGCGCCAGTTGCTAGAGGCAATGCCGAAGGCTGCCTAATTCGCCGCTTCGCCCGCGCGGCGCGCTCGACCAGATCGCGCTGATGGACCTGCAAAGCGGTATCGGCCTGACTCGCGCCGAGACGATCGACTACGCCGCATCGGTGATCGACATCGTCGTTCAGCTCGACCGGATCGAGGGCAAGCGCGGCATTGCCGCAATCGCGGAGGCGTGCTCGCTGATCTAGGCTCTGCTCCGTTCAGCCCGGTGCGGGGCAATAGGTCTTCAAATAGTCACCGTGAGCCGGCATGTGCTGGACCACGTAGCGGATCGATTGCTCGATAGCGTCGAATTCCGATCGGGTTGCGGGTTCGGGCAGACCATCGACCATCGGGTTGTGGCCCTGCATCGCGACGCCCTGCCCCATCATCACCGCAGCCCAGCTCGTCTCGGTGAACAATTCGTCGTCCTCGCGGAAGATCTGACCGTTGTGGCGGAACAGGTCGACCTTTTCAGTCAGGCTATCAGGCACTGCCATGGTCCGGCAGTGATTCCAGAAGTCGCTGTCGTCGCGAGTGGTGGAATTGTAATGGAGGATCAGGAAATCCCGGATCCGCGCGTATTCCTTGCCCGTCAGCCGGTTGAACGCGTCTTCCTGAACCTGGGTGACACCATCAAGCGAAAGCAATGCGATCAGCTTGTTGATCCCGGTGTAGATCAAATGGATCGAGGTTGATTCGAGTGGTTCCATGAACCCCGCCGATAAGCCCAGCGCGATGACATTCTTGTTCCAGAACTTCTTGCGGCGCCCGGTGGTGAAGCGCAGGAAGTTGGGATCGGCACCTGGCTTGCCCGCAATGTTGCCAACCAGAATATCAAGCGCGGCATCATCGGCCATGAAGCTACTGCAATAGACGTGGCCGTTGCCATTGCGGTGCTGCAAAGGCACCTGCCATTGCCATCCGGCCGAATGTGCAGTTGCCCGGGTGTACGGTAAGGGTCCGCTGCCATCTTCGCGCAGGCAGGGAAGCGCCACGGCCCGGTCGCACGGCAGATAGTTGCTCCAGTCTTCATACCCGGACTTGAGCGCCTGCTCGATCAACAGACCGCGAAAGCCCGAGCAATCGATGAACAGATCGCCTTCGACCATGTCTCCGTTGTCCATGGTTACGGCGGTCACGAAGCCGCTCTCTCCATCCAGACTGACATCGCTGACCTTGCCTTCACGGCGCACCACCCCGCGCTGCTCGGCAAAGCCGCGCAGGAATCGGGCATAGCGGCCCGCATCGATGTGGTAAGCGTAGTTGACCGGCGGCAGGTCGTCGCGCTGGTAATCCTCGGTGCGGGCAAAACGGCCGAAGTGCGCCGCCATGGTCTCCAGATTGAACACCTGGATCGGGCGCTGGTCCCCTTCGCTCCGATAACGGTGCCAGAGGTGATGGAATGACATCCCTCCGACCTGATAACCATAATTGCCGAACGGGTGGATGTAGCTGTCTCCCAGCTTGCCCCAATTAACGAACTGGATGCCCAGCTTGAAACCACCCTGCACCGCCGATAGCATCTCGCGCTCGTCGACTCCGAGCAGGCGGTTGAAATCCAGGAACGGCGGAATGGTCGCTTCACCGACGCCGACCGTGCCGATCTCCTCGGATTCGATCAGGGTGATCGCGACGGGCCGCCCGTCCCGCAGCCGGGACAGCGCCGCAGCGGCCATCCAGCCCGCCGTACCGCCGCCGACGATCACGATGTGATTGATTGCCATTGCGTCCTCTCTACCGGCTTGTTGCCGGGGTTCATACCGCAAAGGAAAGAAATGTGAACGTTCCTTTTTGGCTATTGTGAACGCTCTCAATTTCAGTTATCGCTGCATTCGATAGCAGGACACATAAGCCTGCTGCGACGGGAATCAGGGAGGATCGCTTGGCTCGCAAGTCTATTTTCGGGGTGATCGGCACACATCGCTCGATTGTTCTGGCCACCGCTTCCGGGCTGGCTCTTTGCGCCTTTGCAGCCCAGCCCGCCTTCGCCCAAACGGCTGAGGATGCGCAGACCACTGCAGACGAACCGGCCGAGGAAGAATCCGAAATCATCATTTCGGGCTATCGCCGCTCGCTCGAATCGGCGCAGGAAATCAAGCGCAATTCCGACACCGTCGTCGATGTCATCAGCGCAGAAGACATCGGCGCGCTGGCTGACCGCTCGGTTGCCGAAGCGCTGCAACGCGTTCCCGGCGTCAACATCTCGCGCTTTGAACAGCGCAACGATCCGGACCGCTTCTCGGTCGAGGGATCGGGCGTGATCATCCGCGGCATGCCGTTCGTCCGCTCAGAACTCAACGGACGCGACATCTTCTCTGCCAACGGCGGGCGCGAACTGTCGTTCAACGACGTTTCGCCCGAACTGCTGGGCCGTGTCGAGGTGTTCAAGAACAACACCGCCGACATGATCGATGGGGGGATCTCCGGCACGGTCAACCTTGTCACACGCAAGCCGCTCGACAATCCTGGACTGCATCTCGCCGGAACGATTGAAGGCAATTACGGCGATATGGCCAAGGAATGGTCGCCGGGCTTCTCGGTCCTGGGCTCGACCACGTTTGAGACCGGAATTGGCACGATCGGCATCCAGCTCGCCTATGCCCAATCGGAACTAGTGACGCGCACCGACGCGTCGCAGGTAACCGACCCGTGTTATCGCGCGCCAGCGCTCAACGGACCGTGCCTGCGCGTGCGTCCGGTCGGATCGGGCGGGATCAGCGGATCGCCGCAGTACACCGCATCGACCTTCCCGCCCAGCGGAGCTGTGTTCGTGCCCAAGGGCGCGGGTGTCCGCACCACTGATTTGACGCGTGATCGCAACGCGTTTTCGGCGGTTGGCCAGTGGGAAAGCAACGACGGCCGGGCTCAGCTGACAGTCGAATACCTGCGCGCCGAAACCGAGGCGACGCTTAACGAATATGCGATCCTGGCGCTGGTCAACGACGACGGCCTATTCCCGGTGATTGCGCCGGGCACGACGCCGGTGTTCGAAGGCAACCAGTTCATCAGCGGGACGCTGACCCAGGTCCAGCCGTTCACCGGCGGACGCGGTCTACCGACCGAGCTGCTGCGGTTCCAGCGCGAAGACGCCGCAATGACCGAGGATATCTCGGTGCACCTCAAGCTTAACCCGACTGACCGGCTGCGCTTCAACTTCGAAGTCCAGCACATCAAGTCGGACCGCACCGAAGATGGCTTCATCTCGGCGATGCAGACCTATTCCGATGTGTCGATCGACAATTCGGGCAGCACCCCGCAGGTTCAGTTCCTGCAGCCCGGCCTGAGCACCTCGCCGACCAGCTATTTCAACGATCCGACCCGGACGATGTACTGGTTCCTGCTCGACAATCAGGTCAGCAACGAGGGCGACCTGACCAGCATGCGCTTTGACGGCGAGTATGACGTCAGCGAGGACGGGTTCTTCAAAAAGGCCCGGTTCGGAGCGCGCTGGGGCGATCGCGGTCGTGTGACCCGCAATGCCAACTTCTCCAACTGGGGCAACCTCGGTGCTCCGTGGACCGGGCGCGGGGGCAACTGGAACTGCGGTGACTTTCAGGCCTTTGGCTGCGGCGGCGCCTATGTCCGTGATTTCCCGAACTCGGCGCAAGTGCGCAATCCGTTTGGCGACGCCTTCCAGCGCGGCAACGCGCCGGTGCCGCTGGGTGATGGCTCCGCATTCTTCTTTGGCGGCGACAACCTCGTTGCCGACTATCTTAGCGGTTCGGTCACCCAGCAGGCCGGAGCGATCACGGCCTACACGCTCACCCCCAACGCCTGGTTCCCGATTTCAGCGCGCGGCAACGCGCTGCCCGGCGGACCGTGGACCGCGGGCGAAATCTCGGATGTCGAGGAAAGCACTTTCGGCGCCTATGCACGGGTCGATTTCGGCTCACAGCTCAGCGACAAGATCTCGCTGAGCGGTAACATAGGCGTACGCTACGTTGAAACCGTGGTGCGCAGCACTGGTTCGATCGCTTACCCGACCGGCCAGTTCTTCGATACGCCGCCCAGCGGCAACGCTGATGGCAGGGTCAGCGTGGCTGAGCTGCAAACGGCTTGCAGCAATGTCCAGCCCGGACAGGTTGCGCCGGGCTATTGCAGCCTGACCCCGACCCGGCTGGCACAGTTCGCCGCAGTCCACACCGGCGAAGTGATCGATGACGGAGCGAACATCAAGTTCGACCACTGGCTTCCCAGCTTCAATGCCCGGCTCGACTTCGGCAATGGCATGCTAATCCGCGCAGCTGCTTCCAAGGGCATTTCCCGACCCGATCTGTCGGCCTTCGCCACGGGCGGGGCGATCTCGGACAACACCAGCAACCTGCGCGCTGCGGGGACCCTCGATACCGGACCGCTATTCCAAATCTCGACCGGCAACCGCTTGCTGCGTCCGGTCGAATCCTGGAACTATGACCTCTCGTTCGAATGGTACTTCAACCGCGTCGGTTCGATCACGGTTGCGGGGTTCCTCAAGGACATCAAGGGGATCGTCAACGGCGGCGCCAATGTCAGGCGGTTTACAAGTCCGGGCGGGGTATCGACCGATGTGCTGGTCAACGGCCCGGTCAACAGCGATGGCGGCACGCTTAAGGGCGTTGAAGTAGCTTACCAGCAGACCTTCGACTTCCTGCCATCCTTCCTCAACGGACTTGGGGCACAGCTGTCCTACACCTACGTCGACGCCGGAGACTTCAACAACTCCAACCTCGGCGCCGAACAGAGCCCGTTTGCCGGGGGTTTGCCACTGGCCGGGGTGTCCAAACACACCGTCAACGCGGTTGCGTTCTACGAAAAGGGCCCGATCTCGGCTCGCGTCGCATACAACTGGCGCTCCGAATTCCTGCAGACCCCGCGCGACGTGATCTTCCCGTTCTCGCCGATCTATGGGGAAGCGACGGGCCAACTCGACGGCTCGATCTTCTTCACCGTCAACGAGCACCTGAAACTTGGCGTGCAAGGCGTTAACCTGCTCGATGAAGTGACGCAGACCAGTCAGGTGATCGACTTTGCCGGCACCCGTGCAACCCGCTCGGCGTTCCGCAACGATCGCCGCTTCACCTTCCTCGCGCGGTTCGATTTCTAGCCCGCAACGTCGGGTCGTGTGTGAAGGCGGGCCTCTGTCGATTGACCGGGGCCCGCTTTGCGTTGGGCGCCAGCGCGCTTAGGAATGCTTGGAAGCGGGGCATGGGAGCACCGATGATGAAGTGGATTGGAAGGAGCGCTGCGCTGGTCGGCCTGCTGGTTGCGCCAGCCCTGGCTGAAACGGCGCCGCCTGCATCAGGCTGGGAACTGGTCTGGTCGGATGAATTTGAAGGGACCGCGCTCGATCGCGGCAAGTGGAAGCCCGAGAAGTCGTGCTGGGGCGGCGGCAACAACGAACAGCAGTGCTATACCGGTCGGCCTGAGAACATCCGCGTCGCTGACGGTCTGCTGCACCTGATTGCCAGGCAGGAGCGCTTCACCGGGCCGGACCGCCCGCCTGAACACGCCGCGATGCCCAATCCAAACGTTACCCGGCCATTCACCTCGGGCAAGATCCGGACTCGCGGCATCGCCAGTTGGCGCTATGGCCGGATCGAGTTCCGCGCCAAGCCGCCCAAGGGCCAGGGCACCTGGCCGGCGGTTTGGATGATGCCCGCGGATGACAGCTATGGGGCCTGGCCGCTCTCGGGCGAGATCGATATTCTCGAAGGGGTCAACCTCGGCGCAAGCTGCGCGGTCTGCGAAGGCAGCGTTGGCGAAAACCGGATGATCAGTGCGCTCCACTTCGGCAGCAAGCCGCCCAAGAACGAGATGCACGTAACCCGCGTCGCCTTGCCTGACTTGGCGTTGCCGTCGGACGATTTTCACGTCTGGACGCTCGACTGGGGCAAGGGCCTGATGCGGTTCTACCTTGACGGCCGGCTTTACTGGGAAGTGCCGCAGGACAAGTGGCGCACCGCCTCGCCGCGCGCTGCGGGCAATTCAGCCGCTCCGTTCGACCAGCCGTTCTACATCATGGCCAACCTCGCGATCGGCGGGAAACTGGCAGAGGAAAACAACGATGGCGGGATTGTAAACGGGATCACCCCCGCTGAATTCCAGATCGACTGGATTCGCATCTACCAATGCAAGGAAGATCGGGATACCGGTCTGGCTTGCATGGGCAAGAACGGGGGCAGTTGAACACGATGGCGAGGCGCCGCCAGGCAGTCACGATCAAGCATGTCGCTGCCGATGCCGGGGTATCGCTGCAGACAGTGAGCCGCGTCATCAATAACGAACCCAATGTCCGGCCGGCGATGCAGGAACGGGTCCAGGCCTCGATCGACAAGCTGGGATACGTCCCCTCAATTGCAGCGCAGCGGATGAGCGGCTCGCGCTCATACCTGATCCTTGCGATCAATGATCGGGATCGCACCATCGCTGACTGGCAGGCCCGCCAGGGTAACGACTGGGTTGACCAGATGCTGCTGGGTGGGATGCTCAAATGCGCGGAATTCGGCTATCGGATGATCTTCGAACTGGTCGATACGCACAGCGATCACGTTGAGCGCGAACTGGGCGCAACCATCGCCGCTTTGCAGCCCGATGGCGTGATCCTGACCCCGCCACACTCGGAGAATGAACAGATTACCGGCCTGCTGGTTGAGCGCCGGATTCCGTTCGCGCGGATTGGCTCGATCCAGCCGGGGCCGGGCATTGCCATGACGATGGGCGATGAAGGCTCGGCCGCCAGCGCTACGCAGCACCTGATCGGCCTCGGTCACCGCCGGATCGGGTTTATCGCCGGGTCAGAGGAATATAGTCTGTCCGACTGGCGCATCTCGGGCTGGCAACAAACCATGTTGAACGCCGGTCTGGTCAGCGAAGGCCTCTGTGTGCGTGGCGATTTCAGCTATGCCAGCGGTGTCGCGGCGGCCCACGCCCTGCTCGATCTGCCCGACCCGCCAACTGCGATCATTGCCAGCAACGATCAGATGACCCTGGCAGCGCTCGATACGGCGGTAAGTCGTGGACTGCGGGTGCCGCAGGATCTTTCGCTGATCAGCTTCGACAATTCGCCGGTCGTCCGGTTTACCGACCCGCAACTGACGGCAATCGACCAACCCGTCGCGGCAACCTTTGCCAAGGCAGTGGAACTGCTGATCACGCACGGTGCAGGCAATGTCTCGCCGCAACCGGTGATAACCGACAGCACGCTGGTTGAGCGCGGCAGCACTGCTTCGCCGGGTGGCTGAGCCCGGCTGCAACGATCGCCATGGCGGCCGCCAATCGAGCCGCTTTCTCTATCTCTATGCCTTGGCCGTCTGCGGCGGGTCGATCGCCTATATCCCGTTCCTAACCATCCTGTTGCCCTTGCACGCGACCCGGATTGCCGGCGAAGGTGCCCTAACGCTGCTGGCCCATGCCGCCTTCGTTGGTGCAATCGCAGCTAGCCTTTCCGCGATCGGCTTTGGTTGGGCCAGCGACCGGTTCCAGACCCGCCCCCACTGGATCGTTTGCGGGCTGGGCCTATCGAGCGCCCTGCTGGTCGCGATGCAGTGGGCAGACAGCCCGCCAGTATTACTTGGTATGATCGTGGGCTGGCAGATCTGCCTCAACATGATGTTGGCCCCGCTTGCAGCCTGGGCAGGCGACTGTGTGCCCGATCGCCAGAAGGGCTTGCTGGGCGGGCTCTTGGCCTTCGCTCCGGCGCTCGGAGCATTGTCAGGAGCGGCGATCACGGCGCGAGACGCGCTCGCGCCTTCACAGCAACTGCCATTGATCGCGGGGCTGGTGATCCTCTGCGTGTCGCCGGCCCTGATCGCAGGACGCCCGCGGCCTATGCCGCACTTGATGCAACTGGATCAGGCCCTGGCCGGCCAGAGCCGTGCCAGAGTGGCCGTCCGGCGAATGTGGCTGACACGATTGTTCATCCAGATTGCCGAAGCATCACTGTTCGCGTTCCTGCTGCTGTGGTTCAGGAGCGTTGAACCCGGGTTCAGCGCCAACGATGTTGCCGCAATTTTCAGCGCCGTGCTGTGCTTGTCGGTACTTTGCACTCTGGCGGTGGGGCGTTGGTCTGATCGCGCGGACCGCCCGATTCTGCCTCTCGCGGTGTGCGCAGGCTGCGCGGCCGCGGGGCTGCTGATCATGGCCATCGCGCCGGGTCTAGCCCTCGCCATAACCGGCTATGCCCTGTTCGGACTGGCGAGCGGCGTGTTTCTGGCGCTCCACACCAGTCAGACCTTGCGAGTGCTGCCTGCCCCGCAAACTCGCGGGCGGGATCTGGGGCTGTTCAACCTG
>Ga0114940_10000934_pt1 | contig 11471 bp, 10 predicted proteins | sample ColdCreekSource_FD_87195 | JGI IMG/M metagenome (GOLD analysis project Ga0114940, IMG submission 87195) | Groundwater microbial communities from Cold Creek, Nevada to study Microbial Dark Matter (Phase II) - Cold Creek Source | ecosystem: Environmental > Aquatic > Deep subsurface > Groundwater ... | reverse complement strand
GCGTGACGCACAACTTGTACGTAAACAATGGCCTGACGCTGATCCGCAAGCAGCGGCCATTGCGGGCACCAGGCTTCATGCTCTGGAAGGCGTCGTGAAGGTAGATGTAGTTCAACTCAACTACGATCCTGATACAGGCAGCTATCAGGGCGAGTTTCTCTGGCACAACTCTAGCGAAGACGACGAGCACATCGCCGCCTACGGCGTGGGTGGGTCACCGGCTTGCTGGATGCAGGTAGGCTATGCCACCGGCTATGTCAGCACCTTGTTCGGGCGACTTATTGTATTTCGCGAAATCAATTGCCGCTCTTCTGGCGATGCACATTGTCGCGTTATTGGAAAATCTGTCGAGCTTTGGGAAGACGCAGAAATGGATCTACGTTATCTAAACGCACAAGAGTTTTTGGGCTCACCATCTCATGAGAACATTACTATACAAGTGGTTGATCTCGATGCCTATGCCAATACAGAAGCCAGAATTGATACGGTTATGGTCGGAGCATCGTCGGCATTTAATGCAGCCTGTCACATGTTGCAACGCGTAGCGCCAACCACGGCTACGGTACTTTTTACGGGTGAATCAGGCGTTGGCAAAGAGATGTTTGCCAGTATGCTGCACCGGATCAGCCCTCGAAAGGACCAGCCTTTTTTAGCAGTAAACTGCGCTGCAATTCCAGATACTCTGATCGAGTCCGAGCTTTTTGGTGTTGATCGCGGTGCCTACACTGGTGCCACTCAATCACGACCTGGTCGCTTTGAACGTGCTAACGGCGGCACATTATTCCTGGATGAAATTGGTACGCTCAGTTTCGTCGCTCAGGGTAAACTACTGCGTGCACTGCAAGAGGGTGAAATCGAACGCGTAGGTGGCACTCGAACCATCAAAATAGACGTGCGCGTGATCGCCGCGACCAATATTGATTTGCGACAAGCGGTTCGCGAGGGTACTTTCCGTGAAGACCTGTTCTTTCGACTCAACGTCTTTCCAATTCATCTTCCACCGTTACGTGATCGCCGTGATGATATTCCATTGCTGATGGGACACTTCTTAACTTTTTACAAAAAACGGCATCAACGCGACACAGCTGGATTCACCCAAGCAGCCGTGAAGGCTATGTTCAATTATCGTTTCCCTGGAAATATTCGTGAACTCCAAAATCTAGTAGAGCGCGGTATTATTTTGATATCTAATGATGAAGCTATTGACGTGCACCATTTGTTTAGCGGCGGGGAGCAACTTGAGCAAGATGTTCTGTCCCTTGAACTGCATGACGGAAACCCAGACATGCTGGGCTTGCGTTCCGTCTTAGTTAAAAATGAAGCTCCGAATATCAAAATCTCAAACAAAAATAGCTCGCAAGTCCCACCTTTAGAAGCTGCTGAAGTTGCCCTGCTGCGCCAAGCGCTACGACAAACCGGTAACAATTTGGCGGCTGCCGCTAGAAAGCTTGGTATTAGTAGGGCAAAGCTTGCGTATAGAGCTCAGAAATTTCAATTACTATAAAAAGCTTATTAATTAGGAAAATTAAAGACATTGAGATCCGTCAAGCATGCGCACCTCATGATCAGAAGTCGCGCAAAACATGAAACTCATGTTTTAATAGTTTTTGGTTTCCAGCCTCCTAAATTAGTATTCCCACCCAAAATCTCTAGGCATTTCGCATAGGGCAAAGATGACTTCGCTATCGATTGTCATTATGACTGACTCGAGCGATACAGTGGATCTGGTTGATGAAAAGGGATAAGCGCAGAAGCCGCAATATTTCACGAATTTGTAGCAACTACTGGTACAACACAAGTCGCTTTCGAAATACATTTATACAATAACCTTAACAAGTTCCATGTAAATAATTAATTTACTTAACTTTACTAGTGCTTCACATTCTCAACCCTGCGTGAAGCTTACGATTATCTCTTTTTAACTTCAGAGAGATCTATGACTTTTATAACTACACAGAATGTTTCATCACAACAATCAGACGACCATGGCCATGGCGGTTTAAACCAAGACATAGAAGTTTTGCTTCGCGCCATGCCAGATCGTCGTCGTTTGTTACGCATGATGTCACTGGGCGCTATCGCGCCTGTTACATTGATGGCTTGTAACAGTGGAGAGACCAGCTCAGCAAGTACCACAGCTGGCACGACGACCACAAACACCACAGGTACAACAACGACAGGAACAACCACAACGACAACAACAGGTTCGAATACAGGTTCTACTACAACGACTACAAGTAATAGTTGCAGTACGATTCCTAGTGAAACAGCAGGACCATACCCTGGTGACGGTACCAATGGTCCGAATGCACTGGTGTTATCAGGCATTGTCCGGAGCAACATCAAAGGTAGTTTGACAACGTCCACACAGGCGGCAGGTGTGCCGCTAACGATCAATTTAAAACTTGTTAATTCAAGCTGCGCTAGTTTAGCTGGCTATACAGTTTACTTGTGGCATTGCGACCAAAATGGTGGCTATTCTATGTACAGCAGCGGCATTACCAATGAAAATTATTTGCGTGGCGTGCAAGTGGCGGATTCAAGCGGGAACGTGAGTTTTACGACGATTTTTCCAGGTTGCTACTCGGGGCGCTATCCTCACGTGCATTTTGAGGTGTACCCAAGCTTGGCTCAAGCCACCTCTGGCAATAACGATGTGAAGACTTCACAGTTTACATTTACTGATTCTGTGTTTGCTGCCATTTATGCGAGCAGTGGGTACAACACAAGTGCAGGTAATTTGGCTGGAACATCTCTCAGCCGAGACAATGTGTTCAGTGACGGTGTTGGTTTACAGGTTGCATCTACTTCTGGAAGTGTCAGCGGTGGCTATACCGCTTCTTTGCAAGTTGCTGTTTAATTCGAATGAGGGATTACCTGTTCATTTTTCGGTGAAAGGAAAAGACAGGTATCCAGTATTTTTGAGCGTGGTAAGGATGAGAGGAATCACTCCAAAAGTGAACTTGCCCCGCTTCCAAGAACTGTTTAGAGGTTCTTGACCTCGTGGTTGGGTTAGGATCAACTCTTCCGTTTGCGGCAAATGCAACTATCAACTAATTAGGCTTTGTGGTTCACGCTCCCACGGTTTCCGCCGCGCACGGCCACCATGGGGAACAGTCGGTCTTTTCTTAGCGTCAAACCGCCGTTGGCATGCTGAATTCAGCGCCTGTGCGTTTACCCGCCGGCCAGCGCTGCATGATAGATTTCTGCTTTGTATAAAAGCGTACGCCCTCTTCGCCATAGATGTGGATGTCGCCGAACATACTCTTCTTCCAACCGCCGAAACCGTGCCAAGCCATCGGCACTGGCAACGGGACATTGATTCCGACCATGCCTACTTCGATGTTACGGGAGAATTCACGGGCGGTGCCGCCATCGCGTGTAAAGCAGCATACGCCGTTCCCGTATTCGTGCGAGTTAACCAGCTCCACAGCCTCATTCAATGAGGCAACGCGCAGACAGCTGAGCACCGGTCCGAAGATCTCATCCTTGTAGATGCTCATCTCGGGGGCCACTTGATCGAACAGCGTACCGCCCAGCCAAAATCCGCTGTCGCAGCCGGTTCCGGCAGTTTTATGTGAGAACTCGCGTCCGTCTACCAACAGCTTTGCGCCTTCGGTCTGCCCTTGCGCGATGTAACCAGCGATTCGCTCCCGTGCGGCGATGCTAATGATCGGCCCCATCTCCGCCTCAGGATCCGTTCCGTTCCGGACCTTCAGGGCGCGAGTCTTCTGCACGAGAATAGGAAGAATGCGTTCAGCTGTATCGCCGACCAGTACAGCGACGGACAGAGCCATACATCGCTCGCCCGCAGAACCAAACGCCGCACCAATCAATGCGTCCGCCGCCTGCTCCATGTCTGCGTCAGGCATCACAACCATGTGGTTCTTCGCTCCACCCAAGGCCTGCACCCGCTTACCCTGCCTAGCGCCTTCAATGTAGATCTTGTGCGCCACCGGGGTAGACCCGACGAATGACAGCGCCTTGACGTCGGGGTGTTCCAAGAGCGCGTCCACTGCATCCTTGTCACCGTGCACCACATTGAACACGCCATCGGGCAGGCCAGCTTCCTTAAGGAGCTGAGCTAGCATGATCGAAGGGGTGGGGTCTAGCGGGCTGGGCTTAAGAATAAACGTGTTGCCCGCCGCGATCGCGACTGGGAACATCCACATCGGCACCATAACTGGGAAATTGAAGGGTGTAACTCCAGCAACGACGCCAAGCGGTTGCCGAAAGGTCCAGTTGTCAATGCCCGTGGACACTTGGTCTGTGAAGTCGCCCTTGAGGAGTTGTGGGATTCCGCAGGCGAATTCTACGATCTCGATGCCACGCGTGACTTCGCCTTGCGCATCTGAGGTAACTTTGCCATGCTCGCGGGTGATTGCTGCCGCCAGCTCATCTCGATGCCGGTTCAACAACTCTAGGAACTTGAACAGCACGCGCGCTCGACGAATCGGCGGGGTCTGTGACCACTTTGGGAATGCTCTCGCGGCGGATTCGACCGCACGATTAACATCGTCGCGAGTAGCAAGCACAACACAACTGGTGTTTGCCCCCGTGGCAGGATTGAAGACAGGAGAGTTTTTTGCGTCTGTGGTCGGCGAACTTTGCCCATCGATCCAGTGGCTAATCTGAGTTACGGCTAAGCTGCCGGCTGTAAGGGTAGTGGTATTCATCTTTGGGTGACCTCAATGTCTCTGCAGTTCTTGACCAACTCGATGGCGGCCAAGCAGTCTGCTTGGTTGTAGTACTTTTCTACGCTCTCTGCAACTTTTCGGCGATCTTCGCCGTACAGAGTCCAGCGCCAGAGGTTCGAGCTTTCCTCGCGAAAATAGATAAATTTCATAAAATGTTTCTCCTTGTATTAACGCGGGGTCTCACCCTGCATTGTTAGTTGCATTGACGGACGTTGAGCAAATTTGTCGTACCACTTTGCCAGACGTGGCGCCGGATTTCGCCAGTCGTCTTCTGGGAAGCGGAAGTCGGATGTGGCGCAAGCGCACGCCACCGAGATCTGACCCAGGTCTGGTTCTTCTCGAAAATCGCCGCATATTGTGTCGAGGTACTCGTAGCAACGGTCTTGGCGGTCCATCATCTTGCGCACGAAGTTTCCTGAGAACTCCTGCGGACTGGATGCTCCTTCGCGTTTGCGAAGCATCTCTGCTCGGCGTAGCACCTGAGCCTCCATCAAGCCATGCGTAGCAATGGAGACAACCGAGAGAATCTCCCAACGCTCCCTTCCCGTCTGAGGACATAGCCGGAAGTTGCCGAGTTCGTCGTTCAGATACTCGCAGATCGTGGATGAGTCAGCCAGACGCAAACCTTCTTCGGTCAGCAAAGCTGGAATTCTGGCGATGGGAGAGGCGCTGAGAAAGTCCTCGCGGTAGGGGGTGGTGTCGGTTCCCCAGTTGTGAGGCCAGCTGGTAGGGATCATCTCGAAATTGGCTTCCAAACCCAGTTCGATGATCGTGACGCGGCATTTGCGCGTGAAATGAGATGCAGGGGTAATAAAAAGTTTGTTCATAAGATTCAGTGACCGAAGTAGAGCCGAAGGGCAGTTTCAGAAATTTGCCGACGCTGCAGAGGGTCGGGGACGGCGTCTAAGAAAGACTGAACCGCTTCACCATAGGCATAGCCCTCATGTGCTGCGACGAAGGGCCAGTCACTACCCCAGAGCACGCGATCCGTTCCCAGCGCAGCGAGTAACGCAGCGCCGATCTGCGGGCCGGTTTCGCCAAGGCGGTGCCAGGCGGCCATCTTGACCCAAGTGCGTCCGTTGTCCACGGCTCGTACGGCCGCTTGGTATCCAGGGCATTGGATGCCGAGCTTGGGATCCGGAAAGCCGAAGTGATCAATAACGACCCTAGCCGGACAGTCCGCCAACGCATCTAGCACAGGCTCCAGACGCTCGCCTCCCAGTAAGATTTGGACGTGCATGTCCAGATCCGCCAAGCGAGTCAAGAACAAGCGATACTCAGCCGAACGCAGATCTGGCAGATCTTGCTGCATGAACCAAACCCACCGGACACCGACCACCCCGTCGTCGCGCATCCGGCGCAGGATGTACGGATCGATGGTCGGCGCAACGATGGCCGTGCCGCGCAGCCGGGGTGATGCCCGCAGGGACTGGAGCGTGTATTCGTTGTACTCACCGAACATGCTTGCAGCAGCAATCACTCCAAACGGAATGTGGTGCGCATCCAGCGTTGACAGGAAGTCCTCGACCGGCGCGGACTTCTCCGCCTTGCGCCAGGCATCCTTTGCTAACGGCATATCCGGAGTGTATATGTGCGCATGCGTATCAACCAGCGGAAGTTCCGCCGTAAATTTGATGTCAAACATTCTTAACTTTCTTCCAGCTTAATGCCGGTATCCTTGACGATTTTTTTGTAGAGATCGACCTGCTGCTTCCAGTAGGCGCTGAACTCCGTGGGTGTCATGGGGTGGCCTTCAGCACCAAAATCCTGCAGCTTGGTGGCAAGCTGAGGCGACGCGGTTGCTTTGCGTATTTCATCGGCCAACTTGTTGACGATCTGAGCCGGGGTGTTGGGTGGCGCGAAAACGCCCGTCCAGAACGGGAGATCGTAGCCCGGAAGAACTTCCGCCATTGTCGGTACATTTGGCAGCACTGGTGAACGCATCTTAGAGGTTACGGCCAGAGGCCGCACACGTCCGAGTTTGATGTGTCCGGACTGTGGTGGAACGCCATCAAACAGCATCTGCACTTGTCCTGAGATGAGGTCAGGCATCACCGATGCGGTACCCTTGTACGGAATATGTAACATATGGACTTTTGCCAACAACTTGAACCATTCCGCCGCCAAGTGCGTCCCCGTTCCCACTCCGGCAGAGCCGAAGCTGTACTTGGTCGGGTTCGTACGCAGCAGAGCTATGAACTCCCTGAGATCCCTAGCTGGTACGTTCGGGTTAACCACCATCACTAGAGGAAACTGTGCTGCCATGGAAACTGGCGTCAACGCGTTGGTCGCATCGAACGGGAGCTTGCTAAGCGAAGCGGCATTCACTGCGGCAGTCGTTGCGTGGAAGATCAGCGTATAACCGTCCGGAGCCGCCCGGGCGAGCATGTTAGATGCGATCGTGCCGCCAGCGCCGCTCACGTTTTCCACCACGAACTGCTGTCCCATCTGATCAGACAAGCGCTGCGCAAACATCCGAGCCAACAGGTCAATGCCGCCACCGGCTGTCACCGGCACCAGCAGTCTGATAGGCCTGTTCGGATAGGGATCATGCGCACGCAATTGCGCAGTGGCTGCACAACTGGCGGTAAGAATGGCCTGGCCAAATAGTCGTCTCTTCATGAGAATTGCTCCGGCATGAACTTATAAACATGAGTACGCTGAGCCAGCTCAGGCACCGGCACACCCGCGCGGATATCTGCGTACCGCTTGGCCTCGCCAGCGGCGATTTCGTGGGCGCGCTTGAGCACTGATTCCACAGCATCCCGTGGAACAAAACAGACGGCACCCTCGTCCGCCACTACTAGATCGCCTGGTCGCACTTGGACACCAAGAATTGTTACGACTCCATTAACAGCTACGGTCTCCAAACGCCATTTGCCTGTGATCGAACTGGGCCCGCGCGACCAGATTGGGAATTGGTGCTCTCGTGCGTGCTGGACATCCCGGATGCTTCCGTCAATGATCGCGCCAATCTCGCCTTGGCGTTGAGCGATGGTGACGGAAAGTCCGCCCATGTTAGAGATGCCCACCACGCCCTCGATCACGAGGACATCGCCAGGTTCTGCTAGGTTGTGCGCTTCAATCTCCGCCATTTTCGAGACCCGCTCCTTCGCGCCGCGGTAGGAGTTATCCCGCTGTTCGACATTGCGAAGCGTGAGGGCGGGCCCGACGATCCTGGCAGAGGAGAAGTTGGGCGGCAGCTTGCAGCCAGGCACCACAGTGTCGATTCCCAGTTCATCCAACGCGTCGGAAACCGTGCCAGTAAGGTCTTCCAATTTATGGAAGCTGTCAATGGTTTCCTTGTTGTAGCGCGGGATGTTAAGTTGCAGGATCGCTTCGCGCGGAATCTTTCCCAGAGGTTGCTTAGTCATGATTTCTCCTTGGTTTGTTATGAGAGGACAGTTTTGAATACGCGCATGAAGTTGCCTTGAGCGATACTTTCAACCTGAGCCTTGGTCAAGTCCTGAGCGAGAAGGGACTCGAGCAGTTCCTGCTGCTGTTGCAGGCTGTCCACCGGAAAGCGCCAAGGCCAGGTGCCGTACACTTCTGGCTTGCGCATAAACTCCTGATACCGTTCTGCAGGTTGGTCAGTGATAAAGTCCGAGCCAATTCCCACATGCTCAGAGCCAATGCGTTTAGAGCAATAGGTGATGTGGGCGACGACGTCGCTGATCGCGGGTGCTCCTTCCTTCGGCATCCGAACCAAAGGCGGCAGATAGGTAATGCCGATCACGCCACCGTTGGTCTTTAGCTCGTCGAGCAGAGCATCGGACTTGTTGCGCATGTTCGGGCAAACCGTATACGCGTTGGCGTGCGTGATTGCAACGGGATGCTTGGACAGCTTTGTCGCCTCGACACTCGAGCGGTCGCCTACGTGCGACAGATCGATCACAATGCCGAGTTCATTCAGGGTCACGACTAGCTCGCGCCCTAAAGACGAGAGGCCGGCATCGGCAGATTCCGCGCAGCCGTCACCATAAAGATTCCGAATGTTATGTGCGATCTGGATTACTCGCACGCCGGCGTCATGGAACAGCTGCAGCATGTTCAGGTCGCGATCAACGCCGGGGACGTTCTGATAACCTAGAACCACGGCGAGCTTCTTGTCAGTGCGCGCGCGCTCGAAGTCGGCGGCGGATTCCACCAATCGAACCAAACCATCAAGCGAGCGCAGATGCGCACGGTAGTTGGCCAGCTGGTTCAGCGAGTGGCGCAGATCGGGAACGGGGTTGATGCCTTGGAAATTGTTAAGCGTGACGTGTATGGCTTCCACGCCATTTGCAAGGCAGCTCTCAACATATTGAGAGGTCAAGCGTGAGCCATTTAGAAGATCGAAGATTTTGAACATAAGATTTATCCAGTTGGTTGTGGTTATCGATCCATTTAATGGACCTTGCGGAAATAGAATTGTCAAATAAATTGAAATACGGAACAAAAAAAAGTTAAATAAGTCCACTATCCGGACTATAAGTATTTTTTGTCGGCCTTTGACTTGGTCAAAGATGCATTATCTGCGCGGCGTTTTGATAGGAGTGCCAAGACATGTATTTGCTATGGACGTGCACAAAGTCATAGCTGGTGTAGCATTAGATTTCGATGTTGTTAGAGAATAAACCGAAGCAAACTTCTACGTATTTAACAAAATTAAACTACCGCGAAATCATCGGTAAGAACATCAATTCCGACACCCCCCTTGAGGTAGGATCTCAATTGGGAATTCCTATCAGCTTAGACATTCTGGTCTAGTTAAGGGGCGATACTGATCGCTTCAACAAACAGTTTAGATATCCTTGTAGGCCTCTCACAGTCTGAGAGACAGCTCGGGTCTATGATTTATTCATAGAAGGAAGTCTTGAGCATTCAACGCTTCCCAACAGATTTTAAAGAAGAGGCTGTACGCTAAATTATCGAACGCAGGTACTCGGTAGCTGAAGTATTTGTGCGATTAAGCTTCTCGGCTCATAGCCTTTACAAATGAGTTAAAGCAATGCGCCCGATAAATCTGACCACATGCATCAGAGTTAATTTCAGGCTAGAGTGAAATACTCAGACTTCGGATTCCTGTACATCGAAATGAAGAGGAGCGCAATATTCTAAAAAAATAGCAGCTCGGTACTTTCCAAAGGAATACGAGCTAAGTACCGCTTTGAAGAAGGAAAGAATTAGAAAGCGGATCGATAAAACCCGCGATCTTTCCCGTACGGATGTCTTTAACGACACTGAAGGGTTTCACAATCACAGTCTTTGCCATAGTCATCTGAACGGCATCAGTTCTGAGGCATTTGAACGTGCCTCAGTTTGAGGCTTGAATGTGTTAACCGGCTCGTGGGAAGTCCAGTTCGAGCGGTCAGGGTTTCTGAATCAACTCAAGCGATATCTTCAGATCAACCTCGTCTGAAATCACCGCCGGGTACTGTGCCATGCCAAAGTCACTGCGCTTAATCTTGGCATGGCCAACGAAACCAATCATCGGCAGCTTGAGAAAAGGATTGATGGCACGGTTTGTCAGCATTGTGTTGAAGTCAACTGGGATCGATTTTCCTCGAATATTCAGGCTTCCTGCAATGACATAGTTCTTGTCATCGATACGACGAACCGAGCTTGAGGCGAAGCTGATTGTTGGATTATTTTCCACATCAAACCAAGCTGCGCTACGCAGGTCGCTGTCACGCTGTCCATGGACGGTATCAATCGATGCAGCATCAATGGTGATTACTACGCTTGATGCTTCGACATTCTTATCGTCGAATTTCGTACGCCCTACCACTTTTCGGAAGATGCCTGGTGTGTGCGTCAGCCCGAGATGCCCGACCTGAAAGCTCACGTGCGTGTGTGAGGGGTCAATTTCCCATACAGCAAGAGCCGTGGTTGGCAGAAGAACCCCGAACGCCAACGTGGCTAAGATAGATGTGAGTAAGCGTTTCATGCGTGACCTGTTGATGGTGAATGGAGAGTGAGCAGTTCGTTCACGGGCTATTTGCCCGGAATCTGAAAGATCGACTGATGCTCGGCCGATATGGCCAGTAAGCGCTTGAAGTCTGGTGCGTTTGGCGATATCTCGCGATCGATTTGCTCGAACAACGGCTCTAGCGCCTCGCGGCTACCGACATTGAACATCTGACCTCCACCTACACCAAAACGGAACGAGTGAACCGTACCCCCTGGCAAGTGCACAAGCGTTCCGGTTCGGGCGACAAGCTGCTGCTCCTGATCGCCGGCACCGAACTTGAAAGTGATTTCGCCGCGTGTCACATAGAACGTCTCGTCCCAAGGGTGATGGTGCGGAGGCGGGCCACTGCCTTCCACCCCGTCTTGGAGTAAAGCTTCATACGCGTTCGTTCTCTTGGCTGAGGCGAGTACCGTCACACTCACGCCGACCACCTGAAGCGGACGTGGGTAGTTGGCAGGTTCGATGAAGAAGGCTTTTTTACTAATGGGATCCATAATTTGTTTCCTAAAATTTTTGAAATAAATATTTAACAAGCACTGCGTCAAACCGAAAATGAGGTGTAGCCTTTACACCTGCGATGCAGGTTTGGTACTCATACGCAGCAATTTTTTACTGCTTAACAATATTATTCAATATTTAAAATGCAGCAAGTTTTTTTTGAAATGTTCCATTATTTGGACTTGAAATATCTGTCTGCGTAGAGTATTTTCCAAATCAGGTATGAGCCTGAGCGAGTATTAATTTTATTCGAGTGGACTAAGCAGCGGTTTTAGGTCGACGGTTAAACAAATCGAACAGTTTACTCTTAGCCGCATTCATGC
>Ga0114940_10000933_pt1 | contig 11472 bp, 9 predicted proteins | sample ColdCreekSource_FD_87195 | JGI IMG/M metagenome (GOLD analysis project Ga0114940, IMG submission 87195) | Groundwater microbial communities from Cold Creek, Nevada to study Microbial Dark Matter (Phase II) - Cold Creek Source | ecosystem: Environmental > Aquatic > Deep subsurface > Groundwater ... | reverse complement strand
TTCCAGCTGTTACCGGGAAAACCCCAATTCACAAGCATCGATTGCATTCGCTTTCTTCGTCTGCGTTCTACAGTCTCGCGAGCAGATGCTAATGGCTAATGGCTTTCCTTTACTCTTTCAGTTAAGACCACTTCCGACCGCGGTGGCTGCGGCGGCGATAACCCAAACCGCCTAATCCCGAGCGCAATGACAATAACACCGCGAGATAAGCGGCGCACTCCACCTGCCAATGACATACATAAATTGCGAAAATCGGGGGGTATGTTTGTGCGGGAGCGAGCTGTGCGAGCGTTTGCGTGCGCGGTGGCGGGGGCGATCGATGTCCGCCCGCGCGCCCACCCTCCGCCCGACCAGCCCCCCGGCATCGATTTCCGCGCCGCCCTTTCTTTCGTTTCCGTCTAATCAGCACGTGCATGTTTTGTTTACATACATATACAGTCAATTCAAAAAGCACTCACCTCCTCCATTCTGCTGGCATAGGTAGGGAAAGCGCCAAATATTTCCCAGACCCACCGAGTAGCCGATGATGCTGAGGAAAAACTGCAGCTTGTTGTCCCAAGCGGCGCGCTCCTGTTTTTCCGGCAGCACGATGGTGACTCCGACGCCAGAGCCGTCCGAGTCGACGTTCATCGACGAGAACTCGTGGTGCTGCGTGCCGTTGTTGCCGTTCGGCACCTGCAGCGAGTTGTTGACGCGACCCATGTGGGCGCTGCCGCCCTCTTTGCTCACCATTCGATTGCGTCCTTTCGATCGTTCGTCTTTTGCGATCAACGCACAATGTGTTTTTTGTTTGGTGTACTCCTACTTCAACAACTGATGTGTGTCTGTGTGTGTGTGTGCAGCAGCAAGGCGCGACCGTGTGTTGAGCGCGCGCTGCCCTTGCAATGACTGAGGACTTGAGGAGCGAGCGAGCGCGCCGAGCGGTGCGCGGTCGCTCCCGCTGCGCCGCTTCAAAGCCGCCAATCCGCGCACGCCGCCCTGCCAGGCCCATCTTTCAGTCGACACGGCAAACTGCGTCGCCCTTGCTTGCACTGCACCCACCGCATTACACAGAGTTTATTGCATTCACTTGCACATCATATAGGCAATTCAGGATTTCCTTAGCCGGAAATATTTGTTAATTCCAATTTTAGCAATACAGTTTTAAACTACTGTTTTCATGTGCCTTCAGCTGCAATTTCAAAATAGGAATTTTTGTGATCTATTCAGCCATAGTTCACAAAAAAAGGTACTTAAAACAAAAATCATCAGTGTTTTGCATTTATTTCGATTTTTGCATTTTCTTGAATTGCACCCTAAACATGTGGTTCACTTACTCAAATGTGTCTAATAATAATTTATTAGCAGAAATTGTCCATTCTTACCTCATAATTGACAGGAGAAACATATTTTTTGATGGATTTCTAGCTGCAAATACCATAAGAAAACCACATCTGCATGGCTGTGTGACTTCAATATTTTGATTAATGTTTCAAGGATGTCAGTGGAATGAACTGGGAATTACCAGTTGTTATAAGGTGACCAACGGAAATAATTATTGCGCGTTTTCCTTATCATTACTCTCTCATCCACAACTGAAGAATGTTTTTCTTGAAAAGCTTAGATTAGTTGAGGTCAGCCACATATGTTGGCTTACCCTATTTGCGTCTTCAACAAGGTCAGATAATATTATCATAAAAGAGATTCACATTTTAATGCTTCCAGTTTTTCCACTTTTTTCAATACAACCAAAAATTTCAAATTCATTTGCACAAGGGAAAAGAAAAGTTTGATACGCGGTTTGATGTAAATCGAACAAAGTGGTAGATAGCATCAATTTCAATAATCACATTAAATTTTCTCTCATGTCCTTTTGGCGCGAGAAACCTAGGTTTTATTGAGAAAAAAAACCGATATAGAGCAACAAAACTTATGTTTGTTTCACTTGCAAATGAAAATCTCTAAATCTGAATCTGCACTTTTAGACTCTCTGAAAAGCTCGCTCCAAATAACACGCACAAAAGAATTTGGCAAATGTTTACTTCTTGAGCGCAGACAGACAGCCCGAGCACCGCTGGTTTATTTGTTTTGTTTGAAGTAAAGCTCACTGGCAGATCGAATCAGCCTGCGAGATATGCAACCGGCGCCTCTTGCGTGTGTTGCGGCACTTTGCTGGCCCACCTCAGCAGGCGCTCGGGAAATTCGTTACAAACTGCTTCGCGAGGCGATCATTTGCCAGAATGTGCACGTTGAAATTATCTTCTCCGAATGCAATGGTTTATCGATCAATCCACAGCAGAGACGTACAAGAAAATAGACTAAGCACTTTGAAATATTGCACAGCCTTGAACTCCAACCATACGAGACTTTTATTATAGCATTCACTATACATCACAAAGATTGATTCGGCTCCTAAAAAATAAAACAAGCTTTCAAACATTCCAGTTCTGGTTGATATTTGTCAATAAAAATTCTCTGCACAGATTGTTAGGCTGTTCCCACGAGAGCCTATTACGCATCACGGTGCTGCAAATACGTCACCAAAAAAAGTTGGCGCTATGGGACAAACAATCCGTTTGTTCGGTCCAAGAGAAACATTCCCCGTATCGATTATCCTCTCGAGTAGCAGGCAATGTTTGTGAGTGCTGAATCTGTTTGCATGCAAACGACCTGAACAAGAGGCGGCGCGTAAAATCAATCATTCAAAGTTGACTGCGTAGCGTTTGCTGCATCCATCTTCATGCCGCGAGGGCAAGGTCAGACGCCGCACCGCAATATATTCAACCCATTAACCCTCGTAAAAATTAACAACTTGGCCGAGAGAGTCGCATTTATCCAAATAATATCTCTATGACGTAGAAATCAAATGCGCGCATGTATGTTTATTATAATCTGGAGTAGTGTCGCGTGGTGTCATTTTTGGAGGCGAGACATATATTAGCCCTCACCTAGTTCGCAAAGCGCAGAAATAAGCCTCTTTGTCTGCCAGTCGTGGAGTGAGCTTCTGCTTCGCTCACATGTAATATTGCCGCCGGCCACTGCAAAGTGCTTTTGACACAGATATCCGAAGGTGTGTGTTCGAATTAGACACATCTCACTAATGGCCTTTGCACCACTTCACAGTTCAAAGCTCATGAGCGCCACTGTGCATGCCTTCGAATTAAGAAAGCCTGGCCGCTGTAATGAACCTGACCTACGAGGAAAACATGTGTCGACTCACGATGCGCGTTCAGTTAATCTGATTTCAAAAAATATGAAAGTAGCGAGGGATTTTGTGACTATAAAGTCGCGATTTGGTGCCTCCCCAAATTGAGCACATTGTGCCGAATTGATTATTTGACGGCGGCGCTTTTTTACAGCAGGCTCACTATATATTGAATTTTATTATCATTTGATTATTTTGTTATTCATTCTTATCAGCTGTAGGTTAACAGACAAATGGACAAAATCACATAAATTAATTGCCTCGTTGACAATGATTCTTGATGACGTATAACTGCAAAAGAGTTTTAATTTTTGCAAATCATGAAAATTTAGTCAATTGTAACCATTTCTAAACCATCTAAATGACCAATAATACACATATAATAGTGTCAGGAACTATTTAAAAGAACCTAAATTTTTAGTTTTAATGGAAAATTTACAAACAATTTCATTGCGCACGCCTACTTTGACAGGAGTTTGTCGCTGACCCATGTTTTGCTGATAAGACGCATTTCAATTTTTCGTTAATATTGTGACAAGTGATAATGATAAAGTATCGAGAAAAAAATTCAATATTTTTCTATTTAATTTGCCAGTTTTTATGCAGCAAAAAGGTGTGTCTAAAAAATGGAGAAAAAAGCCTTTATTTTATTAACTTTCCAAAAACAGACTCTAGTACAAGGATTTAAATTAAACGCTGTTTCGCATATTTACGTAATCCTAGGTGCAAATTTCACTGGGTTCGAAGTGAACCCTTTACAAATCCCTCACCCCTGGCCAGTAATTGCCAGTCCGTACTATTGCACAAAGTGTGCGCCGACCGGGAATCGAACCCGGAATCTCCAGAGTCACAAAGGCTGGACACTGATAAACATTCCTGTTCGCAGGCCACAAACCAACGGCGCTTCAAGAGACGCCTTTTTAATATACCAATATAAGAGTCTTACTAAGAATCCCCGCGTTATTTCACACATTTTGAAAGGTGATTTTTTTGCAAGCCGATATGTGCAGACTGGAGCCAAATTTTCTACCATGCAAAAGCAAAATGATAAAATGGGGCCGATCGGTCAATGCCCCACACAGGTTAGCCCAGTGTACGGACAGGGACAGAGTCCAACTCAATGCCATAATTAGACGTACACTTTCTTCAGTGTGAATACCGTCACCGGTGATAATGATACGAGGGCAAGAGATGCCAATTAGAGCGTTCGCCGCGCACAGGGAAAATTATACATTTAACATGTCAGGTTTGTTTGTGCATCCATTCATGCGGCGCAGGTGAATCGGCGGACCGCGTGTTTATTTTATTTATTCGGCGCGTCATGGCTCGCTGCGATAACGAGTCGAGCACACACACACACAACACACAATGCATCACTCGGCCAGAGGTGTGTCTGTGACGTGCATTTCGTAAATATAGACGACGCGGGGGCTGAGAATTCGCAGCAGGCAGGTGACAGTGCACTGCAATTGGCCTCAATGGGCGCCGCTCGGCTAATGACGCGTGCCACAATTTCGCAACGCAACTGATATTTGTTGTGTACATACATTTCGCGTGTGAGACTCTGTATAAAGAAGTCGTTTTGGCTGCTGAGCGCGCGCATTGGGCCAACGTGACGCGGAGTGTGTAACGGACGAAAAGCTTTTCGCTGATTTTGCAACACATTTGGTTTCATATAAGCCATTAATTGGATACTTTTGGGCCAAGCGGCCATGTGAGAGAACATTCGTTCACAAATGCCTCAGATTTGGAAAAATACATACTTTTTACACATAATGTGTCCCACTAAACTAAAATTTAAAATATCTTGCGCAGACAGTTAAAACTCTAATTTTAACACCACGTGATTATTAGGCACTTAGAACTTATGAACACACAAAATGCGACGGATTAAAATAAAGAGCAGTCAAAAGAAGCAAATAATAATGTTACCAGCAAAAAAGTAATGTATGAAAGCACTATGCTAATTAGCTGCATAGAAATGGGCAGACAAAAGTTGATTGCGGTGGTGTTCTGGGCGGGCGGAATATAATACTAAAATAAAACCAAGTTGCGTTAATTGTGTGGGCTGATGAAACAGATGGTAATAACTCTGGAGAGGGTTGTTGAACGCGCGCTCTCTTATTTGCGCGTAGGTCGTGGTTTGAGCGCCTGCTGAGGTTCACCGAGAGCATGCAGAGAAGGCACACCGATCGATATACCCATTACACACCACCCTCTTTATTGGTTGCACTCTCTGAAAGTACACACACAACAGGCAAGCTATACCCTAGTGGGAATCGAGTGCTAACAAATGAATCACTTTAGCACACACATTCCAGCTCTCTTGCACGAAATACACGCATAATATATGAAAGTGTCCTCTTTCATCAGCGGTTGATAGGCAAAATCTTCAAATATTATATAGCTGCATGGCTCTAAACTGCTGCAAAAATCCCTGTTAGTGCGTAAACATTTCTACAGTGAGCGTAAAAATTGCGAATTGTGTTTTTGAGCTGCTTTATAAAATTATTATTCTTAGCTGGTGGTTAATGATATTTTGTATGGTGCGAGGTGCTAATAAAAATTTTGCCATATATTACGCAAGAGCTTGCAGTATTTCTATCTAAGAAATTTGTATGTGTGTGTATGACCTCCTCTACTTAAAGTATTTTAGTTTGTGCCTTCAGCCTTGAAGATAGCAAGATCTTTATTGTAATTTTAGTGGTTTTTGGAATTTTTTAAATTGATACGCACGTAGTAACACACATTATTTTTCTGGAATGCTTGAATGTGGTTTATTTTGTTGATTTACAGCACCATTGGATTGATCTGGGGAAAAGTGACTTGGAGAGTGTCAAGTAGTAGTTGAAAATGCTGTCGATCAGCCATCCAGGACACAACTTCTTCATCCTCATAGTAATTTTCCCACTCGATCCTGACGATGTTGTGAAGGATGCATCTCTGGCGCACCAGAGCCAGCAGCTGGTCTACCTCACCCTTGGTCAGGTAAATCTGGAACATCTCCACTTTCTTCAGCAGTGGCGCGCTCAGCAACTACAATAAAAGGGCAAAATTGAAACAAGTTTTATCTTTAATTATTTACTTGTTATTAAATTTCAAGATATTCAAAATTTGGTGACAGGACATTTATTGAAATCTGAAATAAAGATTGAGCAATTATTCACCTTTACAATGAAGCCGCAGGGAAGTGGCTCGGATGTCATTTGAAAGTTAGTTTCTTCCAGGCAACTCAACATTTCCAATGACCATAAGCTGTTGAAATCATCAAAAGTACATGCTACGATGTGCAATCTCTCCAACTTGGGACACATCTGAAGGAGTTTGAGCAGTGAAAACTTCTGTGGCAGTTGTCCCAGTGCCAATCTGCTCAGACTCCATCCCACAGTCTGCAGAACTTTCATGACCGTGTTCGTCTTGGTCTGACAGATTCCCAGCTTAGTTATGGTCGTAAAGCGGTTGAACAGGCCAGCGATGTTTCCATCGTTTAGTTGCGACGTGTACAGTGCTCGTAAATTAGGCAACTGACAATCCTCGTGGATTTGCACATTTCCATTGATCATCAGTTCCTCAAGGCCAAGTCTGAATGGCTGCTGGACAATCTGGTCATGGTAGAAATCACCAACGTCCCCATCGACCATTGCAATAAGCATGTCCATGCTGTACGCATCAGCAAAGTTGAACCCAGCAAATCGCAACTTTGGCAGAAATCGAGCTGACATGAGAAGGCACTTTTGCTGAAATTCCCAGCTTTCTTTGAAGTCCCCAAAAAGAAACTGTTGCAGGTGGCTCAGGCTGGAAAGTGCATTGAAGCCAATGCTTGATACTTCAGGAGCCAAGGCAACTTCCAAAATTCTAAAAATTATCATAATGAATTAAAATTCAAAAGTACATGTTACTGATTAGAAAGGAAGAGGTACACCTACACAATATTGGTTGCATGGTCTGCGAATTGCTGCAGTGCCCAGTCATCACAGACAAAGAAATAGAGGCGCACGACCTGCAAGCTGACCAATTTGGGGAGTGCTCGGAAGAAAGCTGTCCTGAGTCTAAAGTCTTTCTCCTTCATGTCGGGTGGGTCATCACAATAATAAAGGTCCTTATGCTGAAGGAGTTTCAGTCCGGAACACTTGGCACCAACTTCATCGAGCAGCATTTGAAACTCGACAATGTTTCCCTCAGTCCAATGCAATCTGCTTGGCAAATGAATCTTTGTGAGGCGGTGGTGCATCAGACTAACAAGAGAGCGACGACAATTCTCCATCGAAGAACTTGATTGACCCACACATAGTAGGTCATCACGAGATTCGTGATCAAAGATGGGAGAATCATTGATCTTGTCCGTCTGCATCTTCTCCAGATCAATCAACAGAACCACAGCTACAATATTATAAGAAACACAATTGGTTACTTTTTAACTCGCAGAAAACATATTTTATATTTCTTACGTAAATTTGACACACGATGCTGATGGTTTGGACTGGTGATGTTGGTGTTGGTTGCTGCCTGCATGCTCAACTCCTTCAGTGTCCATTTGGCCAATTTTTTATTGTTCTTGGTGACCACCAGCTGCTTTTCTAAAGACCTGGAAATAATGTTACAAACTTAATAAAATGTACTATACATATGAGCAATTAATTTATCAGATTATCTAAAAACTCTCACTGCATAGTCCTCAATTCCCTGTCCATTTGTATGTGGAAAATAAAAATAAATCAGATATTTCTATATGACGTGTATACAAGCAAGATGTTATGGTGACTACAATTCTCAGTTAAAATCACAGTAATTAGGGATCAAAATGGGCCGCTATTCTTAATTTCTGCGAGATCAGTTATGGAGAGGCTCCTCGTCAATGCGTGTCTTGGGAAGAAATATTCTCAAAGGCGGACGCGTGTTTTTGGGATATAAGACTTTAGTCGATCTTTATCTTATCTTTAAGAATTTGTAACAGCATAAATTATGGGGCAAAGTATTCAAATGCAGTAATAGGACGAAACTGTCTTCAGAATAAACAAATCTACTTGTAATCGACGATGGAAAGGTCGTCTTTATTTTTCAACATGAATCACCCCTCGAATGTCAAACTCTAACATATTCTCCCAGTTGCGCTTTATAGAACATATCAGAAGTTATTGAAAAATTAATTTTCTACTTTTTTGGGTAAAAACGGATGCTACTTCTAAAAATTTAATAGCGTGTACGACACTTTGTACCCAAAATAAATATCTTATTGTGCTAACTAATATAAATGTGTGGACGACATTCCACCATAAGGCATTAAGACAAAAGAAATTTCACGTTTCGTTTTTTCAAACTGAGACAAAAAAGGGTTTGACCACCCTCTCCCTCCCTCTATGCCTTCACGCATCACGCAGAGTGATTGCCGCTAGGCGCGATTGGCTGCGCAGCAGTATGTATAAAATATTGAATAACTCACCAAAGATGTTTTGGCACAACACGCCGCACATCGCTGGAAGAGCCACACTCAGTGACATTAGAGCACCTGATGAGCTGTTCAGGCGACTTAAAGATGGCATCAGCAGTGGCGGCTTCCACGGGGGCTCCAAAATTATCAGCCCCATCAGGCTCAAAATTATCCACTGTCATTTTTGCAGTTTATTACTTGGGTTCTCAACAACTGAAATATATCTAGCGGATGTCTGCTCGGAGCAAAGCGATGGATGAGAATGGAGTTTCGTGAAGAATGGAACCCCTTTTTATACTATGTAACGGCAAAGAAAAGAGCAAAGGGCGATTTTCACACCTATATATTTTGACTGATGATAGTTTGGATATTTGGTCATGTCTGGCTGTACAAAGCGCTTTTGGTTTAAAAGAATTGACAATATTGTGGCGGTGCACATTACTATATAAACTAGTGAAATATAGTCGGTTCGAAATCAATTTTATAAAAGTACAGTTTCACCTTGACTCCTGACCCTGCAGATATTTGACAAATTAACAAAGCAAAAGGTAAAAAATTCTATAAATTTTAAAATCGTTCGGCATTTAAATTCTTGAAATTTTAGGAGACTTCATTGAAATTAAATTTTTCACTTTTAAAATTAAATTGTCTTGTTTTTTCACCTAACAATAAGTCAAATTATCATCTTAAATCAAAGACTCGTCCGCTTCAAAGTCAATAAATTAATATATTTCCGTTGAAGCCAGTTGCTTAATTTTTAAGATATTGTCTCAGTCTCAACGCTTTTGTAAGCTTCCGTCCAGTCATAATGAAAGAAAAAACTGGAGGAAATTTAACTCTCAGAGTGTCGGACCTTCAAACCTTGAAGCAATTTCAAACGTCATTTTAAATTTCATCAGCCACCAGTTTGTAACGCAACACACGCAACAGCAGTCACTTATGGGGATTTTTGAGGCTCAGCCGTACCCATCCTCTTCTAAAATTGAGCGGCTCAGGGGTATTATTTAATGATGCATAGAAGCTTTATATAGGGATGTAACAAATAATATTGGCTACTAACTTGTATCTGACAATTGAAATCTGGAAACAAGGAGAGAAAAACTGCAGATTTATTTTTAAAAAAATTCAATTATTTTCATATTTTTAATTGTCAGCCAAATGGTTTGGACTGCAGTCATGCCATTGTAAATAAAGAAGAGAAATTCTTTTTCTTCCAATTTGTAGCAAATTTTGCAGGCCTCTCTCGGTCAAATTAGAAATTTGACAGTTAAAATGCGGGCAGACGAAATTTTAATTAACTGAAAAATATTTTTGACGTCAAAAATTACCAAGTCCAATATGACCAATATCATGCCTAGAATTTGCAAAAATGGATAATAATGTTGGCATATACCTTTTATTTGGCAATTGAAATCTGGAGAAAAAGAAAGTTTATTGAAATTTAATTTGTTTGCTTTACTATACTTCTCATCATCAGTCAGGTGGACCTCTAGCAAATGACTACAAAAATCGACGATTTTCAATCTCTTTGATTTTCGGCAATGATACCGCAGTAAGAAATAAGGTATGTAATAAATGAATGAAATATCTTATTTGTTTGACTTTAGCAAAGGAGCCCTTTATACACGATTTTATTGATTCGCCTAGCAAATTAGTCAACGTCTCATGTTTGTTGATTTCTTCATTATCATTTGATAATTTAAACCTCGGTTGTTTAGAAAAATAAAATCATTAATTTACAGTATTTTTTAGCCAAGTTTATACACATAATTTACAATGCATGGAACAATTTGATAAACACTGAAACATAATTAAATAATGAGAATCTTGGCTTTTTCAAAATGGCATCTATTGGTCACATACAAAACTTCTTGTATTGATCTTTGCGGCACATAGGTTGCCTAAACTTTCAACACATTACAATAATATTGCCTCTTTAAAACCCCGCAGAGAGAAATAAAGATTATGCCTAAAAAAACCTATAGCTGATGTTTTGAATTGTGTGTGTGTACACGAAATTTGCAAGTTTTTTGTGTGTTTAGTTTGATGAGAACAAAAAAAATTTCATTTGCCAGTTTATAGATACAAGTTTTTTATTGAACACAAAATAATTAATTTGAGGCAGATCTCATGAGATTCTAATCCAAGGAATCCTCAGCGTGCAAGGATATGCTCTCGTCGTCTGGTATGCCAACCTCCAACTTCAGCCGCTCAACGCTCAATCTGTTGTGCCATTTCGTCTCTTCGCGCAAGTTCTATAGAAGTTTCCACAGGGTCGTACTCAGGGTCTGGGCTCACAATTCGTCGCGGCGGATTGAAAACCACAGTGCTGACATTCTAAGAGGTGGGATTGTCGAGCGCGCGGCGCCGAGCAGCGGCGGCCGCTTCGCGCATTGCATTTCTTCTCTGACGCACTCGATCATTGTTGGTGAAAATGGTTTTTAGTTTTCGTGCCTTCCTGCACCTTTGTGTCCGAGACATGATCTCGGAAGTCGCGCCCCACTGACCTCTTTTACTTGCGCGACAACTTCAGCGATTTGGCGGAATCCTCGTGCAATTAATCCATTTGCTCTAGCGATAGATGTTGCTGGGTTGTTCCTGGGATGGGGAGCAAATGCTGGTGCAGGGTTATAGCGTCGGGGATGAGGTCATTGGGCGGGTCTCTGGGCGTTTGGACTAATTACCCTTCCAGGAATGCACTCTGATATATTCCTTACTAGCCGCTCAGGCGTATCCAGATATCTTGAATAGTTAAATCGAGTTGTTCGTCCATGTACAACACGTGCACGTCGTGGGGTTGTTGCCCTGTAAACAAAATTATTTTGCATTCAAGTCTCGTACTTCGACTTCTAACAATTAA
>Ga0114940_10000932_pt1 | contig 11507 bp, 9 predicted proteins | sample ColdCreekSource_FD_87195 | JGI IMG/M metagenome (GOLD analysis project Ga0114940, IMG submission 87195) | Groundwater microbial communities from Cold Creek, Nevada to study Microbial Dark Matter (Phase II) - Cold Creek Source | ecosystem: Environmental > Aquatic > Deep subsurface > Groundwater ... | reverse complement strand
AGCAAATCGCCACATCGAAAACGACTTTGCAAACCTTGCTGGGTAAGCCCGTGAGCCATTTTTGTTATCCCTATGGCAAATTTGACGAACGCCACAGCACCATGGCCAAGCAAGCCAACTACCAAACGGCGACGACCACAGCACGCAGCCGTGTTCACGCTGCTACAAATATGCTAACGCTACCGCGTGTTCCCGTGATGCGTAGCACGTCGCTGCCCGTTTTTTGGTTAAAAATCGCCACGTCTTATGAAGACACTAAAGCGAAGGAAGCTGAAACGAAGGGCATTAATGCAAAGGATGCAGCTTGAAGATTGCTGTCTTGAATCGCATCTTCTCTAAAAAAGCGGGTGGGGCAGAGCGTTATTCTGTAGCCTTGGTTGAGGAATTAGCCGCCAAGCATGAGATTCATGTATTCGCGCAAGACATCAGCCACAGTTGGCCGGGTGTGACTTACCACCGCGTTTCAGCGCCATTGCGTCGTTCACGTTGGTTAAACCAGCTTTGGTATGCCACAGCGACTTGGTGGCAAACCAGAAGTGGTTTTGACATTGTCCATTCCCATGAAAACACTTGGCATGGCAATGTACAAACCGTGCATGTGCTCCCTATCAAACACAATTTGTTCAGAGGTAAAACGGGTTGGAAAAAAGCCATCGCGTGCCTCAAAGTCATCACCAGCCCACGATTACTGGCGTATTTGGCATTGGAAAAACGACGGTTCGCGACCCAAGCTGGGCGACACATCGTTGTTACCTCACCAAGTTTGCAAGGTATTTTTCAGGCGGCGTATCCTGGGTGTCAAAATCCAATTTCAATCATCACGCCCGGCGTATCTAAAGCTGATTGGGGTTATGACAAGGCGGCAGCTAAACGTGTATTTGGATTAGCTGAAGATGCTTTTGTCATTGCTTTTGTGGGAAATCGCTACGACATCAAGGGTTTGCCAACGCTTTTGCAATCGTTTAAAGCGTTGCCAGAGCATGTAAATCTCTTGGCAGTTGGTAATGCTGAGCAAATCGGCATCTATCAAGCGCAGACTGAAAAGCTTGGCATTGCACAGCGGGTGCAATTTTTAGGCGCTATGGACAGTGTTGATGAGGTCTACCAAGCGGCAGATGCTTTGGTGCATCCGACGTTAGAGGACACCTTCGCGATGGTGGTGTTAGAGGCGATGTCTTATGGTTTGCCAGTTGTGGTTAGCTGCGAAAAGTATTGCGGTATCGCAGGCTTATTAACCAATGGGTTAAATGCCTCGATTTTGGAAGAGCCTAAAAATGCTGTTGCGCTAGCAGAGCGGTTAAGGCAATTGACAAATAGCGCGGATGACAGCAAGGATTTACGCAAAAAACTTGGCTCTGAAGCCCTGAAGTTTGCAAGCAGCTACGCATGGACGCAGATTGCTCGCCAGCAGTTGTTTTTATATGAAAAAATCATTAAAAAGTAATTTTTTGTCGCAAATCGGCATCTAGCCGTTGTATTTGCTGCCTAAGCAGCTATAAAAAACATAGCAATCTACATCAATCAACAAAGATTTAGGTTGTATGCAAACCTAAGCGATACAGCTTGGCGTAATACCCGTTGTCTTCTAAAAGCTTGGTATGTGAGCCAATTTCAATGATTTTGCCAGCTTCCATTACCACGATGCGGTCGGCATGTTCCACCGTACAAACGGTGTGCGATGACCAATGTCGTGCGGTTTCTCATCAAAACTTGCAAGGCTTCTTGCACAGCACGCTCGGATTCAGCGTCCAAGGCGGAAGTTGCTTCATCCAAAATTAATATCGGAGCATCCTTGTACAAAGCTCTGGCAATAGCGAGACGCTGACGTTGACCGCCAGAGAGTTGAACGGCGTTGTGACCGACAGTAGTGTCTATGCCTTGTGGCAAGTCAGCAATGAATGCACCTAAACGCGCCGCTTCTAAGCATTGTTGTACTTTGCTGCGGTCTAAGGTGGTGGCGTCAACGCCCAGCGCCACATTGTTGGCAATGCTGTCGTTCAGCATAACAACATGCTGGCTGACCAATGAAAACTGGTTACGCAAAGCATCCAAATTCCAGTCTTTTAAGAGTTGGTTGTCTAGGCTTATCGTGCCAGAGTAGGGTTCTAAAAAGCGCGGTAACAAATTAACCAATGTGGTTTTTCCAGAGCCAGATGAGCCCACCAACGCGATGGTCTCGCCATGGTCAATGGTCAGCGAAAGCCCTTGGACCGCAAAACCTGCCCCTTCTTTGTATTTGACGCAGGTGTTGATGAACTCAATATGTCCATCGGCTCGCTTTTTACTAAAGCTACCAGATTGTTCGCTTTCTGACTGGTCAAGCAAATCAAAACCGCGCTCTAGGGACGCAAGACCACGGGTGATTGGGTTGGCGATTTCCGACAGATGCTTGATGGGCGCTACCAGCAAAAGCATGGCGGTGACAAAGGCGGTGAACTCACCCACGCTGGTGCCGCCTTCTGCGCTTTGCAAAAGAGCAACGGAAATGATGGCCGACAGCGCTACGGCGGCAATCATTTGCGTCAAGGGTTTCATGGCTGCAGAGGCAGCGGTCGTTTTCATCGACAGACGTCGTAATGTATCGCTGATGCCAGTAAAACGTTCAGCCTGCGCGGTTTGGGCCGCATGCAGTCGAATATCACGGTGAGCCAAAACGTTTTCTTCAACCACATAAGCCAATTCGTCAGTGGCTTTTTGGCTGGATTTGGATAAGCTATAAAGCTTTTTAGACAACTTTGCCATGATAAATGCGACAGTGGGCAGCATCACAGCGACAATTGTTGTTAATTGCCAATTCAGGTACAGTAGGTAGCCGACCAGTGCAATCATCGTCACGGTATCTCTGACCAGCGCCATGAGCGAATTAACAAGCAATGTGGAGCCATTGTTGACTTCGTAAACGACGGTGTTGGCCAGTTCACTGGAGGTTTTATCGGCAAAAAGGCCAAATTTGGCATCCAGTACTTTGCTGAACATGGCTTGGCGTAGCTGCATCAAGCCTTTGGAGGTGACCTTGGTGACTGCCATTTCAGCCACAAAGCCCGCGATACCGCGAACACCAAACAAAGCGATGAGGGTGACGGGGATGATCCAAACTTGCAGGCTGCCTTTGGTAAAACCTCGGTCAAGCAGGGGTTTGAGCGCGGCAGGAATCATGGGCTCAGTGCAGGCTGCAATAGCAACCGCTAAAAATGCGATGATCCACGCGCTTTTAGGTTGCCCAAAGTAGGGCAACAGCCGTGCAAAACGCTGACGTAATGATTTATTCACAGAATCTGAGGATGAGATCGAACTGGCAGTCGAGCTTGTGGTTGAGGTGGTAGTTGAATTTGTCACTGGCACAGGTGCTGTCTAGGCAAAAGAGGCTTGAAGTGCCTGTATTATCGCTGCATGACAGAACGTGTGCTCTCATTTTCAACTTCAAGAAACATTGCTCAAAACTTAGGTCTTTTGGGCTGGGCGAGGGTTTTTGGTATTGCAGCACTGGTGGGTACTATGCTGTCCTTGCCATTGACCAACGCTTTTACCGCTTTGGCACTGTTGTTTTGGATTTGCTCAGGATGCAAACCTGGCCAGACTTGGCGAACTGATCTTAAAAATCCAGCAGTGTTGGGCGCGTTGATGATTTTGGGCTGGATGTTGTTGAGTTTGCTGTGGTCGCATGCGTCTATGCAGCAAACGTTCGCCGGTATTTGGAAATACCGCAAGTTGGCTTATGTGCCACTGATGGTGTGTTTGTTCTCAGATGCCAAGTGGCGTAGTGCTGCTATCAAGGCTTGGTTGGGTGCAGCGATTGTGCTGATGTTGTATGCCTTGATTCACATCTTGCCAGACCCGATTGGCGATGGGCGCATGGGTGTTCACCCAGCCTTACCGCTTTCCACATATTCATACATCAGTTTAGGTTTTGTGCTCATTCCTGCGCTAACTGTGGGTTTGGCCTGGATGGTGCAGGGCAAAGAATGGACTGATAAAAGCTGGGGAGCCGCAATGGTGCTGCTTACAGTGGCCTTTGTCGTGTTGGCGCAGCAAGGTCGAACAACTTATGTGACGCTGACGGCCTTGTTGATTTTCTTCATTTTGACGCAGCTAAAAAGTACAAAAAAATGGCTAGCCATGGTCGTTTTGATCATCGCTGCAATCAGCGTGGGCATGTTTAGTAGCACTGTTCAAAAACGGCTTTCTGAAGTTGTGGTCGATTCACAAACCGTGCTTAAGACCGACACGATTGCTTCGTCTGGATTACGTATCGGATTTTGGGGAACAACTTTGGATATTGCCAAAAGCAACCCAATTTTGGGAACAGGTATGGGCACTTGGGCAGACGAGTATCGAAAATACGTTGTTAGCACGCCAAACACGCCAAAAATCGCGGCTTCAGGGGGGAACCCACACCAAGAGTATTTGCTGATGGCTTCTCAATTGGGCTTTACAGGATTGGCTTTATTTTTAGCTTGGTTAGCTCGATGTTTTTTTGCTAGCCGTTCATTGGTTAATCATGAGCGCATTGCTGCCCAATCGTTGCTGGTGGCATTCACGGTGGGATGTTTTTTCAATTCAACACTGTTTGATAGCGCAACAGGGCATTTCTTTTGCATAAGTTTGGGAATTTTGTTTGCGGGTTACCCGTCTGATTCAGCAAAAGTAAAGGCTGAAAAGCAATTTATCATTGACCATGCATAAAAAAACGACTTTATCGGTCATTTTGATTACCCACAACGAGGCCAATAATATTTTGGATTGCTTGGCAAGCGTGGATTTTGCCGATCAAATTATTGTGGTTGACCATGGCAGCACTGATAACACGGTCGAGTTGGCAAAATCTACGGGTGCGCAGGTGCTGCATACGACGGACTGGCCTGGTTTTGGCGTACAAAAAAACCGAGCACTTGATTTGACGACCTGCGATTGGGTTTTTTCGATTGATGCTGATGAGCGTGTCACGCCGGAACTTGCGGAGCAACTCAAGGCTGCTATCAATTTTGACATCAAAATTGATAGCGATATTGATAATATTCGTAACAAGAATATCAGCCAACATGATGCTTATGAAGTGCCACGTTTGACACAGTTCTGCGGTCAGTGGATACGCCACTGTGGCTGGACGCCTGACCATGTGCTGCGTTTATTCAAGCGCGGAAGTGCAAGATTTAGTAACGATTTGGTACATGAGCGACTTGTTCAATCACAGGGAACCTGTGGCAAACTAACGACTCCAATGCTACATTTCAGCTATCCCACGCCAGCAAGTTATTGGCGGAAATTAGACCAATACAGTCAAACGTGGGCTAAACAGCGTTATTTGGAGGGGAAAAAGACCAGCATGTTGAGAGCGGCCATGTCTGGCATGGTGGCTTTTATAAAAACTTATTTTTTTAGATTAGGGTTTCTAGATGGTGCTTTAGGGTTTGCGGTGTGCACTATGCAGGCTCAGTCTGCGTTTGGTAAGTACTTCACTTTGTATTGTTTAAATTTAAAAAATAAATGACGAATTTCTCATCTCGTATCACTTTGACATGGATTGGTTTTTTTTGCGTTGGCGCGTTATTGTTTACTTCTTCCGTCAAAGCACAATTTCGCGTTGATGTTTCAGGGGTTGGCTTAACGCAAGTTCCTATTTCGATTGCGGCTTTTAAAGGCGAGGCAGTCAGTGTCCAAAAAATCAGTGCCATCGTCGCTGCAGATTTAGAACGCAGTGGCCAGTTTCGCCATATTGACGCGGGCGCAGTCACATTGGATGAAAACACGCAACCAGATATATCAGTATTTCGTCAAAAAGCGGTTGACGCTATGGCTGCAGGCAGTGTGACGCGATTGGCAGATGGTCGTTTCGATGTGCGTTTTCGGTTGTGGGATGTTGTCAAAGGCTCAAATTTAGGCGGCGCAAGTCATGTCGTCACCGCACCAAATTTACGCTTGGCCGCGCATAAGGTGTCTGATTACATATACGAAAAATTGACAGGGGAAAAAGGTATTTTTTCTACCAAAATTGCGTATGTGACTAATCTGGGTCTCGTTACACGTTATGGACAGCTGATGCAGATGGCGAAAGCGCTGTTGCCCAATTGACCAACACCGAACCAATTATTTCTCCTGCTTGGTCTCCGAATGGTGGGCAGTTAGCGTATGTATCATTTGAATCACGAAAACCCGAAGTTTGGGTTTTCGATATGAATACTCGTGCCCGTCGTTTGGTAGCAGGTTTCAAAGGCTCGAACAGCGGGCCAAGCTGGTCGCCTGACGGACGTACTTTGGCGATTACATTAAGCAGAGATGGCAATTCTCAAATTTATGCGGTTGGCGCTTCTGGTGGTGAACCGACAAGATTGACTCGCTCAGACGCCATTGATACGGAAGCTACTTACTCTGCGGACGGTAAGAGTATTTACTTTATGAGCGACAGGGGCGGTGCCCCACAAATATACAAAATGGCTGCTACGGGTGGTGGTGCTACTCGAATTACTTTTACTGGTAACTACAACATTTCGCCTGCATCGAGTCCCGATGGCAAATGGTTGGCTTATATTTCACGTGCAGGTGGTGGTTATAAATTGTTTGTTATGGATCTATCTTCGGGTGTGGCGAATGCAATCACGGATACCAACGCTGATGAGAAACCAAGTTTTGCTGCCAATAGCAAACTGATAATTTATGCGACTAAGCTACAGGGAAAAGAGGTTCTGATGTCGACGACGGTTGATGGCCGTGTCAAATCAAGATTGGGCGGTGCAAGTGGTGATATTCGTGAACCCGCTTGGGCGCAGATGGGTAATTGACGAATGGTGCTTGATGATTGAATCATCATCCAACAATGGTCGAGTTATAAATGGCAATGGATTGATTGAAATAATTATTTTAGAAAGAAAAACATGAAACAAAAATTCAAATCATTTTTAGCAGGCACAACATTGCTAGTTGTGCTTGGGGCAACTTTGGTTGGTTGCTCTAGCGGCGTTAAGCTGGATACACCTGTGGAAGATAAAATTGGCACTTCCACCATGGGGGGCGGCACTGGTGGCGGTGCAAACACAGGGCAAGGCAACAATGGCGGTGTGACAACAGTCGATTTAGGCAATGTGAATGGTGTAAACGGTGGGCCGGCTAACGTTAGCAAGGTGATTTATTTTGATTTTGACAGTTATTTGGTTAAACCGGAATACGCCAGCGTCATCAATGCGCATGTGCAGTTTTTATCAAGCCGTAAAACAACAAAAATTTCGGTAGAGGGCCACACCGACTCTTCGGGTGGCCGTGAGTACAACTTGGCTTTGGGGCAAAAGCGTGCAGAGGCTGTGCGCCGTGCGATGGCATTGTCTGGCTTGAATGAAAGTCAAATTGAAGCTGTTAGCTTTGGCAAAGAAAAACCTACTGATTTAGCTGGTGACGACACTGCAGCAGCGAAAAACCGCCGCGCCGAAATCAGCTATCGCTAAATAGGAATTCCATGCAGTTTTATTCGACTATTCGAGCAGCCCTTAAGCCAACTATTCTCGCAAGCTTATGCGCAGTTTCGCTTGGAACACATGCTGGTATTTTTGATGATGATGAGGCGCGAAAGGCTATTTTAGATTTGCGACAGCAGATCGCAAGCTTGAATGCAACGATAAACAACAATATCAACACTACACAGCAACGCAATGCCGAAGAACTTGCGCAGTTGCGTAAGAGTTTGTTTGAGTTGCAAAACCAAATTGACAGGCAAAAAAGTGACATTTCACAATTGCGTGGCGACAATGAGGTTTTGGCTCGAAATCTAGCCGAGATGCAAATTCGTCAAAAAGATCTGCTGCAAGCTTCTGAGCAAAAATTGCAGGCGGCAGAGCAGCGCTCGCAAGCTGTTGAGCAAAAATTAACTAAACTAGAACCCGTCAAAGTTATCTTAGACGCTCGTGAGTTTATGGCTGATCCCACCGAAAAGCGTGATTTCGATGCTGCATTTGCGTTGTTCAGAACTGGGGACTTTGTCAAATCACAGAAAGCATTGTTTGATTTCATTCAGCGATATCCCAGCAGCGGCTATGCGCCATCAGCTTTGTATTGGTTAGGCAATGCGCAATATTCTAATCGCGACTATAAAGAAGCGATTATCAATTTCCGCAGCATGATTTCTAAAAATCCTGACCACATGCGCGCGCCTGAGGCGATGTTGTCAGTTGCTAACTGCCAATTGGAAATGAAAGACGCAAAAAGTGCGAAAAAGACTTTAGAGGACTTGATGAAAGCCTATCCAAAATCGGAAGCCGCTTTTGCAGGTGTTGAGCGTCTTAGAGCGCTTAAATAAGAAAACTACATCCTTTGAGCACAGCAAGTGTTGACTATGATGCCGCTCGTCGTTTCGGCGGTTTAGATCGTCTATACGGTGCGGCTGGCGCTGCTCGTATTCGAGCCGCCCATGTCATGGTCATTGGTGTTGGCGGCGTCGGATCATGGGCTGTAGAAGCTTTGGCGCGCAGCGGTGTAGGGCATATCACCATGGTTGATATGGATCATGTGTCTGAATCCAATATCAACCGCCAAGTTCATGCGACGCAGCAGACGCTAGGGCAATCAAAAATTACAGCCATGCAAGACCGCATTGGTTTAATCAACCCTGCTTGCGCCGTCACATGCATTGACGATTTTGTGACACCAGAAAACTGGTTGTCACTGGTTCCAAATGATGTTGACGTTGTCATTGATGCCTGCGATCAAGTTCATGCCAAAGTAGCAATGGCCGCCTGGGCGATACGACAAAAAAATGCTAAAAAGTTTTTTATCTCGGTAGGTGCGGCAGGCGGTAAGCGCTTGGCCCATTTGGTGGACATTGACGATATATCCCAAACCACCCACGATCCATTGATGGCGCAATTGCGCTATCGCCTACGCAAAGAGCATGCGGCACCAAAGGAGGGTCGAAAAATCGGCGTGAATTGTATTTTTAGTAAAGAAGCAGTTAAACAACCCAACAAAACTAGTGATACAGATTCGACCGATAGCACCTTGAATTGTCATGGTTACGGCTCAGTTGTGAGCGTAACGGCCACGTTTGGGCAGTGTGCCACAGGTTGGGCATTAGATAAATTAGCAAATTTCGCGTACTAATTTTCAAAGTGCTTCAAAGTTGCTAAAAATAACGCTATAATTTGAGGCTGTGCTGCAGTGAATGTAAGTAATCTGCAAAACAAAATGGGACCTTAGCTCAGTTGGTAGAGCAGCGGACTTTTAATCCGTTTGTCGTGGGTTCGACCCCCGCAGGTCCCACCAAATTTAAACCCCGTAAGCAATATGTTTACGGGGTTTTTTGTTGTTGTGGCTATATTGAGTATTAGTATATCAATTTGTTAAATATTTTCATATTTAGTCGCTCTTTTGTGCTTGTCTAATTTGGTTTGCTTTTTGAATATATATTTTTGCCTGTGCTTTTCGGTTGGATTGATCGTAAATAGAGGCCAATTTTTCCAAAACAGCGGCTGAAAAATAACTATTGTTACCTAGCGCTTTCTCCAAAATTGACAGAGCACGTAAATAAAGTTTTTCAGCTGCAGCATTTTGATTTTTCAAGCGGTATAAATCGCCTAAATTGACCAGATCAGTCGCTAAATTGGGGTGTTTGCCGTCTAGTAAAGTTTCGTCAATTTTGATGGCACGCTGCAAAAGTTGCTCTGCTTGATCGAGCAGGCGCTGAGCTGCATAGGTCAAAGCAAGGTTGTTTAGATCCGTGGCGACTTCTGAGCTGTTTATGCCAAACGCCGTTTCGTGGATCGACAACGCCCTTTGGTGCAAAGATTGCGCATCAGCATATTGGGTATCAAAATAAAGTAATAATCCGATATTGTTGAGACTGGTCGCGACGTCTGGGTGGTTAGAACCCAATGCTTTTTCACGAATGGCCAAAGCCCTGTCGTGCAGCGGTTTAGCTTGCGAATAGAGACGCTGTGCGCTGTAAAGCTCTGCCAAGTTGCTGAGGCTGCTGGCCACCAAGGGGTGTGCATTGCCTAATGTTTTTTCACGAATTTCAAGCGCTTGTAAATGCAAAGGCTCAGCTTCAAGGAATTGACCTTGGTAACGATAAAGCTCCGCGATATTATTCATATGGGTTGCTATTAAAGGATGATCCGCTTTGAATGATTTGCTTAATATGTTTTTTGAAAGGGCATAATTTTTTTGTGCTTCGGCATACATGCCTTGCGTACTGTAAGAGCTGGCTAAGTTATTAAATCCGATACCTACTTTAGGATGTTCTGCTCCCAAAGATGTTTCCCAAATCCCTCTTGATTTATCAAAAAGAGGTATAGCTAAATCAAATTTTCCGAGATTACTGTTTAAAACGGCCAGATTATTGATGCTTTGAGCAAGATTGGGGTGATTCAATACGAGCAATTGCTCTTGTAACGCTATAGTTTTTGTAAGCAGAGTTTCAGATTCAACGTATGAACCTTTTAGCAGCATCAACTCAGCTACATACGACAGTACACGAGTACTTTCTGGATGATTTTCACCGACAGTGTTTATTAAAGTTTCACGGGCCGATTGCAATAGAGATTCAGCCTTTTTATAATCACCTGTATCAAGTATCAGCAGCGCTAAGGCTATATCGTTTTGTAATTTAAGGTGCTTCCCATTTTCAGACAATGCTGAAATGCTGTTTGCAGATTCAGAGAGCAACTTCTCAGCTTTTGTATATTGCCCAAGGTCTTGATAAAAACTTGCTAATAGCTTAGAAAAAACGATATTTTCGGTTTGGTTTTTTTGTATATTCTGCTCAAAATACTGATTGCTCGTTTCAAACAGAGTAGAGGCCGAATCATATTTTCCAAGTAGTCTGTATGTATCCGCCAGATACGCATCACTCATCGCGTGTATCACACTATTTTCACCAAATTTGTTTTTGCTCACTTTGGCAGCTAATTGGAACGAAACTATGGCTTGCTGGTAAAGCGCTAGGTTTTGATTGAGCAACCCTAGGCCGATCAAAGATTTAGCGATAGTTGTCGCCATTTCTGAGCTCGACTCAGAGCCTGGCAAAACAGTTAGTGAGGTGAAGATGGCTTTGTAAGTTTCAGCTGCTTTTAAGTAGTTACCTTTTGTATTGTAAATTCGACTTAGTAACTCTTGGCTGGAGAATTTTTGCAACTCAGTACCATCATTTTTAGCTTGCTCTAATGCGTTTGAGGCTAAAGCGAATGCTTTGTCATAGTCAAGAGCATCAAAATGCTTGCTTGCATTCTCTAAGTTGTTGTTCCATTCGCTGAGTCCCGCAGATGTAGTGCTCAGCTGTATTTGTTGTTTTGATTTTAGTATTAAGAAAGTTCCAATAATCAAACCAATGACAACAAGAGCTAGTGCAATTAATTTAATATTTTTTGTGTTTAAAAATAATTTATTTGATTTTCTATTTCGACTGATCAATCGTTTTAATTCTGCTATCACTTCAATGAAAAAAACAGCGCATAGTTGATTGATGATTTCAAGAAGCTTTAAAAATTTATTCATAAATATTAAATTTTAGATAAAAATGAAATAAGGTT
>Ga0114940_10000931_pt1 | contig 11510 bp, 8 predicted proteins | sample ColdCreekSource_FD_87195 | JGI IMG/M metagenome (GOLD analysis project Ga0114940, IMG submission 87195) | Groundwater microbial communities from Cold Creek, Nevada to study Microbial Dark Matter (Phase II) - Cold Creek Source | ecosystem: Environmental > Aquatic > Deep subsurface > Groundwater ... | reverse complement strand
GAAATCAAGGTTGCTGAAATCAAGCTAGAAAACGGCGATATAACTCTACGGGAGTTTATCCGTACCTTAGCTAAGTCTGATACCTTCCGTAATCTGTATTGGACATCTTTGTATGTAGTTAAAGCGGTGGAATATATTCACCGTCGTCTTTTGGGTCGTCCTACCTATGGCCGCCAAGAAATCAACAAATACTTTGATATCTGTTCCAAGCAAGGTTTTTATGCCCTAGTGGATGCCATCATCGACTCCCCAGAGTACTCAGAAGCCTTTGGGGAAGATACAGTTCCTTACGAACGCTATCTAACGGCAGGGGGTCTGCAACTACGGAAAGCACGCCCAGGAGCTATTCAAGAAGGCATCGGTGCAAAAGTTGAGCAAAATTCTACACCTCGCTTTGTCGAGTTGGGTCAGATTAGTTCTTTCCGCACTGCCCCTGAAGTCCAGCAGAAAATAGCCCAAGGAGTTAGCGCCCAGAGGGTTCAAAGCAAGATCTTCAAGCTTACTACTACCGTGGATAAAGTTGCCTTGAAGAACCTCGTCAGGGCTGCTTATCGTCAGGTGTTTGAGCGAGATATCAATCCTTATGTGGTACAGACTCAATTTGCCGTCTTAGAAAGCCGTTTGGGTAATGGAGAAATCAATCTCAAAGAATTCATCGAAGGCTTGGGTTGTTCTGAGCTATACCTCAAGGAATTTTATACTCCTTATCCCAATACCAAAGCGATCGAACTGGGAACGAAACATTTCTTGGGTCGGGCTCCAGTTAACCAAAAAGAGATTCAGAAGTACAACAAAATTTTGGCTTCTCAGGGTCTTAAGGCTTTTATCGGTGCAATGGTTAACAGTATGGAATATGTCCAGGTGTTTGGTGAAGATACGGTGCCTTACCGTCGCTTCCCAACTCTGCCTGCGGCTAACTTCCCCAACACAGAGAAGCTCTATAATCGCTTGACGAAGCAAAACAGCGAAATTGTTGTGCCTAGTTTTGATGCGGTTAAAGCTACTTCCAGATAGCTTGGGGAATTATCCCTGTAAGATAGTAAGACAAGACTGTTAGAGAGTTTGCTATTTTCAGTCTTGTCTTCTGGTGCAGCAGAATTAAATTTCGTATTAAATTCTGTTAAGTAAAGACAATTAACTGCAACAAAATATCGGATTATAGTTAGGTTGGGCAATTGCTACAGCAAGAATATGGCAAATTGGTTTTGACAAGTTGCAATACTAATTCGTAGCAAAAAACTAGAAACTAGGTGGCAAAACAGAGTAATCTATAACCTAGGGGGATATTAGCAGGAGCAAGAGTTAGGTCGTTGAAAATAAGCCTAATTCAAGCAGCGTTATTCAAGGCAATTTTCTCGTTAATAATGGCGAGAAAAGCAACTGATAACGACAGTAAAACTGACAGTCCTGATCAAGCCAAAACTACCGATAAAAAGGTAATTTATTCATTAATTTCATAATCATTGGGAGGAATCCATCGATGAGTATAGTCACGAAATCCATCGTGAACGCAGATGCCGAGGCTCGCTACTTGAGTCCTGGTGAACTAGACAGAATCAAATCTTTTGTAACTAGTGGTGAAAGCCGTTTACGTATTGCTCAAACTCTAACTGAGTCTCGCGAGCGTATTGTTAAGCAAGCTGGCGACCAACTTTTCCAAAAACGTCCTGACGTTGTTTCCCCTGGCGGTAACGCTTACGGCGAAGAAATGACTGCAACTTGTTTGCGTGACATGGACTACTACCTACGCCTAATCACTTATGGTGTAGTAGCTGGCGACACAACTCCAATTGAAGAAATTGGTTTAGTTGGTGCGAGAGAGATGTACAAGTCTTTAGGTACTGACGTTGGTGCAATGGCGCAAAGTATCCGCGAAATGAAAAATGTAGCTACTTCAATGATGTCTGGTGATGACACCTCTGAAGCCGCTACCTACTTCGATTATGTAATCGGAGCTATGCAGTAGTAGGCAACGCCTGACTGCTAATTTAACTAGTAACAAATTTTTTCAAAAACACACTAACTTATCAGTGTTAAACAGTTTAAGACTCGGTAAGATAAGGAAATAAAACTATGCAAGACGCAATTACCTCTGTAATTAATTCGGCTGACGTACAAGGCAGATACCTCGATGGTGCTGCGATGGACAAGCTCAAAAGCTATTTTCAAACTGGTCAATTAAGAGTCCGTGCTGCTAGCGTAATTAGTGCTAATGCAGCTAGCATCGTCAAAGAAGCAGTAGCAAAATCTTTGCTCTATTCTGATGTAACTCGTCCTGGTGGCAACATGTATACTACTCGTCGCTATGCGGCCTGTATTCGTGACCTAGACTACTATCTTCGTTACTCTACTTATGCCATGTTAGCTGGAGATCCCTCCATCCTCGATGAGCGAGTATTAAACGGCTTAAAGGAAACTTATAATTCCTTAGGAGTTCCTGTTTCTTCTACTGTTCAAGCAATTCAAGCAATGAAAGAAGTAACCGCAAGCTTGGTTGGCGCTGATGCTGGCAAAGAAATGGGTGTCTACTTCGATTACATCTGCTCTGGCTTGAGCTAGTTCAAGGGAGTAAAGCTGAAGTTATAAAATAGCGATTGAACGACCTCCACGGACGCGTCTCCAGGCGCTTATCCGAAGGCGTATCCTTTAGGGATTGGTGATCGCACAAATTCGGGAAGTCTAGAGTGAGTGCTAGTTCCAACAAAGCTTAGTTTTTCGAGCGCGAAAGAAAAGTAAGTTTAGGCGAGATCTAGTATTGACTTCTGACTCCCGAATTTTGGTATTTTGGGATTAGATTCAGGCATTCTCTCAAGAGATCCATCAGCTAATTATTTTTGATCCAGCCTTTTGGCACAGCAAAGCAACAAAGTTTAGTACAGGAAAATTTAACTTTTTTATTTAATAGGGAGAATTATCTCATGCGTATGTTTAAGGTGACGGCTTGTGTTCCCAGTCAAACCAGAATTCGCACTCAAAGAGAATTGCAAAACACTTTTTTTACTAAGCTTGTACCTTACGATAGTTGGTTTCGTGAGCAGCAACGCATTATGAAGATGGGCGGTAAAATCATCAAAGTAGAGTTGGCAACTGGTAAGCAAGGTATGAATACAGGCTTGTCCTAAAACTGTCCTCGATCATATTTCAGTCCGAAGGGGTCTAGCTGACCTCTTTTTTTCTTTGCTGGACGCTATTTTCTTAGCTTTGTGGTAGAGATAGAGCCAGTTACTATCGAAGCAAAAAATCAGAGTGTAGGTATTGATATCGTCGCTTGGCTAGAGTCATTAGCCTTCAAGGTTGGCGAGAGTTCAGAACCATGTGTGAGGCTAAATCAGATAAATTTAACCGCGATTTTCGAGTAATTAGTAGATGGGAGCCTACGAGCCAAATTTGCTCGGATTGTGGTTTTAAATGGGGGAAACTCAATCTATCAGTTCGTTCGATTTTGTGCCTTAATTGCGGAGCCGAACATTGCCGAGACGGGAACGCCAGTCGTCGAATCGAACAAGTCGGGACAGGGCATTGCCACGACTTTAAACGAACACAGAGAGACAGTAAGACTACCGAGGTAGCTTGACTCAGTGAAGTGTTAAGAATCCTCGTGCGTTCACGCCGAGGAGTATGTCAATGACCTACTTATTCAATTCAGCTAAATCATCTGCTACCTTTAAAAGGCAAAAAAATTAATATCAGATTTAACCTTAGTGAAAACTAAAATTGTCAAACAATATCTGAGTTATTTCATTCCTTTCGTTGCGCCTGAAATTAAATTCTGGACTTGGGAAGCCCGCCTCTTAAACTGGTTAACTTGTGTCTGGTTAATTATCGGTTTAGTGACCCTAATGTCTGCCTCCTATCCCGAAGGAATGGTCAATAACAATGATGGGCTGTATATTTTTAAACGTCAGATGATTGGGGTAGTTGTGGGCATTATCGGATTTAACCTAGTGTCTCGCTTGCCGTTAACCAAAACCATTAAGATTGCCCCCTTGATGGTGTTAATTTTTTTGATGCTAATTTTTGGCACTTTAATCCCTGGTTTAGGTAAGACTACTATGGGAGCAAGTCGCTGGATTGCCATTGGACCCTTTTCTGTGCAGCCCTCAGAATTAATCAAACCCTTTTTGGTACTTCAAGCAGCATATCTGTTTTCCCGCTGGGGTAAACTGTCAACTAAAGTACGAATGACCTGGTTGATTGTTTTTACTTTAGTGTTAGCAGGAATTTTGAAGCAGCCAAACTTAAGTACCACGGGATTATGTGGCATGAGCTTGTGGCTGATTGCCCTGGCGGCAGAATTGCCCCTAAGCCAGTTACTAACGGTATCAGGAGGAGGATTAGCCATCGCCAGTCTGAGTGTTGCCCTCAATCCCTATCAATTAGATCGGATCACTTCTTTTCTCGATCCTTGGCAGGACTACCACAATAAAGGATATCAACTGATTCAAAGCTTACTGGCGATCGCTTCAGGGGGTTTTGGCGGGTCAGGATATGGACTTTCTCAACAAAAATTATCATTTCTGCCGATTCGCTCCACTGACTTTATTTTCGCCGTCTATGCCGAAGAATTTGGCTTTATTGGATGCTTACTGCTGCTATTGTTAATTATTGGCTATGGCACTTTAGCCTTGAGAGTTGCGATCAAGTGTAATCAAGAGCTTCCGCGACTAGTGGCGGTGGGAGCGATGGTATTTATTATTGGACAGTCATTAATTAATATTGGTGTTGCTACAGGCTCTTTGCCCACCACTGGCTTGCCCCTACCTTTTTTTAGCTATGGCATCAATTCTATTATTGCTTCATTATTGTTGGCGGGGTTATTAGTCCGTGTGGCGAGGGAAAGCAACACCACTAGGGTGATTAACCTTAAGCAGAGTGCATCTGTTCAACCTACTTTTTCTAGCCGCTAAAACATGACTAAATAATGGCTGTACAATAGGACATTCAATAATGATAATGATTAAGTCATGGGAAGCTAGAAGCTAGAAGCTAGAAGCTAATCAAACGACCATAGACCTTCCTAGCCACCAAATTCTGAGAAAGTAATGCACCTGCCAGGCACGATTATTGATAATCGATATCAGATTATTCAAAAGTTAGGTCAGTCAGAAAGGGAAAAAACCTATCTGGCAAAAGATTTACAGGCTATGGTCGATACCAGGTGTATCGTCGAACAGTTAGACTTTGGCGGTGAAAATGAAACAAATTGGCAAATTATCCAACAATATCTGTTAAATGAAGTCGCCATCCTGGCTAGACTGGGAGATCATCCCCAAATTCCCCAGATATATCATCACTTTAGCGAAGCCCAACAGTTTTACCTCGTTCGTGAATATATAGATGGCGATCATCTTCAACAAGAAGTTGAACGTAAAAAGTTTGATGAAGCCAGTACGATTTATTTAATTCAGGATGGGTTGCGTATTCTCGATTTTATTCACAAAACCAATGTGATTCATGGGGATGTTCAACCGATTCACCTAGTTAAACGGAAGCAGGATCAACTTTATCTGTTAATTAGTTTTGGCGCACTACGTAAAATTGAAGCCTCGGAAATCAACCTTCAGGGAGAGCTAATTGTCAATCAAGACTTTGGCAACTTCATTTATGCCGCTCCAGAACAGAAAACTGGAGAATCTTACTTTAGTAGTGATCTATATGCTCTGGGGAGAAGTGCAGTCTATACCTTGACAGGTCGATCGCCCTTAGAATTAGAACAGACTAAAGTTGACTGGCGATCGCAATGTCAGATTAGCGACAAATTAGAGACAATCCTCACGAAGATGATGTCCCCCGCAGTGGAACACCGATACGATTCTGCTTTAGCAGTGCTACAAGATTTACGACCATTACTCAAAATCAAGCAGTTAGTGGGGGGACGCTATTCCATCACAGGCTACTTAGGGGGAAATGAGGGGGTTGAGACTTATCTTGCCAAGAATCTGCGCCGTCAATATCAATCTCCCTGCCTGATCAAGCAAATTGAACTGCTTCATGGGGATGATCAAAGTAAGATTCAACTTGAGCGGCGTTTTGCCGAAGAACTGTCAGCTTTAGAAAGGTTAGGGCATCATGAGCAGATTCCCCAGCTATGGGATCATTTTGAAGAAAATGACGAATTTTACCTGGTTCACGAATATATTCAGGGCAAAAGCCTGGCTCAGAGGATTACCCAGCAGGATCTGACCACTCCGCAAATAATTCAGATCTTCGATAGTACTTTATCTGCTCTCCAGTTTATTCACGAAAATCGGCTGATTCACCGCAATATTAAACCGTCAAATTTAATCATTCGGGAACTAGATCAGCAGGTGATTGTCACTGATTTTGGCATTTTGCACGAAATCAAAACCCGTACCAATTTATCGGTCGATCATCATCGCTCTGATCGCCAAAATTATTGGCCTCCTGAACAGGCTGCGGGAAGACCTACTATTAGCAGCGACCTTTATGCCTTGGGCATGACAATAATTGAGGCATTGACAGGAACTAAACCTGGTAAGTTCACTAGAGAACAGACGGGTAAGTTGCTATGGTCGCAAAATCTGGCTCTAGACCGCCGTTTAATCAAAATTATCGATAAACTGATTCAGTTAGATTTAGGACAGCGATATCCCTCAGCAGCAAAAGTTCTACGGGAGCTACGAAAAATCAACAGCCATGGCAGTTTGAATCCTCAGCCAGCCAAAACTCAACTGCAAGACTTAAAGACCGTTAATCGCCAAAGAAGATCGAGTTTACCCCTACTCATTGGTTTATTAGGAATAATCTGCTTGCTGGGCAGTATTGAATTTGCTTTTCCCATCCTCCGACCATTCTACTATCGGTATCAGGGAGAGAAACTCTTGCTCCAAGAACCCCAAACTGCCCTGGATAAATTTACCCAAGCCATTCAACTCAAACCTCAGAGTTGGCGAGGGTGGTTAGGCAAAGGAGATGCTCTCACCAAGATGGAACGCTATCCCCAGGCGTTGGAGGCTTACCAACAGGCAACAAAGCTCAATTCTACTAGTAGCGTTGCCTGGAAGCAGCAGGGAGATGTTTTATTCCGTTTAGACAACTTCACCCCAGCGATCGCTGCCTATAACCAAGCTTTGGAGCTAGAACCCACCGCAGCAGAAGTTTCTAACCGCAAAGGACAGGCTTTATTCCAACTTCAGCAATATGAAGCGGCTTTGGTGATGCAGGATGCAGCTTTGGCTAGGGAGCAACTCAACCCACAGTTTTTAAGCGATCGCGCCGAGACATTACTCCAGCTAGGACAATATGATGAGGCGTTGGGACTGTTTAATCAGGTTCAGACCATTGAACCGAACAATATTAAGCTGTGGCAAAATAAGGTTTTAGTCTTAGAGGCTTTAAACCGTCCTCAAGAGGCGGAACAAGTCCGTCGAGAAGTCAATAATAACTACATTAAAATTTTGCAGCAACAACCCCAGAACGTCTCAACTTGGATTGCCCAAGGAGATTTTTTGGCTGCCACCCAAATGTACAGTAAGGCAGTGGCAGCTTATGACCAGGGAATTAAATTAATGCCCGACAGCTATGGTGCTTGGCTAGGGAAGGGTCAAGCTTTAGCCCAACAAGGTCAAGGACAAGAGGCTTTAGTGGCTTTAGACCGCACCCTGCAAATCTATCCTCAATCCTATCGAGCTTGGCAGGGAAAAGGTTTAGTCTATCAACAACAAAATAATCTGACTCAGGCGATCGCCAGTTATGATCGAGCAATAGTTATTAACCTTGATGATGCATCTTTATGGCGCGATCGCGGCATCACCTTAAATCTCCAAAAACAATATACCCAGGCGATCGAGTCTTTAACTAAAGCCACAAAACTAAGTCCTTACAATGTGCGAACCTGGCAAGAATTAGCGATCGCCTGGTCGGCTCTTGGCAAAGATAATCTAGCCCTCTCAGCGATCGATCAAGGACTAAAATACTATGGTCAAGATGCTAGTTTGTGGAGCTTAAAAGGTCTAGTCCAGACAAGAAATGGTCAGTATAACGAGGCTTGTGTAACCTATCGTCAATCTCTGGCTCAGGAAGTTAAGTCAGAAACCATCAAAGATGCCATGAATCAGTTGGGCTGTCGGCTTAATTAGGTCGGAGTTCGCCCTGTCAACTGTTGATACCAACAGGTGACGCGTTTTGGGTGGGAAGCTTCCCACCCAAAAGCCGTCACAATAAACAAAGCTAGAAGCTAGAGGCTAGAAGCTAGAAGCTTTTAATAAATTTTTCTAAACTTCTTCCTGGCTATTTTGTCTTTCGATTGTGGCGATCGCAGCGTTAATTGCTGCCAATCGCGTCTCTAGATCGTCGCGCATGGATTTAAGAAACTTGAGTCTACGTTGTCTCCAGCTTAAAGCTGAATTAGATTCGGGATTAAAACAAGACTGGCACCAATGAAAAAACATTTTTTGCTCTCCAGATAAAGTGTTTACTTTATTTTCTCTACAATCTATTCTAAGTTCTTTGACCAGTTCATAGGACAACATCTTGGTTAATCGAGACAAGATTAGCGATCGCATCCTTTCCTTTGGCTGATTTCCTCTGTCGAGAGGAAGCGCTTCCCTATATAAAAATTAATTCATTTTGAGCAACTACTTAACTTGATACTCCATAAGTCCAAAGGAAATTCATTAACACTAAATACAGGAGATTTATATACTCGTTGAAATATAATCTGTGGATCATGATTTAATTTTTGGGTTAATTGTTTAGTTGGTTTCAATAGAAATATATGATCGAATTGATCATTAAATTTTTCTAAGTATAAATGCAAGTTATCTTGAAGAATAATTACTTTATATTTAACTTCAGGTATTGAAGAATAAGCTACAGATACAGCATCCATTAGTTCCGTAGATTCCACCATGACTAAAGCCGAATTATGCTGATTAATTATTTTGGCGATCGCAGGATTATTAACATTTCTCCCCTTTTGATAAAAAGGTGACAGGCTCAGATTTCGCACATTAGAAAAAATGCCTAGCAAGAGAAAAGCGATGATCGTTAACTGCCAAAATTTCGGTTGTTGATTATTTTGATTATTTAGTTTGCAGCCTAAAGTATAGGCAACGGCAATGATGATCCCTAATTGCAGCGGAATTAAATATCTAGGGGTAGTGGAACTCTGACCTTGGTTAACAATATCTGCCAGCAGTAAAGGGAGAGGCAGAGCCAGCATCATACAGATAATATAGAGCCAGCGATCGCGATTAGTCTTACTAATTAAATAATAAACAGAATAGGCTGACAAACTTAAGATGCCAATGGCTACTAATGCACCAATAATAGTTGTCCAGTCCAGATAAATATATTTGGTTAATAAGTATCCAATCATCGAAATGAATAAGCATAAGGTGAACTTGGCTAGTTTATTTTTCCAGCGCGGACAGATTTTTATACCCCCTAGTAAAACAATTACAATAATCACTAAAGCACTAGCGATTTGAATGGGATTAGAATTTTGTGACAGAGGTAAATCACCAAAAATCAATAAATTTGTGCCAATATAAACCGCAATAATATCGGCGACACTAAAATTATCTCTCATCCAACTAGTATTATTGTGGAGTAAATCTAAATGATTAATAATCACCCAGATCCAAGGAGAAAAAGCCAGCAAAGAAATACTCAAGGATATTAGATAATGTTTAATTATAGATAGTCTTTGCTTAGTAAGATTTAACAGTAAATATATGCCTTGAAAAAAAGCAATATAACTAGAAAATAATGAAGTATATAAACTAAGAATTAAGCACAAGCTATAGATTAACCATGCTGATTTAGTATTTAACCTGATAGCGCGCCAAAAACTAGCCCCTATTAAGAGAATGCTCACTGTCCAAAGACTATAGGGACGAGCTTCCTGAGCATATGCTACATAAAAGGGTGAAATACTCATGATCCCCACAGCTAACCAGCTAATCTGCGATCGCTTAAATAATTCTTGACAGAGCCAATATATGCAAGGCAAACAGAGCAAACTAAAAACAATCGAGAAACTTCTCATGATCGCGATCGAGTTCCCCCCGTACTTTCCCCAATACTGCATCCACAATCTAGTCAGCACAAAGTAAAGAGGAGCATGTTCTGGGCTTTTAGTTAGGGCATCGAGACTATCACTAAATGTTCGCTCTGAATTTATAGTTTGATATGATAGCAAGATCTTGCGATCGACTACTCCTTGCTGCAATAAATCATCAGTAACTTGGGGAATCGTGTAACCAGAAACTCGCACCGCCGTCGCTACTTCATCGACCCAAAATACCTTGTTTGACAAGTTACTCAGACGAAAAAAAAAGCCCAACAACATTACAGTTATTATGAGAAAAACTGAAACCATCTTGGATATTTGTAAGAAATTTTTGTGAGACATTAAATATTAGTAGAGCTAAAATATAGCAATTCTTTAGTCAAAACAAATTATAGTTTTAGAATTAAATACTTAGAGTTAAATAATGCCATCAATACTTCTTAAACAGCAAGGTGCAGCTAATAAAAATAACATCTATCATGGTGCAATACTAATCTTGACGGTGATGTTAACAATGTTGCGATTAGGCTCCGCCTCCGCTTCGCAACCGCCTTTGGAAGCAAAAGCTCAGGAGATAAGTTCCACAGTTCCAAGTCATCTATTTCCATTCTTGTTTCAGCAGGAAACCTCAGAACCTCAACAACAGAAAGACTTACAAAATTCTACTAACCCTACTAACCCTACTAACCCACCTCCTACTCCTCAATCATCCCCCAGACAACAGGAACAGAGAGATTCCCCCAACACCGTGCTATCAACAGAAACAACTTTTGGCACAAAAGGACAAAAATACTGGTATGCCCAGGGTGCAGCAGCAACCACCCTAGATCGAGAAGAGGCTTTTCCCCAACGTTTTGCCTTAGCAGGGGCGGGATTATCTAAATTTTTGTTTGATGGACACAGTATAAATTTAGAGTTAAACAGCATTTATTTTAGCCAGCCTGATGATGATGCTTTAGGTTTGAACCTGGCTTTGTTGATGCGTTGGCATTTTCTCCGTAAGTCTAACTGGACGCTATTTGTGGATGGTGGTGCTGGAGTAATGGGGACTACTAGTGATGTTCCCAGTAAAGGAGCTAGCTTTAACTTTACTCCCCAAGCTGGTGCTGGAGTTAGTATTAAGCTCAAGGAACAACGGCAACTGATGCTGGGTTTACGCTGGCATCATATTTCCCATGCTGATCTATTTGGGGCAAATCCTGGCAGAGATAGCCTGATGGGCTATGTCGGTGTACAGTTTCCTAGATAAATAGCTCTTCGTTTCAAACTAATTGTCACCTCGTAAAGCGATCGCTTTTATTTTCAACTGCAATTTATTCGTTACAATTGCAAACTGTTTCATCTCCACAGGATTTACTATGATTTTTACTTTCGAGAGAATGTCTCAAAAATGGCAGCTTTTTCTCTTAGCCTTCTGTACTATGCTGTTTTTGATTTTTGGCGCAGCGTTTAAATTAGGGGATAGTTCTCTAGT
>Ga0114940_10000930_pt1 | contig 11560 bp, 13 predicted proteins | sample ColdCreekSource_FD_87195 | JGI IMG/M metagenome (GOLD analysis project Ga0114940, IMG submission 87195) | Groundwater microbial communities from Cold Creek, Nevada to study Microbial Dark Matter (Phase II) - Cold Creek Source | ecosystem: Environmental > Aquatic > Deep subsurface > Groundwater ... | reverse complement strand
GAATCTTGTCATAACTAACTCTATGACTAATAGTACCTTGAAGGAAGTTCTTTCTACCCTACAGGGTCTAGAGAAGCCTACACTGTATTCGATAGAATCAGTGTAGGTACATCACAAGAGAAAAATAAATATAAAGAGATGTCAAAATTAGGAAGACGGAAATTTTTACTTTACGGCTCTACAGGAGTAGTCGCCAGCTTACTGTTAAAAGGTTGCGCTCAAGGAAGTGATACTGGTACTGGTGATCCCGCCTCAAGCTCTGATACGTCTGATGCTGCGCCCGCTGCGACGGGTGATGGTATCAAAGTTGGGATTTTGCATTCTCTCAGCGGTACGATGGCAATCAGCGAAACCACGGTCGTAGATGCAGAAATGCTAGCAATTGATGAAATTAATGCTGCTGGAGGAGTTTTAGGTAAACAAATTATACCCATCAAAGAAGATGGCGCTTCTGATTGGCCAACTTTTGCTGAAAAAGCCGCTAAATTAATTGATAACGATAAAGTAGTTACCGTCTTTGGTTGCTGGACTTCTTCTAGCCGCAAAGCCGTATTGCCCGTATTTGAATCTAAAAAACATATGCTGTGGTATCCCGTCCAATATGAAGGACAGGAATGCTCTAACTATGTTTTCTATACAGGAGCAACTCCAAACCAACAAATTGAACCAGCAGTAGATTGGTTGCTCGAAAATAAAGGTAAAGACTTTTTCTTAGTTGGTTCGGATTATGTATTCCCTCGTACTGCCAATACTATTATTAAAGAGCAACTAGCAGCCAAAGGCGGTAAAACTGTCGGAGAAGATTACTTACCTTTGGGCGATACAGAAGTTACGGCAATTATTACCAAAATTAAAGTTGCTTTACCTAATGGCGGTGTAATTTTTAACAGCCTCAATGGTGATAGTAATGTATCTTTCTTCAAACAGATGCAGGGAGCAGGATTAGAGCCAGATAAATATCCCGTAATGTCTGTAAGTATTGCCGAGGAAGAAGTTAAGCAAATTGGTAAAGAATATCTTGTTGGTCACTATGCATCTTGGAACTATTTCCAAACCGTAGAAAGTCCTGAAAATGATAAATTTGTTAAAGCCTTTAAAGCTAAATACGGTGAAGAGCGAGTTACCAACGACCCGATGGAAGCTGCCTATATTATGGTTTATCTGTGGAAGCAAGCAGTAGAAGCAGCAGGAACTACTGATATTGAAGCAGTACGTAAAGCGGCAGTTGGTCAAGAGCTGGCTGCACCAGAAGGAAAAGTTAAATTGCTCCCTAACCACCATATTTCTAAAACTGTCCGTATTGGTCAGGTTAGAGATGATGGACTATTTGACATTGTTTCTTCTAGCGAAGGCGCAGTCGATCCTGTTCCTTGGAATCAATACGTCAAAGAAACTAAGGGTTTTGCTTGTGACTGGACTGACCCTAATAAAGGCGGTAAATATAAGGTTTAAAGGTACATTTTGAACACTATTAAAATAACTGGTGTTCTATGATGTCCGCAAGTTTAGGGGCGAAGGACTCTTCTCCCCTACGATAATTGATCTTGTTTTCCTCGTCCATTCTTGGCTTCAATCGTTTAAACGTATTAATGGAAGTATTAATTCTCAAGTGTCTGCATTAATAGAAGGTTTATTTAACGGTATTAGTATTGGTTCTGTATTGCTAATTGCTGCTTTGGGATTGGCAATCGTATTTGGACTAATGGGTGTGATTAATCTCGCTCATGGTGAATTGATGATGTTGGGTGCATATACAACTTTTGTTGTCCAGAACGTCTTTAAATTATTTGGTGAACCCTGGTTTGATTTTTATATTGTGGTCGCAATTCCCATCGCTTTTTTGATAGCGGCAGTGGCGGGAATGATCCTGGAAAGAGGGGCGATCCGCTTTCTGTATGGGCGACCATTGGAAACTCTACTGGCTACTTGGGGAGTCAGTTTGATTTTACAACAGTTAGTTAGAAGCGTTAACTGGCTGTTAGTAATTTGCCTGGGTGTCTTATGTCTCTTGTTTTTTGGGGGGATAACTACGCTCGGGCGCCGTGAGAATTGGGAGATAATTAGAGTCAGAGCGATCGCATTTTTATTACCCATTGCGATCGCAATTGCGATCGCAATGGGCTTTTTGTTAAACAAAATTACCGCCCTAACTAAACCCTGGTTCAGTGCCAGAAACGTGGATGTTACCGCCCCCGCTTGGTTACGGGGAGGAGTTGAGGTATTAGGTTTTCAAATGCCCTATGTGCGTTTATTTATTATTGCTCTAACTATTATTTGTCTCATCGGTGTTTATTGGTTTTTACATCGTTCGGCTTGGGGCTTAAGGATTCGCGCAGTTACCCAAAATCGCACTATGAGTTCTTGTTTGGGTATTCCCACTGCTAAAGTAGATGCTTTAACTTTTGCGCTTGGGTCAGGATTGGCAGGAATTGCAGGTTGTGCCGTTAGTCTATTGGGTTCTGTTGGCCCTAATACGGGTCAAAATTATATTATTGATACTTTTATGGTAGTAGTTGTCGGAGGCGTGGGGAACTTACTGGGTACAGTTGTCGCCGCGATGAGTATTGGTATTTTTAATTATCTGATTGGTTCGGGAACTTTAGCGTTATTCTTAACTTCTATAGATGCTTCAAAACCTTTGATCGATTTCTTTCTCTTTTTTGCTACTAGCAGCATGGCAAAAGTAATGGTGTTTGCTTTAATTATTACTTTCTTGCAAATTAAACCTGCTGGACTATTTCCTCAAAAGGGAAGAACTGCTGAATTGTAATTGAATGAGCAAGGAACAGAAGATGAACTTGGAAATAGAAACTGGTATTCAAACTAAGCAAAGAAAGCGTAAAAATAAATTACTCGAAATAGGATTGATCTTGGCATTTGTAATTATTTTGGCGGTAATTCTGCCTATTGTATTACCTGCTTTTCGGTTGCGTCTTGTGGGTCGCTTTTTGTCTTTGTCTATTGTTGCTTTAGGCATAGACTTGATTTGGGGTTATACGGGATTATTAAGTTTGGGTCACGGTATATTTTTTGCTTTGGGCGGCTATGCTTTAGCTATGCATCTGAATTTGCAATTACCTGAAGGAAAACTACCAGACTTTTTTACTCTTTATGGTGTTAAAGAATTGCCCTGGATTTGGCAACCTTTTTATTCTTTACCAGTGACAATCATAGCCTTGATTGTTATTCCTGGAATTGTCGCGGGGATCCTAGGTTATTTAGTATTTCGTAATCGGATCAAAGGAGTTTATTTTTCGATTTTAACTCAAGCAGCTTTATTAGTTTTCTTTAACTTTTTTAATGGTCAACAGGAATTAATTAACGGCACTAATGGCTTAAAAACTGATACTGAAACTATCTTCGGAGTACTAGCTAGTTCTGCTAATGCTCAACGTGCTTTTTACCTTTCAACTGTTATCTGTTTAGTGCTAATTTATGGTCTTTGTCGTTGGTTAACTACTGGACGTTTCGGTAGATTGCTAATGGCAATCCGAGATGACGAAACTAGGGTTAGATTTTCAGGTTATAATCCCACAGGATATAAAGTTTTAGTATTTGCTATTTCAGGTGCGATCGCAGCAATTGCAGGAGCATTATATACAGTACAAACTGGAATTATAACTCCTAGTATTATGCAAGTTGCCTTTTCAATTGAGATGGTAATTTGGGTAGCAGTGGGCGGCAGAGGAACTTTGATCGGCGCAATTCTTGGTACGTTATTAGTTAGGCTAGCACAAACATTTTTAAGCGAAAGATTTCCCGAAATCTGGTTATTTTTTCAGGGAGCATTATTCTTAATTGTAGTTACAGTTTTACCTGATGGTATTGTTGGTTGGTGGCAAAATAATGGCTGGGGAAAATTGCGATCGCTTTTCGGATTTCGCGATCGCTTGGCTACTTATCCCAGCATCGAAATAGATCCAGATGTGCAACAAGAAAGAGAACAAATAACAGGCAACAAGGATTGAGGTTTAGCTTAAATTTTAGCAATGAATGAACAGTCAACCATCGACAAAATCTTAGAAATTGAAAATTTAACCGTTAGCTTTGATGGTTTTAAAGCACTTGATAACTTGAACTTTAGTATGAATACTGGAGAACTCCGAGTTATTATTGGTCCGAATGGAGCAGGTAAAACTACTTTTTTAGATGTAATTACTGGCAAAGTTCAGCCAACTCAAGGCAGAGTATTATTCAAAGGTAAAAATATTAAAAAATTACCAGAATATCAAATCGCTCGCTTGGGAATTGGTCGGAAATTTCAAACTCCTAGAGTATATTTAAATCTAACTGCTAAAGAGAATTTAGATTTAGTTTCTAACCACAATAAAAATGTTTTACCGACTTTGTTTGCTCGTCCTAACTCGGGTGAAAAAAGAACAGTTGCAGGGTTATTAGAAACTATTGGCTTAGATACTAAAGCTAATTTATTAGCAAATTTATTATCTCATGGTGAAAAACAACGCTTAGAAATTGGAATGTTAGTTGCTCAATCACCCGATTTATTGTTAGTAGATGAACCAGCGGCAGGGTTGACCGATGAAGAAACAGAAAATATAGGTGCATTATTACTTTCTTTAGCCGAAAGTCATTCAATTATTGCGATCGAACATGATATGGAATTCGTACGTCAAATTGCCAACGATAAGGTAACAGTATTGCATCAAGGCGCATTACTCTGCGAGGGAACAATGGACGAGGTGCAAAATGACCCCCGCGTTATTGAAGTTTATTTGGGACAGACACCAGAAGACGGTAATTATTAATCAGTAATCTGTCAATAGCTAATCAAAAATGATCAATCAACAACCAACAAATTTAATGTTGCAAGTTAGCAACCTCAATGTCTATTACGGCGAGAGTCATATTTTACGTAACGTAGATTTAAGCGTACCTCCAGGACAAATGGTATGTCTAATTGGACGTAATGGAGTGGGCAAAACTACTTTGCTGAAAACTGTAATGGGATTACTCAAACCCCGCATCGGAAATATAGTTCTTGCTGACCAAAATATAACTAAATTATCACCAGATCGCAGGGCGAAAATGGGCATCGGCTATGTACCCCAAGGAAGAGAAATTATTCCCCGCATTTCGGTCAAGGATAATTTATTACTAGGTTTAGAAGCACGTCCTCAAGGCAGAAAAAGCAATGAATCGATTCCAGATGAAATTTTCGATCTTTTCCCTGTACTAAAAACCATGTTGTCTCGTATGGGTGGAGACTTGAGTGGTGGACAACAACAACAACTTGCGATCGCTCGTGCTTTAATGGGTAAACCACGTTTACTGGTTTTAGATGAACCCACAGAGGGGATTCAGCCTTCAATTATCTTAGAAATCGAAGCCGCAGTCAAACGCATTATCGAAGCGACAGGAATATCAGTATTACTAGTTGAACAGCATTTACATTTTGTGCGTCAAGCAGATAAATATTACGCCATGCAAAAAGGCGGAATTGTTGCTTCAGGCAGTACACAAGAATTAAGTCAACAAGTAATTCAAAAGTTCTTAGCTGTATAAATTATTGAGCGACTAGCCCCCAGTTGCTAGTGGCTAGTCGCTAGTTGCTAAAAATAAAAACTTGACTTTCTGGCGGTCAATAGCATCTAATATTTAGTACCTATGTTCTGAGCGGACATATTAAGCTGTTGCGGTTTTCGCAAAAGGCTTGTTCTCAAAAGCGTACTAAAAGAAAAAGTTATGGAAAGTTTGACCCCAGCCCAGAAACAACTTTACGATTGGCTAATTGAGTATATTCGCACTACTCAACACGCGCCGTCGATTAGACAGATGATGAAAGCGATGAATTTGCGATCGCCTGCACCTGTACAAAGTCGCTTAGAAAGACTGCGTAATAAGGGTTACATCGACTGGATTGATGGCAAAGCTCGTACAATCAAAATTTTACATCAGCCCGATAAAGGATTATCAATTGAAGGAGAAATTGCCGCAGGTGGTCTAGTCGAACCATTTAGTGACGAGAAAACCAGATTGGATTTATCGGATTTATTTTCTCAACCCGATTGTTATGTTTTAAGAGTTGTAGGAGATAGCATGATCGAAGACTTGATCAATGAAGGTGATCATGTCATAATGCGCTCGCTTTCGGCAACAGAAAAAGTTAAAAATGGAGATATTGTCGCCGCTAGAGTTTCTGGACATGGAACAACTCTCAAGCGTTTTTATCAAGAACAAGAAAAAGTTACCCTCAAACCGTCTAATCATAACTATAAACCGATTAAGGTAGAGGCTGACAACGTAGAAATTCAAGGCATTTTAATTGGTGTTTGGCGTTCAGTTGCTTCTAATAACTAATCAAAAATAATGATGAATTAGGAAAGATGAATGGTTAATTAATTCCTAATTAATTAACCATTCATCTTTCAGCACTTATCATTTAAAAATCTCTCATCCTTGCCTAATTCAATTCATGGTTTCTTCTGATTTAACCTTGGCTTTATCTCCATCCTTAAAAACAAAACTGACAGCACCGCTTAAAATAGGATCTATTGAGCTTAAAAGCCGCGTTTTGCAGTCTCCCCTATCTGGCGTGAGCGATCTAGTGTTTCGCCGATTAGTGCGGCGATATGCGCCAAATTCGATGATGTATACCGAAATGTGCGACTCGTTTAGTATAAATGTACTATAAAGTACAGGGACTACTAGCTTGGTTTAGGCGAATGGTTAATAAAAATTAACTAGCTTTCTTTGAACCATGACAACTGAATTATTCCGTGGGAGTACGATAGGAAACAATTCTTATCAAGTCTCTCTCCCCAGGTGTTGGGGGTAAAAGCATATTCCCCAGGGTAGCGATTGGTCATCAATCCCTGAAGCGGGAATAAAAGCGGCTCTGACTGGAAGTCTAATCTGGTCACCTGCAAGCAAGAATCTCATGAGTAGCGAAAGCAAAGTTCCGTCTAAAACACCGTTAATACAAAACAGCCAAATAAGACTGAAAGGCTGTAACCAAAAGGTAATAGGTCAATGAATGGGAATAATATATTTCGGTTATTCCCCAATACCATCCGACCTCGGTGTACAGGAAAAGACATAACCATCGTTACCAGTAAATACCCAAAAAGACTGCCAGGGTATAGCCAAAAGGCAACAGGCAACATAATTGTATTAGATAGGTCTAAATCTAGTACCGACACTAATTTGCCTCGGTGGACAGTCACACTCTAAAAGAATCAAACCAACGGAATATTTGGAACGAGGAAACCCCTCTGTAACTCTCAGTAATGTCGAATAACTGAGAAGTCAACCAAGACGCAAAATCTCCAAATCGGAGGTTACAGAGGGAGTAGGATTCAGTAAAAAGCAAATGCTCGGCTGTAATGGTCGGGATACGCTGACGTACTGACTTTAATCAAGACGATAAAAGAGTAAGTAGCAACGAATATGTCTAATACTGATTTAAAAAATACAGTGGAATGGAACGTGATTAATTGGCGTAAAGTCGAAAAATCTGTGTTTAAGTTGCAAAAACGTATTTATCAAGCCAATATCGATGGCGATGTTAGAAAGTTACGCAAGTTACAAAAGACCCTAATAAACTCCTACTACGCCAGACTAATTTCTGTTAGAAGGGTAACCCAGGATAACTCTGGAAAGAAAACAGCGGGTGTAGATAGAATCAAATCTATCGAACCAAAACAACGCCTAATTCTTGCCCAAAACCTTAAGTTAAAGGACAAATCCAAACCTGTTCGCAGAGTATGGATACCGAAAGCTAATGGTAAAGAACGTCCACTGGGCATACCCACGATGCACGAAAGAGCTTCCCAAGCTCTTGTCAAGGCAGCACTAGAACCCGAATGGGAATCAAAATTCGAGCCTAACAGTTACGGATTCCGCCCAGGAAGAGGCTGCCATGACGCAATAGAGGCAATATTCCTCAATATTAGGTATAAACCTAAATATGTATTGGATGCCGATATTAGCAAGTGCTTCGATAAGATAAACCATTCAAAACTCTTGGAGAAAGTCAATACTTTCCCCAAAGCAAGAAGACAACTTAGAGCATGGCTGAAAGCAGGAATCCTAGACAAAGGAGAAAAAATTTTTCCAGAAGAAGGAACACCGCAAGGGGGAATTTGTTCACCCTTATTAGCCAACATAGCCTTACATGGAATGGAAGAGAGGATAAACGAATATGCGGAAACCTGGGGAGGCTCAGGAAAGAGAAATAAACAATCTATTTCCCTTATAAGATATGCCGATGACTTCGTAATAATGCACGAAAACCAATCCATAGTGAAGAAATGCAAAGAGTTAATCGAAGAATGGTTGTCATATTATGGACTAGAACTAAACCAGGAAAAAACCCAAATAAAACATACCCTCAAAGAATATGAGGGACAAAAACCAGGGTTCGATTTCCTTGGATTCACCATTAGACAATTCCCAGTAGGTAAATACCAATCAGGAAGACTAAATGGTAAAACACTTGGGTTCAAAACCATAATCAAACCATCAGACAAGGCAGTAAAAGGACATTACGAGAAATTAGCAGGAATAATAGACAACCATAAAGCCAAACCGCAACCAGCGTTAATTGGGAAATTAAACCCAATCATAAGAGGATGGTCAAACTATTATAAAACTTCTTGCAGTAAGGAAACTTACTCAAAACTCGAAAACCTTCTATACGGCAAACTAAGAAGATGGACTAACAGAAGACACCCAAACAAATCTAGAACTTGGGTGACAAAGAAATACTGGTGTACTGTAGGAATGAACAACTGGCGTTTCGGATACACAAAAGAAGAAGACCAATATCTACTTCTCCAACATACCGAAACAGCAATTTCCCGACACATAAAAGTGAAAGGAGTAGCCAGCCCATATAACGGAGACACGACTTACTGGGTTTCACGAATGGGTAAACACCCAGAAGTAAAAGCGTCAGTGGCTCGACTCCTGAAGAAGCAAAAGGGAATATGTAATTACTGCAAACTAACTTTCAGACCTGAAGATGTTATCGAAATCGACCACATTGTTCCTCAGAAAGCTGGCGGACATAAATTTAAAGATAATCTTCAGGCTCTACACAAACACTGCCACGATAAAAAGACCAAAGAGGATTTGAAGGCTATACAAGCCTACAAAAACCAAAAAGGATGGGAAAAAGTATTCAAAGAGTTCAAATTCCTCTTCGAGGAATCAGAATGGACTTGGATAAACGACATCCCTACACTGGTCTGAAGGTGTCCAAAGAGGACTTGATTAGAGAGGAGCTGTATGAGGTGAAAGTCTCACGTACAGTTCTGAAGACGAGTCGCCTCGGTGACGAGGTGGCTTAGTTTAACGGTAAGTGCCAAAGAAATATGTCATCTCGCAAAAATGCCAGGGATTATGGAGATTGATCCCCAAGAAAATCCGATTAGCATTCAGCTATTCGACTGTCGCCCAGACTTCATGGCAGAAGCAGCCAGAAAAGCTGTTGCCGAAGGTGCAAACACTATCGATATCAATATGGGCTGTCCTGTTAATAAAATTACCAAAAAGGGTGGTGGTTCTTCTCTGTTGCGTCAACCCGAAGTCGCTGAGGCAATTGTTAAGACAGTAGTTGATGCGGTAGATGTTCCCGTAACTGTTAAAACTCGTCTTGGTTGGAATGATGATGAAATTAATATTATCGATTTTGCCCAAAGAATGCAGGATATGGGGGCGCAGATGCTCACTTTACACGCCCGTACTCGCGCTCAAGGCTACAACGGTAATGCTAGATGGGAATGGATTGCTAAAGTCAAAGAAGTTTTATCAATTCCTGTAATTGCTAACGGCGATATCTTTTCAGTTGAAGCAGCAATCCAGTGTTTACAAGTAACTAACGCCGATGGGGTAATGTGTTCGCGAGGAACTCTTGGCTATCCTTTTTTGGTAGGAGAAATTGATTATTATTTAAAAACTGGTAAGATATTGCCTCTTCCCACAACTATAGAACGCTTGCATTGTGCTAAAGAACATCTATTAGAATTATGGGAGTACAAAGGGAAGCGAGGCATTTTTCAAGCTAGAAAACATTTAGCTTGGTATTGCAAAGGGTTTTCTGGCGCAGCCGAACTTAGGGATCAATTATCTCGTATTGAGAGTTTGGAACAAGGCAATGAATTATTAGATCAGACGATTGAATTGATGAGTAGGGGCGAACCAACCTTCGCCCCTATAAAGGCGGAAAAGTTTTTAAGATGAATCTAAAGGGTTCGGTAAGAAGCATAAACTAATACTAACGTTCCAATTAAAGAACTTAGCGCACCAGTAATATTACCAAGATAAACAACTTTGTTAGACCATGTTCCTGACCAGGATAAGCCTCTATCTCCCACAAAAGGTTCAATAGTGAGTGCGAAGCAGAAACCATAACCCGATATAATATATGCGATCGCGAGTATCCATTTAATCTGGCTATCAACCTGCAAAAATGATAATACTGCTGCCATGCTGACCATCGTAGTCGCTCCCAAAGATAATGCACCGTGAGCTAGTTTCCAAGCTCTAATAATCTCCTCACTTTTCTTTTTAGTAATCGCTATACCATAGGGCATACCGCATAAAAGCCCAATTAGCAGCACAATTGAAGCATTAAATAGAAGATAACGTGCAGAAGTTTCCATAATGTATTTGTTAAACTTGCAGCAATTTTCAGTGATAGCCTAACGCAGATAGAAATCTGTGGACGAAGCCCAATCATCATATTCTGCATAATCTTTAATAAACCATAGTTTCACAGACTGGTGAATGTATTTAACCCACATTCCGCACGTCAAAATGTAATATAAAGCCATCAAAGTAATCGACAGCAAAAGACAGAAAAATCAACGCTGAAAACTAAGCAAATAAGAATAAATGCCTAGATAATCAAAGGATTAGTTCCGCTTTGATAATAATGATCAGCAACAATAACATTATGCCAAGCTTGGATTGTTGGTTCATGCTCATCACTGGGATTTTATAATTAAATTTCTCCAAAATAATCATCTGTCATTATTTTTTCTAAATTGACTAGATTATCATCGGGAATAGTAAATTCTTCTCGTATTGCTTTTACTGATTTTTGATACCAATCTAAATAATTTTGTTGAAGGTAACTATTTAAACTAGGAGACTCCTTGAGAATACTTTTGATTTCCTCGCGAAAGTTGACTACTTCTTTTTTCCAACCCCGTTGATTATATTCCAGTTCACCTTGCCAGTATTGGAGTTTTAATATATGTTCAATTAATCTTTTCGTATAGCTTCTTAAGGCACGTTTTTCACTCGCTCCCATATCGTTAATTTCTTCAATTAGATTATCCCAATCCATATTTTCAATATTCCTATTTTGAATGGCAGTTACAATCTCTAGTCGCCAAAGATTTAGGTCTTGATGATACAGTTGTTTAAGTTGATTATTCATCTTTCATCTGTTAGTTATACTTAACTAAATTAAACTAATTCTAATTCTGGTAAAGCACTGTGAATTGCACCCAGCCATTCAATGAGGTTGTCTAGTTGTCTTTGGGGTTTCATAATACCTAAACCACGCACAATTACTTTTTTCGGCGCATAG
>Ga0114940_10000929_pt1 | contig 11561 bp, 9 predicted proteins | sample ColdCreekSource_FD_87195 | JGI IMG/M metagenome (GOLD analysis project Ga0114940, IMG submission 87195) | Groundwater microbial communities from Cold Creek, Nevada to study Microbial Dark Matter (Phase II) - Cold Creek Source | ecosystem: Environmental > Aquatic > Deep subsurface > Groundwater ... | reverse complement strand
TAGGCGGCAACGGTTGCTGGCCCGTAGCCAAAGCGCTCAAGGAAATTGTAGGGCAGTACCGTTGCTTGCAGTAGTCCAAAGGCAACCACTAGTGCTGCCGGCCATAACAACAATCGTTTCCAATACAGCTTCAACCACTGGTTGCCAGAGGCCAATACCCAGGCAAATATATATATCACCACCAACCGTAAGTTGATAGTTAACGCGTAAAGTAATGCGTAGCTATTAACCTGGCCCTTGGCCAAAGCTACCAAACCGAGACCAATATGCAGCAAGATATAGCAGATCATTGCCCAGAACAGCCAGCCTGTTTGCATCCGTTGCCATAGCGTCCGATCTTGCCAGACCACCAGTAAGACAATCGGCGTGATGGCAATAAGCAGCATCTCTTTCCATAGCCGCCAGTATTCGTAGCCACCACTTATATCGCTGGCAATAACTGTCAAAAAAGCCTGGAAGGGCACTAATATCAATATAATCGCCACCACAGTAGCCGCAATTTTGCTTGCATTGTTTATAGGAATAGTCAGACGAGGTAGCTTCATGGTGTTACAATCTAGTATATAATGAGCATCACCGTATTCTTGTATTATGAAGTCTAACTACTCTTTTATTTATGGTTTGTTCTTGATGCTGGGAGACTTCCTGGCATTGGTCACGGCCTTTGTGGCGGCTTTTATCTTCCGCGTCTCGCTCAGCGACGTGCCGATCGCCAATCCGATTGGATCAGTGGAGTACCTCCGGGTCTTTATTACACTGTTGCCTTTCTGGATTCTCATCTTTGGCCTATTAGGCCTCTACAATAGCAATATCTACGAAAAGCGCTTTAGCGAATTCGGCCGCCTCGGGCTTGGTTCCTTTATTGGCCTGTTGTTTGTTGTCTTCTACGACTTCTTATTAATTGATCCAATCTTCCCCGCCAAACTCGTGCCAATCTACGGCTTTGCGTTAGCCTTTGTTCTGCTGGTAATCTTCCGTAACCTGGCACGGAGCATACGGTCAACGTTGTTTAGCTACAATATTGGCATTACAAACATTCTGATCGTCGGTAACACCGGCACCTCAGACGAACTACGGCAGTCACTACGTAACAGTCGCCAATCCGGTTATCGCGTGTTGGGAGTCGTCGGTGATGCGCGACGCCAATTCCATGTCGACTACGGCAGCTTTGATGAAGCCTTAGAAGCTATTACCCCAAAGCACCCAATAAATGGTATCTTCCAGACCGAGTTATATTCATTAGAAGAACGTAACCGGCAGATACTTGATTACGCCCAAGAAAACCACATCAGTTACCGTTTTATCCCAGGTAATACTGAGTTGTTTGTAGGTAATATTGATGTCGAGCTATTCCGCAACGGCTTACCGGTGATCGCTGTCCGCCAAACGCCACTTTTCGGTTGGGGAAGCGTCGTTAAACGGATATTTGACATCATTGTCGCTACGATTGCGCTGATCGTACTTTCGCCGCTCTTCTTACTTATCGCCCTTATTAATGCCGTGGTTGGTGACGGTGTATTCTTTAAACACATCAGGCTGACGCGTTACAACCATCGCTTCCGGGTGTACAAATTCCGCACCCAATACGCCAAATATGACGGCACTACGCCAGAAGAAGCCTTTGCGCTGATGGGCAAGCCCGAGTTAGCCGTCAAATACCGCCAGAATGGTGACTCTTTGCCCAATGACCCACGTATCACGCCTATCGGCTCTTTCTTGCGCAGCACCAGCCTCGATGAGCTGCCACAACTCATCAATGTCCTCAAAGGCGACCTTAGCCTGGTCGGCCCCCGGGCGCTAATACCACAAGAACTAGAACAATTCAAAAAACGTCATACTATCTTGAGCGTCAAATCGGGCATGACTGGGCTGGCCGTGGTCTCTGGCCGACGTGATATTTCGTTTGAGGAGCGTCGCAAATTGGACATGTACTACGTCCAAAATTGGAGTTTCTGGATGGATATCACCATCATCCTTAAGACTATCCGCGTCGTACTTGCCCGCTCTGGAGCCCGCTAGCATGGACCCTGTAGATCAGAAGTATAAGAATGTAGCTATTGTCCACGATTGGCTTGTTGGCGGTGGAGCCGAGCTGGTTGTCGAGCAACTGCACAAACTCTATCCTGAAGCACCAATCTATACTTCCTATGCCACCGATGAGTGGCGTCAGCGCATGGATGGCAAAGTTGTTACCGGCTGGTTGCAACACTTTGGCGGTCTGCGGAAGTTCATCCCTTTCCTACGCATCTGGTGGTTTGAGCATTTAGACCTTTCTGGCTATGACCTGATTATCAGTTCGTCAGGTGCCGAGGCCAAAGGCATCCGCGCACCCAAAGGCACCGTACACGTAAACTATTGCCATGCTCCCACCCATTATTACTGGAGCCGCTATGACGAGTATTTAGAGCATCCTGGGATGGGTAGCTTTGATGAGTTGGCGCGGATTGGCTTGCGCATGCTGGTCGGACCGTTACGTCGATGGGATTATAAGGCTGCCCAGCGCCCTGACAAAATCATTGCCAACTCCAGCCATATCCAGGCAGAGATCAAAAAATACTATGACCGCGATTCAACCGTTATTAATCCACCGGTCTACTTTGAGCGCTTCCAAAAGCCCAAGAACCAAAACCTCGAGCGGACTGGTTTCATCGTTTCCGGACGCCAGACTCCATATAAACGGGCCGACTTAGCGGTTCAGGCTTGTAGTCAGCTGCAGCTACCGTTAAAAGTCATTGGCGACGGTCCAGATCTTCCGCGTCTGCGGACTCTAGCTGGCCCAACGGTCAGTTTTTTGGGCCGCATATCTGACGAGGAATTAGAAAAAGAGTTCGGTAGCGCTTCGGCTCTGATCTTTGCCGGACTAGACGACTTTGGCATCACCGCCATCGAGGCCATGGCAGCCAGCACGCCAGTCATTGCATACAAGGCTGGCGGCGCCCTCGACTATGTCCAGCCTGGCATAACGGGTGAATTCTTCAACCAGCAAACAGTAGAATCACTAGGCCAAACTCTCCAAAGCTTCAATCCCCAAACCTACGACCACGCCGCAATCAGCCAAGCCGCCCAGAAGTTCTCAGTCGAAGAATTCCGACACAAGATACAGGGATTCCTCGCTCGTCCTTAGGTGCTACATCCGACGACAAGCGAAAGATTAGTCGTAGTATTATTATAAAACAACCGGCATAGAAGGCCGGTTGTTTAGGTGTTGGTACTTACAACAGTGCGATTGTAATAAGAGCTGCTAAGCTTGTGGAACCCTAGTGACTGCCAACAAGCTTGAGCTCTTTGCCAAGTGCTTTTGCAACTCGGCTAACAGTAGCAAACGTAGGGTTGTTTGTACCACTCTCAAGCCGTGCAATGGTTGTTTGCGTAACGCCAGCTTTGACCGCTAGCTGCTCCTGTGTGAGCTTGCTGGATAGACGCGCTTTAATCATGCTTTCAGCTAGTTTGTATTCAGGTTCAAGAGCATCGTAGGCCGCCTTAACTTGGGGGTCTTTTAATGTTTCTTTTTTGATGTCACTGAATTTCTGAGGTCTGCTCATAGTTAGATGCTCCTGCATAAAATATATCATATATGTACTAGTCACTAGTGGTGCGTCTGAGTAGGATTAGTAGTAAACTGATCAAATGAAGCTCGACGTTACTCGCCAAAACGACGACAAAACACACGTTTATTGTGTGGCGTGTCACTCTGAAGATGTGGAGCGGCATCGAGTTGATGGCCGGACACAGTATTTCTGTAAGTCGTGTAACAAGGACTACGATCGTTGGATTAAGATCGACCCCTCCATTGTTTGGTGGGTTGACGAAGACAGTACATATTGGCACGAGAGCGCGGGTATGTTTGTTAGAAATCCGGAGGGCAAGTTTTTGTTCTTTCAGAGAGACGTATTCCCTTTTTCGCTAACTGTGCCATCAGGTCACGTTGATGCCGGTGAATCGCCTGAAACTGCCGCTCATCGAGAGCTGATGGAAGAGGCAGGCATATCGGGCGATTTACGGCTGATAGCGAGCGACGACGTGCTAGGCGACCAATGTTCGCGTGGTGCTGATGACCACAAGTGGCATGCTTACCTTTCGACAATCACTGAGTCCGATCTGGACGTAAGCATCAGAGAAGAAGGCCATTCACCGAGATGGCTTACGCTTGATGAAGCAATAAAGTCTTCGCTAACAGTGCCGGTCGAATATTTCATTCAGAAGCATCGGAAAGCGCTTTTGAACTCTGTTTAGGATTTTCTCTTGCAAAATAATCTAGTGCGGGACGATGAAGGATTCTTCACCTTCGTTTGATGCACTAAAGCACCCTTCTTGTTAATGCCGGGGTTTGACCCCGATCCGAACTAATCATCCCGCGCGAAAACTATAGCACTGGTTGCCAGTACTTCGCAATAAACTAAATAGTTTGATTGCATCCAAACTTTTATGTGATATAATTTGAATTGAGTCAAACTATTATGGATACATTACTAGAAACCTATCGACGATTACTCAGGGAAACTATCCCATCATACAACCGCAAGTTTTATGATGATTTTCGCATGGACAGCCGTTTTGTAGGTGTTATTGGCGCTCGTGGCGTCGGTAAGACGACATTCTTGCTCCAATACTTACGCGAACACTACCAAGATTCAGTACAGGCTTTATATATCTCAGCTGATAATCTCTATTTTGTCGAACATACACTTTCGGACGTTGTTGATCAGTTTGTTAAAGACTATGACGGTCAGATATTGTGCATCGACGAGGTGCATAAGTACAAGAACTGGGATCAGGAGCTAAAGAATATATACGATTCCTATCCCCGCTTAAGTGTCATCTTCTCTGGCAGTTCGAGCATTGACCTCATCAAAGGCAAAGCCGATCTTTCGAGACGAGTAGTGCTTAAAACTATGTACGGCTTCTCATTCCGCGAGTTCTTGGAGATCAAGGAAAATCGTACCTACCCTGTCCTTAGCCTTGATGAAATTATGGCCAACCACACTACATACGAACAACAGCTGGCGGAAACCCCACGACTGCTTGGCTATCTCAAAGAGTACTGGAGAGAGGGTTACTACCCTACTAGGTTCGAGTTGCAAACGTATGAAGCATATCGGGAAACGCTCCGTAACATTATCGACAAGATTATCTATGAAGATATCAGCAGCTTTTACTCACTGAATACTGGCAGTTTAGATACGCTTAAAAAGATACTATATTTCTTTGGTACAGCACAGCCGGGCAGCCTAAACATCAATAAGATTGCAACCAGTCTAAAAAAAGACCATACGACCATAGCCGATTACATCCAAATATTGCGAGATACGGGCTTGTTGCGGTTTCTCCTGCTGAATAAGCAAGGCCATGCACTAGTGCGTAACGCTGAAAAAATCTATTTAGAAAACGGCAATTTACTCTATGCAGTCAACGACGAACTTGGCAAAGAGCCGTTCATTGGCGTGTTGCGTGAACTGTTCGTGATCGGCAGCCTACAAAATGCTGGATACCAAGTATACTTCTCGCCTAAAGGTGATATCGAGTGCGCTGGCGTAACCTTTGAGATCGGCGGCAAAAATAAGGATGGCGAGCAAATCCGTGATGTCGATAAGGGCTTCTTGGTTAAGGACGATTTACTGACTGGCGGCGCAAAAACTATCCCGCTTTACCTGTTTGGATTCTTATACTAGCGATTTATTACGTCAATTATAATAAAAACCTAATGGGAAGCTCCCTGCATGAATAAACGCCAACAACAACTAGCCTTTCAAATCTCTATAACCCTACTATGTACAGCTATCTTAGCGGCAGTTATACTGCTCACACCCTCCGCTGACGCCCTCTACCGAATTTGACCTATTGAGAGTGTAGAGGAGAGTCATTTCTTCGTTTGTGTAATTTTCCAGTTACATGTATCCATTTTTCATTGTGTTAAGCTTATGACTCGAAAGAACATGTGCTCTAACGGATATACTTATACAAAGTCTCCCTGCTAATCCCCCACTCCCGCGCAATCACTGCCTTCTTTGCGCCAGGCTCGGCAAGTCGGACCTTGATCTGTTCAACATCCGTGGCTGTCAGTGCTTTCTTACGACCCTTGTACGCACCACGCTGCTTGGCGAGGGCTATGCCCTCTAGCTGCCGCTCTTTAATGAGAGATCGCTCGAACTCGGCAAATGCGCCCATCATCGAAAGTAGTAAGTTGGCCATCGGCGTGTCCTCGCCCGTAAAGGTTAAGTGCTCATGTAGAAACTCTACGGCCACACCTTTATGAGTCATCTCACGTACAAGTGATCGCAAGTCGTCCAGGTTACGAGCCAGCCTATCCATGCTGTGCACTACCACATAGTCACCTTCTCGGACGTATGCCAGCATCTCGAGCAGTTGAGGCCGGTCGGTATTTTTGCCTGACACTCTATCGGTAAACGTTCGATCTACTAATTCACCTTCGAGCTGTCGCTCGGGATTTTGGTCAACGCTACTTACGCGCACGTAACCAATGCGCTGTCCCTTCATAAAAATACCCCATAGTGTCAGTATAAGTCTAAGGCTTGAGTACGTGAGTGTCAATTTTCATTGGCAATGACCCTATGCTTACATAGAAGCCGGTAGAATACATTCAGGGATTTGGGTATGGCTCAAATTGAAGATCCGACGGTAGTGCTAAAAATTGAGGGTGAAGCCCTAGAAGCTCTGTAAAGAACATACCAGCATCTATATCATGAGCCCGACTATGCGTTAACTGAACGACAAAAATCAGAACGAGATGAACTCTTTAACGATCATGTGGTTCGGCTAATTCCTCAAACTACGAGGGAAAATAGAGACCGTAATTATAGACAGCAACCTCAACTACGTGAGCGTGAGATCCCGCAGTAAGTTCATTGATTCTTCAGGTTCTACAATCACTATACGTAGGTTATTATATGAGTTTATGTACTGAGCTCCACTCAAGAAAGAAGTAGGTAAGCAAAGCTTTTGAACTTCGTATATAAAACGGTAATTTCTATACTCACACGCTGAACCCGAGATTTCTCAGGTATTTCCTACGGGGTGTAATTCACTCTGAAAAAAGTATACATTTTACTCAAAAACTTGCTCTCGTAGTTACCTTAGTCTTAGGCATTTCGATGCTCGTAATGAACTTCTTGGACTCGTCTAGTAGTCTGCTACTAACTGGGCTGTACGCGGTCTGTGTAGTGATCCTTATTACTCTCGGCACTATTAATATTCGCCAACAATCGAAGAGCTAATTACCAGCACTTCCCTATTTTGTATCACACCTTAATTTCGTCAAAAAATTGACACCTTTGCCCAATCAAATTGACATTGCCCCCGAGCTATCTATAATCGGGTTTTATGTGTGGCATTGTTGGATACGTCGGAACCAAGCAAGCTAGTGATGTTGTAATCGCTGGCCTTAAAACCCTGGAATACCGGGGCTATGATTCTGCCGGCGTGGCGCTGATCGACAGCCAAAACAAGGCCCAGCTCGTCAAACAAATTGGCCGCGTTGATGCGCTAGAGCGTTTAGTCAACGAAGCACCCGTCGACTCCCACATTGGCATCGGCCACACCCGCTGGGCCACCCACGGCGTACCATCCATTACTAACGCCCACCCTCACAGCAATACCGCTAAAACTATCTTTGTGGCCCATAACGGCATCATAGAAAACTATGCCGATTTGCGCACCTCGCTCGAGGCCGAAGGCTACGTCTTTGTGTCACAAACTGACACCGAGGTAATACCTCACTTGATCGATTTCTACACAAAGTCGCTCGATAACTTTGCGGATGCTTTCGAGAAAGCCCTTAACGACTTGCGCGGCGCCTATGCCATCTTGGCGATGAGTAGCAAAGACTCAGAAAACCTATACGCCGCACGGCTTAGCAGCCCATTGGTCATCGGCGTCGGCACTGATGAGTTCATTGTCGCCAGTGACCCTTCCGCAATTATGGAGCATACCAAAGAAGTTATTTACTTGCACGATTATGAGATGATCTCAATCTCGCCAAAAGGCCATGAGATAAAGAATATCCAAAAGTGTGAAGCCGTGGTCCGTGAGACCGAGCGTCTAGACTTTGACGTCAACCACGCCTCGAAGGGTGATTACGAACACTTTATGCTCAAAGAAATCCACGAGGCCCCGGCAACTATCCGCTCGGCCATCTTGGGACGCGTTAAGACCGAGAGCAACACCATCAAGCTTGGCGGACTGGAGAGCGTCACCCAACAGCTGCGCTACATTGACCGTATCGTTATCGTTGCCTGCGGTACTTCATATTACGCTGGTATGGTCGGCGAATACCTCATCGAAGAATTAGCTGGTATCCCGGTCGAAGTCCAGTTGGCCAGCGAATTCAAGTACCGTGACGAGCCTTTCAGCCGTAGCACGGCACTGTTAGCCATTTCTCAGTCCGGCGAGACTGCCGACACTATTGCCGCCCTCAAGAAAGTCGAAGACTTTGGCGTCTTGCGTCTGGGAGTCGTCAACGCCGTCGGCTCAACCATCGCCCGTATGACCGATGCCGGCGTCTACTGCCATGCCGGACCCGAGCAAGCGGTAGCTTCGACTAAGGCCTTTATTGCCCAGGTCACCGTCTTGGCGCTCATTGCCCTAGAACTTAGCAATGGCCGCAGCCCAATGTACAAGCCCTTGCTGCACGAACTTGACACCCTACCCGCCAAGGCTGAAGCCATTCTCAAGCAAAGCGATGCCATCAAAGCCATCGCTGAGAAGTACAAGGACCACCGGGATTTCTTGTTCATTGGCCGACGCTACGGCTTCCCATGTGCGCTCGAAGGTGCTCTCAAATTAAAGGAAGTCTCATACATTCACGCCGAAGGCTATGCTGCTGGCGAGATGAAGCACGGTCCCCTAGCGATGATTGATGCCGACTTCCCTACCTTTGCCCTAGCCTGCGACTCACCATTGCTCGAAAAGACCTATTCCAACATCGAAGAGATCCGTGCCCGCGAAGGCAAGGTTGTGGCAATTGCCACCGAAGGCAATACCGCTATCGCCCGGCTGACAAACGATGTCATCTATATCCCTGAGACACTCGAAGCCACCCAACCAATCCTCATGGCGATAGTAATGCAATTATTCTCCTACCATGTAGCTGTCGCCAAAGGACTGGATGTCGACCGTCCACGCAACCTCGCCAAGTCAGTTACCGTCGAATAATCTAAGCCATTACCCGTAAAACTTGCGGTGAGCCCTGCGCCACCCTTAAGCCAATATTACGTTATGATCTGTTATACTGTATAAATCGTACGTTTTGATTGTTTGATATTGTTATTTTTTAAGTAGAGAAGTTAGGGATAGATTGTATGCACGAACTTTTTAACTTTGCGTACTTGGATCCGAGTACCGGCAGCATCGTTATCCAATCGCTGATTGGTGTTATTGCTGGCGTCACTGTTTTTGGCCGCAATGCGATTATGCAAATGAGGATCAAGGCCAAGCGTCTTTTTAGTAAAGACGACAAGCCCGAAGTCAAAGTCAAAGCCAAAGCCGAGACCAAGCAGTAGTTAGTATGCCGGATACTACCGCTGCAGCTCCAACACCTCATGCCAGTTCATACCGCGACCCTGCAGGTTTTGTCTTTAGGCACAAAGACGTTATCTACCGCCAAGTCAACAAAGCTGGACAGAAGGATTTCGAACATTTTATTGCTAGCGGCCTCTACGACGAACTCGTTGCCAAGCAGCTGATCATTCCCCATGTCACCGCTAAAAAATCGGCTGAGTTTGGCCAAGACGCTGACCGCTTCCTTATTATCAAACCCGATCAAATCCCTTTTATTTCTTATCCTTACGAATGGTCATTCCCCCAACTCAAAGATGCTGCATTGCTAACGTTGCGCATCCAGGAAATCGCCATGAAGCACGGCATGGTTCTCAAAGATGCCAGCGCTTACAACGTCCAATTCATCGGTAAACGTGCCGTATTTATCGATACACTGTCGTTTGCCATCTACGAAACTGGCAAGCCCTGGGATGGTTACAAGCAATTCTGCGAACACTTTGTTGCACCATTGGCCATAGCCCGGTACACCACCTATGATGCACTCAAGCTATTGCAGGCACATATCGAAGGTGTACCACTACAATTAGCCAACAAGATACTGCCTAAACGTGCGAAATTTAACGCCGGCATCTTTAGCCACATCTACTTGCACAGCGCTTCACAACGCCGCTTCGAAAAGAGTGGCGCCAAGACCAAGAACGAAGCCCAAGAGGTCAAAACCCGACCAATGAGCTCCCTAGCCTTCCAAGGCCTGATGGCTAGCTTGGAGCGCACGGTCAAATCATTGGCACCGCCGAAGTCACAGACCGAATGGGGCAACTACTACGACTTCACCAATTACTCAGAAAAGGGCTTCAAAGAAAAGCACGCCATGGTCGGCAAGATGATGAAGCTCATTACGCCAACGCCAGCTGTTGTTTGGGATTTTGGCGCCAACAACGGTGAATTCAGCCAAATTGCCGCCAAGCAAGGCATCTATACCGTCGCATGGGATATTGATCCGATCGCCGTTGGCCGTAACTACCTACACAAAGAACACAGCGACACTATGTTGCCGCTTATCCAAGATTGTGTTAACCCTAGTCCGGCACTCGGCTGGATGGGTACTGAGCGTGATTCGTTATTCGAACGCGGGCCAGCCGACGTCACTTTTGTACTAGCACTTATCCATCACTTGGCAATTGGCCGCAATCTACCACTGCCACGGATTGCCGACTTTTTGGCCGCCACCAGCAAGCATGTAATTATCGAGTTCGTGCCGAAGGGCGATTCCAAAGTTGATATCTTACTAGCTTCACGCAAAGACATCTTCCCTGAGTATGATATCGAGCACTTCGAAGCTGCCATGAAAAAGCACTTCAAGCTCATCAAGAAGGAAGCCATCCCACACACCAAACGAACACTGTTCCTATTCAAGAAGACGTCGTAAACTGGAAGTATGACAAAACAACCGCGGTCGACCAAACCGGCCGTCAAGGCTGACGAAACCACAAAAAACGCCCAGCCAGAACAAGCCCAGCCTGACCACAAAAACCCTTTGCAGCGGCGGCTGGTGCACTACAAACGACTTGCAGCGCCGATCCTACGTCGGGCCGTCAAACAGGCCGCCAACTCGCCGATCCCGGCTATTTTGCTTATTGCATCGGTGTTATTCGCCCGTTATATGCCCAACTCTGACTTTAGTTATCCGTCAGAAATCTTCTTACCTATTACCTTGTTTGGATTACTGTCGGTAGCCGCCTTTTATATCTACCGCTGGAGTTTCCGCGGCAAATCTGGCCCAGCCCATGTTGCGACGTTCTTATTGATATATAGCCTTTACGCTTTTGCCTACGCCTTTCCTTATGTCCAGAAATGGACCGAAGCCGTATTACCATCTTCGCTGACAACGAGTTTCAGCTCAGCTTTTACTCGGATTTTACTTTTGATGGCAGTCTTCTGGGTTGCTGCATATGCTATTGACCGTGTAATACGGCTTATTAAGCCGCTTAAGGCTTTTCAGCCCTACAAGGTTATGTTGTTTGCAGTCTGCTTTGTATTCGCCGTCC
>Ga0114940_10000928_pt1 | contig 11568 bp, 12 predicted proteins | sample ColdCreekSource_FD_87195 | JGI IMG/M metagenome (GOLD analysis project Ga0114940, IMG submission 87195) | Groundwater microbial communities from Cold Creek, Nevada to study Microbial Dark Matter (Phase II) - Cold Creek Source | ecosystem: Environmental > Aquatic > Deep subsurface > Groundwater ... | reverse complement strand
CGGGGCGGCGCAGCGCCTCGTCGATCGCGTCGGGCCGGTTGGTGGCGGCGATGACGACGAGGTTGGAGCGCGCCTGCAGCCCGTCCATCAGCGTCAGGAGCTGGGCGACCAGGCGCTTTTCCGCCTCACCGTGGACCTGGCTGCGCTTGGGCGCGATCGAGTCGATCTCGTCGATGAAGATGATCGCCGGCGACGACTTGGCCGCCTCCTCGAACACTTCGCGCAGCCGCTTCTCGCTCTCGCCATAGGCCGAGCCCATGATTTCTGGGCCGTTGATGATGAAGAAGCTGGCGTCGCTCTCGCTCGCCACCGCCTTCGCCAGACGGGTCTTGCCGGTCCCCGGCGGGCCGTGAAGCAAAACGCCCTTGGGCGGGTCGACCCCCAGCCGGGTGAACAGTTCGGGATAGCGCAGCGGCAGTTCGACCATTTCGCGCAATTGGCGGATCGTGTCGCTCATCCCGCCAACGTCATCATAGTTGACCTCGCCGCGCCCGGCCGAGGCTTCCTCGAACTCCTCACGCAGTTCGACCTCGGTATTCTCGTCGATGTGAACGATGCCCTTTGGCACAGTCGAAACCACAGTCAGGCGGATCTGGGTGAGCGCAAAGGCCGGGGCGTTGAACATCCGTGCGACCTGCGGCGGCATATCGCGGACCTGTTGTTGCCCGGCGGTCGCGACCACATCGCCCGCGACCAGCGGCCGGTTGAAGAAGTTGCGCTTGAGCGCTTCACCCGGACCCTGGAGCCGCATCTCACGCTGCGCCGGGGCGAAGACCACCCGGCTGGCAGGCCGCGAATCTGCCTTGCGGACTTCGACATGATCGCCCGAGCCGACCTCGGCATTGGCGCGTTGCAGGCCGTCGAGACGGATCACCTCAAGCCCTTCGTCCTCGGCATAGGCAAGCACCGCGCGGGCAGCTGTCAGCCGTTTGCCCTCGATCTCGATGATGTCGCCTTCGGTGATGCCAAGCTTGCCCATCGCCGCCTTGGGCATCCTGGCAATGCCATGGCCGCTCTCCTCCTGCCGCGCCGCCGCGACCTGGAGCTTCACCTGCTTCGCTTCAATCTTGTCGCCAGCTTCGGCCATTGTGCAATCCTGCTTCACCGTCCGGAGGTCCGGAGAACCAGAAAGCTAGGAACTCACCGCAGTGATTGCAAACCGGGCAGCATCGGGCGGCAATACGCAAGGCAAAAAAAGGCCCGGTCGTTGCCGACCGGGCCTATGAAAGTTTTGGGAGAGGATGCCTGAAAGGCAGGCTCTAAGTGGCCCAATCGCGATTTTTGTGCAAGTGCGAAATGCAGGAATCATGTTGCGTAATTTGCAACTAGTGTTGCGAAATGCACAAAAGTGACGGATTTCTACAATTTCGGCAGGCTCAAACGCGATCCAGTTGGCAGCGGGCAACAGCTCTGCGCAATGGCTCTGCCGCAGCGCATCACAAGCAACCTGGTAGACTTTCCGGCCAGAGTGAACTTTGGACGCGGCCCTCCCGGCTCGCCTTCAATGCGCCAGCAACAGTGGCGGCGCGGATAGTTCATCAAGGAAGAACCGGGTCACGCCGCCAAACAGGAATTCGCGAATCCGGCCGTGGCCATAAGCGCCCATCACGAGCAACTGTGCCTTCCGCTCCGTCACCGCTTCGCTCAACGTCTCTTCGGTCGAGGCGCCTTGCACCAGTTCGAGCAGGTCGGCTTTGACACCGTGGCGCGAGAGATAGCGGAGCGCATCAGTCGGCGGGAAACCCTTGGGCATATCGCGCGCGACGGTAACTACGGTTACTTCGCCGCAGCCCGCCAGAAGCGGTATCGCACCGCGCAGCGCTGCTGCAGCCTCATCGCCGCCGTCCCAAGCAATGCAGGCCCTCTCCAGCGGCAATGGCAGGCCGCCGCTCGGCGCAAGCGCCAGTACCGGGCAGGACGTCGCGAGCGCCAGATCACCGGCCAGCCCTGTGCTGCGCGAGACAATCACCAGATCAGCCAGTCGCGCGGCGTGCGCGAGCGCGTCGACCTGGCTAATCTCATACTGCACGACATCGAACGGGACGCCGCTGCCTTGCAACCGCTGTGCAACGTCCGCCGCCAGCAGATCGTCGGATTCGAGCGCGGCGGCCAAGGCTTCGCGCGCCACGTAGGTGCCGCCGAACGGATCGGTAGTGACGAAGCCTTCGATCGGGGTGTCGATCAGGACGGTAAGATGCCCGCCTGTAGCCCCCGCCACCGAAAGCGCAGCTTCAAGGCGCGTGGCGAACTCCGGATCGCGGCCGCCGTGGACGAGTATGGAACGCATGGCGATTCTCCTGACCCGAACATACTCGCCTGAAGCCTCGCTGCCGACCATGACATGCATCAAATTCGGCGCACTTGCCTGCGCTGCACCGATACGCCACTGCGAGCACCGCACAGGGAGACAGTCAGGCCATGAGCCAGCGCCAGTACAACGCCGCTATTTTCGATTTCGGCGGAGTGATCACCGCCTCGCCGTTTGAAGCTTTCAACCGGCTGGAAGAAGAGCGCGGGCTGCCGCGAGACTTCGTGCGGCTGGTCAACGCCACCGATCCGGACAGCAATGCCTGGGCCAAATTTGAACGCGCCGAGATTGACGCCGCCGCATTCGATGCGCTGTTCGCCGCCGAAGCTAATGCCTTGGGCCATACTCTGCCCGGAGCCGACGTCCTCGCCGTGCTCGCCGGGGCGATCCGCCCGGCAATGGTCGCCGCGCTCGATGTCCTAAAAGAGTCCGGGTTCACGCTTGGCTGTATCACCAACAATGTCCCCGCCGGCCACGGTGCAGGCATGGCCCGCAGCAGCGACCGGACCGACGCCTACGAAAAGATCTTTGCGCGGTTCGACCACGTGATCGAAAGCTCAAAGGCCGGTGTGCGCAAACCCGATCCGCGGATATACCAGATGATGTGCGAAGCCTTGTCGCTCCAGCCGGCCGAATGTGTCTATCTCGATGACCTCGGCATCAACTGCAAGCCGGCGTCCATGCTTGGGATGCACGCAATCAAGGTAACCAGTGGCGAGCAGGCGCTCGCCGACCTGTCGCAGGTGTTGGGCCTGGCGTTGCCTTCCTGACGCACCCTGGGTTGCATTGTACGCAAGTTGCCGCGCGCGTGTTGCAATTGCGGGCGTGCTGGTCTTGAAATAGCGCGACATGCTGAAACGCTGTGGGGAGCTGCAATGAACAAGCTTTATCCGGATGCTGCCGCCGCACTCGATGGCCTGCTGCGCGATGGCCTGCTGGTCGCTTGCGGCGGGTTCGGCCTGTGCGGCATTCCCGAGCGGCTGCTCGACGCGGTGCGGGACAGCGGTGTCAAGAACCTCACGTTCGCCAGCAACAACGCCGGGATCGACAACGAAGGTATCGGCAAGCTGCTGCGTACCCGGCAAGTCAGGAAGATGATCTCGTCCTATGTCGGCGAGAACAAAGAATTCGAGCGCCAGTACCTCTCTGGCGAACTCGAGGTCGAATTTTGCCCGCAGGGCACGCTGGCCGAGCGGATGCGTGCTGGTGGCGCCGGTATCCCCGGGTTCTATACCAAGACCGGGGTCGGCACGCTGGTTGCCGAAGGCAAGGAAGCAAAGGTGTTTGACGGAGAGGAATACATCCTCGAGCGCGGGATCTTCGCTGACCTTGCTCTGGTCAAGGCATGGAAGGCCGATGCGACCGGCAACGTCATGTTCCACAAGACCGCGCGCAATTTCAACCAGCCGGCCGCGACCTGCGGCAAGGTCTGCGTGGTCGAGGTCGAAGAGATCGTACCGGTTGGCAGCCTCGATCCCGATGCAATCCACTTGCCCGGGGTTTATGTGCAGCGGCTCATCGTCGGCGCGCCTTATGACAAGAAGATCGAGTTCCGCACCGTGCGGGAACGCGAGGCGGCGTGAGCGCCGCGCGGATGCTGCTGCTGAGCGCCGGGCTGATGAGCCTGGCCGCATCGCTGCTGCATCTTGCCACGATCCTTGGCGGTCCGGCCTGGTACCGGTTCTTTGGCGCAGGTGAAGCGATCGCCCGAGCTGCTGAACGCGGCTCGATTGCGCCCGCACTGCTGACCTGCGGGATCGCTGCAGTACTCGCAATCTGGGCCGCCTACGCCTTTTCTGGCGCCGGTATGATCGTGCGGCTACCCTTTCTGCGTACGGCGCTGGTGGCAATCAGCCTGATCCTGCTGGGCCGCGGACTGTTGATACTTGCCCCCGATCTGTGGCGCCCGGACCTGTCGCCTGCCTTCAAGTTGTGGTCCTCGGCGATAGTACTGGCGATGGGTGCCTGCTTCGCGGCGGGCAGCTGGCTCGCCTGGGCCAGTCTTGCTCGTCAGGGGCTGCGGTAATGCGGGCCGTGGTCCATATCGTGCTGCTCGCCATGACCACTGGCTGCGCGGCAGCAGCGATTCCGATCGTGGCGGGCGGAATGATTGCACGCAAGCAAATCGCGGCTCCTGGTCCGACCGCAGCGCCCGAAAGCGCTGCCCGTCCGGTCGTAACTCTCCCGGCAAGTCCAGCCCTGATCGAGACAACGCCTGCCGCCACTGAATTGACAGCGGACTCAACCCCTGCGCTTCCCCCAGGTGCGGTTTCCGAAGATTCGTCGCCTCGACCGGCTCAGCCACCGTTCGCCGCTTTTGCTGGCTACGCTGTGACAGCCAGCGCCCAGTCTCAGGCCTTGAGCGCTCCCCGGCTCTCGGCCTTGCTCGATCCCGATTCGCTGATCGGCGGGGCCAAGCGCCTTGGCTGCAAGGCCCAGCCGCTTGCCGTTGCGATCGATCTCGATCCCGCTGGCCGCGCGTTCGATCTTGCCGATCCGCCCGCTGCCGCCGCGGGGCTGAGCGAAGCGCTGACCGAAATCCGCGCCGCCGGACTGACCGTATTCTGGACCAGCGCCTTGCCGGTCAAGGAAGCGGACCGGCTCTATGCGGTGCTGCGCGCCACCGGGCTCGACCTGGATGGAACCGACCGTATCCTGCTTGCGCGCAAGCCTGGTGAAACAGCGCAGGAACGCCGCTTGTTTGCCGCCAGGGACTGGTGCTTTGTCGCATTGGCCGGCGACCGTCCTGGCGATTTCGAGATCGCGATCGACTATCTGCGCGATCCCGACGGACCCATCGCACAAGCCATGACCCCGCTGCTTGGCGCGGGCTGGTTCGTCATCCCCAACCCGATCGATTAATCCGCTTGAAGAAAGTAGCCCTGCCATGACCACGCACGACGGAATCGCCAAAGGCTGGAGCCGCGACCAGATGGCCGCCCGCGCCGCGCAGGAACTGCGCGACGGGTTCTATGTGAACCTGGGTATCGGCATCCCGACGCTGGTCGCCAACCACGTGCCAACCGGCATCACGGTGACGCTCCAGTCGGAAAACGGGATGCTGGGCATCGGCCCGTTCCCTTATGACGATGAGGTCGATCCCGACCTGATCAACGCCGGCAAGCAGACCATCAGCGAACTGCCGCACTCAGCCTATTTCGATTCGGCGCAAAGCTTTGCGATGATCCGCGGTGGGCATATCGACCTCACCGTGCTCGGCGCGATGGAAGTGGCTGAAAACGGCGATATCGCCAACTGGATGGTCCCCGGCAAGATGATCAAGGGCATGGGCGGGGCCATGGATCTGGTCGCCGGGGTCAAGAAGATCATCGTCGTGATGGAACACTGCGCCAAAGATGGCAGCCCCAAGCTGATCCCGACCTGCACCTTGCCGCTCACTGGCCGAAATGTGGTCGACATGGTGATTACCGACCTTGCGGTTTTCCAGCGTCCAGACCACAGTTCTCCCTTCCGCCTGACCGAGTTGGCGCCCGGTGTAACCGCCGAGGAAGTCGCCGCACGAACGACGGCGCATTACGTAACCTGAGAGGAAGCCTGCCATGACGATCCGAGTCCACCACCTCAAGATCTCGCGATCGACCCGGATCATCTGGCTGATGGAAGAGCTAGGCCTGCCTTACGACCTGGTCGAGCACACTCGCGGCGCTGACTTCCGCTCGCCGCCGTCGCTCTATGACGTCCATCCGCTCGGCAAGGCGCCGGCGGTGGAGATCGACGGACGGACCATGGTCGAAAGCTCGGCGATCATCGAGCATATCGTCGACAAGTACGGAGCGGGCCAGTTGCTGCCGCCCGTCAGCCAGCGGGCTGAATATGTCGAATGGCTGCACTTCGCCGAGGGCACGCTGGGGATGCCGATGCTGATGCGGCTGCTCGGCCCGCGCCTCGGCCTGCCCGACGCCGCGCTTGGTTGGATGGACGCGGAACTCAAGAAGCAGCTCGACTGGATCGAGAGCCAGCTGGAAGGCAAGGCATTCTTGTGCGGCGCGACCTTCACCGGGGCGGACATCAACCTCGAGTACCTGCTCGAACACGCCGAAGTGCTTGGTCAGCTTGAAAGCCGCCCCAACCTGACGCGCTACCTTGCCGCGCTCAAGGCGCGTCCGGCCTATATCAAGGCGATCGAGATCGGCGGACCGATCACCCTGCCGCGGAGCTGACGCGATGCCAAATCCCGTTTGTGATCTGACCGGCGCCGATTTTCCGCTGTTTGCGTTCAGCCATTGCCGCGATGTCGTGGTCGCGGTGAGCAAGGCGGGAGGCTTCGGGGTGCTTGGCGCCACGCGCTTCACCCCCGAGCAGCTTGAAGAGGAACTCGCCTGGATCGACGCGCATATCGACGGCGCGCCCTATGGGGTCGACGTGCTGGTGCCCGAAACGATCGATCCGCGCGTGGCCGACTTTTCAGACAACGCCAGCCGCGCCGCCGCGATTTCCGAGGATCACCGCCGCTTCACTGCCGGCCTGCTCAGCCAGTACGGAATTGACGTAGCGGCTGACGGGGTTGTCCACCACGAGGGCCGCGCCGGGATCACTCCGGAAAACGGCTATGCGCAGATGGAGGTCGCTTTTCGGCATCCAATCCGGCTGATCGCCAATGCGCTCGGCATCGCGCCGCCCCGGATGATCGCAGAAGGCAAGAAGCGTGGCGTACCGGTCGCGGCGCTGGTCGGGGCCAAGGAACACGCGCTGCGCCAAGCCGCTGCCGGGGTCGACATCATCGTCGCGCAAGGCGGTGAGGCGGGCGGTCACTGCGGCGAAGTTTCCACTCTGGTGCTGATCCCCGAAGTGGTCCGCGCACTGAAGGGGGCCGGGTATGACATTCCGGTACTTGCGGCCGGCGGGATCATGACCGGCGGGCAGATGGCCGCGATGATGGCGGCTGGTGCGCACGGTGCCTGGACCGGCTCGGTCTGGCTGGCCACCACCGACGCCGAAACCAGTGAGGCTTTCCGCGACAAGATGATCGCCGCGCGCAGCCGCGATACCGTCCGCTCGCGCAGCCGCACCGGCAAGCCCGCGCGCCAGCTCCGCACCGCCTGGCACGAAGCCTGGGATGGGCCGGATAGCCCGGGCACTCTGCCGATGCCCCTGATGGGTATGGTCTCCGAACCGAGCTTCCAGAAGATAGAAAAGGCAGTGGTCAACGGCAATGAGAACGCGAGAGAGTTGGTGAGCTACTTCGTTGGCCAAGGCGTCGGGCTGATCGAGCAGGTCCGCAGCGCCAAAGGCGTGGTGCAGGATTTTCGTGAGGAGTTCATCGACGCGGTGAGCGGACTCAACAGCATGTTCGAATGAGCGCTCTGACCGTCTCCGGTTTTCGCGAGCGCTATCTTGACGTGCTCGCCTCGATTTATCTCTACAACGAGTTTCGCGGCTATACCTCGCTCGACCGGGTGCTGGAGGCTGTGCGGCTGCGCTGCCCTGACGAACCGGAGTTTCAGGCCGAAATCGCCAAGCACCGCGCCAACGAGGAAAAGCACTACAAGATGTTCCGGCGTTGGTTTGAGCGGCAAGGGCGGATGCCGCTGCAGGTCGACGCCGGGGTCGGCCATATCGACCGCTTCATCCAATGGGTGTTTCGCTGCCGGATCGAGGAGCTCGACACGGCTGAGATCGTCGCCACACCCGAGCAGTTCGAGCGGCTTTGCCGGGTGATCATGCTGACCGAACAGCGCGGACTGCGGCAGGTCGAGATCATCCTCAAGAGCCGGATCGTGATGGCCGACCCGGTGATGAAGCGGATCTTCGAGATCGTCCACAAAGACGAGCCTGATCACTTCCTGCCTTACCAGCACTGGCTCGAGGCGCAGGGCCGGGCGACCGCAAGATGGAACGAGCGCGCTGCCGACTGGTGCATCCACAAGGTGCTGATGCTGGGCAAATTGCCCGCGCTGTTCCTCGATTCGGGCCGCGCAAGACTGGATCGCTGGCCGGATGAGGATGCGGCGGCCTACGCCCATTGACCGGCGGTTCGCCATGCCTAGGGTGGCGGGCATGACCTACACCCTGATCACCGCCAACCGGAACTATTCAAGCTGGAGCCTGCGCCCGTGGGTGCTGATGAAGGCGCTGGGCATAGGCTTTGCGGATCGGCTTGAACCATTTGCCAAGCCTGACAACTATGAGGATTTTCGCGCGTTCTCGCCGACGGGCCAGGTGCCTGTGCTGATCGACGATGAGCGGGTTATCGCAGACTCGCTCGCGATTGCGCTTTACCTTGCAGATCGTCACGCAGGTGTCTGGCCGAAGGACATCGACGCACGGGTCTTTGCGCAAGGTGCAGCGGCGGAAATGCACGGCGGGTTTGGTCATCTGCGGAACGATTGCACAATGAATGTAGGCGTGCGCGTCACTCCCAAGCCGATGAGCGAAGGCTTGCGGCGGAATGTAGCCCGAGTGCGCGAAATCTTCGAGACCGGGCTCGACCAGTTCGGCGGGCCGTGGCTGGCAGGAGCAGAATTCAGCGCCGCCGACGCATTCTACGCCCCGGTCGCCTTCCGCATCCGCACTTACGGGCTCGATGTCGGTAAGGGACAAGCCTGGGTCGACCACATCCTTGCTCATCCCGCCATGCTGGATTGGGAGCGGGCGGCGCTAGCCGAGAGCTGGCGCGAGGAAAGCCACGAGACCGAGCTCGCTGCGGCCGGCATCATAACCGCAGACTATCGGCATGGCTGAAACTCCGCTGGCCGGCCTCAAGGTGGTCGAACTCGCGCGCGTATTGGCCGGTCCGTTCGCTGGACAGGTCCTTGCCGATCTCGGCGCGGAGGTGATCAAGGTCGAAAGCCCGGCGGGCGACGACACCCGCAAGTGGGGACCACCCTATGTCACCCGCGCCGACGGGCGGCAGGAATCGGCCTATTTCCATTCTTGCAATCGCGGCAAACGCGGGGTGGTGGCGGACTTTTCCGATCCTGAAGACCTCGCCTTCGTCAAGCAACTCTGCCGCGATGCAGACGTGGTGATCGAAAACTTCAAGGTCGGAAACCTCGCCCGCTTCGGGCTCGACTATGCCAGCCTTGCGGCGGACAACCCGCGCCTTGTCTATTGCTCGATTACCGGGTTCGGCCAGACCGGACCTTACGCGCCGCGCCCCGGCTATGACTTTGTGGTCCAGGGGATGAGCGGGACCATGGCGCTGACCGGCGAGCCTGACGGGATGCCGATGAAGGTTGGCGTTTCGATGGCCGACCTGTCCTGTGGGTTGTGGTCGACCATCGCGATCCAGTCGGCCTTGCTGATGCGGGAGCGGACTGGGCAAGGCCAGCATATCGACATGGCGCTGCTCGATTGCTCGGTCGCGCTGCTCGCCAATCAGGGGCTGAGCTATCTGGCCAGCGGTGAAAACCCGCCGCGGATGGGCAACGCTCACGCGCAGGTCGCGCCCTATCAGGTCTATGCACTGGCTGACGGCCACTTCATCCTCGCTACCGGGAATGACGAACAGTTCCGCAAGCTTGCGCGGATCATCGGCCGCGACGACCTTGCCGATCACACCGACTTACAGACCAACGCTGGACGGCTGGCCAACCGTGAATGGATGAACGAAGCGATCGCCAAGGAAGCGTTGCGCTTCACCAAGGCCGAGATGCTGGCGCTTTGCGAAGCGCAGGGTGTTCCGGTCGGACCGATCAACACGGTCGGCGAAGTCTTTGCCGACGCGCAAGTACAGGCGCGCGGGATGCTAATCGAGGTCGGCGAAGGCTTGCCTTCGATCCGCAGTCCGTTCAACTTTTCAGGCGCGGAACTCGCGCTCGACCGCGCCTCGCCGATGCACGGCGAGCACGCGGCGGAGATCAAGGGTTAGCGATCAAGCCAGCGCTGCTTTGAGGTCCTCGACCAGATCGGTGCGCTCCCACGGGAAGCTGTCACCCGCCGGCTTGCGGCCAAAGTGACCATAGGCCGCAGTCTGGCGATAAATCGGCTTGTTGAGGCTGAGATGCGTGCGAATCGCGCGCGGGGTCAGCCCGCCAAGCTTGGGCAGCGACAGGATCGCGGCTTCAATCTTGTCGTCGCCAACCGTCCCAGTCTCGTGCGTGTCGACATAGAGCGAGAGCGGCTCGGACACGCCGATGGCATAGGCAAGCTGGATCGTGCAACGCGTGGCAAGACCTGCTGCGACCACATTCTTGGCGAGGTAGCGAGTGATATAGGCAGCTGAACGATCGACCTTGGTCGGGTCCTTGCCGCTGAATGCGCCGCCGCCGTGCGGGGCTGCACCGCCATAAGTATCGACGATGATCTTGCGCCCGGTAATGCCGGCGTCACCGTCGGGCCCACCAATCTCAAAGCTGCCGGTCGGGTTGATGTAGTATACGGTGTCGCGCAGCAGTACCGGTGGAATGACTTCGGCAATCACGCGCTTCACATAAGCATGAAGTTCGGCTTCCTTGTCGCCCTCGTCATAGCCCTTGGCGTGTTGAGTCGAAACGACCACTGCCGTCGCGGCAACCGGCAGGCTGCCTTCGTAGCGAAGCGTTACCTGACTCTTTGCGTCCGGCTCCAAGAACGGTGCAGCACCCGAATGACGATCGGCAGCCATCCGCTCGAGGATCTTGTGGCTGTAGTACAGCGTCGCGGGCATCAGGTCAGGCGTCTCGTCGGTCGCATAGCCGAACATGATGCCCTGATCGCCGGCGCCTTCGTCCTTGTTGTCCGCTGCATCGACGCCCTGCGCGATGTGGGCCGACTGGCCGTGGAGTCGGTTGATGAATTCGAACTTCTCCCAGTGGAAGCCGTCCTGTTCATAGCCGATTTCCTTGACCGTCTGACGCACGGTAGCCTCAATCCGTTCGGGGATGCCTGCCGCCCAAGCGCCATTTTCGTAGATCCCTTTTCCGCGAATCTCGCCCGCGAGAACAACCAACTGGGTGGTCGTCAGCGTTTCACAGGCAATCCGCGCTTCGGAATCGATCGACAGAAACAGATCGACGATCGAATCCGAGATCTGGTCCGAAACCTTATCTGGGTGCCCTTCAGACACCGATTCCGAGGTGAAGAGATAGTCACTGCGCATCGCGTCGATCCATATAAAGAAAGCTTTATGTGTGGCGCGCTCTACTCTGCGCTGCGGCGCAAGGCAACACGGCTGAGGGCAAGAAAAACCAGTGCCCAACCAAGCGCCAGCCCGTTGCCCAGCCGTGAAAAGGGCGTTGGCGGAGCTGCCGCAGGCACTGTTCCGTCCAACCGCCCGGCGACATGGTGCGGCACGAACTTGCGCACCACACCCTGCGCGT
>Ga0114940_10000926_pt1 | contig 11612 bp, 12 predicted proteins | sample ColdCreekSource_FD_87195 | JGI IMG/M metagenome (GOLD analysis project Ga0114940, IMG submission 87195) | Groundwater microbial communities from Cold Creek, Nevada to study Microbial Dark Matter (Phase II) - Cold Creek Source | ecosystem: Environmental > Aquatic > Deep subsurface > Groundwater ... | reverse complement strand
TGGCGATTTGCGCGGTTTCAAAATCGCGGATCTCACCGATCATGATGACATCTGGGTCTTGGCGCAAAATCGCGCGCAAGGCTTTGGCGAAGGTCAGGTCAATCTTAGCGTTCACCTGCGTTTGGCCTACGCCTGACAGCTCGTATTCAATCGGGTCTTCCACCGTCATGATGTTGGTTTGCGTAGCATCTACTTTGCCGAGCGCTGCATACAGCGTGGTGGTTTTACCCGAGCCGGTAGGGCCTGTGACCAAGATGATGCCGTGGGGCTGGCCAATGAGTTGCACAAACTGCTCTAGCACCGGGCCTTGCATGCCCACGGCCTCGAGGGTGAGTTTATTGCTGCTTTTATCGAGCAAACGCAGCACCGCACGCTCTCCGTGGGCGCTAGGCAAGGTGCTCACACGCACGTCTACCGCACGGGTGCCAATGCGCAAGCTGATGCGCCCGTCTTGCGGCAAGCGCTTCTCGGAAATGTCTAGCTCGGCCATGATTTTCAGGCGCGAGATCAGCGCAGCATGCAGTGCGCGGTTAGGTTGTACCACTTCACGCAAGGCACCATCTACGCGAAAGCGCACAGCGCTGTGTCGCTCGTAAGGCTCGATATGGATATCACTCGCGCCATCACGGGCGGCTTGCGTGAGCAAGGCGTTGAGCATGCGGATGATAGGGGCATCGTCCGATGTTTCTAGCAAGTCTTCTACCGCAGGCAATTCTTGCATCATGCGCGAGAGATCGGCATCGGTTTGCACCTCGCTCACGACCATGGCGGCACTTGACTCACCTTGTGAATACGCGGTGCTGATGCGTTGAACGAGGGTGTCTGTGGCTACGGATTCAATCGCGATGTGCTCTGCCAAGCCGTGCTTGCGCAGCACCTCAGCTACCGCAGCGCGAGGCGACTGCGGGTGCACCCACAGGGTTAATGCGCCACCATCTTCTTGCAGCAACACCTGCTGCGCACGCGCATAGGCATAGGGCAAGGGGTATTTCACGGTGCAGCCTTTTCAGCGGGTTTGCCCAGCTCGTTGGCTTTGCGCAGATTCAGCTTGGGTAGCGTAGGGACTTCATTGATCGGCAGCACAAAGCTCGGTGTCGGTTGAGAACCCGCCTCTACTGAGCGCATCGTGTCATAGCGATCTAAGGACAGAGCTTGGCTGGTGTCGGCATCACGCACGACCACAGGGCGCAAAAACAGCATCAACTCGCGGCGTTCTTTAGAGCGGTTTTCGGTTTTAAATAAGCGACCGAATATCGGAATGTCACCCAAGCCAGGTACTTTTTGTTCGCCGTCGTTGTACTTTTCTTCCAAGAGACCACCCAAAATCACCACGCCTCCGTCTTCTACCAATACCTGCGATTCGATAGAGCGTTTGTTGGTGATCAAATCCGCCACACCGGCGCGCTTAGTCGGCTCAATGGTAGAGATTTCTTGGTACACCGTCATGCGGATCGTGCCATTTTCAGAAATTTGAGGCTTGACCCTGAGCGTTAAACCCACGTCTTTACGCTCAATCGTCTGAAAAGGATTTTGCGTACCACCACCGGTATTGTTCAGCTGCTGGCCGGTGATGAACGGGACGTTTTGGCCTACCACAATTTTGGCCTCTTCGTTGTCCAAAGTCAGCAGGTTCGGGCGTGAGATCACGTTGCCCGAGTTGGTGCTTTCCAGCCAATTGGCTAGAAATCCCAACACGTACACGCCGTTGGTTTTATGGCCAATTCCAAAGTTGATGCCTTTGGGGATGCTACCGATGATATCTGTGGCGTTACCTGCCAGAGCTGCTGCTGCTGCCACGATACTGTTAGCACCTAAATTGGTGCCTAAAACACCCACATTGGTATCGCCGCTTTTACCCAGACCGCCTTGCCATTGGATGCCCAGCTCAGCAGCTTTGTCCGAATTCACTTCGGCAATCATGCTCTCTACAAACACTTGCGCACGGCGCGAATCTAAGCGGTCAATCACGGCGCGAATTTGGCGGTATTGTGGTTCGCTGGCGGAGATGATTAGCGCGTTGGTGGATGGGTCAGCTTGGATCTGGCCACCCGTGCTAGGCTGGGCACTGGCCGCTGTCGGTGCTGAGGCACCGGGGCCTGCAGCCGCTGCTGGAGCTGGCGCGGCACCCCCGCCTCCACCTGTGCTGCCAGCGCTCGCGCTGAGCGCAGCACGCAAGGTGGTGGCCAGTTTCACAGCATCGGCGTTTTTAAGATAGACCACATAGATGTTGCCTGCATCGCCATTGGGGCCAGGCGCTGGGGCGCGGTCTAGTTTGTCGATCAACGATTTGATGAGACTGGCCTTGGCCGGATTCGAGGCGCGCACGATCACTGAGTTGGAGCGCGACTCGGCCAAGATCGAGGTTTTGACGGAGCTGTCAGGTTGACCGGGTGCGCCACCGCCGCCGCCTTCACTCAGGCGCTGCAACACGGGCACCAAGTCGGAGGCGACAGAATATTTCAGGGGATAAATCTCAAGGTCAGTAGCGTTAGACACGTCGAGCGCCGAGATCAAGCGCGCCATGCGTTTGAGGTTGTCGGCATAGTCGGTGATGATGAGGGAGTTGTTGCCTGTGTTGACGTTGATCACGTTGTTAGGGCTAATCAGGGGGCGCAAGATCGGTAGCAAATTGCCTGCAGACTCGTAGTTCAGGCGAAAAATTTGCGTGACGATCTGGTTGCCGCTGGCTTTGATTTCGTAGTCGGTGACGGTGCCGCCCAAGAGCTTGGCTTCTGCTTCGGGCACGACCTTTGAAATGCCCGCACTGTCGACCACGACAAAGCTCTGCAGGCGCAATGCGGTGAGGAACTGGTTGTAAGCCGCAGCGGCCGACATCGGTTTCTCCGTGACCAAGTTCATCGTGCCGCGCACGCGAGGGTCGACCAAAATATTACGACCGGTCAGCACAGCCATGGTGCGAGCAACTTCGGCAATTTCGGCGTTGACAAAGTTCAGCGTGATACCGTTAGGGCTGCGGTTAAAGGTGCTGCCTGCGGATACGGGTGCAGAAGTGGTGGTGACGGGAATAGGTGCTGGTGCTTGGGCAATAGCGTTTTGAAAGCAAAATACCCCGTAAGTCCAAGCAATTACTGCGCGAGCAGCTATGGAAATAGTAGTGCGTTGAAAGTGAGTTTTCATAACTACCCTAGTGAAATAATAGATTTGCCGTCGCGGCGACGGCCAATGATGCTGAGCAAATTGGCCAGCTCGGCCTCGTATTCTGGTGTGGCACTGGCTTCGCCTAAAAAGCGCATGCGCGTGCCAACCCATTCGCCGCTGCCGCTCAATTGAAGCGCGCCCTTAAGAGTTTGCAAATTGATGCGTGGCGTAGTGCCACCCGTCAGGTCAACACGGTAGTCGCCCAAAGGATGCAAGGTTGATAAGCGCGATGACACACTGAGCATCTCTAGACTCAAGCCACCTTCAATAAGGCTGCGCCCTTCGACCCATTGTGCGCTCAATTGCGGGCTGCGCAGGCTGAGTTGGCCTTGCAGGTTCAAGGTGTTCCACGGTGTACCCAAGCCCACTAGCAGCTCGGCAGGCAGGCGGATGTCCAAGTCGCTGACATCGATTTGGCCACCGCCCCAACGCGCTTTGGCATCGAGCTTGGTGGCTTGGCTGGCGCAGCAAGTGGGCCGCACTTCGCCGCGCAAGCCGGTGAAGCTGGGGCGTAGCGACCATTCAAGGCGTTCAGGCAAGGCGGTGGAATCTTTGGAGCCTGCACCACCCGTCAAAATGAGTTGCGCAGAGCCATTCCACAAGGTGCCGCGTGCATCCGCCAAGATCACGCTGCCTTGGCTGGCGGTAGCCACGCCATGGGCCAGCCACGCTGCAGGCGCAAAAACGACGATAGCTACCAGCAAGCCAGTGAGCCCACCCAGCCAAGCCCAGCGCGAGTAGCCCGTCGCAGGCGCCACTGTGGCACGCCTACGCCTACGCCGACCCGCCACGGTGGGGGAGCCAAAGGTTGAGTTGAGGGAGCGTGCCATGCGTGTGGGGACTACTTAGCGTGCAGGCATTTGCAGCACAATCACGCCGTCCCATGCGGCTGCTTTCGGATTGTCGGTGGCTGCACTGCTGGCAGCGGCGGGTGCTGCTGCGCTGCGCTGTAAGCGTGCTTCGCTGGGCACTAAGCGCGCATTGACACGGGTTTGGTTCAGCCACAGCGCCAGTGCATCGGCACTGACGGCTTTCAGATTAATGCTGGCCCTGCCGTCATTCACAGTCAGGCTAGCGCCTGTGCCCAGCGTTTGCTTGACTGCGCTTTCTAAACTGCCCAGAGACTCGTCGTAGTTCAAAGCCCGCTGGCCGCGCAGCGAGGTCGCCTCTGCTGCCATGGCGTGCATGGCATGCAATTGCTTATCGACAATCGCTTGCTTGGCCGGGGCTTCGCGCACCGTGCGCAAAGCGGGCGAAATGCCCACAAGCCACAGCAGCGCTAGGCCGACAACCAGCGCTGCGATGCTGACCAAACGCTTTTCGCGTGCGCCCAGCGCTGCCCACCAGATTTTCAAGGCTTTCATGGTGCAGCTCCTTCAGCCAGTGTGGTGACTTTGACGTTATCGCCGTCTTTGCGCACCGACAGCTGTGCGCCTTGCAGCGCGCTGCTTAAGCCGCCCAGCTGGGCGGCATCGAGCGTGACACCTTTGAGGGTGATTTCATTGGATGCAAAATCGATAGCACTCGGCGCTTGAGTTACCTGGACTACCGAGGAGAAACGTGCATAAACGCTCTCAAAATCATGGTTGCTAAGGTTGCCGCTGGCTTGGCGCAGGCGGCCCAGCTCGCGCCGCATTTGCACAGGCGCGTCTATCACTACCTTGACTTCGGGAAAGGTTTGGGTGAACTGCTGTGTGATCATCGCACTCTTAGCGCTCAAGCTGCTGCGCTCTCTCCATGCCCAAGCGTTCAGTCCGATTACTTGTGCGGCCACCAGCAGGGCTAAGCCTAGCCGTGCGGCACGCCAAGCAGGCGCTGCCATCAAATCGCGCAGCACTTCGCTGGCTTGCTGCAGCCAGCGCCCACTGCCTTTGAGCGCAAAGTCGCCCTGCGCTAGATCCAGGCCGGCGCTGCGGGCAGCCAGCATGGTTTGCAGTGCATGCTCTGAGGGGTGCAGGGTCTTGATGCCGTTGCCTAGCGCAGCTTCGGCGGCGGCAGCCACAGCAGGCTCCGCGCTCAGGCGCAGGGTGTAGCCGTCTAGCGTGGGCCAAATGTGGTGCGCTTGCGACAAAGGCAGGGCGGTCACACCCAAGTCATCGCTGCCCGTAACTAAAGGTGCATCTGCGCTGCCACTGATGTGCATGTGCAGCTCTGGCTCGTCGCTCTCGGGTTGGGCCTGCAAGGGAAAGGCTTGCGGAAAGATATGGCTGACTTTGCGCCCTGACGACTGGATACTGCGCAAATGTTGCTCTAGCCAAGCTTTTTGGCACACAGCCAGCCAAGTGCTGGCATCTTGCGCGCCACGGCTACGGTATGACGCGATGTGCAATTGGCCCGGGTCGTCCAGCACCTGCTCTTCCACCATACCCTCTAGCAGAGCGCGCAGCTTGGGGCCAGAGATAGAGCGCGACAGCTTGGGCAAATTTACCTTATGCCACGACACCGCGTTGCTGGGCAAAAGCAGTACAGTTTCGTCAGAGCGCGGCAGTAATGCCAGCGCGGCCGCACCATGCGTGCCCACGGCCTGAGCGTTAGTGGCCAGGCAGTAGCTGTAATCTTGCGTGGATGCCCCAGGGTTGGGCAGGGTAATGATGAGGGTGCTCATAGGTAGCCCTCTATTGTAAGGAAGCTTGCTTGCCAAACGGCGTAACCACGGCGCGCTCGCGCCATAGGGTTTTCACGTCTGGAGTGCCGCGCTCAACGAGTGAACGCTCCTGAATAATGCGATCTGCCAAGCGTAATCGGCCACTGACTTCAAAAAAGCGTGAGTTCACCGATAAAGTGATACCCACCGGATCTGGCGTGCCTGCAGCGGCACTGGCGGGTGGCTTTTGCGGTAAAAATTTCTTAACTTCATCGACGGAGCGAAAGTATTTGTTAGCACGTGCTGTGACCATACGCCGTGCGCCTTCCCATTCTAGGCCGGGAATGCTGGCGTACAGCACCTCGGCAGAGGCCGTGTTGATATTCACCGACTGTGGGCCGTGCAACACAGTCACAAAGGGCTTCAAGCGCTCTAGCGTGGCTGGCTGCATGCCCAACCAGATGAGTTGCTCCACCCGCTCGGGCATCACGGGGGCCTGTACCGCAGCGCGTGGGTCGCCAGTGTTGTCGGCCGCTAGCACCAGGTTGTCGGCCATGGTGACGAGCTCGACAGGGTCGAGGTTCAGTTGCTGAAAGAGTTTGAGGAAACTGTCCATGGCCGGCTTAGACAGCGTATTGCCATCCAGCAGGTTTTTGATGTTCATGCGGCTTTGCACGTCGACGATCTGGCCTGATAAAAAGACCTCGGAATTTAATTCGTCTTCGCTCAGCGCGGCGTTGTTTTTATCCGACGCTAAAAAGCTGGACAAGCGGGCTTCTTCAAGAGGCGTGGCCCAAGGCTCGGTGAGGTTGTCGTTGTCGCTGCTTTTGCGGCTGTCTTCACGCAAAATCAGGCGCGCCCAGTCGAGTGCGCCCACTAAAATCCAGCCCGCTTGCAGGCGGCCACGCTCGGAGGTTTCTACCTCCACTGCGCGCCACTGCTGCCAGGCTGCTGCTGCTGCGAAGCTGGCTACCAAGGTCACGGTGAGCATGGCCATGAGCAAGGCTACACCGCGTTGGCGTGTGCGGGCCGTGCTGGGCTGTTGGTTGGGAATGTGGTGCATGGCCTGTTTATTTGAGGTTAGGCTGCGCCCAGTCGCGCGTGATGTTGCCTGCCAAGGCTTGGCCTTGGGCCAGTTGCAGCACTAAGCGCACGCCCAAGGGTGGGCCAATGATTGGTGGTGCACTGTCGTTGTTGTTGTCGTTAGCATTGCCGTTATTGAGTGACTGCGGATTCACCCAAGCGTTATCGTAGGTGTAGTAAATCTGCCAATTGTCAATCACGGCCGCCACCACTTCTCGCTGGCGGTCATCGTCGTTGGGGTTTTGCGCCCAGCGCCCCACTTGCCGCCAAGTGGCCATCAGCTTGGCGCGGCTAGTAATCGGCTCAGATTCCCAGCGCAGCCATTGGATTTGGCCGCCCACGCCGCGCTGCGTCCAGCCGACCACCCGCAGATCGTGCTCGCCATAGCTGCGGGTGATGCGCAGCACCTGCCCGTTGTAGTCAATCGGGCTGAGCACCGAGGTGAACTGCATGTGGTCGAGGTCGCTTTGCCATTGCGCTAAAGCGGTTTGCAGGGTGGCAATTTGGTCGGCGCGTTCGCTATTGGCATTTTGCGCACGCGACATGCCGTCAATGCCTTGCCAGCTGGCTAAGGCCAGCAGCGACATGATGAAAATCGCCACCAAAACTTCGATCAGCGTGAAGCCAGCGTGCAATCTGGTCTTGAAGCCTGCGTTAAGACCAGCGTGCATGCCGGCCTGTAAACCAGTATGTAAATCGGTTTTTTGGCCAGTGGTAGAAAGCTGCACCATATTAAAACCGGCTCGCAATCGTAGAGATGTTCAAAATAGCGTTCTCGCCCTCAAACACACGCATATCCACTTTGCGAAAGCTTGGGTTTGGTGTGGGGTGCACTTCCATGCGCACCGTTAGTTTCTTGCCTGCTTGGGTGCAGTCTGAGCTGCTGTCGCCCACGCTGGGCAGCTGGCGTGACAGGCGCAGCTTGATCAGTTCGTTTTCAGCGCACATTTGGGCGATCAGTACATCGCTTTGCCGCTGGGCGCTGCGCGACAGTGCGTTCACTGCTTGCGAACCCGCAAGCAATGCGATAGACACAATGGCCAGTGCTACCAAAATTTCAATCAAGGTAAAACCCACAGCACGCGCTGGGCGTGGAGCTTGGCGGCGTGTGGCGGTGACCATCATCACGGCGTGCCCGATGCCGTGGTTTGGCCAGAAGCTGTAGTGCCTGCCGCGGCAGTTTCAGCCCCGGTGTCGATTCTGAAAGGCCGCAGGCCGTCGGTGCTCACACGAATTTGCCGCTCTTCTAGGCGCAGGGTGATCGCCTGCGCGGGAATCATGGGCTCGGGGCCGAGCAACACAGCGCCGGTGGGGTTGTCGATTTGGGCGATGATGCCTTCGCTGAGCCAAGGCGTGGTTTTGGGCTTGGCTTTCGGGTCGGCACCGGCATCTAGCATCGCAAAGCCTTCAGCATTGGGCTGCCAGCGCAGTACCAAACCGGTGGTGCGCGATTGGCTGCGGCCTGCCTCCAAAATAGCGGCCAAGCGCTGGGCATCACGCTCTAGTGCCGTGGCAGAGCTGTCGCGCAGGGACAAACTGGCAGCGCCAGCGGCAATCGCCACAATCGCCAGCACGACGAGTAGCTCTAATAGGGTAAATCCCCGTGCAAGTGTGGTGCGGAGGCTGCAAATAGTAGGGCTACGGGTGGCTTTAGTTGCTAAGGTCAGCATTTTTGCCTTCACCGCCGCTCTGGCCGTCGGCACCGAAGGACAACACATCGATCTCGCCCTTGAGGCCGGGGCTGAGATACTGGTAGTCATTACCCCAAGGGTCTTTGGGCAGTTTCTCCAAATACGACTTCCAGTTACCCGGAATCACACCCACGGTAGGCTTGCTGACCAAGGCTTGCAAACCCTGCTCTGAGGTGGGAAAACGCTGGTTATCCAGCTTGTAAAGCTTGAGCGCTTGCACCACATTATTGATGTCGGTTTTGGCGGCGGTGACGCGTGCGTCGTCGGCGCGTTCGAGCACATTGGGCACGATCAGCGCGGCCAGCACACCGATGATGACCAGCACCACCATGAGCTCAATCAGGGTAAAACCACGTTGGGTGGTGTTTTGAATACGGGTGAGAGGAAGTAACTTCATAAACCTATGATAATACGCAAATGAGAAAACACTGGATGATACGCTTATCTACTTTGGCGGTTTGGCTTCTGGCCGTGGCCAGTGCCGTCTACTGGGTGCTGAAATTCGTGCCTAGCCCTAGCGCTCCAGCCAATGCTGCCGTAGTGGGAGGTCTGACCACCATGCAGCCCGATAGTTCCGCACTGGCCCGTGGTTTGGGCGGTGGCTTGGTGGCGGTGACGGCGGCTGCACAGAACGCGCCGGTTGTCAGCACCATCGATGCTGCCCGTTTTGTGCTGACCGGCATTGTCACTGGCCAAGGTAAGCAGCAAAACCTCGCCTTGATCGCCATGGACGGCAAGCCCGCCCGGCCCTACAAGGTGGGCGCTGAGCTCACCGAGGGCGTGGTGCTGGTGTCGGTCAACCGCTACGAAGTGGGCCTAGCCACCAGTGCCGACACTGCGCCGGGCGCTACGCTGCAGATACCGCGATTGTTCGCCTCAGCAGGCGGGGCCAACCAGCCTGGCTTTAACCCATCATCAGGGCAATTTGTGCCCGCACCGAACGCGAACGTGCCGCAGTACATTCCACCGCCTACACCGATGGATGTGGCCCCTGCGGCTGCGGCCAATCCATCTGCACCCAATGGCCAGGGCGTGGGGCGAATGGGGGCCAGCTTTGCGCCGCAAGACCCAGCCGCGATGGTAAAACAGGGTCAGCAGCAGCGTGTGCAAGAGGTGCCAGCCTCTGCGCCTGAGATAACCACGCAATAGCCCGCGCCACGCCTGCGTGGGTGATCCACACGCACTCGGCATGGGCTGCTTGGCACTGCAGCAGCGCTGCATGCACCCGCCGCACAAAACCCCCAGCTGACTCACCGCTGGCACCGCAGCGGTAATCTTCAAAATCATCCGTCCATGCAGACAGCTGAGCAGGGTCGATCGCATCCCAAGCTTGGCCTTCCCAGCGGCCAAAGTCCATTTCACGCAGTGCGGGGGCGTTTTTAAAGACTAAATCGGCCCGTAGTCCACGTAGATACTGCGCAAGCAGCTCACATCTTTGTAGCGTAGAAGTGTAGACGGTGAGACCCTGCGGCAGGCAGTTGGCCAGCTGCGCGGCTGCCTGTGCAGTGGCCTCGGGGTCTGCGGCTACATCCAAAGCGCCGTAACACACGCCCTCAGCAATCAGGGGTTTGGCATGGCGTGCTAGCCAAATGCGCAATGGGCGGTGGGTCATGTTGGGTGGATCATCAGCAAGGCGCTAGGGCCCAGCATCGGTTTGTCAGTGAAACTCTTCATCGGTGGGACTCCCCGCATAACGCGACCACATCATTCAGCACAGGCTAGTGCCAAGTCAGCACGAGCCAAGCGCCGAGGTAAAACGCGATTTCGCACACCTGTTGCGTAGCGCCCAAGCAGTCGCCCGTGAAGCCCTGCAAACGCAGCGCAAACAAGCGCCACATCCATACCAAGGCTGCCAGCGCACAGACTATAGACACTATAAAAATAATAGCTGCTTGCGCAGTAAATACCTGGACCACCAGCAATAAACACCATAAAACATTGCTTACAAGGGCTTTCAAAGTAATGCTGTCGGCCAGCGGCTTAGATTTAGACCCTGCTGCATCGCCCACATGCGGCAAACGCCACACCAGCAGCATCGGGCAGGCGCGTGAGACCACGTGTGCGCTTACCAGCACGCTGCACACAGTGCCCAGCCCCGCAGGTGCGAGCGCGGCGATCAGCGCTACCTTGCACAACAGCGCCAGCACCAGCGCCATCGCACCAAAAGCCCCTACACGCGAGTCTTTCATGATCTCCAGCGCGCGGGCTTTGTCGTAGCTGCCGCCCAAGCCATCGGCCACATCGGCCAAGCCGTCTTCATGAAAGCCACCTGTCAAAAGCACGGTGGCCACAGTAGACAGACTGGCCGCGACCCAAGCCGCACTGCTACCCGCATGCCAGGCCAGCAGCGCATACACGCCTGCCGCTGCGCCGCCCACCAGCCAGCCCACCCCTGCAAAATGCGCCGCACTGGCGCGCAGCATCTCCGGGCTGTAGCCCACCCAGTCGGCCAGTTTGCCGGTGATGGGAATGCGGGTGAAAAACTGCACCGCGAGTAAAAAATGGCGGATGAACTGCACGTTGGGTTGGTCCGCTAAAAAGTTTGTGAGAGGGGGCTGTGAGAGTGAGAATTAAACGTCAAAGCCAGTATCTCACTCTGGACATATCGACACACTATGAAGGCACGTTCTCATGTTTCGATATGTCCGGGGCGAGTTACTAGAGCTTGCCGTCCACCTTGGCCGAGTCAAAGCTGGCCATCTCGTTGACAAACTTGGCGGCTGATTGCACCAGCGGCCAAGCCAGCAGCGCGCCTGTGCCTTCGCCCAAGCGCAGGCCCAGGTCTAGCAAAGGTATGGCGCCCAAGCGTGCCAAGAGGGCGCGGTGGCCGTGCTCAGCGCCCACGTGGCAAAACACCATGTAGTCAAACGCATTGGGTTCTAGCGCGCAGGCCACCAGCGCGGCAGCACCGGCGATAAAACCATCCACCAAAATCACGCGGCGCTGGCTGGCCGCTTCGAGCATCGCGCCCACCATCATCGCGATTTCAAAGCCGCCTACCGCGCACAGCACATCCATGGGCTCAGTCAGCTTGCCGTGGCGTGCCATGGCCTTTTTGAGTGCCCTCAGTTTGGTCTGCATTTGCGCATCGTTCA
>Ga0114940_10000925_pt1 | contig 11630 bp, 4 predicted proteins | sample ColdCreekSource_FD_87195 | JGI IMG/M metagenome (GOLD analysis project Ga0114940, IMG submission 87195) | Groundwater microbial communities from Cold Creek, Nevada to study Microbial Dark Matter (Phase II) - Cold Creek Source | ecosystem: Environmental > Aquatic > Deep subsurface > Groundwater ... | reverse complement strand
ACTCATATGTCAGTTAAAATTGCTTCTCATACCTTACGTCTTCTCCTGCGTAGTCATTTTGGAATTGATGTTTTGACTTTTCAATCTATGACTCCTTGCTAAAATCTAATTCACATCAGACGTCAATTATCAATTATCAATTATCAATTATCAATTATCAATTATCAATTATCAATTATCAATTAATTCTCTAGCTGTAAATCCCGATCTTGCTCTTCCAAAATAATCTCTAGACCTTGGAGGTCATAGAACATAATTTCTACCCGACGGTTATAGGCGTGTTCCACAATCGTATTGCCTGATTTCTTCAATTTTGATTCCCCCAGGGGTCGAATTATCATTCTTTCTGGTTGAACTCCCTGACGCAATAGATAGTCACGAGTAGCGATCGCCCGACGTTTACTTAAGGCAAGATTATACTGGTCACTAGCCCGATAATCTGTATGTCCTTGGAGTTCAATGGTCAGAAATGCATATTGCTTTAACAAGGTGGCAACTTGATCGAGGATCAAACCACTGGCAGGGGAAATATCCGACTGATCCAGGGCAAAATGAATATTCCGCAGCACTTTTAAAATTACTGGTTTTGGTGGTAATACTTCTGGCTTAATTGGGGGTGGAGTTATTTTAGCCACGGGTTTAGTAGTACAGCGGGGGATAGTAGTGTTGGGAGTTATAGATTTCAGAGGTTGGTCAAAGGATTTAATCACAGCATTCAAAGCTGGTTCTGATGTTCCATAATCTGGGCTACTTGCGATCGCACTAATCATCGTTCCAGGCAAAGGCTGGGGCAAAGTGAAACTAAATTTACCTTGAGCATCGGCGATCGCTGATTCTAGGGGATAACTCAAAGGACCATAGTGTTTACTTTGACTAGCAAGGGGACTTTGTTCATCAACGGGACGAGGAATACCCGATTCAATCTGATAGAGAGTTATTTTGTCTCCAGGTTCTGCTACTCCGTCAATATTTACCTTGCCATTAATGATGTAAAAATCTTCACTCAAAAACTGTGGTGCATTAATTCCTCGGTTTGCAGTATCTCGTTTGCGGTTGCCCGAATCACGAGGGGGATTTACGCCGTCACCCAAGTTAAAGAAAGGATTGCTGGTGTGATCTCGCGTATTGAGGTCAATACTCAACCCTTCTAGGTTGGTAAACTGATTGTTTTCTAGTAGATTGCGATCGCTTTGGGGATAAGCTGCAATGGTCACCCCTGTCCCTGTTTGCCAACTAATTTGATTATCGATCACCTGATGATCGTTGCCCATTAGATATACTGCTGCACTAGGGACTCTACGACCGTTAAATTTAATTTGATTATGGTTAATCTTAATCGAGCCTTCTGATTTAAAGAGATAGACCCCACTACCATCGTTACCACAGAGAAGATTATCGGTAATCGCTCCCCCTTCTAGTAAACCCTCAAGATAAATAGCATGAGGCATGCCTGTTAAACCGTTCCCCACAATGATATTTTCCTGAATCTGCATCCCTTGAGCATCCACCGAGGTAAGAATACCGCTACCGCCGTGATGGTATATGCGATTGCGCTGAATGACGGTGTTCTTCCCATCAAATAGCCAAACTCCAAAACTAGAAGATGTTTCTGGCATAGATTCATCAGGAGGTAACCCTAACCAGTTATCAATAATTTTGACGTTTAAAGGAGGTTTTTGAGTCAGATCATTATTAGCTAGATTAGGTAAACGAGAACTGACCACAATATCCCCCCCTGGGGTGGTGTCGGTGGGAAAATTGGGCTGGCTAAAACCGTAGATGCTTAGACCTTTAACGGTAATGCGATCGCCTGCAATGGTCAAACCCCGAAAGACATTTTTCCCTGGTGCAGCAGTGATACTCACCACAGGTATGGGGATAGCTATTTCGGTGGTAGCGATCTTACTTGGATCATAATTTGGATGGCTTGTACCATCAATCACTAAACCAGGATTAATTAGGGGAGGTAAAGTAGTTTCCAACTCAATTTTCACGGGGGCAGCAAAATCAAATTCAATCCGTGAAGCATCTTTGCCAGGAATGGAGGTGACCTGCTTCTGTTCTGGGGCGCTAAGTTCTTGCCAAGTCAGGGTGCGATTGACAAGGCTAATAGCCTCTCTAAGGGTTAATTCCTGATCAGGATTGATCTCGTCGCGATCGCTATTGACTAATATTTTAAATGACGGCTTAAATGATGGCAGCTCTTCCTGTGCCAAAGCGGACTGTTCCTGGGAAGCAAGTAAACTGCTGGCAACTAGGATGGTTAAGAAGACTTGAGGAACTGGGTTTTGTGGGTTGCGATTGAGAAACATGGAATAAATAGTTGTTAGTTTTTAGTTGTTAGTTTTTAGCCTTTGCCTTCCTGTTCTCTGTTTCCTGTTCGCTGACTTTTTCCTCCTGAATGGGCGACCGTTCATCTTGTAGGGGCGAAGGGCTCTTCGCCCCTACTTTTTTGCGTCTACCTTTGCTATCTGCTCCCTCTGGCAATTTAGGTGGGCTATGTTGTCCAAAGCCATCTAGTAGACCGTTGAGTTTCACTGTCATCCCCAGATAAGGGCCTCCTGCGGAGCGAGTACCTGTAAAGTCATCATCATCGGCACTACCAAAGACATAACCCGCTGCGATTCTGAATTCTGGGGAGAGATAGTAACCTGCTTCTAGCAAGAAAGCGGATTCGGTATAGTCGGCAGTAGTTTGCCAGATAGTTCTGCCTTCAGCCACTAAATCCATGTGGTAGTTGAGGCGGTAAGTTACTCGCAGTTGTCCGAGGGAGATGTTACTGCTGTTGATAAAATCATTGGCGATAAAGGTTCTACTGTTGCGGAATGCTAATTTGCCATAGAATTCCCAGCGCCAGTTAGGGGCATAAATCGCCTCCGTGGCAAATAAATGATCTCTAGAACCTGTGCCACTACCAAGGAAGACGGTTTCAGGAATTAAGCCTGGGTTTTCTTCGTATTCGTAACGCAACAAAGCGTTAAATTTATCTGTTTTGGGATGGCGGTAGGCTAAACCGAGACGCACTTTTCTGCTAGTACCAATATCAAATTTTTGATTAGCAGAACTGGCTTGGTTGAAGCTAAATAGAGTAGTTAGCGCAGAGGAGATTTTACCTGTTGCTCCTGCTGATAGGACAGTGTTACTACCATCCTTGCCATCGCTATATTGAAATTTGGCATCGGCGGTAAAGTTGGGGTTGTCGCTATATTGCAGACCAACGCCGTAGGTAGAGCCAGAATCAATACCTAAAGCGCTTGCTCCCTGACCAACGGAGAAGGGTTGGAGGAATTGGGTGCCTGTTTCATCGTCGCCAAAGTCATTGAAGGTACGTTCGTAGTCCAGGTCGAGGTCTAAGCCTGCTGCGAGGGGGATTTTCTGCTGTAGACCGATCGCCCCTGTATTGTGGATGCCTGCAATGCCGTTAGTGATGCCGAGTCTTCCTGTCATGGTGGCGTTTGCCCAGGGGGTATATTCCCCTTGCAGACCGAGGGTAGTTAAAGCATTTCCTTCTTGATTACCCCTAGTGAACCATTGATGATTGAATACCAGACTCAAGCCAGAATAAAATTCCCAATCTAGACCTAGACCAATGCGGTCAGAATATACGGCATCGGTATCATCGGAAAGGGTTAGATCGTTGAGGGCGTGGAAAGTTAATTTATCAATAATGGGAATGGAAGCATGCGATCGCAACTGGGTGGAAGTACTGGTTAAATTCCCTGTGAGGGTATTATCTTGGCGATCGCGATAGGTTAAATCTACTCCTAAGTCTGCCGCACCAATTTTTTGCGTCACTCCTGCGGTGATCGTTGCCAGGCTATTATCGACCTGGGAGCCAGGTACAGGGTCAGACCCAGCATCCAGAAAGTCTTCTAGCTGATCTAAAGGTCTGGGGGCTACACCATTATTTTGCTGATGTTCATATAAGAACTTTAAATCGGTAGTGGAGCCAACTTTGGCGGTTAATTCACTGCCGTAGCGGGTCTGTCCAGGAACAAAACTGAGGGTGGCATTGTTAGCAAATTCTGTTGATGCTCGGCGATAGTAAGCTCGACCGATAATATTTTGGCTAAAGCTGACTTTTCCTTCCAAGCGATAGGCGGAACCATTGGCATTGGCAAAAATCGTCTGATTTTTAGAATTGGCATATTCCCCGCTGAAACTACCCCAGTCCCCCAGGGAAATAAAAGCATCCAAGCCAAATAGGGCAAAATCTTGATCTTCGCGATTTTCATTCAGGTAAGTGCTACCTAACCAAGAAGGATGTTTAAAATCACGGTCAAAATGATAGCGCGCTCTCCCTGCAAAAAGGTTGGATTGACTAGCTTCGCTCTCAAATTGATAGGTGGCGACGATGCGACGGGTCAGAATATTCCCCTCTTGATCTATCTGAGTCCGCAACACAGGATCTTTAAAAAATAGCGTGCCACGGTCGTAATCAATCTCGTAGTCTAGTCCCAAGCTGAGACGCTCTCGCCTCACTACATTGCCCCGATCATTGAGGGGGGAAAGCTCTAGGTAAATATCTTCCGAACCAGGAACTAGTAAGCGACGGGAAAGAAAGTAAAAGCCAGAAGTACCATCTGGAGCGATCGCATCTCGTTGGAAACCTTCGAGATTATTGGCATAAAGAGCATTAAATTGAAAATCCCCCAGGTTGTAATTCGATTTAAAACCGTGGAGTTGTCGCGTAATGGCGCTAAATTCCTGGGATTCACTGGCAAATTCTTCGGTGTCATAATCCCCCCACATAAAATAGTCGGGTTCTGCTTCTTCAATTTTAGAATTGCGTTCTAAACGGAAATAGACGTTATCGGTAGAGGGAGTAGTGACTTCGGTGGTGGAACTATCACCATAGACAGGATAGTTTTCTGACCCACTAGAATAGGAACGAAATAGACGGTTTTCTCCACGACTGTCTTCGTTTAAAGGGCGATCGCTGTTATAGGCTCCTGTATAAGTCCATTTCCCCAGGCTTCCAGTAATAAAAGCTGCGGATTTAAAATCTATAGTCGCATCGTTATCTTGATCTAGAGGCAGAAAATCACGGAAACTATCATAGTAATTTGTACCTCTCGCGCCAATCCGCAAACTGGCAAAACCAGTCAGTAAAGGCTGTTCTCGGAGAGTGTTTTCCAATTGGAGCTGAGTAAATGCCTCTATTTGGGATGCTTTTGCCTGAATCGTAACTTTTCCTGGGTCATATCCCGCCTGGAGGGAAGCAGAAAACTCTCCTTCATTAGTTCGCACTTGAAACCCAGGTCGATTTGGAGCCAAGTCAGCACCAATAAACTTACCTTCACTACTATTAAGAGTAATGACTTCATTCCAGAAAGAAACTTCTCCTTGATTATCTAAAAATCTACCCTTAACCGTGGCAATACTCTTACCATCCGCAGGAATATGAGCTTCGACTGTGGAGATTTCTAGGCGCTCAGGTTTTCCTGGAACTTTAACTTCAATGGCGGTTTCTGAATAGTTTTTGCCGTCTGTGGTGGCGAGAACACTCAACTTATTTTTTCCTGTACCAAAAATAACCCCATACCAAGTTTGGGTGACGATCTTGGTTACAGGGTCAACTTCAGTACGTCCAGCCTGGGTAGAATTTACCGATTCGCCGTTGACTTGCAACATCACATTTGCTTCTTCGGGAAACTGTATAACTACGCTACTGGAAATATTGTCTAAGACAGCATCAGGCTTAGGAGCGAGAATTTTAACTAGTTGCTGCTCGGAATATTCTGGAGAAGTAATTGTGGATTGGGGTTGAGATGCTGGCGCTGTTTCTGGTGCTGACTCAGTAGGTATCTTACTCTCAGTGGGTTCAGTAGGTTCAGGAGACTCAGAATTGCTATTAACAATTACTTCCCGCTTCGTTTCTTTCGTAAAACCACCCTTGCTGGCAATAATGTTCACTTCATTATTACCCTCCTTCAGCTTTGCTCCATCCCAGGTTTGGGTAACTAGGTTGGTGTTAAAATCTAGTTGTTCCCTGGTAACCAGAGCGCTATCAACCTCCTTGCCGTTGACCTCTAGCTTAACGGTGGTGTTGGCGGGATATTGAACCGTGACACTGCTATCACTCTGACCATCGATAACCACTCCAGGAGCAGGAGTGATAATCTGAACTTTATCGAGAATAATCCTGGTGGCAATTTCTTCTTGGCTGGGAACACGAGTCGCGGGGGTATGTTCCACAAAGGGACTAGATAGTGCAGCAATCTGATCAAACTGATCTACAGGAGTGGCAAGAGCTAGTTGTTGGACTTTTGAATTCGCCCAAGCTTTAGTTGCTAGCTGTTGTTTAGGGTTTGGTTTAGGGGGATTAATTAGTTTGGTGACGGGCAGATCTGGAGTAGTCTGAGGGGGGATTGCGGGAAATTGATCGACGGTGGCAAGGCTGAGTTTTTTGTGCTGGAGATCTGACCAAACTTGAGCGATTACCTCCTGTTGGTGGGGTAATAGTTGGGTAATTAAGATTTGATTGGATTTATTATTAGATCCATTGTTAGAACTGTTAGGGCGATCGCTCTGCTCGCCAAAAGAATCAGCAAAACTAAGTTGTTGATGAGCAATATCTGACCATAACTGAGCAATTAATTGTTGCTGGTGGGGCAGCAGTTGGGTGATGAACACGCCCTGAGTTGGAGCATGATCGATCGCTGGTTGAGGTGTTGCTAAACTTAGTTCTTTTAGATTTACGTCCGTCCATAACTGAGCAATCCAGGTTGATTCTGGTAATTGGACTTGAGCAATGAGTAATCTCTCTGTTGATACACTTTGCTCCTGTTGGGGAAGGGTGACAAAACTCAATTCTTGGCGGGGGATATCTGACCATAATTGAGCAATTAATTGCTGTTGCTGGGGTAGCAGTTGGGTGATGAACACTCCTTGAGTTGGAGCATGATCGATCGCTGGTTGAGGTGCAGCTAAACTCAGTTCGGCTAGATTTACGTCTGTCCATAACTGAGCAATCAAGGTTGACTCGGTTTGTTGGACTTGGGTAATGAGCAATTTTTCTGCTGATCCAGGTTGAGGCTGTGGTTCTAGAATACCCAAACTTAACTGTTGGTGGGAGGTATCTGACCAGAGTTGGGCAATTAACTGCTGCTGAGGCAGGATTTGAGCAATTAATAACTTATTAGTAAAGTTATTATTAGTATTATTACGATTTTCTTGAGGAGTAGCTAAAGTGAGTTCTGTTAAGTCGAAATCTGCCCAAACTTGAGCAATTAATTGAGGTGCTTGAGTAGTAATTGTTGCTGTAGGTCGATCTTGACTCCCAGAGGTTACAGTTTCCGCTTTGGCGATCGCCGTGTGGAATGCATTACAAGCAAGGGTAGCCACTAGAGTAACTAGCAGTCGGGATAGGTTGTTTCCAAGGCTAATGATCGACTTCATAACAGTGACTTAAGAATCAGATTTGTTTAAAATCCCTGGTTTGCAAGAGTTTTAAAGATCTGTGTGGTTAAAAGAAAAATATAGTTTTAGAGAGGAGTCTTGGTAGCCCTAGGGTAGATTGCTTGGTGAATTACTTGGTAGTTGTCGTCTTGATTTCGTGGCTTTGCCCGCAGCTGTGGGCGTTACCCCAAAGTTCATCCTGACCATCCCTCCAGGTTCTAGCTGGACGAGACGAGAGGTACTATTGCGCTCGATAAAGCGAATATTGGGGGCAAGGCGATATTCTTCAATGCTGGTTAAATCTAAAGTACCCGTATGAGTTCCAGGAAGAACATTAATCACGGAAAACATGCCTTCTGGATCAGTAATCACACGATTCCCATCTTCGAGATAAATTACGGCGTTAGGAATCCCTGGTTCTCCTCTTTGTTGTTCTCCATCAAAGTTTTTATCTACGAATACTCGACCAATCAAAGTTCCTGCATCCTCAATAATTCCTGGCTCTAGTCTGAGGGTATGGATGGCTGGGCCATCTTGTACGGGAAAGCTATTGTCGGTTCTGGTGGCATTAGCGATCGCCGAATTACGTCCTGAACCTCTTAGGGCATTGGGGGTTACTTCTGCACCGTAGATTAGATTAATGATTTCGTCTGGGGCTAAAGTTAGATCGCTGGTGAACATGATGTTGCGATCGCTTTGAGTAACTTCTACTGCCACAGCCGCTTTATCTTTCTCGGCACGGACGCTGTTAGGCTCAAACTGGAAACCTGGAGGTAGAGTATCAGTAATCCGTAAGTTATTAATCGGGGCAGAGGATAAATTACGTACCGCTAAACGATAGAGAACAATATCCCCTGGTTGCGCCAGGGCGCGATCGGCTGTTTTGGTAATCTGAATTTCTTGCGCGTCACAGATACTAGATGCTAAATCTAGTACCGCCAGATCTAAGCCCACTCTTTCCGCATTTTCTACAATCACGATTTCCCCTGTAATGGTAGTTTGTCCATCAGTGGCACGAACTGGTTTACCGTCTAAAGAAGTCGCTGTATACTCAACAATGTTTCCCTGGCGATTGCCAATTTCCAATTTAACCCGACGCTCATCATATTTTGAGTTCTCAGGTGGCTTCACCACCAGAATATAGGTAGCACCTTTGGTTAATTGCTGGCGATCGCTATCGAAGAGAAACGAATATTTTCCCTTGTCACCATTAACTAAAAAGAAAGGATTACTGTTCTGGGTATTAGGTTCAATCCCCTTGGGAATATTGTTATTGGGATTATCGGGTAATTCAGTCTCCGTCAGTTCGGTGATATTTCTGACGGTAGCACCAGTGAGATCACTGGGGTCTGGATCGTAAAGAGCAACGGAGAATCCTTGATAATCGGGCAAAATTTCCCCTGCACAGCCAGTGATATTGCCCAAAGGATCGATCAACTCATTATCATTTTTAATCGGCGGTAAAATTGCTATGGATGAAGTTACAGGAAAGCCACAAGTAGGACTTAAGCCGATGTCAATGGAACTAACTGCTGAAGAATCCTCAGAAGGTGTTGCCCCCACTTCCACTTCAATATCTAACGCTAAAGAAGTTTTAGCTGGAATCGATACTATTTCCGCAACTTTAGTAATATCCTGGGGCGCATTGCTATCATCCTTGTTCAACAGACGATAGGTAACTTTGGTGATCTTCCCTGCTCCAGTCAAGCCACTCTCAGTAATTGTTGTTCCATTAGGCAACTTGATTTTTCCTACTTGATTCTGTTGATTATCCAAGCGGAATTTAAACTTAACCTTACTCCCCGTGGCAATTGTCGTTTGTTTTCCCTGACGCAGATTGCTCAACTCCTGCTGATATCTTTTTTGAGCTGCCAGCAATAGCTGCTGCGATTCAGGAGGATCAATTTTAGTTGCAGCAGTTTGGGTTGCTGTCAGTATTTGAGCGGAAAAACTATCTGTTGATTCTGGTTCTAAAGTAGTTTGAGTAACAATCTCTATTTGTTTACTAGATAAACCCAAAGACTGTAAACTCAGTTCCCCAAAGCCCCCTAGAATAGTCAACAGTTCTGCATCTTTGAGTTTTAAAACCGCGTTTCGATCAGCAGTATCTTTGATGTCCTTTGCCACTGCTTGCTTAACTACCTCTGCTACTTGAGCCGAAGCTGTTTCTGGTGCTAAAGCTGACCATGCTTGGATTGCCTTCAGACTGACGGTGTTCGCTGCCGAATCCTGCAATCCCTGTTGCTTAAATAGTTGAGTTAAGTCTAAAGCGATCGCTCCTAAGCCATTTACAAGATTGCCTTCTTGATCCTCAACCCCCAAAGAAACCAGCTTTAAAGGCAAATTGGCTTCACTAGTCGGATTAGCCGATGTGGTAATTAGATTACTAATTAGTCCATACTTATCACCATCCACTTTATTTTGATATTGAATGACCGCACTATTGCCAAGATCAAGTAAATTTGGGTCTACGCCTTCGCAAGTTAATGAAGTTTGAGCGGCAACTGATTGCACACCATAAGGCATCAATCCCGATAAAACCAAAATATTAATTAAAGTAGCAGTAATTTTCTGACTTGTTTTAACTGTCAGGGAAGACATAAAATATTTACCAAAATGTTTTTTTAAAAGCTATTAGCTATCAGTTATCAGCTATCAGCTATCAGCAAAAAGATTTACTAGGTTGGGTTTCACTATCGCTCTACCCAACCTACAGGTGGATTTATTGGACTTTTACTTCATACATCGCCGCAATATCCGTCGCTGGGGCCAGAGAACCAAATTTCCAGCGAATATGAGTATAGGTTTCCGCTGGAGCGGGCTGTTCGATAGTTTTGCCGTCTTCAGTCTTAACGGTAATTGTGGGTTTTGCCACGTAAGTCTTACCATTATCAATACTAAAAGCAACTTCCGCTTGATTCTTGCTAGTAGCTGTATTTAGCTCATAGACCATCTTTTCAGGGATTGGCTGAGTAATAGAAAAGTCCTTCGCAGCCGTTTTACCTGGATTAGCGCTACTCACGGTATAACGTAAAATATCTCCTGGATTGACTACCACCCCATCCTCAAGATTTTCCCACTTAACCACGGGCTGTTCCCCCGCAGTCACCACAACTGATTTTTTCGCTGCGGCTAAATTTAACTTGATTACAGGCTTAGGACTTACCTGGGCAATCATTTCCTTAACCTGGGGAAAACTTGCCTGTACTGGACTAATCAAAGGTAACGCGACAATTAAACCTAAAGTTCCAATGCCCAATACTTTATGTAGCAGTTTCATATTCTGTTTCAACCTCGTTATCTAGTTATCTTGCTATGATGTTTACCGAACAATTTGTGCGGAGCAGTAGACCCTTAAAAAGCCTATTGTTCCGTTTTTATTTGCCTTACGAGTAGTTTTTAATTGGATAGACTACGTTGTTGATCAACTAGTTTTGATCCCCCTAAATCCACGACACTTGCTCTAATTGGGGAGACCCCAAGACCGCAGTGTCTTCCCTTAAAAAGGGGGACTATAAGACTTAGTTCCCTCTTTACAAAGGTGGACTATAAGACTCAATTCCTTTTTTACTTCCTCCCTTTTTAAGGGGGGCTAGGGGGGATCTAAGCTCCCTGTTAAGCAGAACAATGTGACTTGTGCTGCTTAACTAAAAACCACAGAAAAAGACTAAATCAATCAGCCTGAAAAACGGAGTCTGAAGTGGTAGTTTGACAATCACACCGTTTGCATCGATGCAACTAAAAACTACCAACTCGACGGGAAGTTATTTAGTAGGTTGGGTTTCGTGCCTCAACCCAACGAAATCCGTTGATTGTTGGGTTTCACTTTCGTTCTACCCAACCTACGTAAGCTCCTAGTTGTAGCGTGGGCATTGCCCACACTACTCCGAACTAATAACTGTTTATGGCGCTGGGGGAGGAGTGGTAGATCCGCTCGTAGAATTCAGACCTTCTTGCACTAGACCATCAAACTCGTCCACTTTACGTTGGAAGGTAAAGATAGAATTATCCGTATCAGACTCAGCAGGAGCAAGGGTCGGAATGGTGACGCGGTAACCTGTAACAGTTGCTCCAGGATCAGGTGTTCCCGCAGAAGTTAAGGACTCCACTGAGTATGCATCACTTCCAGTAGGACTCTGACCAGTCCAATAGGTAATCTCACTATCGGTGCTGCTGTCAGTAGCAGTGTTTTGGACGTGGATGGTGTCTAGGTCATCGTCATCATTGTT
>Ga0114940_10000924_pt1 | contig 11631 bp, 9 predicted proteins | sample ColdCreekSource_FD_87195 | JGI IMG/M metagenome (GOLD analysis project Ga0114940, IMG submission 87195) | Groundwater microbial communities from Cold Creek, Nevada to study Microbial Dark Matter (Phase II) - Cold Creek Source | ecosystem: Environmental > Aquatic > Deep subsurface > Groundwater ... | reverse complement strand
GAAAATAGCGCGTATATCCAACAAACCAATACCACGCACTTCTAGCAAGTTTTGCAGCAAGTCTGGGCATCGGCCTTCAATAGTCGTTTGATTGATGCGAAACAAGTCAACAGCATCATCAGCCACCAAGCCGTTGCCACGAGAAATCAACTCCAAGCCGAGTTCGCTTTTCCCAAGGCCAGATTCGCCAGTAATCATCACGCCCAAACCCAAAATATCCATGAACACACCGTGCATGGTGGTGCGGTCTGAAAAGTGTTTGGCCAAGTAAGCGCGCAAGACGTCAATCACGAAAGCAGCAGATTCTTTGGTTGAAAACAGCGGTATTTGGGCACGCTCACACAAAGTAAGCAAACTAGGAGGTGGTATTTGACCATCACCCAGAACGAGCAAAGGTGGCTCTAATCTCACGATTCGGGCAATTCGACGAGCACAATCTTCCTCCGTGCCATTGGTCAAGTATGCAACCTCACGCTCACCCAAAACCTGCAATCGGTAAGGGTGAATGTAATTCAGATAGCCGACCAAATCGGCGCTTGAACGCGCTGCGCGAACAGCTACTTCATCAAATCGACGCTCTGAAGCTGCTAAACCGACCAACCAATCCCACTTTAAATAAGTGCGAAAGGCTTCAAACAGAACGTCGGCACTGACGACGGTGGGCTTCATGCAGCGCCTTGTGTTGCGAGCCAGCCAGTAATTAAGTGGTGCAATTGGGCTGCGTCTTGTGTTGTTTGCAACTTGTCGCGCAAGCTCGCGTCACTCAATAATTCGGCTATTTCTGACAAAATTTCAAGGTGTTTTTGAGTCGCCGCCTCGGGCACCAGCAAAAAAATCAACAAATTAACGGGTAATTCATCTGGCGCATCAAAACCAATGGGGTGCGCTAACTGAAATACAGCGGCCATAGGCGTTTTCATGCCCTTGATACGTCCATGCGGTATAGCTACGCCATGTCCCAATCCTGTAGAGCCCAGTCGCTCTCGCGCAAACAGGCTGTCTGTCACAGTTGCGCGGTTCAAGCCATGCAGCTGCTCAAACAACAAACCAGCTTCTTCAAAAGCTCTTTTTTTGCTGGTAGCTTCTACGCCCACAAGCACTTGTGGAGCGGGCAATATGCTGGAAAGTCTGTTCATATGTGGAAGGAGATTATGCACCGAGCTATGAATTAGGAATGAATTCGACTTAAATTCTAGGGAAATTAACCAAATTTTGCCTCAAATGCAAAACCGCCCTACAAAACAGCTCTCAGCAAGAGCTTTTTGCAGGGCGGTCGAGAGTTTAAAACGAAAGTTTAAACTGCCGCAACTGATTACATCAATCGCTTTGGTGCCTCGTGATGGTGATCTTTCACCTTCTCTTTGTGTCTTCCCACTTGGCGATCCAGCTTGTCAACCAAGTCATCCACTGCAGCATAAAGGTCTTCGTGTGAACTTTCTGCAAACATGTCACTACCTTTGACATGAATATTGCATTCAGCACGCTGTCGTCGGTCTTTTTCCTTTTGATTTTCTACCGTTAGCAAAACCTTCACATCAACCAGTTGGTCAAAATGTCGTGTAATTCGATCTAACTTGGACGTTACATAAGTGCGTAATGCTGGCGTAACTTCGAGATGGTGACCGCTGATTGTCAAATTCATACGTAGCCTCCTAGAACAAAAGCAAAACACGCATTGAGCTATTTTGTTATGCAAGACCTCTCAATGCGCAACTGAAACTTGAGAAGTTAGGCTGAATCTTGAAACCTTCTCCTCAAGTAACTTCACTATGCGCCCGTCATAGAAGATTTGCAAGTAGCAAAACGAATTTTTATTAAAAAAATTTGACTGGCGGTGTAAGTCAGTGCAACGACTTATTTTGCTACTGGTATATCAACCGATGTGTTAACCGATGTACTAAGCGGCGCATTGGATTGATACAACTTTAATTTGCCAACCACAAAAACGGCAGCAAGACTCGCGCAAGCACCAACGATTGCAGCGACCCAATAATGTTGAACTAAATTTTCTGCATTGCGACTGATAATCAAGCCTCCAATAAAGGCCGCGACTCCCATTGCTGCAGATTGAACCGCTGAATTCAATGCCATAAATGTACCTCTAAGCTGCGGGTTTGCAGCAGATGTGATGATGGCCATGCCTGGAATCATGCGCCCGCTCATGGTAGCGAAGAAAACTGTTGAAACCAGTAAAACTGCCCACATCGGCCACCCCTCTGTCAGCGTGCTGGCAACCATGGGAAGGATGACCAAGACGGCCATCAAACGAAACATGAATACTTTCCCCTTACGGTCGGTCAATACGCCTATCATTCGTGCAGTCAACAGGGTTACCAAGCCACCACACAAATATACATATGGCACTTGGTTGGTCTGCCAACCTACATTGGTTTGCAAATAAATGGTGATAAAAGGAATGACAGTAAATCCAGCGAACATCAGCAAGCCAGAAAAAGCAAACGCTTTCAAGTGGTTACCATCAGCTAGCACCTGTTTGATGCCGCTCCAGGCAGAGGGTTTATTTGCTATTTTCAAATGGTCGGCAAGTGGCGGCAACGTGATGTAAGCGCCCGCCGCTAAGAGCGCGACCAGAGCAGCGATTCCAAAAAATGGTGCATGCCAACTGAAATGTGCAGCCAAAAATAAACCCAAAGGCACGCCTGCTACAGTTGAAACAGAAAACGATGTCATCACGATGCCCATAGCTCGACCACGCCGCTCAAACGGCACGACGTCTGCAATAATCGTTTGCGACAAGGCTGACAAGACTCCGCCAAAGATACCCGCCAAAACTCGCGCTAGCATCAAGGTGTTATAAGTCGGCGCTAAGCCGCAGGCCAGCGTAGCCAAGCCAAACAGGACATAAAGTGCCAAAAGTAGCTTTTTACGGTCAAATTTATCCAAATAAGTAGCGGCCAACAGCCCAGAAGCACCAGCTGCTAAGGTGTATGCAGACACCAACATGCCAAATTGCGCATCTGTTATGGTGAAAATCTTAGTAAATTGTGGCCCCAAAGGCATCATGATCATGAAATCAAGAATATGGGTAAATTGAATGCCCGCAAGGGTGAGCAATAGCCAAAGTTCACGCTTGGGTGAGAGTACACGAGGCTGGAGAGTTGTTGCTTGTATCGACATATTTTCCTAAATCAGCCTTTGACTTTATCACTTCACTTTAAACCTTCGCATTCAAGCACTAAAAAGACTCATAAAGTGTCATAATCAAACACTTATAAATAACGGAGCCGTCGCTTGGAAACCTACCCTAGTCGGTAGCTTTTAACTCCCAGTTTGCATTGGGGTTGAAAGCTAAACCACCCCTTTTTTAATGTAAGCTTATTTCGGGAGAGAGCCATGCTCAATATCTTTTCCTTAGCCAATGGCCGACTTTTCCAAGAAGAGATCGAGTCGCTAGAAGAACTCACCAAATTCCAACCTATTTGGGTGGATTTGGAGTCACCCACCTTAGAAGAAAAACGCTGGGTCAAACAGCATTACGGTTTGTCTATTCCAGAAGATGCGATGGATGAAGACATCGAAGAGTCTGCTCGCTTTTACGAAGAAGACAACGGTGATTTACATATTCGTTCCGACTTTTTAGTTGCCGATGACAATGAACCTGGCACGGTTCGCGTGGCATTTATTTTGAATTTAGCCAACACACAACTCAAAAGCCATGGTGTTTTGTTTTCTATTCACGACGAAGATGTGCCTGTTTTTAGGCTGTTACGCATGCGCGCACGACGTGCGCCGGGCCTGTTGGAAGACGCCAAAGAAGTGCTGCTTAAATTGTTTGATGCCGATGCTGAATATTCAGCTGACACCTTAGAAGGCATTTATGATGGCTTAGAGACCGTCAGCCGCCAGGTGCTGTCAGGCGATGTGACAGATGCCTTGGCTGGCGAAGTACTGGGTGCGATTGCACGGCACGAGAATCTGAACGGTACGATTCGCCGCAACATGATGGATACGCGCAGGGCGTTGAGCTTTGTGATGCGCAGCAAAATGCTGAATGCAGAACAATTTGAAGAAGCGCGACAAATTTTGCGAGATATTGACTCGCTGGACTCGCACACTGCTTTCGTTTTTGAAAAAATCAACTTTTTGATGGATGCAACCGTCGGTTTCATCAACATCAACCAAAACAAGATCATCAAAATCTTCTCTGTAGCCAGCGTTGCTTTACTGCCGCCAACATTGATAGCCAGTATTTACGGTATGAATTTCAAATTTATGCCCGAGCTTGACTGGTCATTAGGCTACCCGTATGCGCTTCTGCTGATGCTGGCTAGTGCGCTGGTTCCTATGTGGTATTTCCGCAAACGCGGTTGGTTGAAATAAACCTCGCTGGATAGAAGTCGAAAAAGGAGATCAAGATGCTAAATCGTTTGAAAGTTTTACCGCAATACGTGTTGCCAAAACAGCTGCTGACCACGCTCGCTGGTCGCTTTGCCAGCCAAGCACGCGGCAATACCACCACTTCCGTCATCCGTTGGTTTGTCAAAAAATACCAAGTCAACATGGCTGAAGCGCTGAACCCGGACATCAGCAGCTACGCCACGTTCAACGACTTTTTCACCCGCGCATTAAAGCCTGATGCGCGGCCTTTGGCACAAGTCGAGCTGATTTGCCCTGTGGACGGCGCGATCAGTCAGTTTGGTGACATCAAACAAGATCAAATTTTTCAAGCCAAGGGTCATAGTTATTCCACAACGGCCTTGGTCGGTGGCGATAGCACTTTGGCCACACAGTTTCAAAATGGCAGCTTTGCCACGATTTACCTCAGCCCCAAAGACTACCATCGCATCCACATGCCGTGTGACGGCAAGCTAAGCCGCATGATTTATGTGCCGGGCGACTTGTTTTCAGTCAACCCAACCACAGCGCGTGGCGTGCCCGGTTTGTTTGCGCGTAACGAACGCGTGGTTTGTGTGTTTGACACCGACAACGGGCCATTTGTACTGGTACTGGTGGGTGCAACCATCGTCGGCAGCATGGCAACCGTTTGGCATGGCCAGATCAACCCACCGCGCTCTGCTGATACCCGCGAATGGCGGTATGAAGATGAACCTATTTCCCTCAAGCAAGGGGATGAAATGGGGAGATTCATGCTGGGCTCTACCGTGGTAATGCTATTCCCTGAAAATCAATCGAAACCGCTCGCGTTTAGCGCGGCATGGGAAGCTGGCGGTGCCGTTCAACTGGGGCAGGTGATGTGTCAGAAAAAAATCTAATTTATTGAAGCTAACCTATAGATTTAAAAGTTTATTCTGGCTCAACAACCGTAGGCACACGTTGTGCTAAAGCGCACATGAGTTCATAGCCGACTGTGCCACCCGCCTGAGCTACTTCGTCAATTGACAAAACTGCCCCGTTGCTGGCGTTGCCCCACAGGGTGACTTCGCTGCCTACGCCAACCTCAACACCAGCTTGCATAAGCGGCTCTAAATCGACAGTAATCATGTCCATGCTGACGCGGCCCACCATGCGGGTGCGAATGCCTTGCACCAACACGGGTGTGCCAGTGCTGCAATGGCGCGGATAGCCGTCTGCATAGCCACAAGCTACAACCCCAATTGTCATGGGTTTATCAGCCTGAAATGAAGAGCCGTATCCGACTGTAGCAGGCGTATTTATTGCCTGAACAGCTATTATTTTTGACGATAAGGTCATCGTTGATAACAACTGCCAATCTGCATGTGTGTGCTCTGGAAAATCTGGCGCACTGCCATACAACGCGATACCTGGGCGAATCCAATCTGCCGCAGAACTGATGCTGTGGCGCAGCGTGGCAGCGCTATTGGCCAAGCTGCGTTCACCAGGTAGATCTTGCGTGGTCGTGTTAAAAGTTCGCAGCTGTTCCTCAATCCCTTTTGCGCCATCTGCATCGCTGAAATGCGTGGAAAGTGAAATTTCTTCAACCTGCGGCAGTGCGTTCAACCGTATCCATGCAGCGCGGTACTGGTGCGGTGCAAAGCCCAAACGGTTCATGCCTGAGTTCATCTTGAGGAACACACGGTGCGGCATTTCGGTTTTGTGCGTTGCTAACATTTGAATTTGCTCGTCGCAATGCACGGTGTGCCACAAGCCGAAGCGTGAGCACAACTCCAAATCGCGCTGCTCAAACACACCTTCTAAAAGTAATATCGGCCCGCGCCAACCTAACTTACGCACGCGCACAGCTTCGTCTAAATCCAACAAGGCAAAACCATCGGCACTACGCAGCCCCTCAAACACGCGCTCAATACCGTGGCCATAAGCATTGGCTTTGACAACGGCCCAAATCTTTGAATCGGGAGCAGCACGGCTTGCACGCTGAATGTTGTTACGCAAAGCCGCTGTATGAATGGTGGCTAGAATGGGGCGTGGCATGTTTTTTTCAAATTGTGTAGCTAGGGTATTCTCTCATTTCACTTTCATTTTATTGAAGCCAAGGCATGATATAACCCACTATTAGTTACTTATGCGTTACCGGATAGATACTTAACTTTACAAACCATATGCACTCAGTTCGGGTAGCCCCTATTGCGCAACCTTATTTGCTAGTATTTATTTTATGACGCAGCCTTCACATGAACCCATGAAAAAAGGGTTTTTCACCATCATGGCGGCGCAATTTTTCAGCTCTTTGGCTGACAATGCGCTGCTTGTTGCCGCTATTGAGTTACTAAAAGCATCGGGTGCGCCACTGTGGCATGTGTCTGCTCTGGCTCCCATGTTTGCACTCTTTTATGTGATTTTGGCGCCCTTCGTGGGCGCTTTTGCTGATGCCTACCCAAAAGGCCAGGTGATGTTCATCAGCAACTTCATCAAAGTTGCTGGCTGTGTTTTCATGCTGTTTGGTGGACACCCCTTGTTAGCCTATGCCGTGGTTGGCTTAGGTGCTGCTGCATATTCACCAGCAAAGTACGGCATATTGACTGAGTTGCTGCCTGCATCGCAACTGGTCAAAGCCAATGGATGGATTGAAGGTTTGACAGTTGCTTCCATTATTTTGGGTATATTACTTGGCGGTCAATTGATTAGTGTCAATGTTTCCAGCCACTTGCTGTCATTTGATTTACCTATTTTTCAAACCAGTGTAGACACGGCACCTGAAGCAGCGATTGCTGTCATGATTGTGATTTATGGCATAGCGGCGTGGTTCAACACCCGCATACCAAATACAGGGGCTCCCATTATCCCTATGCCGAAAAACAAACTCTCCCTTGTTCCTGATTTCTGGCAATGCAACAACTTGCTTTGGAAAGACAAATTAGGACAGATTTCGCTTGCCACGACCACCTTGTTTTGGGGTGTATTGGGTAATTTACGGGTGATTGTTTTTGCTTGGGCTGCAGTTGCTTTGGGCTACACAACCTCACAAGCGTCGTCGCTGGTAGGGGTTATTGTTATTGGCACAGCTGTGGGCGCGGTGATCGCCTCAATGCGTATGACACTGGACAAAGCAACACGATTGATTCCCTTGGGTATCGCCATGGGTGTGCTCATGTTTGGGCTTAATTTCATTAACAGTATCTGGGTGGCTATTCCTTTCCTGATTTTGCTGGGCGGTTTGGCCGGCTATCTTGTCGTGCCCATGAACGCGTTGCTGCAACACCGTGGTCATAATTTAATGGGGGCTGGTCGCTCCATCGCCGTACAAAACTTCAATGAACAGGCATGTATCTTGGGTCTGGGTGGTTTGTATGCACTGGGCACAGGCTTGGGTGTCACAGCTTTTGGAATTATCGCTTTTTTTGGCTTTTTAATCACGGCTGTCATGTGGATCATCATGCGCTGGCATGCCAGTAATTTACGCAAATATCCTGCAGAAGAAGCACATTTGATCGACATTGCCACACACGATGGCATGCATGATTAACCCCTTAGAACCCTGACACCATGAAACTGTGGGCGGTGGGTGCGTTGGTCGTCAACGCTTTTGTATGGGGCGTCTCTTGGTGGCCACTGCGCCAGCTGCAGTCAGCGGGTTTGCATCCTTTGTGGTCTACGACCATTGTGTACTGCTTCGCGTTAGTTGTTGTCTTGTCTCTCAAGCCTAGGGCTTGGCAAGGCCTCTTAAAACATCCTCAGTTGTGGTTACTGTTCTTTGCCTCAGGCTTAACCAATGTAGGCTTCAACTGGGCAGTCAGTATCAGCGATGTAGTGCGGGTGCTGATCTTGTTTTATCTGATGCCAGCATGGGCGGTCTTGCTTGCTTGGCTGTTGTTGCGTGAACGACCTACACGCTCAGCTTTGCTGCGTTTGCTACTCGCTTTTATTGGTGTTTTGGTCGTTTTGTTACCCGCAACTCTATTCACAACACCCCCGACTTCAACAGGCCCAGCAATATCTAAACTGCATTTCAGCTTTGCCGATGGTTTGGCGTTAATGGGTGGTTTTTGCTTTGCTTTCACCAATGTTTTGTTGAAAAAATTAAACCATACCCCCAGTGAATCACGCATGCTTGCCATGTTTGGCGGCGGCGCTATGTTGGCTACTCTCGCGGGCGCGGTGGGTGTAACACAGGGTTGGGTGAGTGCAATACCCGCAATTTCGAGCAATTGGGTATGGTTGGCTGGTGGATTGTCAGTTGCTTTTTTGATAGGCAATATGGCATTGCAGTACGGCGCATCCAGACTGCGCTCAAGCACCACTTCGGTAGTTATGCTGTCTGAAGTTGCCTTTGGTAGTTTGAGTGCGATTGCTCTAGGCGCGGCTGTTGTGGACACACGCACACTGGTGGGTGGGCTTTTAATCATCATCGCAGCAGCCTTGGCTGCGTTTGACGATTAAAAACAACTTTTTTAAACCGCTTGTCTAGGCGGCCACGCAAAACTCATATCGTCACGCCCGTCGCTCAAATTCGGGTTGTAAGCTGGGTCGATAGACAGCTTGTCTCCCCAACGCTTGCGCATGTAGCGCAGCTCTTTTTCCGCACGGCGTTGCTTTTCGGGTGAGCTGTCTTGCCCACGCGTAGCTGATTCGTGGTGAATCAGTTCAGCATGCGGCGTCCAAACATTCCGGAAACCTGCTTCACCTAATTTGAGGCAAAAATCAACGTCGTTGAAGCCAACCGCCAGTTCTTGATCGTTAAGCCCACCCACTTGCTCAAACAAGGCTTTCTTAACCACCAAGCACGCACCCGTCACGGCAGACAAGTTTTGCGTCAACACAGCTCTGCCGTTAAACCCAGTTTTACCTTTGGGCAAATGCTTGTGTATATGCCGCGCGACGCCACCCACCAGCACCATGCCAGCGTGTTGTATCGTTTGGTCGGGGTACCACAGTCTGGCTCCCACCGCGCCCACGCCCTGTCGAAGCGCGTGACTTACCATTTCGGTCAACCAATCAACTGAAGATTCACTAACTTCAATATCGTCATTCACCAAAGCCAAAATCTCGCCTTTGGCAAAAGTTGCTGCGTAATTATTCAACGCGGAGTAGTTGAACGCATAGTTGTCGCGAATCACACGAATTAGCGGATGTGCATTCAACATTTTCAAATAATCCAACGTTTCTGGCTTGTCTGAGCCGTTGTCCACTACCAAAATTTCATAGTTTGGGTAGCTGGTTTTGCTCAACATGCTGTCAATGCACTGGCGCAGCAAGGCCACGTTATTTTTGGTTGGAATGATCAGGCTGACCAACGGCGGCACGGCGGGCAAAGCGTGGTGAATTCTTTGATGTACCGGCTTTTCAGCACCGCCACCGACTTGACGAACATGCACCAAAACCTGCGGAATGTGCTGAATTTGCAATAACTCACTACGTGCGATGGCGCGCGAGATAAGCTCAAAACCCCTCTCAAAGCCGCCCAATTCACGCACCAAACTCGCCTTGAAATAACACAAATCCAGCGTGTAGTTTTGTGTAGAACCGCTGCTAAGAAACAAGTCCAAATTCCAATCTGGCTTGAAATCTGGCGCAGATCGTTCAAACTTAGGTGAAGATTTGGTGGTAATCAGCTTATCGCTGTCGGTATAGATGATGTCACATTTTTTGCCCTCAAATATGACTCTAGCCGGCGTATTTGTTGCCTGTATAGCTATTTTATTCATAGCATTTAACAGGCCTACCCAATCACCCTTAGCCACAGCGAAAGCAGCACTCAGCAAACCCTGATCGGCTGACGCATACACCAGCTTGATGCGTTGATCCACCGACGCCATACCGCCTAAAACTTCTCTGAAAGCAGCATCAATATGACTTGAAGCAGCGATGCACAGCTCCCATTTCGGGTAAATCTGTGCCTGAACAGAGGCGACAGACTCTTGCAGCCACGACAGGTTCGCACCGCCATTTAACGGCTCAACAGCCATCAACAAAGAAAATACAGGAGCACTAGGTTGCGATGCTAAGGTCTGCGCCTTAGCCTTCAAAGTAGCGATTTCAGTACCCGTTGGGTTATCGTATCGACGCAGCCACTCGGTGTAATCACTGCGATCAAAGTCTTCCTCGGGTGCAGCTTTCCAAGCTTTTTCGATGCTGTAACCTAGTTGCTCCCAAGGTGGAATAAGTGCTTCAGCCTCAGGTTTTTGAACGGCTACTTCTACAAATTTTTGCCGCCGACGCCATGCCATCAAACGTCGCAACGGCTTACTCACGCGCCAGCTTGCAGAATTTTGATAGTCAGCACTCACTGACTTATAAATGTTTTCAGTCGTTGTTGCTAAAAAATGGTCTCGCTCAACCTGCACATGTGCCAGCTCGGCTTTGGCACGATTTTTAGCAACTTCCATCTGATGCAAGTCATGCTCGAGCTGGTCAATACGAGATTCTTGTTGCTCCAAGCGAGGGTCAATAGGCGCATAGGGCAACAAATCATCTGGTCGCCAATCGCCTTGCTGATTTAACCAAGGCTCAATATCTCGCTTGGTGAGATAGTAGCCGGCAGCACTCAAGGTGTTTTCTAAAAACTGCAGCCTGGTGAACCTGCGTCCTGTCGCATGGCGGGCTACATAGGGCGTTGCGTTCATCCAAGCCGACAGAGTTTTACAAACGGTTTCCTCGTTGATCGACTCCGCAGTGGCCACTTGCTTTAAGCATTCAGCAACTTGAGGAATAGTCCAATTATCTTGAATGATGGTTGACGAAAAGGCAGGATTACTAGTCATAGCCTTGATCTTACTAGACAGGGCATTCAGGTGAAGGGATTCGCGTTTGTGGACGCTCAACTTCTATTTGGTAATTAATTAGGCTCATCTTGATAGCGACATGACCTGAGAATCCGTTGACGTAGGTCAGGATTTTACGTGACTCGACCCAATTTTTCATGCGCTGACTGCGGGCAGAACACCACAAAAGCGCTGGGCTTGGCACCATAACCACTTTGGGATCAGCGGCAGCAAAAAAAGCATCTGGCGCTGCGCCTTCGGTACCGTGATGAGGCAGTTTCAAAATATCTACCTTTAAGTCCTTGCTTTCTTTCGCTAGATATTCACCTAATTTGGCATTCAAATCGCCCGTAAAAAGCGCTGTGTTGAAGCCGTGCCTCAAAAGCATGATGTATGACATGTCGTTGATGTCTGTTCGACCTACTGGTGTATTGATGCCATCAAACGCATGCAAAATTTTCAAACTACTCGCCCAACCCAAATCAACCGTCATACCTGCCTTAGCTTCAAGTACGGTAACACGATTGTTGCT
>Ga0114940_10000922_pt1 | contig 11634 bp, 4 predicted proteins | sample ColdCreekSource_FD_87195 | JGI IMG/M metagenome (GOLD analysis project Ga0114940, IMG submission 87195) | Groundwater microbial communities from Cold Creek, Nevada to study Microbial Dark Matter (Phase II) - Cold Creek Source | ecosystem: Environmental > Aquatic > Deep subsurface > Groundwater ... | reverse complement strand
GCTTGCAGCTCTGCCAGTTGCGCGCGGTCAACCACGACTTCGCCGGTGAAATAGGACATCCCGGTTTTCTCGTCGGTGAAGCTGTCGGCCGAGACCCGGGTGAGCTTGCCCACCAGCGGCACCGCGCTGCGGTCCTTGATTCCACTCAGGCGGACTTCGGCATCCTGGCCAATCCGCAAGTCATCCGCGTCTTGCGGTGAGAACCGCGCCTCGATCACCATCGGCTGATTGTCCGGAACAATGTCCATCAGCTTCTGGCCTGGCGAGACGACGCCGCCAGGTGTGAACACCGTGACGCCGACGACTGTGCCGGTCGCTGGCGCCCGCACGTCGGTTCGGCTGACCTGCTCGCGCGCGGCGGCAAGCTTGGGCAGGACATCGCCCAATTGGATTTCGACATCGCGTAAGTCCGATCCCGCGCGTTCACGGAAGGACTGGCGCGATTCGGTGCCTTGCAGGCGGTTTTCCTGCGCGGCCGCAGCGCTCTGGCTGACCATCGCCGAATACTGCCCGCCTTCACCTGCCGCATCGGCACGCATCCGCTCAAGCTCGCGCATCCGGGTTTGCGAGACGAAGCCCTTTTCTGCGAGAGGCCGGTACGCTTCGATCTGCTGGTCGATGATCCGCACCTGGTCGCGCGATGAGACGGCCTGGCTGCCATAGCCCTGCCCGGCGGAACCGGACTGGCTGGCGCGTGATGAGGCGATGCCGGATTGCGCGGCGAGCGTGGCCGCGCGGGCCGAGCGTTCAGCATATTGAAGATTGAGGATCCGCCGCGCTTCGGCCTGATCTTCGCCGGTGAACATCGCGAACTCGTTTGGCACGCGAATGCCGTTGCTTCCGGCAATCTCGGATTCGAGGCGCGAGCGCAGTGCCAGCAGGCGCATCGCCTGGCTGGTCAAGGCACGTTCCTGCGCCTGAACTTCGGGCGCGGCGATCCGCAGCAGCATCTGCCCTTTGGTGACCTTCTGGCCTTCCTTGACCGCAATTTCGCCAACTACGCCGCCATCGCGGTGCTGCACGGTCTGGCGCTGGCCGGAAACAGTGAGCGCGCCGCTGCCCATTGCCGCAGCATCGAGCGGGGCGAGTGCGGCCCAACCCAGAAACCCGAGAAAGAAGATCCCGGCAATGATCCAGCCTTGGCGCATGTCGGTGCTCGGATCGGCGATCGCGCGGGCACTGGAGAGCGCCGGCAATGCCGTCTGCATCGGGACGAGTTCACCGCTCATGCTGTTGCCTCCTTGCCTTTGGGTCCGCTGCCATCCGGCTTGGCCGCAGTGACCGCCTTGGGCGGTGGCGGCAAGATCCGCGCCAAAACCTGGTCACGCGGGCCGAACATCTCGGCCTGACCGTTGCGCATCAGCAGAATCTTGTCGACCACTGGCAGGACGCCAAGCTTGTGGCTGACAATCAGAACCGAAGTCTTGCGCGCCTTGGCGGCAGAAATCGCCTCGAGCAGCGCCGCATCGCCTTCGGCATCGAGGTGAGCGTTGGGCTCATCGAGGATCAGGATTGCGGGCGAGCCGAACATCGCGCGAGCCAGCGCGATGCGTTGCCCCTGTCCCGCCGACAGGCCAATGCCGCCCGGGCCGAGCCGATAGTCGAACCCGCCCGACAGGTGCTTGATCAATTCTGTCGCCCGGACTGCTTCGGCGGCCGCCACTACATCTGCGTCGATGGCGTCCGCATCGGCCCCTGCCTCGCCCGAAAAGCGGCCGATGTTCTCTGCCACTGTCCCGGCGAAAAGCACTGCGTCCTGGGGCAGGTAGCCGATCGACCGGGCAAGCCGTTCCGCGTCCCAGTTGCTCATTTCCGCACCGTCGAAACGGATCGCCCCGCGATCGGGTGCACCGGCCCCGGCGATCATCCGCACCAGGGTGGATTTGCCAGCGCCGGATGGTCCGATAACGGCCACGACTTCGCCCGGTTCGACCGCAAAGCTGACATTGTTGACGATCGCGCCGTCGCGGCGCGCGTTGAGCACGGTCAGCCCTTCAACTGCCAGCGCACCCTTGGGGGCTGGCAGCGCGGTTGGCGTCGGGCTGGCGCTGACTTCGGCCAGCAGTCCGTCAAGGGTGCGGTAATCGTTCGCGGCATCGCCCAGCATCTTGGCCGAACCGATCAGCAATTCGACCGGTTGCAGCGCGCGGGCGATCAGGAACGAGGAAGCAAAGATCGCGCCGGCGCTGATCGAACCGTGGATCGCCAGCCACGCGCCAAGCCCCAGGCCAAGCGATTGCAGCGCAAGCCGGACAAACTTGGTGGTGGTGAAATAGCCGCCGCCCGAAAAATTGGCCTCGGTCTGTTCGGCCAGCATCCCTTCACGCACGCGCGCTTGGCGGCGGACCATCGCATCGCGCATCCCGAGCGCGCGGATCGAACCGGCGCTGCTGACGAGGTGCTCCTGCAATTGATAGGTCGCATTGGCGGTCAGCCGCGCGCGATCGACGCCGGGGCGCGTGACCTTTTCATTGCGCCAGGCAAGCAGTGGCAGCCCGACGATACCGGCCAGTGCGACCAGGCCGATCAGCGGGTGCAGCAAGAAGCACACCAGCATGTAGATCGGTGTCCACGGCGCATCGAACAGCGCGAGAGTCGGCGTGCCTGAGATCGCCGCACGAAGGTTGTCGAACGAGCGCAGCGCCGTGCGCGATTCGGGCAAGTCGGGGCGTGACAGGGTGGCATCGAGGATCGGCTGGGCAAGAGTGTTGTCGAGCTCAACCCCGGCGCGAACCAGCAAGCGGCTGCGGACCCGGTCAAGCGTGGTCAGCGTGGCAAGGGCGAACAGCAAGACCATGGTGATCAACATCAGGGTCAACTGGCCGCGCGAAGGAACGACGCGGTCATAGACCTGCAGCATGTAGATCGTTGGGCCAAGGTAAAGCAGGTTGACCAGCGCACTGAACAGCGCGGTCGCCTTGAGGTGCGGAGCGATCCGCTGCAGCGCCAACCGCATGGCGGCTGATACCGGCTTCAGAAACATGCAGATCCCCCAGAAACACTTCGGGCGTGAGCCGGAATACGGCTCACGCCCGAAGCATAGCAGACAGAATCAGAAACCGTAGGCGTTTTCAAGGGTGTCCAGAATCCCGGGACGGAACGCATGAGACCAGGCACTGTCAGCCGAGGAGACCGAAGCGGCCGGACCACTGTCGATGGTAATCCCCGCAGCCGAGGCGATTCCCAGCAGCGTGACCGACCCACCATAGCTGAAGCCGATCTTGAGGTCGGCGATGCCATCGCCATTGAAATCGCTGCTTGTGATCTTTTTCACACTGCCACCATCAAGGATCAACAAGCGATCGCGGGTCACTTCGAAATCGGTGATCACGTCGTGACCGCCCGAGTTGGTGAAGACGAAGGTGTCGCGCCCGCTGTCGCCGGTCAGCACATCGTCGCCGCGGTCACCCTGCAGCCAGTCGTGCCCGCTGCCGCCCAACAGAAGATCATTGCCGTTGCCGCCGTAGAGGTGATCTTCTCCGGACGTGCCCATCAGCGTGTCTGCGCCGTTGCTGCCCGTGCGGGTGATGCCATCGGCAATTCCGGTCACGGTGACGCTGACGCTGGCGGTGGAGGTCAATCCGCCGCTATCGCGCACTTGATACGTGAAGGTGTCGACCAGGGTTGCACCGGGAGCGAGGGCATCGAACACATCGTTGTCAGCGATGTAGCGCAGCGACTGGGTGGCCACGTCGAACACCACGCTGCCCAGCGTGCCGGTGGTGCCGACAGTGCTGATCGCCAGAATCTCGCCGGCGTCCGGGTCAGTGTCGTTGGAGAGTAGCAGCGACCAGAGGTTGGCGCTGGTAGCGTCCTCATCGATCGATACCGAGTCGCCGCCCGCTGTCGGTGCTTCGTTGACATCGCCCACGGCGATGTTGAGCGATGCCGTACTCGAAAGCCCTGCGCTGTCCGTGACCTTGGCGACGATGGTGTAGCTTGCCGCCGCTTCGTGATTGAGTGGTTGGGCGGTGCGGATCACGCCGGTAACCGGATCGACCGTGAAGCGCCCGCCCGCATCGTCGACCAAGGCAAAGGTCAGCGTGTCAGTGGTCGAGTCAGTGGCCGAGAGCGTGCCGACAATGGTTCCAGCCGGCAAATTCTCGTCCACGCTGGCGTCGTCGATCACCAGATCGTGCGGGGTGATCCCCAGCAAGAACCGCGCGACTTGCGGGTCGTGGTCGGTCGGGCGCGTTTCGCCGGTAAATTCGGCGTTGAGGTGCACCGCGTCATACTGCGCCCCTGCGAACAGACCGCCGGTTGCCACCATGTTGTCGAGCAACTGGCTGTTGCCGTCGAACAGATAGCTATAACGCTCTTCCGCCGAGAGCTTCAACGCGACGTTGGTCAGCAGCCCGGTGTCGGTCAGCTGGGTCTGGGCGGTCTCGAAGTAGAACCCGTTCCAGTCACCCAGGATCAGGAAGTTGAGGTCCGGATCGTCGGCAAGGTGATCGAACACGAAAGCGCCGACCGCAGCAGCCTGCGCGGTGCGCGCGGCATCGCCGGCGTCGGCCGGCGGCTGGGTCGCGCCCCACAGTGGGTCGCTGCCGCCGCGCGAGGTGAAGTGAACGTTGATTGTGGTCACTTCCTGACCATTGAACAGCCAGGTTGCGACCAATGGCTTGCGGCTGGTCGCAAAGGCGGGATCAATCACCAGCGCCAGGCTGCCTTCCAGCAAGCTGACGCGGTCTTCGCGGTAGAGATAGCCGTTGCGGATATTGCCACCGGGCTCGCCGCCAGTGGTGTTGGGCGCGGACGGGGCAATATCGACGTAAGTGTAGAGGATGCCGCTCTCGGCGTAGATCGCGTCGATCAGCCCCTGCGCAGTGAGCGCCGAACTGACGTTGCCAGTGTTTGCAGCGCCGTCCGAGTCCTGAATTTCCTGCACCGCGAGGATGTCCGGCGCGCGCAGATTGTAAACGATGTCGGTCGCAAACAGGTTGAACTTGTTGTCGCCCGGATCGATGTTCTCGAGGTTGTAGGTCGCCACAGTCAGGTAATTGGCATCGCCGACCAGTGCGGTGGTTTCGTCCGTCAGCGCATTGTCGAGCGTTGTCGTCACCGCCTCGGTGGCGAGCAGTTCGAAATGCTCGAAGCTGTAGTGGACTACGCCGGTCACGCTGGCGAGCTGGTCGCCGACCGAGTGATTGGGGTTGTAGCCGGTCAGCCCGCCGAACCGGTCGTCGAGCTGGAGTTTTTCGGGATTGTAGTCGCTTGCCGAAATGGTGATGCCGCCGCGGGCGTTGAATCCGGTCGCGCCGAAGCCGAGCGAGGCGACAATGTCAGTCTCGCCAAACTCGTTGGTGTTCGAGACGACCACGGGAGTGTCGACCGTAACGCGCATCCCTTCGAGCGATTCCCAGAAGTCGATCCCGTCAGTGGCAGGATCGAAGCTGGTCAAACCGTCGTCGTCGATGGTCTGGGTCGGAGGAAGCAACCCGCCTTGGCCGATCAGCGTGGCCGCCGGAAGCGGATTGCCGGTGCTGTTGACGGTGACGGCGGTCTGGTTGATCTCGGTAACCGAAAGCCCCGCGCCTGCTACAAATTCGGCCACCTGGCCCGATACCGTGACGGCATCGCCGACCGCTACGCCCGGTGCCGTGCCGGTAAACACGAATACCGCGTCCGACGTTGTCTGATTGGCATCGCCGGCCGGGTCTTGAAGGAAGTAGCCGTTGGTATCGACCGCGGTGACGATCCCGCTGGTCAGCACCGGCTGGCCGACGAATTCGGATGTGTGGCCCGTGCCCTGGATCTCCATGATCGACAGCGGAATCCGATCATCGTTGACGATTGTCCCGGTGGCGGCGCTATCGACCAGCGCGGCGTTTCCGCTGACGTTGCCAAGCTGGACCGAGAAGGTCTCGTTGCGCTCGCCAAGCACATCGCCCTGGACCGGGATCGTGATCGTCTTGGTGAATTCGTTCACGCCGAATGTGATGGTGCCTGCGAGAATTGCCGCAACGCCAAGGTCATCGGCCGCAGCCAGTCCATCGAAGCTGACCTGCCAATCGGCGCTGGCTGCGGTCGCAAAGCCGCCCGCGCGGTGCACGGTAAAGCTCAGTAGCGCTTCACCGGCATTGCCTTCGATCACCCGCGCATCGTCGATCCGGATCTGGCCCTGATCGGTGCCGGAAAGAAACGTCTGCCCAAGATTTACCGCACCCTCGGTGTTGGCCACGTTCGCCGCCCAGGTGAAGTCGCCGTAGCTTGAGCCTGCGCCGGTTAGCTGCAACGTAAAGCCGACCGCCATTTGTACCTGCTCGACGCCAACGTCGGTGCTGGTCATCCCCGCAGCAGGACCGTTGGTGGCCGTGATCGTGCCTTCGTAGCTGAGGAACTGGATAACCCGGCCGAAATTGTCGACCAGCGCGAACCCGTCCGGCGCACCGTTCTGCAGGCCGTCCTGCGGATAGGAGAGCTTGATAAAGCCGAAACCGTTGCCGCTGTCAGACAGCGTGCCGGACAAGGCGGGGCCAGCGGGACTGGTGTATGCACCGCCTCCGTTGCCGTTATAACGGACCAATGACCAACCGGTCAGATCGGTTCCAGCAGTACCGGCGATCTCGATGAACTCGTTGGCATCGGTCCCGGCGGGATCATAATTGAACTCATTGATGAAAACATTGGCAGCAGGCGGGAAGTCGTCGGTCAGGATCGTGCCGATGCCGGTCGCATCGCCTAGGACTGCGCCGCCAGTCGGGGCCGACAACACGACCGAAAAAGTCTCGTTCGATTCGATCAAATCGTCGCCTGAAATCGGAACGGTGATCGTTGCGCTCAACTGCCCATCAGCGAAAGACACGGTGCCGCTGAGCGGAGCGGCGCCAAGATCGGCCGCATCTGAAGTGCCATCGAGATTGACCGTCCAGGCGGCACTGACCGCGCCGTCGCTTCCGCCCAAGCGGGTGACAGTGAAAGTCATGTCGTTCGTTCCGGCATTGCCTTCGCTCAACGATACGTCGTTGATGCTGAGCGTGCCGGGCTGCGCTACTGCTGCTGCCGCGCTGCTGACGCGGATATCGTCTATCCCAACCCATTCGTCGGATCCGACCGCGTCAGTGGTCAGGATGCGGATCTGGACCTGCGGCTGCCCGTTGGCATCGGCGGGCAGGGTGACCGACACCGCCGTTACCTGTGTGGCAAGGCTCGGCCCGGTCGAGGCATCGGCAACGAGGCCGGCGGGCAGGTTGGTCCAGGCGCCGGTGCTGCCGATCCTGTACTGTACGGCGAGCGGCTGGACGGCATTGTCGGCGCTGCCATCGATGTCGCGGGCATTGAAGGTCAGGGTGACGTTCTGGCGGCCGCTGGCGTCCATATGCAGCACGAGGTGCGGGGCGCGAGCCGTGCCTGATCCCTGCAGGGCAACGACCGGATTGGCGATCTCGAATTCAGTCACGCCGCCAGTGGTGTTGGTATTGGGGTTGGTCTGATTGATGTTGACGTCGATCACCGGAGCGCCGTCAGTCAGTACTGTCTGCGGATTGACGCCGGTTGCACTGGTCAGTGCGTCACCGCGGTAGCCGATGATGCTCCCCACGCCGTCCCAGTTGTCCGCCGTGCTCAACCGGCTGGTATCGGTCCAGTCTTCGAGGAAATCACCGGAAGCGAGCGAAAAGTAGACTGCTGACATGCTGGAGTTCCTTCGGACTGCGGCCAGACAATGCGGGCGGCGAGGCGTTGGTTGGTGTGCCTGCAACGGCGTGGAGTCGGCGCGCAGGCTTGACCTGCAAATATGACACCTCGGCTACATGCCCAAAGCTAAGCGGTGATTCATCAACAATTATTTTGCGAATCTGGCCAATTCCGGGACAGATCGAGAGCAGCTCAGGCTTCGGAGAAGCCGAACGGCTCGATTCCCCGCCGCAAGTCATCGGCGATGACTTCGCGGCCCACGGGCGGGGCCGCGCGCGCAGCACAGGCAGAGCGGTTGCACAGGCGGCAAGTCACCCCGATCGGCGTGGGCTCGGTGAGCGACATATCGATGCTGTGTGCATAGACGGTCTCCCCGGCATGTTCGGCTGCACAGGCCAGCGCGATCGACCGGGTCACCCGCGGCCGATCGAACCCACCGCCCCCGGCAGTGACGGTCCGGGCAATCGAGAAAAAGCGCTGTCCGTCAGGCAGTTCAAGGACCTGCGGGACAATCTCTCCGGGTGAGCGGAAGGTCGAATGGACCGACCACAGCGGACAGCCGCCGCCGTGCGCGGCGAACGGAAAGCCCGCGCCGTCGAGCCGCTTGGAGACATTCCCCGCCGCGTCGACCCGGATGAAAAAGAACGGGATGCGGGCAGCGCCGGGCTTGCCGAGCGTTGTCAGCCGATGCGCGACCTGTTCGAAGCTGGTGCGGAACTGGCGGCTCAACGCCTCGATGTCATAGGCGCGCTGCTGCACTGCGCGGGCGAAGCGGTCGTACGGCATCAGGATCGCCGCAGCCGCGTAACCAGCCAGCGCGCGCCGTACCAAGGTGGCAGCCGTCGGCGAAGCGAACTGGGCATCCCGCACGATCTCGGCGATCTCCTTGCGGAGCGAGGTATAGGCGATGTGCGTTGCAATCTGGAAACCGCGGCTCGCCCCGTCGAGCGTGTCGTCGAGCAGCAATTGCTGGTTGTGCCGGTCAAACCGCCGCAGCGAGCCCATCATCACGTCGGGCGGCATGAACCGCACCCGCACCGCGTGGACCGCGCCGAGCCATTCCGCCAGGCCGCCCTTGGCTTCGATCTCCTTGGCCAGGTCTTCGGCGGGGCCGTCGAGTCCGGGGAAGTAATTGCGGTGCTGCGCAACGAACCGACGTGCCTCGGCGATGGGGTCGCTCGCCTGTTCTGCGCCGGGGCTTTCGCGCTGCTGGGCCAAGGCTTGCTGTTCGCGGGCATAGGCACCGTGGAGCCGCAGCAGGACTTCGCTGATCCCCGGGAACGATGCGGCAAGGTCGGCCACCTCGAGCGGGGAGACCTCGATGTCTGCCAACAACGGATCGCGCAGGATCGCGCCGATCCGCTGGATCTGGTCCTCGCTGTCTTCGCCAGCGAATTCGGCCAGATCGAAGCGGTAACTCTTGGCAAGGCGCACCAGCAGTTCGGCGGTCAGCGGGCGCTGGTTGCCTTCGAGCAGCGCGACATAGGAGGGTGACACGCCAAGATCGGCCGCCATCGCCTGCTGGGTCAGGCCCAGTTCGCGGCGTAACCGGCGCAGGCGCGGACCGAGGTAAAGCGGGCGGGTTTCAGACATGACAAGCAGTCTATGTCAATGCATGACAACATTACAAGGAAAAGCTGTAAAGTCTTACAATCCGACTCCGTGCGGTCTTTCCGCAGTGCAGCAAAGCGGGTTACGCCTTGTGCATCGCAATTCCCCTCCCCGGGCCTGAGCACAAGGATTACCGCCATGTCGTACCAGCAGTCCATCGCCGAAGCCGGCAAGACCATCGGCTCCAACGCCCAGACCTGGAGCGGGATTGACGCCGAGAGCGTCGCCCGGATGCGGCTGCAGAACCGGTTCAACACCGGGCTCGACATCGCCAAGTATACCGCCAAGATCATGCGCGCCGACATGGCTGCCTACGATGCCGACCCGGCGAACTACACCCAGTCGCTGGGTTGCTGGCACGGGTTCATCGGCCAGCAGAAGCTGATCAGCATCAAGAAGCATTTTGGCACCACCAAGGGACGTTACCTCTATCTCTCGGGCTGGATGGTTGCCGCGCTGCGTAGCGAATTCGGTCCGCTGCCCGACCAGTCGATGCATGAAAAGACCTCGGTCTCGGATCTGATCGAAGAGCTCTATACCTTCCTCAAGCAGGCCGATGCGCGCGAACTCGGCATGATGTTCCGCGATCTCGACGCTGCCCGCGACGCTGGCGACGAGGTCAAGGCCAAGCAGCTCCAGGCTGCAATCGACAACTACGAAACGCACGTTGTACCGATCGTTGCCGACATTGACGCCGGGTTCGGCAATGCCGAAGCGACTTATCTGCTCGCCAAAAAGTTCATCGAAGCAGGCGCTTGCTGCATCCAGATCGAGAACCAGGTTTCGGACGAGAAGCAGTGCGGCCATCAGGACGGCAAAGTCACTGTGCCGCATGAGGACTTCCTCGCGAAGATCCGTGCGGTCCGTTACGCCTTCATGGAACTCGGCGTCGATGACGGCGTGATCGTTGCCCGCACCGACTCGCTCGGCGCCGGCCTCACCAAGCAGATTGCCGTGGTTCGCGAAGCCGGTGACATCGGCGACCAGTACAATAGCTTCCTCGATTGCGACGAAGTCGATGCCGCCAATCTCGGCCACGGCGACGTGCTTATCACCCGTGACGGCAAGCTGATGAAGCCAAAGCGGCTGCCCAGCAACCTGTTCCAGTTCCGCACCGGAACCGGCGAGGACCGCTGCGTGCTCGACTCCATCACGTCCTTGCAGAACGGCGCTGACCTGCTCTGGATCGAAACCGAAAAGCCGCACATTGGCCAGATCGGCGGGATGGTCAGCCGCATCCGCGAAGTGATCCCCAACGCCAAGCTGGTCTACAACAATTCGCCCAGCTTCAACTGGACGCTCAACTTCCGCCAGCAGGTGTTCGATGCCTGGGCCGAAGCGGGCAAGGATGTCAGCACCTACGACCGCGCCAAGCTGATGAGCGTCGATTATGACGCCACCGACCTCGCCGCTGAGGCTGACGAGCGGATCCGCACCTTCCAGCGGGATTCAGCGGCGCAGGCGGGGATCTTCCATCACCTGATTACGCTGCCGACCTATCACACGGCGGCGCTCAGCACGGACAATCTCGCCCGCGAATACTTCGGCGACGCCGGAATGCTGGGCTACGTCAAGAACGTCCAGCGCGCCGAAATCCGCCAGGGCATCGCCTGCGTGAAGCACCAGAACATGTCGGGCTCCGACATCGGTGACGATCACAAGGAAATGTTTGCCGGAGAAGCCGCGCTCAAGGCCGGCGGCGGTGCCAACACAATGAACCAGTTTGCTGCCTAACCGGCAGCCAGCGAATCAATTCGCGGCATAGACCGCAGCATCATCCTGGGGAGGATGTCCGGCCCGTCATGCGCCCCTTTCGCATGGCGGGTCGGTACTATTTGGGGGCGTGAGACCGAATGCCGCTCTCGCCCACATCGTCACCCTGAACTCGTTTCAGGGTGACGGCGGGCCTCTGAAATGCGTGCGTTATGCTCCCGGCCGGTTGGCAAGCAGGTGATCAACCACTGACGGATCCGCCAGGGTCGACGTATCCCCCAGGTTGGTCACATCATTCTCGCCGATCTTGCGCAAAATCCGCCGCATGATCTTGCCAGAGCGGGTCTTGGGCAGCCCCGGCGCAAACTGGATCACATCGGGCGTGGCGATCGGGCCGATTTCCTTGCGGACCCACTGGATCAGTTCCTTGCGCAGCGCATCATCCGGTTCGACATCGGCATTGGTGGTAACGAAGGCATAGATGCCCTGGCCCTTGATCTCGTGTGGCATTCCGACCACGGCAGCCTCGGCCACCTTGGGGTGCGCGACCAGTGCGGACTCGACCTCGGCCGTGCCCATCCGGTGGCCCGAGACGTTTATCACGTCGTCGATCCGCCCGGTGATCCAGTAGTAGCCGTCCTCGTCCCGCCGGCAGCCGTCGCCGGTGAAATACTT
>Ga0114940_10000921_pt1 | contig 11664 bp, 8 predicted proteins | sample ColdCreekSource_FD_87195 | JGI IMG/M metagenome (GOLD analysis project Ga0114940, IMG submission 87195) | Groundwater microbial communities from Cold Creek, Nevada to study Microbial Dark Matter (Phase II) - Cold Creek Source | ecosystem: Environmental > Aquatic > Deep subsurface > Groundwater ... | reverse complement strand
GGCGAGGGTTGGCTGCTTTTCAATGTCAGCGAGAGCGGCGTCGATACGCAAGCGGGCGTGCCGTCGCCCGGCGATAGCCGCTGCGATGTGGTCACCCAACACCTAAGCCCGCAGCAGCGCCAGGACATCGTGCGCGGACTGGAAGCCTGTGCGGTGCGGGAGGACCAGACGATATGAAAGCGACCGGAGTGGCGTTGCTTCTAGGAATTGTGTTGGTCCTGTTCCACGGTTGCGGAAACGCACCCGCCAAGTCCACGCGCATGGAAGTTTGTGCCAGTCTGTTTCCCGTTGCGGAATGGGCACGCGAAGTTGTCGGCCCGGACGCCACAGTCCATCTGCTAGAAGGAGCAGGCGGCGGGCCACACACCTTTTCTCCCAGCATGCAGGACATCGTGTTGATCGGTCGCGCCAAGGCGCTCCTGGTGATCGGCTTAGGCCTCGATCCGTGGGCACTGCGCGCGGTGGCGGGATCAAGCGCAGGTGGGGGAGTGGAACTGCTGGAAGTCGGTACGTGGGTGCTGCGCCGCAAGATGGGTGGTGGCGGACACGCCCACGAGGATCATGCTCACCACGAGCATGCGCACGCGCATCCAGAAAGCGGCGAAGACCCCCACGTGTGGCTCGACCCGGAGCGCGCCGCAAAAATCGTGGTGCGCATGGGAGAAGAATTCGCACGGCTCGACGCGACCCACGCCGAGGGCTACCGCGCGCGCGCCAAAGCGTACGCCGCCAAGCTTGTAGCCCTGGCGCAGGAGCTTGATACGCAAGGCCAGTCTTTAAAAGGCAAGCAACTCATCACGCAGCACGATGCCTACGGCTATCTTTTTGAACGCTTCGGCGTGACTTTGGCCGGCGTGATCCAGGTCAGTCCTAACCTGGAACCGAGCGCGAAAGATGTAAGCGAAGCCGTGCGGCGCATGAAGGAGTTGGGCCAAAAAGTGGTTTTCAGCGAACCTGGTCGCGAAGCGTCTTCGCAGGTTCTGGCCGAGACGTTGGGCGGCAAGGTCGTCGTGTTGGACAACCTGGAAATGCGTACTTCACCGTATGGAACCTCGTATGCCGAACGGCTTAAGCACAACGTCAAGATGCTGGTGGAGAACCTGCCGTGAGCACCGCCGCGCTAGCCACCGCTTCCACTTCTCTTCCTGAGGCTGACTCCCCGCGTGCGGCGGTCATCGAACTCAAGGATGTGGATTACGCTTACGCTGGCGGTGCTAAAGCACTCGAACGCGTGAACTTCACGGTACGTGAAGGCGAGTTCCTGGGACTCATTGGTCCCAACGGCGGCGGCAAGAGCACACTCATTAAAATCATGCTCGGACTGCTCACTCCGCAAACGGGCCAGGTGCTCGTGTTGGGCCGCGATCCGCGCACCCTAGGCAGCGAACGACGGCTTGTGGGATACGTGCCGCAGGATTCAGGTATTCGCAAGAACTACCCGGCCACGGTGCAAGACGTGGTGCTGATGGGCACCTACAGCTCGCTGGGCTTCTTTCGGCGACCCGGCGCCAAGGAAATCGAAGCCACGCGCGTAGCCATCCAGCAGGTTGGCCTCGCAGGGCTAGAAAACCATGCCGCCGGCGAATTAAGTGGAGGCCAGCAGCAGCGCGTGGCCATCGCTCGCGCATTGGTGGCACGTCCGCGTCTGTTGCTGCTCGACGAACCGGCCAGCGGACTCGACACCGGCGGCCAGGCGCAGCTCTTTGCCTTGCTGGCGCGCCTGCGCCACGACCACCAGCTTACCGTGGTGATGGTGTCTCACGACGTGACGGCGCTGGCGCACTTCACGCGGCACCTCGCGTGCCTTAACAAAACGCTGCATTGGCACGACCGCAGCGAACTCATCAGCGAAGAAGTCCTACGCAAGGTGTACGCCTGTGAACTGGACGCGTTCTTTATCAAGCATCGCGAACACCTGAAAGAGTTCCACGGTGACCACGCGCCTGCAGGACACACGCCGGGAGCACACGGGGACCACAAGCACTGAAACAAAATCCGGCCTACGTTCACCACAAAGGCACAAAGTACACCCAGCACGGCGAGGGGCGGAACGTGAACGATAAGGCTGTTCTTTGTGGGCTTTGCGGTGAACGGTTACTTATGTTTCTTAGCTGAGGACGCATGGCTACTTCTGTTTCGTTCTTCGAGGCGCTCCTTCAAACGCCGCTGCTGCAGCGCGCGCTGTGTGCGGGCGCTCTGGTGGGCTTGGCGTGCGCGTGCCTGTCGCCGTTCGTGGTGCTGCGGCGCATGGCCTTCGTGGGCGACGGCATGGCGCACGCGGCCTTCGGCGGCTTAGGGCTGGGCCTATTCTTGATCTCCGGTTCGAAGAGCGACGACGTGGCGGTGCAAGGCATCACGATCGGGTTTTGCCTAATCTTGGCTTTCGCCATTGGCAAGGTGTCCCGCCGCGGGCAAGGGCGCATCTCGGAAGACAGCGCCATCGGCGTTGCCTTTGCGGTGGCCATGGCGCTAGGGGCGCTGCTGATCACGTTGCGCTTCCGCAGCGAGCCGCAGTATGCGAACTGGGAAGGCTATCTGTTCGGAAACTTGACGACCATCAGCGCGGGGCAAGTTGGACTGACGCTGGGATTAGCGATCACGGTCGTCGTACTGCTGACGGTCCTCCATAAGGAATGGATGTACTACACCTACGATGAAAACTTGGCTGAAGTCAGCGGCTTGCCGGTCAGCTTGCTGCACTATCTTTTTTTGCTTCTGTTGGTGCTCACCGTCGTAATCGCCGCACGTATCGTCGGCATCGTGCTGGCCAGCGCTTCGCTGGTGCTGCCGGGGCTGGCCGCCCTGGCCGTCTGCCGCAGCTTAGGCTCGGCGCTGGCGCTGGCCGGAGTGCTGGGCGTCGTGAGTTTTGAAGTAGGACTGTACTGCTCTTATGTGTGGAACGTGCCGCCTGGATCCTGCGTGATTCTGGTCCAGTTTTCTTGCTTCGCTCTGGCCTCCGTGGCACGTCGGCTACGGTGATAAGGCACGGAAATGCCTCACCATCGGTTGTCGAACCCTTCTTTGGCCCTCTCGACGGCTTGCTTCAACCGGCACAAGCGCGACCACGTGAGCAATTCAAAGGTGCGCTGGCCTTTAGGCTGGGCACTTTCGGCCAACAGCTTTTCCACCTGCGTATCGGTGGTATCCGGGGTCTCGGCGTCCTCATCTTCATCCTCGGCACCCGTTTCGTCTGCGGAGCGCACGCCCATGGTCGCGGCGATTTCGCGCCAGCTCATGAGCAACTCGGCTTCGAGCACTGCGGTGCGCAACGGCGCGGAGAGCCAGCTCAGGTCGTGGCCCAGTCCGAGGCGCTCCAAACGCGGGTCACTCGCCAGCGCCCAGGCTTCGCGCGTCACGTACCGCGTCAAGGACCAGCCGATGCGGAAGAGTTCGGACATTTCAAGCGCCTTGAGTTGCTCCGTAGCCGCGATGATGTTGCCGCGCGAGACGGCCTCCAAGCCCACCGACGCGAGCACTTGCACGGCGGCCAACGCGTCACGCTTTACGTTGGGTTCGCCAGGGTTCTTGGCGTGGGCGATCAACAGAGAGTTCGCCAGCTCAGCGACTTCTTTTATGAACGCACGCTCGGTGCGCTCGCCCACGGCACCTTGAGCGCGCGCCCAGGCGAGCACGGAAAGCACAAACGGTGTGGCCGGCCCTTGCCGCACGATTTCCGTGCTGCTCGAACTCGGGCTGGCAACGGGGCTGGGCCAAGCCACGCCGTACTGCGCCACGTTGAGCGTTTCAAGCAGGTGTTCGGCCTTGGCCAGCACAGGGAAGCCGCGCTTAATCAGCCGGTCTTCACGCCCGCCGTAGGTGTCGGCTTCGAGGATCTGGTCTTCCTCGGCAACAATCAGCTCCAAGACCTCGCCGAAAAGATCGTGGTCCACCGCATACAAGAAAACGAGGAAACGTTCGATCAAATCGTCGTGGGTATCCAGGTCATCGGGCGAGAACATGTAATGCTGCTGCAGGTGCAGCGCGAGCAGCAACTGCTCGCGACTGACCTTGGGTTGCACATATTTTTTCAGGAACAAAGCCAGCGCGTTGGCATCGAGGCCCTGCATGGCCTCGTCGGCCTCGTCCTCGTTGAGGGTCATCAACAGCTCGATCCACTTGCGGACCTTGCGGCGGTCGAGCTGACCCTCGGTGAACCACTCGATGTCCATCAAGGCTTGCATCTGCGCGCTGGACGCGCCGGCCAAAAGCGCCAGCGCGTCTTCCGCACCGATGAGCTTGATGGCGTGATGCAGGTGTTCCGGCGGCAGGGCGCGCACGAGGTCCGTGCAGTCGCTGCTCAGCAGCAGCCACTCTTGCAAGTCGTCCCCTTGCAGGACCAGGGCGGTTTCGGACTGCTTGTCGAAGCCGAGTTGCTCGAAGGCCTCTTCGGCGGCGCGGCGATTATGTTCCGCCAGAGCGAGCAAATCTTTGGCTTGAAGGACGAGTGGGTTTAGTTCCGGCACACCCTGCGGCGTGGAGATCATGGCGGGGTTGGGTTGGGACATGCTCAAAGCTACTCCGAGGTATGGGTTGGGCACCGAAAAGTAACGGAGTTGAGAGGGGAACTCCAACACTTTGTTGTTTGCACTTGCGAAGACCGCGAGCCGCGCACGAGACCTTTTGCATACGTTCACCACACAGCCCACAAAGGACTCCAAGCCGTTTTTTGTGGGCTTTATGCCCTTGTGGTGAACGGTTACCATTTTTGGACGGTCAAGCAAAACACCCCACGGAGGTTCCGGTCGATGAAGCGCATCGCGATGGGCGCAGCGTTCGTGGTACTCCTGGCAGCGGGCGGGTGCGCGCAAAAATCTGGCGCACCGGTCGCCGCGCCTAAGGTTGGCCCAGAGGGAGGCCGCCAGCGCGCCTACTCCGTGCGGACCGCACCCGTGTCCGTCCAGCAGGTGCAGTACCAGATCGAGACGCACGGCGCGGTCGAGGCCCAGGATGTGTACCGCATCGACGCGCACGTAGCCGGCACCGTGGAAGAAGTGGCCTTCAACGAAGGCAACGAGGTCACGCCCGCCCAGGTGCTCTGCCGCATTTCGCCTTTGGCGTACGAACTGGCCGCGAAGAAGGCCGAGGCCGCCTTCCGCAGGTCCGTCGCGGACCTCGCCGACATGCAGCGTCGCACACGCATTGACGTGGAACTGGCTCGCGTGCGACTCAAGCAGGCTGATATTGAGCTAGAACGCCGCAAGGTCGTGCGCGAGGTCGGTGCCGTTGCCGAGGAGGAAGTGCAGCTTTATGCCGCACGTCGCGATCTCAGTGCGATCGAGTTGAAAAACACAGAAGCGGCCATCCAAACCCAGCTCGACGTCATGCAGGCAACTCTGCGCGAGAAAGAGGCCGATTGGAAAATTGCGGAAGAAAGCGTCCGCAAATCCGCCGTGCTCCCGCCGATCGCAGGGGTCATCGAGGAACGCCTGGTCACCAACGGCATGCAGGTGCCGCAAGGTACACCCATCGCTCGGCTGGTGGATAAACGCGCCATGCGCTTGAAGTTCACGCTGGCCGAAAGCAAAGCGCCGCATGTGCGGATCGGCGCGGACCTGACCTTTTGCGTGGCGGCTTATCCGACGCGGGACTTCAAGGCCAAGGTCTATCGCATCGGCGACCTGACCGATCCGCAAACTCGCCTGGTTACCTGCTGGGCACGCGTGGAGCCTACGGATGCGGTGCTCAAGGCGGGCTTCTTCGCTACGCTGGCGCTGCGGTCCGAATCCGAGAAACAGGCCGTGGTGGTGCCGGTCACGGCCACGCTGCCGACCGAGAAAGGCTTCGTGGCGTACGTGGTCGAAAACGGCAAAGCCATCCAGCGCAGTTTGAAACTCGGCCTGCACGTCACCGGCGATGCCGTCGAGGTGCTCTCCGGCTTGAAGGAAGGCGAAACCGTGGTGGTTGAAGGCGCGAACGCGCTGCAGCCCAACGTGGCCGTGACGGATTTAGGCAAGCAGGGCGTAACGGCTTCGCTGACCACCGTTGAAGAAAAATCCAGGAACAACAAGACTCCGTGAGTCTGCCCGCGCTTTCCATCCGCAACCCCGTCTTCGCCTGGATGCTCATGCTGGGCTTTATGGTCTTTGGCGCGATTGCCTTCTCGCGCCTGGGCCTTGGGCAATACCCCGATGTGGACGTGCCGGAAGTCACCGTTCAAGCCCATTTGGAAGGTGCTGCGCCGGAAATTATGGAATCGGAGGTCGTGGACCTCCTGGAAGACACGCTGAGCGCCGTCGAAGGCGTGAAGCAGGTGACCAGCAAGGCTGAGCAGGGCCGTTGCAGCATCACGCTGGAATTCGACATCGAGCGCGACATCGACTTGGCGGTGCAAGACGTTCAAGCGCGTGTGGCGGCATCCATGCGCACCCTGCCCAAGGACCTCGAACCGCCCGTCATCAGCAAGACCAACCCAGAAGACCGGCCCATCATGTGGGTGGCGCTCATCGGCCCACGCTCGCCCCAAGAACTGGCGGACTTCGCGCGCAACAAACTGCGCGACCGCTTCCTGACCGTACCGGGCAATGGCGATGTGGTGATGGGCGGTTTCCTGGAGCGCAACATCCGGCTCTGGATCGATCCCACCAAGCTCCACGCGCGCGGCCTGACCGTGCAAGACGTCTCGGCGGCAATCCAACGCCAGCACTCCGAGACCCCCGCAGGACGCTTGGAAAGCGAGTGGCGTGAGGCCAACGTGAGCGTGCAGGGCGAGGCGCTCGATTTGAAGGCTTGGTGCGACTTGGTCATTGCCACTCGCGCCGGCATGCCTATTCGCCTCAGCGATGTGGCGCTGGCGGAAGACGGCTTCGAGGACTATCGCAAGAACTCGCGCGTCAACGGCGTCCCCGCGCAAGGGCTGGGTATCCTCAAACGCCACGGCGCGAACACCGTGGACGTCGCGCGTGAGGTGCGCAAGCGCGTTGCTGAAATCAACCAGACGCTACCGCCCGACCTGAGCTTGGGCATCCGCTTCGACAGCTCAAAATACATCGAAGCCGCCATCAACGAGACCCAAGAAACGCTGGTCCTCGCGGTGCTGTTGACCGCCATTGTGTGCTGGCTGTTCCTGGGTTCGCTTTCCTCCACCTTCAATGTCGTGCTGGCGATTCCTGTGTCCGTGCTGGGCACCTTCACGGTGATGTATTTTGCCGGCTTCACGTTGAATACCTTCACCTTACTGGCGCTGTCGCTTTCCATCGGCATTGTGGTCGATGACGCCATCATGGTGCTGGAGAACATCTACCGCCACCGAGAGCTGGGCATGGACCGCGCTACGGCGGCGCGGGAAGGCGGGGAGCAGATTCAGTTCGCGGCCTTCGCCACGACACTGGCGATCATGGCCATTTTTCTGCCGGTGGCCTTCATGTCAGGCATCATGGGCATGTTTTTCTTCCAATTCGGCGTGGTGCTCACCGTGGCCGTGTTCATCTCGCTGCTTGAAGCCTTGACGCTCACGCCCTCGCGGTGCGCCCAATTTCTTAACGTCAGCCCGCGCCGCAATCGCCTGGAGCGTGCTATGGGCTGGCTCTTTGCTGGGTTGGCGCACGTGTATGGCCGGCTCCTGGGATACATTTTACGCTTTCGCGCCGGGCCGCTGCCGGCGGGCGCGCTGCTGGTGCTCGCCGGTGCGGCAGTCTTTTTCGCTCTCTCCTTGCTACCGCTTGCGGCGTTGCTGGGATGGTCCGTGCCCAAAGGCATACCCCAGCTTCAAAGTGAAATGGTGCCACCTCAGGACCAGGGCGTTTTTCGCATCATGGTCCGCGCGCCCGTGGGGGCCTCTTTCGAGTACACCAGCACCATCGCGGCCAAAATCGAAGAACTGCTCGGCAAGCGCGCGGAAATAGACACGGTATACATGGTCGTGGGCGGCTTCGCGGGCGACACCAACCTGGCCTTTTCGTTCGTGAGCATGAAGCCACTGGAAGAAAGGACGCTTAGCCAGGCGCAGTGCCTCAACGAGCTGCGCCGGGAGCTTAATATCTTTCCGGGAACCAGCGTGATCATCAGCGACCCTTCCACGGAGGGCCTGCCCGGATCCCGAGGGCGTGCGCAGCCGGTGCAGTTCTCCATCCGCGGGCCGGACTGGACTCGTCTGGGACAACTCTCCGAAGACTTCAAGGCCGCCATGCTGCAAAGCGAAAAAATGATCGATGTCGAGACCGATTATCGCGTGGGTATGCCGGAAGTTGTGGTCGTGCCCGATCGCGAGCGCATGTTGGCCCACGAAGTGGATGTCGTCGCGGTAAGCGAGGTGGTCCGTACGCTCATCGGCGGCTCAAAAATCGCCAAGTTCACTCGCGACGGCCGACGCTACGATGTGCGCGTGCGCCTGCTGCGTGAAGCACGCGTGCGCCCTGAGGACATTGAGGGACTGTTCGTGCGCAACAAGCACGGCAAGCTGATCCGGCTTGCGGAACTGGTGGACGTACGACTCAGGCCGTCGTTGCAATCCATTACTCGTCAAGACCGCGAGCGCGCCGTGACCGTATCGGCCAGCCCCGCGCCGGGCTTTTCGCAAGACGAAGCCATCAAGGAAGTGGAACACTTGGCCCGTACCGTCCTGCCAGATGGGTATACCTACTACCTCAGCGGCCAGGCGCGCACGTTCCTGGAATCTCGCGACAGCCTGCTCTTCGCTCTGGCCTTGGGCCTTTTGGTCGCCTACATGATCTTGGCCAGCCAGTTCAACAGTTTCATCCATCCGCTGACCATTTTGCTGGCGCTGCCTTTCTCCATCACGGGCGCACTCTGGGGCCTGTTGCTGACGGGCCAGACGGTCAATATGTACAGTATGATCGGTATCATTCTGCTCACCGGCATCGCCAAGAAGAATTCCATTCTGCTCGTGGAGTTCACCAACCAGCAGCGCGCACTCGGCAAGGACTGCGAGGCGGCGTTGCTCGAAGCCTGCCCCGTGCGCCTGCGCCCTATTCTGATGACCAGCGTGGCGACCATTGCGGGTGCCTTGCCCGGCGCGATCGGCTCGGGAGCAGGCGCGGAGTTGCGCGTCCCCATGTCGGTCGTGGTGATCGGCGGGATGATCGTCTCGACCGTACTGACCCTATTCGTTGTGCCGTGCTTCTACGCACTCGCCGCCGAATGCGACGGCGCGCCCGGGCGCGCGTGGCGTGCGGTCTTCCAGGCCAAGACGAAGCTCGCCGCGCACGTCATGCCGCCCGCTTCCTCCGCACCCGCTACGTCTGACGGCGAGAAGTAAAACCTGTTGCGATTTGAAGTGGTGTAAACCGGGTTATGCAGAAAAAGGGCTAGCATACTGGCCTTGACGCTTTGCAGCATGGCTACGAAGGCGGGCGTTACATCGGCTTGTCGGCGGGACGCCGGCGCTCCCAAGTCTAACTTCTGCTTACTTTTCCCCACGTCCTGCCACTTCTTCAAACAGGGCCGTTAATTCGTTGGCCGTCCGCCGCACGTCAAAGAGTTCTGCCACGCGCACGGTGGCGTTGGCCCCCATGCGCACGCGCTTTTCGGGATCTTCTAGCAGGTCCAGGCAGGCGGCGGCGAGGGCCATGGCGTCGCCGGGTGGAACCAGCCGTCCGGTTTCGCCTTCTTGCACGATTTCAGCCTTACCGCCGCTGTTGCTGCTGACCACCGGAAGGCCCGCTGCACCGGCTTCGGCCAGGACGCGCCCGAAGGGTTCTTTTTCGCTGGGCGAAACCAGTATGTCGGCGGAGGCAAGTAGGTCGAGCACGTCCTGGCGTTGTTGCAGGACCAGGAGCGCGCTGCTGTCCAGACGGAGCGCATCGATGCGCGCTTCGAGGAAGTCGGCGTAGCTGCGGTTTTCCTGGAACAAGTCGCTGCCCACCAAGACGCCGCAGGCATCCGGGTGCTTCGCACGCACGAGCGCCAGAGCTTCCAGAAAAAGCTCATGCCGCTTCCACGGCACCCACGCGCCAATGTCCATTAACAGGGGCGCGGAGGGTTTGACGCCCAGATACGCGCGGGTGCGCGCACGGAGGCGCGCACGCTGGTCGGGCGGAGGAAAGCGCGTTAGGTCGATGCCGTTCTCGACGCGCCGGATGAGTGCGGGGGCCACACCTTGGTCAAGCAGGTGGTTTTCGACGGCCTTAGAAATAGCCACGACGCGCATGGAGGACCTAGCCAACAGGCGCGCCAGCGGACCCAATGGGCGCATGTCTCGGCAATGCCACACCACCGGACGCTGCGTTTCGCGACCGACCTCCCATGCCACCAGCGCGGCAGAGTCGGTGTTGGCATGGAGTACGTCGATACGCTGGTCTTCGACCACGTGCTTCACAGCACGCGAAGCGCGGTACAAGGCACGCACTTGTCCGGCCAACAAGAAGGGCGACAAGGTACGCCAGAAGCGCCGCAACGGCACGGGATGTACGGGCACTTCGGCCTGCGCACATAGCTGCACGAGCGGCTCTTCTGGCGGGACGCAGACGCGCGCTTCAATGCGGTCTTTGGGGAGCGCACACAGCAGCTCGTAAAGCGAACGTTCGGCACCCCCAGCCTGACCCGTAGCGGACAGAAAAAGCACCTTGACCGGCCCTGGGCCTGCAGTGGAACACGCCTCCGGTTGGGTGGGTGAGTCTTTCTTTTGGCGTGTGCCAAGCATGGCGCAAGGCTACCAGCACGGCTATTTCAAGCAAATCCGTGCGGAAAGAACGGTCACAGCAAAGCTCAAAAAGCGTCCTAATTCAGGCTTGCTTCTTACGGCAGCTTTAGGTAATTAAAGCACTTAGAAGTTTGGCGCATTCCTAACGGAGGAACACCGAAATGGCTCGTGAAAGTACACGCCAGTCACGGACAAGCAGCCGTTCTTCGACCCCGCCAGCGAAGGCTCACGGTCGCAGTGAAGCGAGCGGCAGCACGCGCACCAGTCAGCGGCGCAGCGGTGCCACCGGAGCAGGTGGCAAAGAGTTGCTGATTTGCGCTGGCCTTATCGGCGTCTTGGGAATCGTCGTGATTGCCATGTATTTCAAGAAAAGCACCGATGAGGCCCACGCCAATCAAGGCAAAAAGGAAGCTCTTGTCAGGAAGGAAGCCAACCAAGACCGCGCCATTACACATTTCCGCGCTGCAGAACGGACAGCCCTCAACTGGATTCAAGGCAAGACAGACATAACGCCCCCCGACGTTTCTGGATTGTGCACCAGCGAAGTGTACAACGCGGTCTTGACTCGCAACTTCAAGGATACAAAAAAGAAGCGCGATGCGAACCAGATCGTCAAATACAACCAGAATCCAACTTCCGCAGTCGGCAAGAAGGCTACGGTACTTGATGGCAAAGATGGCATAACGTTGAGCATGGTTGAAATTGACGGCAAGGAAATGGTCCTTGCCGCCAAGAACTACCAAGTGCCTGCGGATGATAAGGTCAACCAGGGCGGCGAAATCATAGTCCTCGTGTATGCCGTGGATAAGTAGTTCCTGTTTCCCAATCGTTAAGTCGGCGAGCCGCCCGGCTCCGATTCGGCCCGCAACACGGTGGCAGGTGCCTCAGAACCTGGGGCCGCGCGCCTCGAAACGCGGTAAAACTCCTTTTGTAACCGTTCAGTTGAGTAGGGCGGGCATTGCCCGCAGTGCAAGGAACGCCTGACTCTGGGCGGCTGGGTCGGAGGCGTCCTCGCCGACTTTTGTTGGTCATCGGTCGGAACGTGAAGGACATGACTGTTCTTTGTG
>Ga0114940_10000920_pt1 | contig 11670 bp, 7 predicted proteins | sample ColdCreekSource_FD_87195 | JGI IMG/M metagenome (GOLD analysis project Ga0114940, IMG submission 87195) | Groundwater microbial communities from Cold Creek, Nevada to study Microbial Dark Matter (Phase II) - Cold Creek Source | ecosystem: Environmental > Aquatic > Deep subsurface > Groundwater ... | reverse complement strand
CTGTTAACCCCCCAGTTAACCCGCGCCGGTCCCGCACTCCCTTTGCGGGGCCGGCACCCTGGGCGGCTGTCAGGCCACCTCGTCCGCCCCCGCCGGGTCCGCGCCTGCCGGATCCGCCCCCGCCTGGTCCATCAGGGTCAGCACCAGCCGCGTGCCGCCGTCGCCCGAGGCAATCACCAGATCCGCGCCGATGGTGCGCGCGCGGTTCTTCATGCTGGCCAGGCCTCGTCCGCCTTTGATCTCGACCGGCAGCCCGCGCCCGTCGTCGATCAGCACGATGCGGGCGCGCCCGGCCTGGTCCGGCCCGCTGTCCAGCCGCACCTCGCTGGCGCCAGCGTGGCGCAGGGCATTGGTCAGGCCTTCCTGCAACACGCGCAGGATTTGCAAGGTGGGGCGCGGCCCCGGCCCCGGTACGGCATCGGACAGGCCATGGCTGACGGTGAAGGTCAGCCCCGCCGCCTCCACCTGCGGGCGGGCGCGGTGTTCGAACGAGCGCAGCGTTTCGGCCAGGCTGCCATCGGCCGAATCCATCGAATCCACGATCAGCCGCAGGTCGGCCATGCTCGCTTCCAGCCCCTGCTCCACTTGCGTTCGCGCCACGCCGCCGCCGCGCACCTGCAATAACAGGCCCAGCAATTGCCCGCCGATGCCATCGTGCATGTCGCGCACGATGCGCTGGCGTTCCTCCAGCATGGTCTGGCGTTGCAGCATCTGCTTTTGCGCCTGATAGCTGTGCGCCAGTTCGGCGTCCTGCTGCTCCAGCCGGGCGGCCAGGATCTGGTTGGATTGCACCACGGTGCGGCGCGCCTCGCTGGCCTCGCGGGCGATCGAGGCGACCACGCCCAGACCCAGCAGCAGGCCGACTGGCGCTGCGGCATAGAAAGTCAGCGGCAGGCCAGCCACGAACGGCACCGCCAGATCGAACGCCGAATCGCCCGCATCCACCGCCAGCGCCAGCAGGCAGACCATCAGCGTCACCCGCTCCATCCAGCGTCCGTCGCGCCGCGTCACCAGCCCCCAGGCCAGCGCCGACAGGCCAGCCGGGGCCACGATCACCAGCAGGGCCAGATCAAAGAAGGCGGCCGCCCTGAACCAGTCGCGCACCGCCGGGCCCACGGCAAAGCCGGCCAGGGTGATCGCCGCCAGATAGGCCAGCACCGCCAGCCACAGCCAGCCCAGCCGCCACTGCCACTTGCCGGACAGGGCCTCACCCGCCAGCAGGTGCCGGGCAAAGGCGATAATCAGCGAACTCTCCAGCCCGTAATAGAGGAAGCTGGTCACCAGAAACGGCACTTCCACCGGGGTCTGGAACGAGATGAACCAGGTGCGCAGCGCCCAGATCACCATCAGCGCCACCAGGCTGCGCACGCGCGGCCGGTCGCCCAGCGGCCAGTTGGTCACCTGGCACAGCAGGCTGGCAAAGATCAGGAACGAGATCGCCATGATCGGCAGGGTGGTGGCGATCAGGCTGACCATGGCGGTGGCGCGGGCGGCCTCCTCGGCCGGGCCGATGTGGAACGGGGCCAGCGCCAGGCGCGTGCTCTGCGTCTGCACCGCCACTTCGATCAGGTTGCCGGAAGGGCGGATCATGGCGGCCGGCAACATGTAATACAGCGCCTGCCCATCGGCCGCACCGCGCAGGGCATTGCGCGGCACATTGGGCTGGATCACTTGCCCGTTCAGGCGGATTTCGCGCAAGCCCGGCGTCGCCCCCAGAAAGAAGGCAAGGTCGCTTTTGCTGTCGGCCACCGCGAAGGGGATGTGGAACACCGCGCCGCTGCCGCCGCTGTCCTCCACCGTGGCGCGATACATCGGATCGGGGTAATAGCGCGCTTCGTGCGGCCCCGCGCCGGGGATGGCGCGCCCCGCCTCGTCACGCGGTTCGAAGCCGACCACACCGGGCGCGGACAGGCCCGCCGGGCGCACCGCCAGTTCGCCCGCCAGCAAACCGGCCCAGCACGCGGCCAGCACGGCCAGCAGCACCAGCGCCGTTGTCACAACGGCGGGCACCCCGCGCAATCCCTGCCCCCGCCAGTTCACCCGCCTACTCCCCCCTTGGCCCCGATCAGCGGAATGCCACGCCTCAGGCCCCAGCGCCAGATCGGGGAAACCGCTGGCGCCAGCCGGTTACCGTCAGCCACAACCCCGCCAGCATCACCGCGCCCATCGCCAGATAATGCCACAGGTGATAGGTCCACGAGGTGCGCTGTTGCACCTCCGCCACCAGCATCAGGCTGTCACTCTGGCCGGGCACGAACACCACCGGGGCAGTGGTGCCCACGGGATGCGCCTGCTGGATCGCCTCGCCCACGTCGATCTGCTGGCTGACCTGCGCCAGCCATTGCGATGACGCGATCTGACCGTTCGCTTGCCACTGCTGATAGGGCGTGGCCGCGTTGAGATCATACCGCAGATCAAGATAGTAACTGGTGCGGATGCGCGGGCGGCCGCCCCGTCCGTCATACTGTTCCTGGCGCTGGTCATGTCCGGTCACCGCGGCGGCGGCCACCACGCCCTGCTGCTGCAAGCTCGCCAGCTGGCCATCCTGCTGCTGCACGATAGCCAGCACCAGCGGGCCGATAAACAGGCAGCTCAGCCCGCAGGCCAGCGCCAGTTCGCCCGGCTTGCCCCGGTTCGCCATCAGCCGACCTGGCCTGTGCGGCGGCGGCCAATCCACCAGCCGATCAGGCCCAGGACCACCATCAGCGCCAGCGAAATGGCGATACCGGGATAGAAATCCGCCGGATCGAAATCACGGATCGCCTCGTAAAACTCCGGATCGTCGCTGCTGTAAGGGGTGTCGACCACCACCAGCCGCTGGCCAACCTGGGTGGCGGCGTAAACATCGGGCGCCACGAAGATCACCGCCTCATAGGCGTAATCGACCGAAGGATCGCCGGTGGCGGGCGGCGGGGCGGGCAGGTCGGCCAGGGCCACGCGCGCCGGATAGTCGGCATAAGGCACGGTGGAATCCTTGCCATAACGCACCCACAGCATCTCCCAGTTCTCGGTGCGCGAGCGGCCGCGACGGCCCTCGATGCGCACCTGGTCGATTTCCTTGCCGGTAATCTCGGCCTGGCTGACCATGCCTTCTGCACGATAGCGGTCGACCAGCGACTGCTCCTCCTGCATCCGCATGAAGAACACGAAGGCGATGATCGCCGCCAGCACGGCGCTGCATTTGAAAACAAGGCCGATCCACGGCCGGGCGGCGGCATTCATAACGGCACTCCCTTGCGTTGCGCTGGGGTCGCCTTACCCCCGCAAACGTGGGGGGCGCATTCCCCCCATCCGGGGGGATTAGGGGGCCAGCCAGGTGCGCGGCCACAGCGCCTGCACCACCCCCGCGCACACCGGCATGCGGTGCGCCTCCACCAGCACGAAGCCAGCGGCGGTCCAACGCCAGACCAGCGCCTTGCCGCAATCACCCTGCGGCCGGCTCAGCGTCAGCGCGTGCAGGGTGCCACTGGCGGGATCAAAGCGGCTGTTGGCGAGGTATCCGGCCAGCATGGGCTCGTCCGGCCGGTCAGGCGTCGGGAAGGCAGCCGGTTTGGGTTGGCCCGCCACCCGCTCGACCAGCCAGATCGACCCGGCGTTCGGCCCGTCCAGCCCGCAATCCACGCCGATGATCCGCGCGCCATCGGCCAGCGGATAGAGGCTGACGGCATCACCCACCCGGGCCGCGCCCAGCCCGCAGACCAGCGCGTGATAACGCATGGTGCCCAGATGGCCGGGGGTAACGGCCCGCCCGCTGATTGGCGGCGGCGAGGCGGGCGGATCGCGCGGCTGTTCCCGGCCCATCCGCGCCAGCGCCGCGCCCAGACCGTTCAGCGAGACGTGGCGGCTACCCGCGACGGCGGAGGTGGCAGCGGGGGCCGCCTGCACGAAAGCGGCGGCATCGGTGGCGGTCAGTTGCCCAAGGCCATCGGGCGTGGGGCGGAACACGAAGTCCTCGCGCATCCGGCGGCCGGGCGTGGTGTGGGCGGGCAATCCCTCCAGCCGCAGGCGCTCGGACATGGCAGCGGTCATGGCAGCGGGCATGGTCATGGTGACCACTGGCGCCTGCGCCGTGCCCGTCACCCGCAGCACCACGTCGCCCGCCAGACTGAGGGCGGTGCATTGCCCGGTGTTGTCGCATTCCACCAGCCAGTCCTGACTGATCTCGTGCGCGGCAGCGGGTGTGGCCAGCAGCGCCAGCACGGCCAGCCCCGCGCGCCAGCTCATCGCACCGCCCAGCCATCCAGCAGGAAGGCGACCGGCCAGCGGTCTGCCGCGATGCCCCGGCACAGCGGCATCACCCGGCGGCGCAGCAGCACCATGCCGGTGCCATCGACCCAGCCCCACATGGTCTCGGCCCCGCAATCGGTCCGCCCCGGCGGGTGGTCCAGCACGGTCACTGTTCCGGTATCGGCATCGAGCATCACCTGGCTGGCGGGGAACCGCTGCTCGCGCGCGCGGCGCAGGGTGAGGCCGCTCGGCTGGCTGCCGGGCAGCAGCGGGTTCCACAGATAGAAATAGTGCTGCCCACCGCAGGCCAGATGGACCAGCATGGTCGGCGAAGTGGTGTGGTCGAGCGTGAAACTCCCTACCTGCCGGTCCACCGGATCGGGGCACGCCTGTTCGAACGCGGGGTGAGCTGGCGGCGTGGCCGCAGGCTCGCGCGGGAACAGTTCGTACAGGATCGGCGCAGGCAACGGCAGGTCTTCCACCGTGGGATCGGGCGGCGCGGCCACGCGCGGCTGGGCGCGGTCCATGCGCGCCAGCAGCGCCGCCAGATCGCCTTGCGGCAGCACCGCGAACAAGCCGAACCCGCTGCGCACCACCAGCGGCCCGGGCTGGGCCAACACTTGCACCAGAGGGCCGGAATCTTCGGACGAAAAGGTGTCCACGCCCGGCGTGCCGGCATCCGGATCGGGCTGCAACCGGGCCATCGGCTCGGCAAAGCCGCCAGAGGCCAGGCTCATCCCCGCCAGCGTCCGCACTTGCAGGTTCAGCGCGGCCGAGGGATCGGTCGTCCGGGTGGTCAGCAGCGGAGGATGGCCCGGCCGGTCGCGGCGGAATATCCGCACCTCGACATGGGGATAGCTACTGGCCACACCCTCGCCCGGCGCACCCATGATGGTACAATCGGCGTGGTTGTCGCACACCAGCAGCCAGTCACCGCGCTGGCTCACCACTTCGGCGCTGGCGGGCACGGGCGCCAGCAGGATCAGCGCGATGAGGGCGAACCCCCTCACGTCTCGCCTTCGCCGCGATGCCAGGTGACGATCCAGTCGGCCGGGTCCAGCCCCTGGCAGACGGGCATTTCGCGCCGGTCCAGCACCACAAAAGCACTGCCGGTCCACCCCCAGTCCTGCGTGGCGCCGCAATCCTCGCGGCCTTCCCACGCACGGTCGAATGAGCGCAGCACGCCGAAATCCCATGCAAACGCTGCATTGGGCACGCCCATGCCGGCGGCACTGACAACGGTGGTCAGGCCCGGCTCACGCGGCAGGCGCAGCGGCGTGGCACCCACTTGGCCAAGGGGCGCCAGAAACCACCGGCTCCAACGGTTGCGCTCCATTTCCACCGGACATTCGTGCTGCCACAGGCGCTGCCCGCCGCCCAGATCGAACTGCCGCAAATCGTTCGCATCGATCCCGGCGGGGCACCAGTCCATCTGCTCGGCGCTGACGGCGGGCACGCCGGAGACGATTGTTTCGGTCGCCGGCACGGGGTCCACCCGGCCATCATCGGGCCGCCACAGCCGCCGCCAGTCGGCCACGTGGCGCTGGCGGCGTGACACTTCGGCCAGCACCTCGGCAAAACCCACCCACGGCAGGCGCAGGCGCTGTTCCCCGCTGGCCGGGTCGCTGCCGTGCAGGGGTGCGCCGCTGGCCAGATGCGACAGGACCATGCCCGCCTCGGCCCCGCCCAGCCGGGTGCGGGCAAAGGGCACCCGCACCGGCGCGCCGCGCAGGTTGGCGATGGAAAGGGTGAACGGGCCGCTCCAGTCGGTCCCGTCCACCCCCTCCCGGTCGGACAGCTGTCGATCGGGAATCAATTCCATCTGCCGCAATTCGCCCTGCGGCCCCAGCACCAGCCTGATGGCCAGCGAGCGGGTGGCATCGCTGACCACATGGTTGGGATCGGCCATGTCGGCATGGCCGACCAGCGTGCACACGGCCCGGTTGTCGCAACCGAACACCCAGTCGCCCTGCGTGGCCACGCTGAACGCCCGCTGCGCCAGTTCGGCGCTGCGGGCCGGTTGCGAAAGCCCGGCCAGTTCATCCTGCGCCTGCGCCGCGCCCGGCAGCAGCAGCGACAGGCACGCCAGGATGGTAGGTCCGGTTGCCTGCCGCCGCGCCTTCCCCGTTCTTCGACCCGAAGAGCTGCTGGGGAAAGCTGTCATCACTCAGAACCTCAGGCTGATGGTGCCGCGCACCGCGTGGCTATCCTGCTGGCCCAGTTCGGCGCGATAACCAAGATCGAAAGAGATGCCCTGATGCGTGGTATAGGTCAGGCCCACGCCGCCCAGACCCAGCACCCCGTCGCGCCGGTCGCCCGCCAGCGTGACCCCGGCATTGCTGGCTGCGAAGGCCACGGGGATCGCCCGATCACCCAGCGCGCCCAGATAACGGGTGCCCAGTTCGCCGCGCAGCACCAGCGCCTCGTCGCTTTCCTGCCCGCCGCGGGTGCGGTCGATCAGGGTATAGGCTCCGGTCAGCCACGCCTCGGCTTCGGCAGTGGTGGTGTTGAGATCGCCCACGCTGAGCCGCAACGGACTGTTGCCGCTTTCCACATAAGCATCCTGGCTGTGCTGGATCAGGCTGGCGCGCAGGTCGGCCGCCAGCGCAAAGTCACCGCGTTCGCGTAACGGCAGATGCGCGGCGGCATAACCGCCCCACAGCGTGCCATCGGTTTCGCCGTCCACGCTGGCGGCAAAACCGGAGAAACTGACGTTGCGCAAGGTGCTCTGGTCCACCTTCCCGCCGATCACGCCCGCCGCCAGGCTGGTGCCATTGTTGGCGGCATAACGCAGGCTGACCCCGCCCAGCACGCTGGATTGCGTGCCCCCGCCGCCGTTCTGGCCCAGCGTAATGTCGCCGTGCGCCCAGCCCAGACTGGCCCCCAGCGTCAGCGTGTCGCCCAGCGGCAGGTTGAAACCGCCCGCCAGGCCCTGGCTGTTGTGGCCATAGGCCAGCGTGGCGGCGGTGGCGCTGCGGTCAGCCCAGCCGCCAAAGCCGCTCAGCCACAGGCGGCGGCCCTGCTGCGCGGGGCTGTCATTGCCCGGCTGCACGCCGATAAAGCGCAGCGCGGTGTCGGCCGCAGCATGGCTTTGCGCGTTGAAGGTGGAGGGGCGCGCGGTCAGCACCGAAGGGGCCATGATGGCACTGGTCGGCTGATAGATCACCGCCAGCGGCAGGGCCGCGCCCACCGTTTCCACCGTGGCAAAAGTGCCCGTCACCCCGCCGCCTGCGGTCAGGAAAGTGCCGCCGCTGCCCTCGGCCCCGGTGGTGGAAATGAACCGCAGCGTGCCGCCATTGAGGGTGGCCGTGCCGCTTACTGCCAGCAGGTCAATACCGCCATTGCCGTCGAACTCGATCTCCAACACCGATCCGGCGTTGTGCACATAATTACCCTGCACGGTGAGGGTGCCGATGGAGTTGCCGGGAGCGACAACGCCGTTGTTGGTCAGGGTGCCAGTGACCTGCCCGGTGCCGTCCAGCCGCCCTCCGGCGCCAACGGTGGCAGCGCCGGTCAACGTGGTGTTGAGGCGCACCGAACCGGCGTCCACCGCCAGCAAGCCCACGCTGAACGGATTGGCGAACAGCAATTGCCCCGCGCCCAGCTTGCGCAAGGTGCCCGCGCCGCTCAGGCCGTTGGCGAAGGTGGTGTTGGCGGCGGCGGTATAGACCAGCTCCGCGCCGCTCGCGATGGCCACCGCGCCGGTGCCGGTGCCGCTGGTGCCGCTGGCCAGCACGCGCCCGGCGCTGATCGTCAGGCCGCCGGTCAGGGCATTGCCGGTCATTGTCAGGTCGCCGTTGCCCGTTTTCACCAGTCTGCCCGCGCCGGTCAGCGCATTGGCCAGCATCTGGTTGGCCCCGTTGCCCACGGTCAGCGAACTGCCCGCGACCGTGGTGATCGCGCCCGTGCCCAGCGAGCCGACGCTGGCGGCAGTCACATTGCCCGCCAGAATGTCCAGCCCGCCGCTGAAGCTGTTGGCCCCGGTCAGCACGGTGTTGCCCGCCGAGGTCTTCAGCACCCGGCCCGCGCCGGTCAGCGCATTGGCCAGCGATATATCGCCCAGCGCCAGTTCAGCCCCGCTGTTGATCGTGACCCCGCCGGTGCCCAGCGCGTCACCAAGGTTCAGGCCCAGCCGCCCGGCGTTGATCGTGGTGCCGCCGGTGTAGCTGTTGCTGGCATTCATCACCACGGTGCCGCTGCCGTCCTTGACCAGCGAACCCGCGCCGCCCAGCACATTGTTCAACGCCACGTTGGTGGAGCCGGTGTAGACCAGGTTCAGCACTGCCCCGGCGGCGATGGCCACGCCGCCGGTGCCCAGCGCCGCCGGGCTGGCCACCACCAGCGTGCCCTGCTGGATATCGGTGCCGCCGCTGTAGCTGTTCACGCCGGTCAGCGATCCGGTGTTGTTGGCGGTCTTGATGACCCGCCCCGCGCCGCCGATGTCATTGGCCAGCGTCACCCCGCCCAGCCCCACTTCCGCCCCTTGCAGGATCAGCACGGTGCCGGTGCCCAAAGCCCCGCTGTCATTGACCACCAGTCGCCCGGCATTGACCAGGGTGCCGCCGGTATAGCTGTTGGCAGTGTTCACGGCCAACAGGCCGGTGCCGTTCTTGGTCAGGGTTCCTGCGCCGCTGATGAGATTGGAGATACCCTCGGTCGCGGTGTTGTCGAACACCAGCTGTGTATCTGCCGCAGTGGTCACATCGCCGCCGCCCAGTGCCGCTGCACTGTTCACGATCACTCGCCCGCCGACAATATCCACGCCGCCCGTCAGACTGTTGCCCAGCAGGGTCAGGTCGCCCTGATCGGACTTGCGCAACACACCCGCGCCCGAGATCGCCTGGTTCAGCGTCTGCTGCCCGGCAATCGACAGGTCCAGCGCCGCTCCCGCCAGTACGGTAATCGCGCCGCTGCCCAGGAAACTGGTGTCGGTCACCCGGATCGCGCCCTGCTGGATGGCGGTGCCGCCGGCATAAGTGTTGTTGCCGGTCATAAAGACCGTGCCGGTGCCGGTCTTGATAACGCCGCCGCTGCCCGAGATGGTATTGCCCAGTGCGGTGAACTGGCCGGTGTCGAGATACAACCGGCTGGAATTGCCCGACAGTTGCACTGCGGCGCTGCCGATGTTGCTGCCGCCTTCCACCTGCAAGGTGCTCTGGAACACGTCCACCACGCCGGTCAGCTGGTTTGAGCTGAGCAAGTGCAGGCTGTTGCCGCCGCTCACTTCCAGCGTGCCGCCGCCGCTCATGCTGCCGCCGAACACCGTGCTGCCCAAGGTAGTATCGACGTGCACCGATGCGCCTTGCGCCACTGTCACGAACCCGTTGCCCAGCGCGGCCGCGCTGGTGACGTAAACCTGCCCGTCCTGCACATCGAGCGTGCCCGAGAACAGGCTGTTGTTGCCGCTCAGGATCGCCTGGCCAGAGGCGGTTTTCACCACACTGCCCTGACCGGAAATATCGTTGCCCAGAGCGATATTACCCACGCCCAGAACGGCGCCTGCTTGCACCTCGATCGCCCCGCTGCCCAGCGCATCGCCGTTGTTCAGGCCGATGCGCCCGGCACGGATGATGGTGCCGCCGGTATAGGTGCTGGTCTGGCCCATCACCACGTCGCCAGTGCCTTCCTTGATGAAGGAACCCGCGCCGGTCATGAACGGCGTGGTTTGCAGCAGTTGCCCGGCGCCGTTGTAGTCAAGGATCAGGCTGGTGCCCGCGTTGGCGATGACCGCGCCCGTGCCCAGTCGCGCAAAATCATCCACCCGCAAGGCCCCGCCGTCGATGGTGGTGCCGCCCGCATAGGTGTTGGTGCCGGTCAGCGTGACCACGCCCGCGCCCGTCTTGGTGAGCGCGATGCCGCTGCCGATGTTGTTGGACAAGGTGCCATCGGTGGCGATGGCCAGTTCCAGGCTATAGGTGCCCGGATTGATCCCGCGAATGGTGTTGTTCGCGCCGCCCGCGTTGACATTGGTCAGCCTCACGCCGCCCGCCAGAATGCCCAGATCGCCGGTAAAGGTATTGTTGCCCGACAGCGTGCCCACGCCGGGGCCAGACTGGGCCACCTGCCCGGTGCCGCTGATATCGTTGGCCAGCACGAAGTCGCCAAAGAACAGCAGGCTGTTGTTGACGATATCGGCCGTGCCCATGGCATTGCTGTTGGTCAGGATCGCCCGGTTGAAATTGACGATCAGGGTGCCGGCAAAAGCAGCGCTGTTGCCGCTGTAGATATTGACACCCTCGGTCTGCAGGATGGTCCCGCTGCCGGTGAAAACGTGGTTGAAGGTGGTGATCGCATTTGCGTTCAGTTCCAGGGTAGAGCCGCTGACCACCTGAACACCGGCATTGTTTGCGCCGAGCGCCGCGATGTCATCAAACCGGGTGGTAGCCCCGCCGCCGATAAAGACCGTGTCGTAGCTGGCCGTACCCCGCATCACCAACGGCGCGCTGGCCGAAAGCGATTCAAAAACGGCTTCTTCAACATTGGAAACATCGACATCATGAACGATGGCTGCGGTGCCCCCGCGCCAGCGGATGCGGTCAAACTCGGTGCCCCCATCGATCGACAGGGTGCCACTGCCACCCGCCAATGTGCTGTTGCCCCAGATATTTATCAGATCGCTGCCCGCGCCGGTCGCCAGCAGTAGGCCATCGGCGGCGGCGGCTACAGAGGAATCGATCAGGAACACGGTCTCATTGCCAGTTCCAGTGGTCAGCAGATAACTGCCGTTGCCGGCCCCGATTGCGGTCACGCTTGATCCGCCCTCAAGGCTCAAGATGCCGTTGCCGCCCGGTCCGCCATTGTTGGTGGCGCCGGTCAGCAGGATATTGCCCGGCGTGGCCGTAACCGTTGTGCCGTTAAGGAAACGCAGATTGGTCTGCTGCCCGTCTATATGCGCTTCCAGATTGGTAACGTCGGCGTTGAAGAAGCGCACGTTGGTTGCCGATGCACCAATCGCGGTGGCCAGGGCGAGGTTCTGCACCGTCGTCGTCGCGCCGCCGTTCACGCCGAAATACACGCGCGTATCCGGGCCGTTGATGGCAATGGTGCTGTTGTTGAAGCTGGCCCCGGCGGCCACGTCGATATCGGCGCTGATGCCGTTGGCGATGATCGTCTGGCCGGTGGTGACGCCGGTGCAATCGACATCCGCATCGGTGGGCAGGTTGTTGAGCGACGCCCCGGCGGGAGAATTGACAATGCACTGCGCCTGCGCCTCGCCCGCCAGCACCAGCGAAAGCACCGAGGCCGAGACCAGCAGGCCGACATTGCGGATCAGCTTGCGGGGCGAGGTAGCGGGAACAACGGGCATGGATCACTTCCTTCTGGTGTGCAGTTGCCCACGCACTCCCAGAATGACCGACGCCGCTCCATCCCCCCACACGAGGGGGATCGCCTGGCCCCCGCCCCCTCTTCCTATTCCCGGTCGATCCGGATCAGCCCGCCCTG
>Ga0114940_10000919_pt1 | contig 11683 bp, 9 predicted proteins | sample ColdCreekSource_FD_87195 | JGI IMG/M metagenome (GOLD analysis project Ga0114940, IMG submission 87195) | Groundwater microbial communities from Cold Creek, Nevada to study Microbial Dark Matter (Phase II) - Cold Creek Source | ecosystem: Environmental > Aquatic > Deep subsurface > Groundwater ... | reverse complement strand
GCCCTCTCGCATAAGGGCGCAAAATCATATCCGAGAGGCGAAGAATTCATTAAATTTCCAGCCCAAGTCGGCGTTAACTGCTCCATTTGTCAGTCTGACGCCCTAAACGCAGACAGCCTGGTGGTGGGCAGCTTTAACGACGACAACAGCAGTTATCTGCTTTTATTTTTCCGCCCGGTTATGACAATAAACACACACTCGCACACACCAGGCGACACACTCCGGCGTGATAATTCTCGCAAGTTTCTTCGCCACCGCAGCACAGCGGAGCGCATTTTAGCAGCGTCGTAAATTTCCAGCCAGATAACAAGAAGCGGCTCTTTCTCGCCTCGCCTCGCGCACCCACCCAGCACCACACCAGAGGCGTCAAGTGCAGCGCCCTACGCGTGCGTAATGTGTGTGCCACTGCGGAGTGCGCGCCGCAAAGACGAACCGCGCTCGCAATCCAACCGGCGCGCACCAGACAAGAGCTGTAATGAAATCTGTCGTGTTGATTATCAAATTAATTACACGCCATTCGCACTGCGCTGCAATATTTTCGCCGCCACACGCACGCTAAATGCCGGAGCAACCCTCAACTGTAATTGCTTCAGAAGTCAAATTTGGAAGCGGGAGGTGCACGGCAGTTTCTACGGTCGCTCACTGGATTATAATTATGGAATTTGCAGTGATGTATTATTCAGTAAACCGTTCCGCTCAACAAATTTGTTCGTTGCTTATTTTTAATACAATTCCAAATCTTGTCCTTCTGTTCAGAATTTTCTCTTGGCATTGAAATATTGAAGCATTCCTTATTTTTGGTGATTTTGACTAAGATAAATTCCCGATTTAGGTCCCTTTTTTAATTTTCGTGTTTGGCGAAGACGAAATCAAACATTTAAGTCATTGACGATCAAAAATTAAACGCAGCTTTTTAAGATATTAAATGGAGTGCAGTCATAGACAATGCAAAACTTTTTGCTTCTTTGTTTCTCGTGATTGCGCCGAGACCTTTTAATTACTTTTTCAAACAATGTAAGTGGATGATGGTTCTTAAAAGCTTGGGAAGTTAGAGTTGCTGAACTTGAACCAAACACGGATTAAAGAGCGCGTTTCTAGAGCCAGAGAACTCATTATCCCGGCGCACACCTCTAACTTCTTCAAGAAGCGCTTACGCACTCGGCAAAACGCGTTTGCTCGTTCGAGTCGCTCGCACACGACAATTAATCCAAAGTTATGACAAACAGCGCTTCAGAGAGTGTAGCGGCGTCGCACACCGAAAAGCAAATCTCTCCTCAAAGAAACACTTTTGCAGGCGGCAGATTGTTGGTGGGACGTTTGTATGTACGATCGCTCTTCGCCGGCGAACAATGATAATAAGAAAAGGGCGACGCGAGAGTGGGCGGGTGGGCGGGCGCCGAGAACGCAGCGCGTCCGACTCACTTGTCGGTGACTTTTGCGCCTTCTTGGATAACGACAAGGTGTAAGAATGCGGGGAATGCGGGGCGGCATTCTCAGCCGCTCCTTCTGCTTACGGCCCTGGCGCACGCCAGAAATTACGTCGCTCACCGTGGCAGCTGAATTTAAGGGACGGACATTTGTAATGCGTCTCGATGGCCTACTTCCATCCAATTCGGGAATTCTTGTGCAAACGACCTGCCTCCTTGTGCGGCTGGGCCGAAAATTGAGGAGAGATGTGGAAAATCAGAATTGACTGTGATAATTTTTTCAGGAGAAGGAAAATTGCTTAGGCTGGATTTCAAATAGCAAAAAAATCACATTGCAATTTATCACCATCAATTTCATAAGATCTGCTTCAAAGCAAAGTTAGAGCAGTCAACTGCTTGTAAAAATGAGCCCTTAAATGCGTGAAGTTATCACCAAAATTCTCAGAAGAAACATTTTATACTGTTCTATCAAATGATTTTTAAAAAAAAGCTTATTATGGCTTGAGTGGAAAAACAAACCAAAATATCCAGAGTGCATTCCAATAACATAAATTGAAATTACTATTTGTGGATTAATTAACTCTAGAATCACATTCGAAACTACATAGAAGTCGTGCTTTGATGACTCCACATCATTATAATCACCGTGTGCTTGTTCCAATGGCAACAAGCGGTCGTATGCAGCCTGTTTGGCATTGGCGTTCAGCAGGTTGCCTGCGTTGGAAATCGCCAGGCGCCAGAGTTGCACGGCAGCAGCCGATCCGGCAGCCAGCTCACTCGCCATCATCTCTCTCTCTCTCTCTCGTCGGAGGCAATTTGCATTTGGTCGGAAACCATGAAAAGTTGTTGCACGCAGCCGGCCGAGCAGAACGACATTATGCTAATTAGCGGCGTGATTGTGCGCCGACGAGTTGCGGCTTTTATTCATCGGCCGGCGAACGCACCTCTGCGCACCGCGCAGAATGGATTAAAATCTGCACAATTGATGACTTAGCCGGGTTGAAACCGCGTGTTTCGCCAGCGAAACAAAGCCGTCGAACTTCACTCTAGAGAGAGAGCAACTGCTCGTCATAAATTAATTATCGCCTTGTGTGAGTGTGTAAAGAAATGAGCGGGAGGGTGCGCGCTCATTTTTCTCTGCTCCTTTCAAGTGGCGTTTTGTTAAAAAAAAAAGTGCCTTTCACCGCCTGCAACAAGCTAATTTATGGCCTTGCTGGATGAGCGTTGAATGAAAGAGTGTTTGTTGCAAGGAGACGCAGATTCTTCGCGTGCTTGGCGCTGCGGTGAACACAAGTAAGAGCAGTAGCATGAGAAACGCCGCCGCTGAGGGGGTTCTTTTAACCACACGCTGGGATTAATTCCAAACGCCCTATGTGTAAATATGTCATTAGTGCGCACTTAGTAGCAACATAAATAAACTTCATATTCTATTAAATTGTGCTACTAATAAGTTTTCCGGCATCAAAAGTTCAAAATTTTGAGAACATAAACCTAAATTTTCTTAATTATCATTCTTCAAGCTTTTGGTGTAAACTGGTTGCTCTTTGTTAGTCTTTAATGAGAAAACAACACAATAAAAGAGAATTCAATGCAGTACTTTCCTCAAGAAATGAAACCTGTCCTATATTCTAGTTTGGCATTGCGCCATTCGCTCTCCCTTCAAATCGAAATCGGAAACAAATATCCTCGGGCCAATCAACAAAATACAAAGCAGCCGTCTCGGTTAACATCACTAGAATACCTCTGCTCTGCTTGTCGTGGTCTTTTGTTTGCCAACAATGGCGCCGCCAAAGTGGGAGAGAGCAACTTTGCCATATTTTTTTCTCCCCCAACAAGAAAAGAAGCAACGACTTCACGCAAAACTTTCCTCATCGTGCGGCCCGGGAGGACAGATTTATTTCCATTAAAATCGGCATTTGCGTCGCGCCGCCTTCAATAAGCGGCAGGCAAATAAACCGACGCGCGCGACTGAAGCCAATTATCCTGAGCTGAATAAGGAAAGATGAAAGTGTCCTACCTCTTTTCGCTGGAACTGGGCTGGCCGGGGCTCCAATCGGGCTAGCTCGGGCTTCGGTTGGTCGGTGTGATCTGGTCATCACCTCCCTGGATGAGTCAAGCGTGTCGAACTGGCGACCTTTCAGGTTCTGCCAGTCATCTCGCAAACACCTCACTTCCTCCTTAAATCACAAACGCACAATATTAATTAACCATTGTTGCCCTTTCAATAATTTTTCACATTTAGAATTAAAATCTGTGTCGTAGGATTTATAAAAAAAATTAGCCAATGAAAATAATTGCAAGAAAACTGATTCAATAAAATGGTTTCTTATAGCTTTGATTTAAAGGTTATTTTTAAATGTTACTTGCCCAAAAAAGGGCAAAAACATTTTCAATATCATAGTTTCAATGTCAGCAATTGATTTTACATTTCATCTACACAGGTCTAAAAGATGTAAAAACATCCTTTTGCTGACTGAAGACAATAAAATTAAAAAAATTAAAAACTCGCTGAATCGGTTAAAATCGGATTTTTAAATCTAACTTTTTTAGTTATTCCAAGATAGTCTCGAAATTCAAAAGGTAAGCTCAGAATTAAATCAATAGGCAATAACTATTGGAAATTTCTAGAACAATCCAAATGTCCTCCAATCAAGGCAATTGGAACCAAAATCAAAACAACATAAAGTAAATACAATTTCAGGGTACAAACCTGTAAATACGGAGACACCGTCTGCCTGGCCGCCTCGCATTCCTTCTCCAGGTTGTTGTAGTTCTCGAGCAGCTCCAGAACGTCCACCTCCCTGTCGTCGACTGAACGCTGCAAAGGAGTGTTTGAAAATCTGCCGTTAGCCAAAAGTGTTTTCAGGCCGTGGCGTCAGAGCAAAAAATATAGAGCGCGCCAAAGCAATTCCAGCGTGCACGTGAATCAAAAACTAGATTTTCTCTAAATTTAGGGTGCGTGCGTGCGTTTGTGCGTTTAGGTACTCACGTTGACTTGGTCCAGGAGTCTATTTTTGTCTTTGTGCGGGATGTCGGCCCTGGTCATGGCCGCCCTCGACTTGGTCTCGGCGCTCCACTCGCCCAAGTCATGCAGCCGCGTCGAGAACTTGGCCAGCGAGCTTAATCGCGCCTGTAATTGGCCGCTGTGCTCAGCCAGGCTGGAGAGCGCCTGCAATTTCGCACATGCCTCGTCACAAAATCACTTGTTACGCGCGCAAATTGGCACGCTGCCGCCTGCTTCGGCCTAATTTGACGACTTCCCTCCCCAGTTGGACTTTATCTCGCTCTCTCTTTCTCTCGATCCTCCTTATTTGCTCGCCAGCAGCGCTGAATTAGTAGAAAGGCTACTCTTTCACGCGCTCCGACCCTAAATGAAGCTCTCAGCTAATCTAATAGAGAGGGCTGGGCGAGTCTCTTAGTGGAAATTTAATCCCGTGGAATCAACTTTCTCGGCCGGGAGAATTTATTGCCTCAAGGGGTCTGTTCACCTGTTTGATTTCCTACTTGAATTACATGCTATTTATACTTCTGTAGTGTTTGAATTACAAAGAGTTTGAAATAATCTGGTTTAATACATAATGTAAGCATATAAGTGGCCAAAGTTTAATGTTTAATAATATTTTTGCTATGTGGCCACTTAGGAAATATTTTTCGCATGTCATAATTGTTTTGGTTTTTAGAGTTTTGTAAGTTACATGCTGAATATATACTCTAGTAGAAGTTAATAACTAATACGAATAAAATATATTAATATGCTGTAAATTGGTTAAGGTGAAATATTTAATAAACTTTAGCAAAATAAACTCGATTTTAAGAGGCCTAATAATATGATGCTTCCTAATAAGAACTTTTTATCCTTTATTGATGAATCAATCTGTTGTAAATGATCAGCCATGTCTTCGTTTTCAAATGGCATAAAAAGGATAGCGCAATGGGCAGATAAAACACCAAAAATCAATTTTAAATTAAGAAAAAAAAAATTCCTAGTATTTGGCAGCAATAGTCCAATTTTTTGGAGATTTTTCCACTTGCAGCCTTATTTTATAGTATGATTACTTGTTTTTTTTTCACTCAATGTCATATTTTCCATCTTTTACAGTGAATAAATCTGTCATTGATTTTAACTTTGCAACCATTCTAAAATTCTAAATCCATTCCGAGTAGATCTGGGTCTGCAAATTAACAAGTAAGATGCAAAACGGAGTGCCGGAGCTGCCTCCATAGATTGAGGCCTTAAGAGTGCAGATATTGGCCTGCACTCCTGCGTCTCCAGAGCACTCCCTCCCGCCGAGAGAGAGCCTTGCGAGGAAATGAATGTGTAGTGAGTGCACACCATCCGCTCGCGCGCGCTATCGCAATTTTTATACAGCAATGCACTTTACATATAGTATAGAGCACAATGGAACGCGACTGACTTCATGCATCTCGAGTGCAAACAGGACTGTAGAGTCCGTTTTTTTTCCCCATTGAAGTGAGCAAGCAGTGCATAATGCATGTTGTGCAGCCTGTCGGAGCCTGGGTGCAGCGGCCGCTGCTTTGATGCAACCGGCACCCAGGCGAAAATAAAGGGGTGGGAGGGAGGGAGGATGTCTATATCGGTGCGCATATTTACGATTAAACGTTGCGTTGAAAAATTGTATTGGATGCAACCGGAACGGCGGTCCAATCCACCGACACGACTGCCTGTGGCGAAATCGATTTCCTCTGCAGGGAAAAATGAGGGGATTTGCGAAATTCAATTGCACGCGCTAGCACAACTGGGTCGAAAAATTGACCCACTTTTAAGCTGAAGCAGGAGCAGTGTGCGCCCATGATGATTTTATAAAACCCTATTTACCATTAGATCATTGAATAGTAAAAATAAACATAACTACTTGAGAGCGATGAGTTATATAGATGGCAAAAAAGCGATTCCCCCAGATAATACGCACCGAAATTGAAGTCGAGCGAACAAACAATACCTTATCAAGGGCCATGCTGAGGCTGCGAGCTTGCTCCGTGTCCAATGAGTTTCTTCGTTCTTCCAATTCCCTCTTCCGCAGCTGCAGCTCCTCCTCTTTCGCCTGCGGACAAGCAACAGAAAATAAATGTAGCTCCACTGGTTATTTGCAAGGTATTAGTTTTTTGCCTCAAAGCATCAACACAACTGGTGAAAATGTTATTAGACGAGCAGCCACAAGGCTCTTTGCCTCGAGAGCCATGATAGCATTCTTATTCATTGCACTCGCCTCTCCTTATGTTTGTGATTGTGCACAAAGGAGAGAAATGCAGCCGCTGAACACTTTAATCTGGCGCGTTCTATCGTTCGTTCAACCCCAGCAAACACATAGTCGCTGCGAGAGAACTCGTTAAAGTTTTCTTTGTGCAAAATGCACAGATAGAATGTGCCCCAGACGTCTCACAGAATGATGGATCTTTGAGCAATTGGTGCTTTTAAAGTCGGATGACAAACAGTAAATTTAATAATACGTTGTTATGCTGACTGATAACAATTTTAGAAGAAAGTTTGCTAAACGTCCAAGACATGCATTTACAAAACCTTTTTTAAATTATGTTTGCCAGAAATGGCGGAATGCATTTGTAAAAAGTATGTCTGACGGTTAGAGGCCCTAGGGCAATGTGCTTTTATTGTGTAAATTGCAAAAAAATGTTTTGTTAGCGCAAACCAGGGCAAATATTGTCAAAACATTATAGTCCAGGGTTCAGACGGACAATAAAACCTGCAGATTATTGCTATTTCAAGCAGTTTCAGTAATATCTTGACCAGATGGTGGCACAAGAAAAAATTAACAAGTCGAAGTAAATGTGTTTTAACATTTTTAATATCAAATCATTGATTAATTAGTGTTCAATTTGTGTCTTTAATCAATTTAAGCATTTTATTAATTTCTAAATTATAGTTCAATTTGTTAATGATAAACGTCATTTATATTTGTAGAAACCATAAACAATCATTACATAAAAAAACTTAACGTTCAAGCGCTAATAATAAAAAAATTATTTTAATGTTATGTTAAATTGTGGTGCAATGAAGTAATGAAGGTTTCACTTTTAAAATAATCTTTCAGTTCCGTTTCAAAAATTTGACATGAGAGGTTCATTTGTATGATATCCTGATAATAATTTGAGCTAAATTTGTAACTGTGTTAATTACATTACTGCTAATCAAATGCAGCAAGAATGATAATTACGTGCTATAAAAATAGTTTGCACAGATGATCGGGTGATAATTGATGGTTTTGGAACCAGAGAGTAAACAGTTGTGAACACGCGCCGCAGCTTCAGTTCACTCAATTACTCCGTTGAAAAATGGCCAACAAATTTGATGCTAGGAACAAAGGAGGTTGTTCTTTGAAGCCACTTGGTCCGCTCCCCGTGTGAATGGCGGGCGAACTCGGTGCCAGCCAGCGAGCGAATGAAAAAGAGGTTTATTTCGCGCAGAGCTGCCAATAGCAGTCCCTCAGGCGCATCCTTCGCAGCTGCATGAATTTGTTTTGGGCCCGCCGCGTGCGACGACAGCGTGGACCAGCACTCTCTCGGCTGCTGGCCCGGCGCCAACGCCGGCGCCTAAGTCAGCAAAAGCAATTTTCACCAAAAGATGTGTTGAAGCCCCCATTTCGGCGGCGACTTGACTTATGGCACCGCAGGGGGCGACACAACGAGTTTTAATTCCACCATGCATCAAATCGGCTTACCAGCAGCTGCGTTTTGCTTGGGCGAGAGCAGACTGTCATTTAAACTGAATATGATTTTTGAGCGTGTCAGCGCATTTCCTTAGCAAAGTCTTGGAATAATAACTTTTGATATAGATTTATGACACAGTTTAACTAAAATAGGAGGACAATTTTAAAATTCCCATCAAATTATAATTAGTTGAATTTTGAGAACATGCAAATTTAAAAATTTAAGAGAAATATTATTGCGTCTATGAAGAGCTAAATAGCCTATAATTTTAAAAATCCATGTATTATTTTCTTACGCCAAGAGGAAGCAACATTTTTTGCAATCCATAGAAATTTCAAAAGCTACAAACTCAAAACATAGACAATAGTTTTGTAATTATTAGACCAAGTTGTCTGGAAACAAAATATGTTCTAAGAAAAATCGTTTAGAAATAAAAAATGTCTGTTTTCTCAGCAAGTTTCAGTTACGAATATATGATAAATAGTAAAATTATGAACTATTTTTTGGGTCGGCAGAAGCCTTCATATCTGAGTCTCTGCTGCGAGGATCGTTTTGTTAATGAACTTTTTGCAAGCCCCGTTGGTAATTCATCAACCTCAGATATGCGGCACGTGACACAAGAGGACGGAGAAGTTAGCCAATTCTGTCCGTAATGGTGGCAATTTTTCAGCGTGATGCTGGCAGATTTGCAAATCTCAAGGAATCACGTTCGAGGGCGTCAAAGAGGCAAACTCTAAGGGGCGCAATTTGTTTTGCCGACGGCACAAGCAAGCAGGCTTGGAGAGAGAGCGGGCCATTCAGAGCGCACATCCCGCTGAATATTTGTGTGCTGAAGGGCTGGCGAGAGGAAAGTGTGCCTTGAGATAAGATATAAAGAAGGAGCATAAAAAGCTTCTTAATCCGTCTTCACGCACTCTCTGCTGCTCGCTCGCGTCCTTGCGGCGGGGTGTAATCACCCCCTGCATTTAGGTGGCGGCGAAACGTGCTCCGGAGCCCAGCACGAGTGCCTGAGCCGCGCGCGCAAAAATCCCTCATCTCGCTGCCGTGTGTGCAGTGCGCGCAAGAGAGAAAGCCCTAATGACGCCGCGCGTGCAGCCAGTGTCTAACTCTCGTCATCCCGGCCGCCAGATATTGCCCGGAAAACTAATACTCGACAGTGATCTATGCGGCCTCATTTGCATCTGCCTGAGATATTTTATTCATGCACTGCCTCTCCTCGTGTGCAAAAGCGACTCTCTCTCTCTTCCTTCCTCCAAGTGCTGGCTCGGGGTGTAATAAATTTAATTTTATCACTCGCTTATTTATGACCTGCAGAGAACGGTTTAAAGTTCGCGCTGTTCCCTTGAAAATTGCAATTTGCATCGCAATGAGGCCGCGCGCATCTAGGTACGACGCGAGCAGCTGTTTTTGGTCTGGAGCTGGAGAGGTGCGCGAAAAGGAATTTGCTCCGAGTGGGAGACGAGCGGCAGGCAACCTGCGCAGCATCGGTGACGAGCGGCTTGCCTACCATCGAACTTACACCAGAAAAATCTAAATCCGCATAAACGTCAAAAATGTGTTCATTCTATTTTTGGAAGCTAAAATATGCAGACTAAATTTAGACAAATATTCCAGAGCAGTTCTCTTTAAAAAAAAATATTTTTTAACAAAACTAGAAAAAAAGGAAAAATTTATATTTTTTCTACACCGATCAAATATGGGGTCATTGAACTTCCCTTGAAAAGCATAATGCGATTTCCCAAAGGCCAAGAGCAGCATCCGTTTCAGAGAGTTCTGGAAAGGGCTGGCTGGAGACGCCATCTGGCCTGGTCATCACTTTCGTGCAATTGCCTCCAAGAGCGCTCTCATTACTGCACGCACCGTGCAATTCGCCCATCTATCTTGCCATCAGCTGTTGCTTGCCACTCGACTTTGACAGGATGCGCACCGCTTTACATTTATGTATTCGCAAATGTACCCACTCAGCATCAGCACGGCACACTCCGCTCGCACTAATGATCCTCTCGCTAAATGATTGCTGACACTGATAACGCAATCACGACTCTTAATTGCACGTCAAGAACTTTATTAACGTCCGCGTCGCTGCAATTAAATGTCTCAAAATAAAAACTAATAATGAAAAATATTTTTACATATCCATTGTTTCCACTTAAAACGGTAAAAAAAGTTACGCTGCGGTCGTGTTTATTAGTATAAAATTTCCAACAGAACTGTTCGTTGAAGCAACAATTAGAAAACATCGTAATTTTTTTTGGCCAAAAATAGTTAAATGTCTTAAAAAATTTGCTCTAAAAAATGCCTTACTCCCAAGATATCTAGTCGAAAGGATCTTCTTTTTTTAACTCAAGGCGCATATTTTTGGTGATAGCCATCTGCCCTTTGCGCTTTTAATAGCCCCAGAATTAAAATCAGGCTGTTTATTCGGTTACTGCGTACCCCACATCAAATGTTTAAATTAGCTTCGGTCTATTTTGGTGTGCGTGGATCACCGAGTTAGAGAGAGCGAGTTGAGCACAATAGAAAGGAGCCGCGCCGCCGACTTTAATTATCCGCTGCATATCCCGCCTGCCCCTTGAATTAGATTAAAAAAATGTCCCTCCGTCGATGGAGGCAAAAAACGAAATATTGCGTCGCTTAATGGGTCTTTATCCGCGGGTGGACTTTTCCTTGTGAACTCGCGCCAAGAGGGAGCGTGCGCCAGTTTGGATTTCAGCAAGCGGGGCCCATTCATCAACTCACTCGTTTGGGCCATATTTTGCTGCGCCTCGCTTCAGACACCGGCCTGCACGCGATATTTCTCATTGTGCTTGGCCGAGACAACTTTGGCCGTTTGTTGTTTATTTACTGCTCGGGCGAAGCTAAAAAGCGGCAACTCTGCACCTAATGAGCGGACTGGAGGCAAAACTGTTGCTAAAATAGCTACGCCACTCATGTTGCAAAACTTTATTCGGTTGCACACTTGTGAACTATAAATGCAAATATATCAAGCTCAACACAATTACTGCTCCAGTTTGGCTTGCTTTGGGCAAAACATGCTAGAAAAATAGCTGAATGACACCTGACTTAAAATCTTGCAATTTTCAGAGAATTTGAAAGTAATCTCCACGTATTGTCTTAGTAAGTGTTTTAGTATATAAAAGGGGTACAAATTGAGTAAAAAAATTGATATTAGTCTCTAAATTTATTATTAGTGATTCCATTATGAATTGTGTGGTCATGGATCGATGTGGATTGAAAATGATTGTATGTGCGAGAAGATTTTTTTTCCTACCTTGACAGAGCTGAGGCGAACGCCGAGAGAAGTCTCGTCGGAGGGGTTGGCCGGCGAGGCGAGAAGAGCACGCACCTGGTCCAGCGAGGTGATGCACGAGTCCACGAAGGTGCGCGCCACCAGTCCAGGCGCAGCAGGTTGAATCAGCAGCGAGGCGCTGGGCGTCGGGCCCGGCTGCGGCGCGTTCGCCGCCTCCATCGCCGCAATCCTGGCAGCAAAAAACGAAATGTTTCGTGAAACGATCAACTCAATGGTGTAAATTTCATATCAATGCATATTGTGATCACTTCAGATCACCTTT
>Ga0114940_10000918_pt1 | contig 11683 bp, 10 predicted proteins | sample ColdCreekSource_FD_87195 | JGI IMG/M metagenome (GOLD analysis project Ga0114940, IMG submission 87195) | Groundwater microbial communities from Cold Creek, Nevada to study Microbial Dark Matter (Phase II) - Cold Creek Source | ecosystem: Environmental > Aquatic > Deep subsurface > Groundwater ... | reverse complement strand
TGCAGGGCCTCTTCAAGCGCCAGATCTTCGGCGGGCGAAGGTGCGGTGAACACAAGCAGGCGCATGGAAAACTTTTACAATGGGATGGCTCATCTTGCACGCGAAGGCTGTTCTGCGGTTTGACGCGCAGGTCGTGAAACTTGCTGGAAGGACGGGATGCCCTACGATGTTCCAGCTATGCCTTCCGCACAGGCCGATAGATCCACGCCCCTACTCGCTAACGATACGCCGCCCGCTAGGCAGGCGGCGTATGTAGCGTTGCAAGCCGAGTTAGAACGGTATCGCGTGGAACTGGAGTCATCGCGGAAGGAGTGCGCGCAGCACCGCAGGATTTGCGAGCTACTTCATAAGCGCGTCGAACGCCTGGACCGTGCGTTGGAGCGGGTGCGTAAAAAGTCTGTTGTCTACCGTTTGAGCAAATTCTTCACGCCACAACTTGCCTTGCTGACGCCCCGACACCCGAAGCAGCTAGCGATTCCGCCCCATTACCACCAGGTTGCGAAACTTGCCGATCCACCGCGCATTTCGATCGTCACGCCCAGCTTTCAGCATGGATCCTACTTGGAAAAAACCATCCTCAGCGTGTTAGGACAGGACTATTCCAACCTGGAGTACATCGTCCAAGATGGCGGCTCTACCGACGGCACACTCGAAATCCTGGAACGCTACAAGGGCCGTTTCAAGCATTGGGCTTCGCACCAAGATCGCGGGCAGGCCCACGGCATAAATCTGGGCTTTGCACACGCTTCGGGTGCGATCCTGGCCTATCTAAATTCCGACGACCTGTTTCTGCCGGGCGCGCTGCATTACGTAGCAGCTTACTTCCATAAGCATCCGGAAGTTGATGTTGTCTATGGCAACCGCGTGATCATCGATACGCAGGACCGTGAAATCGGACGTTGGGTGTTGCCCAACCACGACAACGAAACGCTGTTGTGGGCCGATTACATCCCGCAAGAAACGCTGTTCTGGCGGCGCAGTATCTGGGAGCGCGTGGGCGGAAACATGGAAGAGCATCTACAGTTCGCTATGGACTGGGACCTGCTTTTGCGCTTCCGCAAAGCCGGCGCAAACATGGTGTGCTTGCCGCGCTTCCTGGGCGCGTTCCGTCGGCACGCCCTACAGAAGACCCTTGCGCTCGTCGAGGTCGGCATTGCCGAAAGCAACCGCTTGCGGGCGCAGCACCTGGGGCGGATACCAAGTGGTGCGGAAATTTCCAGACGCTTACGCCCCTTCATGCGTCGCGCACTGATGAAGCAGCGTTTATACGAATTGGGTCTCGTTAAGCTTTAACGGGAAAGAGGCAACGCACGCAAGCACAGGCTACCGAAACCATTTGAGGGCCGCGCCTGAGGTTTGGCGGTGGCCTTTTTTAGGTATGGGTTGCCGTCACGGTTTTGCTCTGGCCGCATCGTTACAACTTTTGATACCGTGGGCCGTCGGCCTTGTCTGCGTCGCCGCCGCCGCCTTCGGGCACGGCCCACGTGATGTTCTCGTAAGGATCCTTGATATCGCAGGTTTTGCAGTGCACGCAATTTCCCGCATTGATTTGCAAGTGACCCTTGTTCTCGGCGCCCCACTGCGCCCCGAATTGTTTGGCTTCCTTGGGCTTGCGCCACTCATACACGCCCGCAGGGCAGAAGTACTGGCACGGGTTGCCAAATTCTTCCGTGCAACGATGGACGCAGAGATTTAAATCGGGCACAACCAAATGGCTGGGCTGAGTCTCGCCGTGCTTGGTTCCGGAGCGGTACACGTTGGTGGCCTTGTCGAAAGTGATTTTGCCGTCGGGCTTGACTCGTTCAGCCGTCGGCTCGTGGCGGCGCATGAGTTCCATTTCTTCGTGGTCCGCGCGCACGGGCAATGGGTCGGTAACGCCGCGACCGCCGCTAACCTGTTGGGCGATGTCGTGCAGGGAGCCGAGGTACAGTCCCTTGGCGAAACCCGCACGCCAGTTGCGGACCTTGTACAACTCTTCTTTTGCCCAGGAGTTTTGGAACAGATCCTCGTAGCGGCCCAGCGCTTTCTCCGAATAGTCGCGCGCCAGCAACGCGTCGGCGATGGCCTGCGCGGCCAGTGTTCCGGACTTCATAGCCAAGTGAGCGCCCTTCAGGCGGGCGGTGTTTAGGTAGCCGCCGCCGTCACCGGCGATCAGGAACCCGTTGCCGTAGCTACGCGGGATGGCGTAATAACCGCCTTCGGGAATGGCCTTCGCGCCGTAGGAAATCATTTCACCCTTTTCGAGCAGTGGGCGGATGGCCGGGTGTAGTTTGAGGCGATTGAATTCGTTGTGTAGGTCCAGGAACGGATCATGGTAGTCGAGTCCCGCTACCAAACCGATAGCCAAGTGCGTGTCGTCCAATCCATACAGGAAGCTGCCGCCAAAGGCGTCGGTGGAAAAGATCTGATGGGGCGGGTGCTGCAAGGGGAAGCCTAGCGTATGCATGACCTTCCCGGCTGGGAACGTACCCGACGGCAAGCGCCACAATTCCTTTACGCCGGTGGCGTATGTTTGTGGACTGCGGTCGGCGTCAAGCCGGAATTTCTTAACCAGCTTCTTGGTCAGGCTCCCCCGCACGCCTTCCGCGAAGACGGTCACGCGCGCATGCAGTCGCGGGCCGAGTCTATGCGTAGGCAGCGGTTTGCCGTCCTTCGCCACTCCGGTGTCGGCAACCTGTACGCCCAGCACCGTGTCCCCGAAAGTGATCAGTTCCGCGCCTGGGACGTCGCAGAGTACCTCGATGCCTTTTTCTTCCACATGACCGACCTTCTTCGGCCCGCGCTTGGCGGCTTCCTTGCCCAGCCATGCGGTCAGTTCACCGAGACTAACGATGAAGTTGCCTTCGTTCTTCAGGTACGGCGGCACCAACGGCGGCGGAATAGGGACTTTCCCACTGGGCGTTAGCAACGCAACTTCCTCGTCGCCCACGCGTTGCGTAACGGGCGCACCCTTTACCTGCCAGTCGTAGATCAGCTCGTCTAGGCCGCGCGTGTCGAGCACGCAGCCGGAAAGGACGTGTGCGCCCAGCGTGGGACCTTTCTCGATGACCAGAATGCTGGGCCGTTCCTGCTTCCGGCTGGGGTTGGTGCGGTTGTAGGACTCGACGCGGTCGTACAGGTGAATGGCACAGGCCAGTCCGGCGACACCGCCGCCAACAATCAACACATCCACTTCGGTGGTTTCACGTTCGGGCATAGACGGAATGCTCCTTGGAAACGGGGCAGAAGAATAGAAAAATCCAAGCTGAGCGGCAAGTCGGGAAATAGATTGGTTCTAGGGTTCGCCCAACTGGTTTGAAAAAAAGGAACGAGGTTACTTATATCCACGCGGCACGGAGGGTTTTATCGGACTGGGGATATGGGGAGATCCAACGCCTCGGTGATTTCCGACACATCATCAGCCGTTCTTTCTACTCGGAGGAAGTAGGCCACGGACGTGCGAAATGGATCGGTTCGGCCTTCAGTTTTTCGATCACCTTGTGGCTTCCGCTGTGTCCAAGAAATCCCGGCCTATACACGGTATCGAAGCTTGAAAAGCAGACGCGTACCTACTAAGAACGAGCGGGACGATATTTATGCCGGTCGCGAGGACGCCCATGCCTACTCTGAAATACTTCGGCCACAGCGCGTTCCGCATACAGGACGATAAGCACACGGTCTTCATCGACCCGTTCCTGACGGGCAATCCCGTGTGCCCTGTGAAGTTCGCCGACATCCTGGCCTGCGATTACGTGCTCGTGACGCATGGCCACGCCGACCACTTGGGCGACGCGCTTGAGCTTGCTCAGAAATTCGACGCTACGATTGTAGCCACGTGGGAGTTGGCTAACTGGTGTCAGTCCAAGGGTGCCAAGAAGGTCCACCCCATGTCTTCCGGCGGCGGGCGCGACTTTCCATTCGGGCGCGTGAAGATGACCGTGGCATTCCATGGCTGTGGCGGCGACGCGCGCGCCGACGGTTCGGTGCCGCCGCCCAATACGCCGGTGGGCTTCCTAATCACATGGGGCAAGACCAAGGTCCTGTACCATGCCGGCGACACGGCGCTCTTCAGCGACATGAAATTGATCGGCGAGAAACCGCGCATCAACCTAGCTCTGTTGCCCATTGGCGATAACTTCGGAATGGGGCCTGACGATGCCGCGCGCGCTATGGAGTTTCTCGATGCCGAATGCTGTGTGCCCATGCACTACAACACCTTCGACCTGATCAAATCCGATCCGCTGGCGTTCGCCTTCCGCGTCGAGAAGGGCGGTCGGAAGTGCAAGATCATGAAGCCGGGCGAGAAGATTGAACTCTGAAACTTGGTTTAGGATTTCGGAACGGACCGAATTTCACAACATGACGCAAGGTGAGGTACGGTTCGCTCGTTGAAGCTGTTCCGCGCCGCGTCGGTAAACAGGAGAATAGGCACATGCACGAATGTTTCTCGCCCGTACTGGCTGCCGGGACAGAGCAGATTTTTCTGCTTTTATTCCTCGTGGGCGGCATCTTCGTCCTGATCCTCATGGGCGTGCTCTGGAATTTCGGCTCGCTATGGGTGCAGGCGCTGACTTCGGGTGCGCCCATCAGCATGTTCGACTTGATCGCCATGCGGCTGCGGCGTGTGCCGCTGCAACTCATCGTCAACGCGCGCATCACCTCGAAGAAAGCCGGCATGGAGATTCCCACGGAAAAGTGGGAAGCCCATTTCTTGGCGCGAGGAAAGGTCGAGGAACTGCTGCGTGCGATGGTCACGGCGCACCAGGGTAAGCTGGAGATTCCCAACATCTTCGATTCGATGGCCAGCCATGTACTCGCCGGTGGCCGCATCCAGGGCGTCGTGGAAGGGCTGATTGCTGCCAAGCGCTCGCAAATCCCCTTAAGCTTCGATAAGGCCTGCGCCATTGACTTGGCCACGCTGCGCACGGAAGGCAAGAGCGTCACCGAAGCGGTCAGCACCAGTGTCAATCCGCGCGTGATCGACTGCCCCAATCCGCGTCTCGGACGGCATACCATTGACGCGGTGGCCAAGGACGGCATCCAGTTGCAGGTCAAGGCCAAAGTCACCGTGCGCACCAACCTCGAACGCATCTTGGGTGGTGCCACCGAGGAAACCATCATCGCACGCGTTGGCGAAGGCATCGTTTCGGCCATCGGTTCGTCCGTCAGCCACAAGGAAGTGCTGGAGAACCCTGACAAGATTTCCAAGGCGGTGTTGGCCAAGGGTCTCGACGCGCAGACCGCTTTCGAGATCGTCTCCATCGACATCGCCGATGTGGATGTGGGTCAGAACATCGGTGCGAGCCTGCGCGCCTCACAGGCGCAGGCCGATCTGCAGATGGCTCAGGCCGAGGCCGAACAACGCGCCGCCATGGCGCGCGCCCGAGCGCAGGAAATGAGTGCGCAGGTCGAGGAGAATCGCGCGTTGGTGGTCCTGGCTGAAGCCGAAATTCCAAGAGCTATTGCCGAAGCCTTCCGGGGTGGCCGCCTGGGTGTGATGGATTACTACAATTTGAAGAATGTGCAGGCCGATACGCACATGCGGGAGCAGATTGCTGGCGGAAATCCAGATAACGTTTAGGAGTAATCTGACGCTTTGCATTGAGTCTTTAGCTAACCGCACGGAGTCGCCCAGCCGCAGACAAAAAGGCAGGCGCTAGGCACCATGGATTTACTCATCCACGCCATCATCTGGCTTTTCAAGGCGCTCTTCGGAGACCAGGAGCCGCCAGCGCAACTTGGTCCACGCCATCGGCGCGGAGACGAAGTGTCCTCGGAGCGTGGCCCGTACCAATACGGTGACGGCGACAGTGCGCGGCCTGCGCGCAAGGCCCAAACGTTGTCCGATCTATTGGAAGAAGCGCGCCGCCAGACTCAGGGCGCTCCCGTAGAGTTCCCCGCTCCGGAGGCTACGCACGTACCGCCTCCCAGTCCCGTGGTCACGTTGCCGCCGCCTTTGCAGCCTCCGCGTCCCGTTGCTGTTCCGGTGGCGCATGCGCCTGCGCAAGTCTTCGTGCCGCCGCCCATTTCTTCTGCTTCGACCTCTGCAACTACGTCCCAACCGGTTAAGCGCTCCAAGAAAGAAAAGCGCAAGAAGGCGGTCGTGCAAGCAAGTACCGCCGCGCCGATCCAGATGGCAGTTCCCGGCCTCGCGTACAGGTCGAATGCTTCCCGTGCGGGCTACGGGAAGGCGGCCCTGTTTACTTCCGCTCTACGCGACGCCAACCCTAAGCAGAAACGCGAGGCGCTTGTTCAAGCGGTGATTTTGGCTGAAATTTTCAGTCCTCCGCGCAGCCGCAAGGCGCTCCGACGCAGCGTGTAGGGTGGGCCTTGCCCACCAGAGTGGATTTTAGACGCTTCAGCGGAACGGTAGGCTGTGCGAGTTAGCGCAACGCCTTGGTGGCGTCTTCTTCGGTGGCGTGCAGCGGCAGAATTTTTGAAACACCTAAGATATCGAATACGTCGCGGGGCAAGCCGGTAAGCGCACAACAGGCGGCGCGACCGCCGACCTTGCGGATTTCTTCGGTCAAGGCGCATACCAAGCCAACGGCCTCGCTGCAAATATACGTTACGCCTTTGAAGTTCAGCACGAGGCGCGTGCGCGAAGAAGGTTTGATTTTGCCAATCGCGGCGGTGAGTTTCTTCAAGCCCACGTGGCGGTCTAGTTCGCCATTCAGGTCGAGCACGGTAACGTTTTCAGTCTTGGTTCGCAGATCGTAGCTCACGTTGGGGTTCCCTTCATGCGAGCGGATTCTATGGTCTGGTTGCCGCTCGATAACCCACCCGGTTCACGGCCACAGCATAGCTTGAGAACAGCGGCCAGCAAGCTTTGGAGCGCCAAAATTTCTTGGTTCGGACATGTTCTTCGGTAGGCCTTCGCCCACCATTCTGGTATTTTTTAAAACATGCCTGTCATGCCGCCCGTTCCAGGGAAGAATCCGCAAGACTCGATCGGCGAGCTTAAGCCTCGAGATTCGCGGCATACCATGGATCAGGACCACGTGCACGAAGACTTGTGCACGCACTGCGGCAAGTGCTGTTACAAGAAAATCATTGTGGGCCGCAAAGTGTATATTACGCCTTTCCCGTGCGAGTTCCTCGACACCTCGGCCAACACGTGCACGGTGTACGCGGACCGCTACGCGAAAAATCCCTACTGCCTATCCGTACAGGAGGGCTTCAAGTACAGCGCCTTTACCGCTGATTGCGGCTACGTCGAAAAGCAGGCACCTCCCGGTTACAGGCCAGCCATCGACCGGTGGAGCTGGCAAGGCAAGTGGCACGCGTTCGACGAGTGGGCCGACGATCTGCACGTCAGCCCCGAGATGCGCGAGAAGATCCGCGCGCGCGGCCCGCACGCTCCGCCCATGTGGTTCGAGGTCAACGAACGCATCCGGCTGGAACAGGCTGCCGCGAAGCAACCTAGCGCACCGATGCTATGGGGCCAGGGCCCTCAGGTTGTGGATACGACCGGGGCACCGCTACCTGCGCCAGGCGAAGTGCCTCAACTAGCGGCGCTTTTGAAGCAGAACCCAAAAGCATGAACGAAGCCGATCTGCCCACCCAAGCGTACGACGCCCAACCCTTCCGAGCGCAAACCCCAAACACAACGGCCACCCGCACATCCATGCGCTTGGTGCCCGTGCCCAAGACCGCCTCACTGCATGTGAAAGCTCAGTTTCAGGAGCAGGAGATCGAGAAACTCTATGCGCTTCTGGAAGCGGTGCGCGATCTTGGCTCGGAACTGGCGCTGGACCTGTTGATGGAACGCATCGTCAAGCGCGTGACCTCCATGATGTCCTGCGCGCGCACCAGCGTCTTTCTCCTCGACACCGAGCGCAACGAACTCTACACGTTGGCGGCGGAAGGCTTGGAATCGCGTGAGATTCGCTTGCCTGCTCACGCGGGCCTGGTCGGGCACGTGATGACCACCGGTCAAACATTGAACGTGCCCGACGCGTACCTGGACCCGCGCTTTAACCGCGACATGGACCGGCAGACAGGCTTTCATACGCGCTCGGTGTTGGCCATGCCGCTGCATGACCGCAAAGGCGGCCTCCTCGGTGTTATCCAGTGCCTCAACTTTCGCGGAGCAACGGGTACGGTGCTTGCGTTCGATGGTCAAAGCGAAGTTTTTCTTTCCGCGCTGGCTGGGCTGGTGGGCGTCTTTCTGGAAAACGCGAAGCTCAGCCGCCAAATGGAAGACCTCTTTGATGCCATCGTGGCCGCCGTCAGTCATTCCATCGACGGTCGCGATCCGTGCACTGCAGGCCACTCGCGCCGAGTTACGTTGTACGCTTTGAACCTCGCCCGTGCGGTGCACGAGTCGGATCAGCCGCCCTTCGACCGAGTTCGCTACACGCGCGAGCGCTTCAGGCAATTGCGCTTCGCCGGATTGCTTCATGACGTGGGAAAAATCGGCGTGCGTGAATACGTGCTGTGTAAGGCCGACAAGCTGCCCCAAGGAGGTGCGGAGCTGGTCCGCGTCCGGCTGGAACTGCTCCTGGAGAGACGCAAGGCGGACCTCTTGCAACAAGCCCTCGAATGCAGGACTGAACACCAGGAACTCTTGCGCGCCGGTTACGAGCCGCTGGTGAAGGAAATCCGTCGCGCCATTGCATTGATAGAGGCCAAGAATAAGCCTGGATTCGTGAGCGATGCCGAGATGGCCGAGTTGACGCAGTATTGCGAAAAAGGCTGGCTGACCCCGACGGAGTATAAGAACTTGGCCGTGAGGCGAGGCAACTTAACCGCTGAAGAAATGGAAGACATGCGCAGCCATGTCACCAAAAGCTTTGAAATCCTGACGCGCATTCCCTGGCCCACCGAGCTGCTCGAACTGCCCGAAATCGCCTATACCCACCACGAAAAGCTGGATGGTTCTGGATACCCGCGCAAACTCTCCGGTTCCGAAATTCATTTCGATGGGCAGATCATGACGGTGGCCGACATCTACGATGCGCTTACTGCCAGCGACCGTCCTTATAAGCAGGCGCTGCCGCACGAAGTCGCAAAGCGCATCCTGACGGACGAAGAAGCGGGCCAAGGGAAGCTGAATGCCGACCTCGTGCAGTTGTTCTTCGAGAAAAAATGCTACGTCGTCGAGGACCGCACTGAAACCGAAGCCGTCCTGCAGACGGCGTATATTCCAGTGGAATGAACGCGGGTGGCGTCACCTGCTTTTACGCGTTTACTTGAATCCGTCGGCCCGCCCTTACATGTGCTTGATAATCTCGCTGCCGAACTCGCTGCACTTGGCCAGTTTCACGCCAGAGACGCCTTCGGCGCTCAGCAGGCGCTCGAAGTCGTACGTCACGGTCTTCGCGCCAATGGCACCGTCCATGCCCTTGACGATAAGGTCAGCGGCCTCGTTCCAACCCAGGTGCCGGAACATCATTTCGCCCGAGAGGATTACGCTGCCGGGGTTGACCTTGTCCTGGTTGGCGTACTTGGGTGCGGTGCCGTGAGTGGCCTCGAAGATGGCATGTCCGGTGACGTAATTGATGTTGCCTCCAGGCGCAATGCCGATGCCGCCCACTTGCGCGGCCAGCGCGTCGGAAAGGTAGTCGCCGTTTAGATTCAGCGTCGCGATGACGTCGAAGTCCTTCGGGCGCGTGAGCACCTGCTGCAGAGTGATGTCGGCGATGGCGTCGCGCACGAGCAGTTTCGACTTCCATTTCCCGTCACCGTGGGTTTCCCACAGCTTGAGCGCCGTCTCGATCTCCGCGCAGACCTTCGTCTTCTGGTCGGGCGTCATCATCTCGTAGCCTGGGTCGATTTCCTTTGCGTTCTGTTCTACGGAGAGTCCGGAGTTCTTTTCCTTGTTGCCAAAAATCCACGTCTCGCGCTCGGTCACGGTCTGGTTACGGAAGTACTTCTCCGCCACCGTATAGCCCCAGTCGCGAAACGCGCCCTCCGTGTACTTCATGATGTTGCCCTTATGCACCAGCGCGACGTTGCGGCGTTTCTGCTGCAACGCGTACGAAATGGCGCTGTGGACGAGGCGCTCGGTGCCCAGGTAGCTGACCGCTTTGATGCCGAGGCCTACCTGCACATCGACCTCGCGCTTGGGTCTTCCGATGCTTTCGAGCTGCTGCTGCCAACCCTGCGCGGCATCCTGCGAACCGAAACGAATCTTCTTAAACTCCTTGGGAAACTCTTGAGAGAAAAAATCGAGCAGCTTCTGCGCAGCGGGGGTACCTGCGGCGTATTCGATGCCGGCATAGATGTCCTCCGTGTTCTCGCGGAAGATGACCATGTCTACGTATTCGGGGTGCTTCACCGGCGAGGGCACGCCCTTGTACCAGCGCACGGGGCGCAGGCAGACGTACAGGTCGAGCAACTGGCGCAAGGCCACGTTGAGGCTACGGATGCCTCCGCCGATAGGCGTGGTCAGCGGGCCTTTGATGCCGACGAGGAATTCGCGGTAGGCTTCGACGGTGTCATCGGGCAGCCAATGGTTGACCCGATTGAACGCCTTCTCGCCGGCCAGGACTTCAAACCATGCGATTTTCTTCTTGCCGCCGTAGGCCTTCAGTACCGCTGCATCGAAGACACGTTGACTGCTGCGCCAGATGTCAGGGCCGGTGCCGTCGCCTTCGATGAAGGGAATGATAGGATTTTCCGGTACCTGCAATACACGGTCTCGGATGGAAATTTTTTCGCCCTTGGGCGGGGTGATATTCTTGTAAGCCATGGCACTGCTCTCCTTAAAGTAATGGGCCGTAAAAATGGAACACGCAGGTGTACGAAGGAGTGTGAGCAGCGTCAAGGAGAGCGTCGCAGGCGCTCAAGTGGGTAAAGCAAAACGCTTTAGTTGGTCAGGCGGTTGCATGAACTTGCCCACAGAAAGCCTACTCGAAGAAATTGGGTCTTGGCGTGCGGCACAGCGCCCTTAGAGTTCGCTTCTGAGCGCAGAACACCACATGTGCTTATGGAGAAAGACGTATGGATCCCCTGATCTGGTCGGTGCTGTTCTGCGTTGTCATGGTCTTGATGATTATTATCGAATTGCTCACCCCGAGTTTTGGCTTCTTTATCCTGCTGTGCCTTTGCGCGCTGGGGGCCAGTGTCTATTACGGTTTCCAGAGTTCCGATGCACTTGGCTTCGTGATGGCGGCGGTGAACTTGGCGCTGCTACCTGCCGCAATCCTGCTTGGAATTCATCTGATCAAACGCAGTCCGTTCATGTTGCACAATGAAATAAACGCCAACCTTCCGACCGACGTACCGTCGGTCAAAGTGGTACACGATTTGGTGGGCAAGGAAGGGAAAGCGATCACCGTGCTGCGCCCTGCGGGGACCGCACAGTTTGGCGAGCGAAGCATCGACGTGGTGACCGACGGAAAATATGTGGAAGCCGACACGGTCGTGAAGGTATTGAAAGTCGAAGGCTCGATTGTCGTGGTCGAGCCGGTCTGATTCCATTTTTCAAAAAAATAATCGTAACCGTTCAGTCGTGGAGGGCGGGCACTTCCCGCCGTACAGGGAGAGCCGACTGCTGGTCGGCTGAGTCGTCGGACTCCTCACCGACTTTTATTGGTCGTAGGTCGGAACGTGAACGATAAGGCCTGTTCTTTGTGGGTTTTGTGCCACTGAGGTGAACGTAGGCCAGGAAAGCAATGACCAAGCTGCGCCTACGCAACGGTCCAATCTTCCGGCCCGCTGCTGCCGCGCTGTACGCGTCGGTACAGGTGGTCGCGCT